>Ga0207701_10004513_pt1 | contig 14120 bp, 16 predicted proteins | sample KBSSwiSSwithPhiX_FD_184294 | JGI IMG/M metagenome (GOLD analysis project Ga0207701, IMG submission 184294) | Switchgrass rhizosphere bulk soil microbial communities from Kellogg Biological Station, Michigan, USA, with PhiX - S5 (SPAdes) (version 2) | ecosystem: Environmental > Terrestrial >... | reverse complement strand
AGCGCCTGACGGACCAGCGACGACTTGCCGTAGCGCCGCGGGGAGATAAGGAAGACCTTCTGCCCGGCCTCCAGATCGTCGACGAGCCGGTCGAGTTCAGTCTCGCGGTCCGCAAACGCGCCAGCCGGGACCACCTCGCCGTAGACGAACGGATTGGTCACGGCGTTACGTCAATGACCGTAGCCATTACGGTCACTAACGTAACACAACTGTTCACCCTTCTGGGTTCTCTCTTCTCAGTTCGTGTTCATGTTCGGTTCCGCGTGCTGGGTTCAACGTTCGGGTTCGGCACGACCGAACGTGAACACGAACCGGGAACTGAGCACGTGGAAGCGTGAACTGCAGTCGGGTGCCAGGTTCAGCGTTCGAGTGGCAGCTGTCCCGTATAGACCGCCATGCCCACCACCGCATCGATGCCGGTGGCGTCGAGCGCGTCGATGTCCTCCCACGTCGTGATCCCTCCGGCGGCGGTGAGCCGACGGGTCGTGGCAGCCCGAACGGCCATGATCGCGTCCATGTCCGTCCCCTGCATCAGTCCTTCCTTGTCGACGTGGGTGTACAGGAACTCCCCGCAGTACGGCTCGAGCGCGCGGACGGCGTCGACGGCTGTCACCGGAAGGATCGTCTTCCATCCGTGAATCGCCACGAACCCGCCGCGGCTGTCGACCGCAGCGATCACCTTGTCTGCACCGAGTGCACCGGCGAGCGAGCGGGCGAAGTCGATGTCAACACCGCCGTCCCGAAAGAGAGCGGAGCTGACGATCACGGCTTCGGCTCCGGCGGCGAGGACCTCCGTCGCGCGTTCGATGCTGCGAATGCCGCCGCCGACGCGGCAGGGCAGCCGGCGGCAGATGGACGCGACCATCCCGCTGTTGTCGCCACGGCCACGCGCGGCGTCGAGATCGATCAGCTGCACGCGCGGAAAGCGCGAGAACCGGAGGATCCAGGGCTCGGGATCGGGAGCCTCGATAGCCAGCCGTTCGCCCTGCACGAGCTGCACCACATGGCCGTTCTGAAGATCGATTGATGGAATCAGCATTTACAGACGAACGGGAATTCCGCGGTCGCGGAGATGGCGCTTCAGATCGCTCACGCTGGACTCTGCATAGTGAAAGATTGACGCGGCCAGAGCTGCGTCGGCGTGTCCGCGCGTGAACACATCGGTGAAGTGGTCGAATGTTCCGGCGCCGCCAGAGGCGATGACGGGGATCTCGACGGCATCCGACACGGCAGCGGTCATGTCGCAGTCGAAGCCGGCCTTGGTGCCGTCCCGATCCATCGACGTCAGCAGGATCTCGCCGGCGCCGCGAGACTCCGCCTGACGCGCCCACTCGACGGCATCTCGCGCCGCGTCTGCCGTGCCGCTGCGAACGAACACGCCGAAGCCGTCGCCCAGGCGTTTAGCGTCGATGGCGACGATGACGGCCTGGCTGCCGTAGCGGCGCGCGAGTGTCGTGATCAGATCGGGATTGCGAAGCGCGGCGGTATTCAAACTCACTTTGTCGGCGCCCGCTTCGATCGCGGCCGCCGCATCGTCTTCCGATCGGATGCCGCCGCCGACGGTCAACGGAAGGAAGATCTCGCGTGCGACCGCATTGATCGTTCGGGCGAGCGCCTGCCGGGTCTCCAATGTGGCCGTGATATCGAGCACCACCACTTCGTCGATCCCCTCGACGTTGTACCGCCGCGCCAGTTCGCCAGGGTCGCCGGCGTGCCGGAGCTGCTGAAACTGGATCCCTTTGACGACCTGGCCGTCGCGCACATCGAGGCACGCGATGATGCGCTTGGTCAGCATCCGCAGGCCTGCAGGAAGTTGCGAAGGATCTGCAAGCCAGCGTCGCCAGATTTTTCAGGGTGAAATTGCACCCCGAAGATGTTGTCGCGCTCGACGACCGACGAGAACGTGCTCGCGTGCTCGGTCGCGGCGATGCATTCGTCCGTCACCGGCGCCGCGTACGAGTGCGTGAAGTACACCTGGGCGCCTGAAGGCAGACCGCTGAGCAGACGGGGCGCTGTCTCGCGCGCCGTCGACGGATTCGTTCGGAATTGCAGCGCATTCCATCCGACGTGCGGAATTTTGAGCCGGCGCGCCGGATCGTTGCGCAGCTTCGTGATCCGGCCGCGGATCACGCCAAGCCCCTGGACGTCCGGTGCCTCGTCGCTGCCCTCGAACAGCCACTGCATGCCCAGGCAGATCCCGAGCAGAGGGACGCCAGTCTCGACGGCGCCCTTGATCGCCTGCAGCCATTCGCCCTCGAGAGCGGCCGTGGCAGCGAAATGGCCGACTCCCGGGACGATGAGTCCCGCCGCCTGGCTGCACCCCTCGGTGGACGTCGGAATCGTAAAATCGGCGCCGAGAGCAGTGAGCGCTTTCCGCACCGACGTCAGGTTGCCGGCACCGTAGTCGATCAGCGCGATCACGACAACACTCTCATAGAAGCCCCTTCGTACTCGGCAGCATGGCTGCGAGCCGTTCGTCGCGGGCGCACGCCACCCGCAGTGCCCGTGCGAATGCCTTGAACACGGCTTCGATGTGGTGGTGGCTCGACCGTCCGTAGAGCACCTTGGCGTGCACGTTCGCGCGCGCGCCAGCAGCAAAGCCGTCGAAAAAGTCGTGAACGAGCTCGGTCTGCAGGTCTCCCACGTGCCTGACCCGCACTTTGAGATCGACGACCGCGTGCGGCCGGCCGCTGAGATCGATCGCCACCACCGCCAGCGTTTCATCCATCGGCATCACGAAATAGCCGGCGCGGTTGATGCCTTTGCGGTCTCCGAGCGCCTTCAGCACTGTCTCGCCGAGGACGATGCCGACGTCCTCGACCGTGTGGTGCTGATCGACGTCGAGATCGCCGGTCGCCTTGAGCGTCAGATCGAAGCCGCCATGGCGTGTGAACAGCTCCAGCATGTGATCGAAGAAGCGAATGCCGGTGCTGACGTCGTATCGCCCGCCGCCATCGACGGTCAGTTCGCCGCGAATCTGGGTCTCGGTCGTCTGCCGGTCGAATGCCGCCTTGCGGGTCCAGCTGGAGGCGGACACCACGTTGCGTGCTCCCCGACCGCGCTTCTTCGTGCTCTTCGATCGCTTCGTGGCCGTGGTGTTCCCGGCCTTCGCGGTTGCCTTCATCGCACGCTCCCCACCACCGACTCAAGCGCGTCAATCGCTCTGTCGGTGTGTTCAAGGATGCCGGCCGTGATCCTGATGCACCCGGCTGTCGCGGGATCCTTCGATCGATCGCGGACGTGGACATTGCGTGCCGCCATAGCCTGAACGAACGGGGCGACGGTATCGCCGACGCGGACCAGCACGAAATTCGCCGCGCTACGCCAATAGGTCAGCCCGAGCCGATCGCACGCCGCGTAGATCCGCTTCCGTGATTCGTCGACCTGACGGGCATAGGCCGGCAGAAACTCCGGGTCGTCAAGCGCAGCACGGGTGGCGGCAATTGCCACGCCGTTGATGTTGAACGGCAGTGTGACGATCCTGACTGGATCGAGCGCCGCCGGCTGGCCGATGACAATGCCGACGCGCATCCCCGCGAGCCCGTACGCCTTCGAGAAGGTCCTGCCGATGAGCACGTTCGGATGAGCAGCGAGTTCCGGCAGAAAACTCTCGCCGCCAAACTCGATGTACGCCTCGTCGATCAGCACGACTGCGCCCGGCGCCGCAGCGGCAATACGCCGCAGGTCGGCGTGCGGAATCAACTGCCCCGTCGGGTTGTTGGGCGTGTTCAGAAAGATCATCCGCGTGCGCGGCGTGATCGCGCGCAGCACGGCCTCAGTCTGAAACACGTAGCCCGGTTCCGGCGGGATCCGGATCGCGGTTGCTCCGACCGCCGCAGTCGCGTTCGGGTAGGGATCGAAAGCAGGCAGCGGCACGATAGTCTCCGCGTCATGCATGCGGGCGCGCGCGATGTGACCGACAGCGGCCATCAGGATGCCTTCGTCAAGGCCGTTGGTCAGCAGCATCCAGTCCGGGTCGACGCCGAAGTGCTGCGCACATGCGCCCACCAGTTCCGGATAGGACGGATACGTCGACACGTCACGCGGATCGACACGGCGGATCGCGTCCAGCACCTTGGCGGAGCAGCCGCCGGTGTTCTCGTTCAGGTGCAATCGCAAGCCCGGACCTGGATCGGGATAGCCCTGCAGGCGTGAGGACGACGTCACGAGCGCGTTCCTTTCATCCGAATGGCGACGGAAGCCGCATGGGCGGACAGACCTTCAGCGGTCGCGAGGTCGATCACCGTCGGACCGATGCGGCGCAGACCGGCGGCTGTCAGGCGCTGGACCGTGATCTGGCGGACGAAGTCCGCGGCCGACAGTCCACCGCGAACGCGGGCGGCGCCGGCCGTCGGCAGCACATGGTTCGATCCGATTGCGTAATCGCCCGCGACTTGCGCGGTCCACGCGCCCACGAACAGCGATCCGGTGCAGCGCACCTGCTTTGCCATTCGCTCATCGTCCACGACGAGGTGCTCGGGTGCCGCCGTGTTCGCGAGCGCGACGGCCTCCGCGGCGGTCTTCGTGACGATGACGCCGCCGTGTGACTTCAGGGCGGCGCGTGCCGGGCCGGCCTCAGGCAGTTGGGTGGCAACCTGCGCCACAACCTGTTCGGCGAGCTTGCGGCTCGGCGTGATGAACACGGCTCGGGCGTCAGGGTCGTGCTCGGCCTGCGCAATCAAGTCAGCGGCGATCCAGCTGGCCGGCCCGCGCGCAGCGACAATCACAATTTCCGTAGGGCCGGCATAGAAGTCGATGCCGCAGTCCGCGGCCACGAGCGCCTTGGCAGCTGCGACATAGCGATTACCCGGCCCGACGATCTTGTCCACGCGGGGGATGGTGTCGGTGCCGTAGGCGAGCGCGGCGACGGCGTGTGCGCCGCCGACGCGGAACAGGCGCGAGACGCCAGCTTCCAGTGCGGCTGCCATGACGACCGGCGCAGGTCGTGGACAGACGGCGACGACCTCTTCGACCCCGGCGGCTGCCGCCGGAATCGCCGTCATCAGCAAGGACGAGGGAAGGGGATAGCGGCCGGCCGGCACGTAGCAGCCGACGCGATCGAGCGGCACGACGCGCTGTTCGACCGTGACGCCAGCCGTCACGCGCACGCGCCATCCGCGTGGTACCTGACGCCTGGCGACTGTGCGGATGTGGCGCGCCGCGGTACGAATCGCGGCCCGCACCGACGTCGGCACCTCTCGCGCCGCCCGGCGCATTTCGTCACGGGAGACTTCGATCGCGCCGGTGAGGCCATCGAGCTCACGGGCATACCGGGTCAGCGCTCGATCGCCGTCGCGCCGAACGGCAGACACGATCTCTCCGACCCGACGCTCGGTGGCCGCGTCCCGCGTTCGTTCGGGGGAGAGCAGCGCGCTCACCGCACGACGATTCGACGATTCAACGATTCTGATCATTCGCATCCGCCCGGCTGAAGCCGGACACTACGTCCTAGACAACGATCTTGTTGAGCGGATATTCGACAATCCCCTGACCCCCGGCTGCCTTGACCTTCGGGATCAGGTCGCGGACCGTCTTCTCTTCGATGATGGTGTTGACGGCGACCCAGTCCTCATCGCTCAGCGATGAGATCGTCGGACGCTGCAGCGCCGGCAGCAGCGCAAGGATCTTGGGAAGGTCGGCCCGCCTGACGTTGAGCATCAGGCCGACGCGGCCCTGCGCTTCGATCGCCGCGCGCAATAACAGGGCGATGTTCTCGATCTTGGTCCGCTTCCAGGGGTCCGCAAGCGCGGCATCGTTCGCGATCAGCTGCGTGTTCGACTCCATCACGGTGTCGATGATCCGCAGCCGGTTGGCGCGGAGCGTCGAGCCCGTCTCGGTGGCCTCGACGATCGCATCCGCGAGCACCGGCGGCTTGACCTCGGTGGCGCCCCACGAGAACTCGACGTTCACGTTCACGTTCAGCGCGTCGAAGTACGCCTTCGTGACGCGCACCAGTTCAGTCGCGATCGTCGCGCCTTCGAAATCCGTCGGTTGCTTGAAGCGGGAGTCCTCTGGCGCGGCCAGCACCCAGCGCACCTTGCCGAAGCTCTGCTTGGCGTAAATCAGATCGGCGATGCTGGTCAGCGAGTGCTTCGACGAGCCACCCAGACTGTGTTCTCGAATCCAGTCCTGGCCGGTGAGCCCGGCGTCGAGCACGCCGTCGCACACGTAGCGCGCCATCTCCTGCGCGCGAATCAGCATGCATTCGATCTCGGGATCGTCGACCGATGGAAAGTACGAGCGAGTGCTCACGTAAATCGTGAAGCCGGCGCGCTGGAACAACTGGATCGTCGAGTCCTGCAGCGAACCCTTGGGGATTCCGAGTTTGAGCTTCATGGAATCGTCACGCCTTCCGCGCGCTGGAAAAAGCAGGTGCGCTCGCCTGTGTGGCAGACCTTGGCGTCGCCGAGGCACTCGGCTTTCACCAGCACGGTGTCCTCGTCACAGTCGATGAGGATGTCGCGCACGGCGAGCCGGTTGCCCGACGTCTCGCCCTTGGTCCACAGCTTGTTGCGTGTGCGGCTGTAAAACGTCACGTAGCCGGTCTGCCGCGTGATGTCCCAGGCCTCCTGGTTCATGAAGCCCACCATCAACACGTCACCGGTCGCATCGTCCTGCACCACCGCTGGAATCAATCCGCCAAACTTTGAAAAGTCCATAAGTAACGAGTCACAAGTGACAAGTAAGTGCCAAGTTGAAACTTACTTGCGACTTGTCACTCGCCACTTGTAAGTTTGTCCGCCGTACAAAACAAAACCCCGCCACATCTTTCCGGCGGGGCTGCAGGTCGTTCAGGGATTCGGGGTCGTGTGAGCCGAGTGTCCTCTACGCGCGCAGTCCGGCCGGGCAGCCGTGATGGCCGTGGTGATGATGATGCGCGCGGTGGAGACCTGAGCTCACGAGACGATCAGGGTAGCTGATTCGAGGCGATCTCGTCAAAGGGCGGATCCGGCTGGTCACGATTCCAGGCCGATCATGACCTCGGTGGACTTGATCACGGCCAGCGCCGGCTGTCCACGTTTCAGCTTCAGCGCCTCAATGGCATCGCGCGTGATCACCGCCGTCAGCCGCTGGTCGCCGATCCGCAGCCGGACCTGCGCCAGCAGTCCCTCGACGCGGACTTCGTCGACGATCCCCCGCAGTTGATTGCGGCCGCTCAGCGACACCAGCACTCCGGACGCGGGGCGGGTCGACACGCGTCCCTTCGGCACGCGGCCCGTTGCCGACAGCAGCCGCTCGACCTCGGTTTCGGCAATGCGGTGGTGGCCCCCGCTCGTTCGCACCGTGCGGACCGATCCCTTGTAGATCCACTGCTTGAAGGTGGAGTAACTCACGCCAAGCCGGTCAGCGGCGGCCCTCGGCGTCATTAAGCGCCTTGAATCGTTAGCCATTTCAGCTTGAATCATACTAAATTAGTCGGATGCTCAGGTGGTGGGCCACCTTCGCCCTGGTCATAGCGACCGTCGTACCGCTTCCGGCGCAGCGTCCCGAGGTGCTGGTCTCGGCCGCGGCCAGCCTTGCGGACGTCATGGGCACCATCGCGCGCATCTACGAGATGCGCACGGGCACTCGCGTCGTCGTCAACACCGGCGCGTCGAACACGCTGGCACGGCAGATCGCCGCCGGTGCAGCGGTGGACCTGTTCATCAGTGCCGACGAAGCTCAGATGGGCACCGTCCGTGATGAGGTCGTCGCCAACACGACGGTGGACCTGCTGTCGAATCAACTGGCAGTTGTCGTTCCGGCCGATCGGCCACGCACCCTGCGATCTGCCCGCGAGCTGACGGATGCTGCCTTCCGGCGCGTTGCGATCGGTGATCCGGCAGCGGTTCCCGCCGGCGTGTACGCGAAGGCGTATCTACAACAACTCGGAATCTGGCCCGCCGTGTCCGGAAAGATCGTTCCCACAGCCAGTGTGCGGCTCGCGCTGGCCGCGGTGGAAAACGGCGCAGCGGACGCGGCGATCGTCTACCGCACCGACCTCGACGCGGCACATCGGACGTCTTTGGCGCTTGCCATTCCGCTGGCCGAGGGCCCGCGCATCATCTATCCGGCCGCCGTCATCCGCAGCGGCCGCAATCGCGAAGGCGCGACGCGCCTGCTGGCATGGCTGCGCGGGACGGAGGCAGCCGGAATCTTCAAAGGCGCGGGATTCATTCCGCTGGGCCAGTGAGCGTTCCCGAGTAGAGCATGCCGACCGAGATCCTGGACATCGCTGTCTTCACGACCCTGGCTGCGCTGGTGGCGACTCTCGTGATGCTCCCACCCGGCATCGGCCTCGCCTGGGTACTGGCGCGCCACCAGTTCCGTGGCAAAGCGATCGTTGAGACGCTCGCATCCCTTCCGTTGGTCATGCCGCCGGTCGCGACCGGGTTGATGTTGCTCTGGCTCGTGGGACGGCGAGGACCGGTCGGACGTGCCCTCGCGCCGTTCGGGATCGAAATCGTGTTCACGCCGGCGGCCGTCGTGCTGGCGATGGCCATCATGGGACTGCCGCTGCTCGTGCGGACGGCACGAGCAGGATTCGAGCAGGTCACGAAGCGTTACGAGCAGATGGCGGAGACCCTTGGTGCGCGCCCGTGGCGCGTCTTCACGACGGTGACGCTCCCGCTGGCGTCGCGCAATATCCTCGCTGGCGCACTGCTCGGGTTCACGCGCGCGCTCGGCGAGTTTGGCGCCACGATTGTCGTCGCTGGCAGCATTCCGGGGCGGACGCGGACGCTGGCGGTCGGAATCTACACCTACACAGAAACCGGACAGGACGCGCGCGCGGCGTCACTGCTTGCTGTTTCCGTGACGCTCGCTTTTGGTGCCGCGCTCATCGCGAATCGACTGGCGCGCGTCGACTGATGGCTGACGCTGCGACCCGCATGCCTCCCCAGTTCGAGCTTCGCTTCCTGATGACGCAGGGCGCGTTCACGGTCGCCGCTGACCTCGAGATCGCGGCCCGAGCCATCGCACTCTTCGGCCCCTCCGGCTCCGGCAAGACGACGATCCTCGAGGTAATCGCCGGCCTGCGCTCGCCGAAGCATGGACGAATCACGGTATGTGGTCGGATTCTTTGCGATACCGAAACCCACACGAATGTCCCCGTGCGTGATCGTCACGTCGGCTACGTTCCCCAGGACGTCCTGCTGTTCCCACATCTCGATGTGCGGCGGAACGTCACCTACGCCCAGCCGCGGCGTCGCCACATCGACATGCCCGATCTCGATCAGCTTCTCGGCCTGACCACGCTGATGGATCGGAAAGTCAGCGGACTGTCCGGTGGCGAGCGGCAGCGAGTCGCGCTCGCGCGTGCGCTCTACTCGGGACCCGACGTGTTGTTGCTGGATGAGCCGCTTGCGGCGGTCGATCTGGCGAGACGCCGTTTGATTCTCGATACCCTGGTGGCCATCCGTGATGAACTGCGCGTGCCCTTGGTCTACGTCACGCATTCCCCGGAGGAAGCGCGCGCCATCGCCGACTACGCGATCGTGCTCGATGAGGGAAACGTCATCGCCGCGGGCGTGCCGGACGACGTTTTGCCGTAAAACAAAAAAGGGCACCCCTAAAAGGGGTGCCCTACTTAGGCCTTAGCCCTTAGCCCTTAGGCCTTAGCCCTTCTACTTGGCGACGGCGGCCGCTTTTTCGACGGCTTCCCACGGCAGGCCCAGGCGGCCGAAGTGTCCGTAGTTGGTCGACTGGCGGTAGATCGGGCGCAGCAGGTCGAGCTTGTCGATGATCGCGCGCGGACGGAAGTCGAACGCGTTCATCACGAACTCCGCGGCGGCGCGCTCGTCGCCCGTGTTGAAGGTATCAACCTTCACCGACACCGGCTTGGCCATGCCGATCGCGTAGCCGACCTGGATTTCAGCCTTCTTCGCGAGGCCCGACGCCACAACCTGCTTCGCGACGTACCGGCAGAAGTAGGCCGAGCTGCGATCAACCTTCGACGGGTCCTTGCCGCTGAACGCGCCGCCGCCGTGACGGCCCCAGCCGCCGTAGCTGTCGACGATGATCTTGCGGCCGGTGACGCCGGCGTCGGCCGACGGGCCACCGTGAATGAAGCTGCCGGTCGGGTTCACATAGAGCGTGAGCTTGTTGTTCCACCACTGACCGAGCGTGCGCGGTCCGAGATCCTCGCGGACGTACTCGGTGATCCGCTTCTGGTCGGCTGCCGGACTGTGCTGCGTGGAGATGACGACGGCGGTGACTTCCTTCGGATCGTTGCCGTCATAGGTGAGCGAGACCTGCGACTTGCTGTCGGGGCGCAGGAAGTCGACCTTCCCGGCCTTGCGATCGTCGGCCATCCCCTTCGTCAGCTTGTGCGCGAGGAGAATCGGCAGCGGCATCATCTCGGCTGATTCGTCGGTCGCGTAGCCGAACATGATTCCCTGGTCGCCTGCGCCCTGGTCGCCGCTCTGGCTGGTCGCCTCGGTCACGCCCTGCGAGATTTCGTTCGACTGGCGGGTGATGAGCGAGATCAGCTTCAGCGTGGTGTCGCAGAACGGCTCCGTGGAGTCCGTGTAGCCGATTTCCTTGACCGCCTGTCGCACGATCTTGTCGTAGTCGAGCGTGGCGTTCGTGGTGATCTCGCCGGCGAGGACCACCGTGTCGCTCTTGACGAGCGTTTCGCACGCCACCCGGCTCTTCGTATCCTGCGACAGACAGGCGTCGAGGATGGAGTCAGAGATGTAATCGCAGACCTTGTCGGGGTGACCTTCGGACACGGATTCTGACGTGAACGTAAAACGCGACATGATGCTCCTCAGAAACAAATAGGGCCCGCACGATTCACTCAGTCGCGGGCCCGGGTTCGCGACTTAGATAGATGTCAGGGATAACCGGGCGGCCCATCAAGTCGGTGAAATCGCCGCTCCCCTGAAACGTCGAATTGTATCCTAGAACACACGAAGACCACGAAGGGATCGAAGAACGCGAAGGAATTTTGCGATTTCTTAACACGAAGGCCACGAAGAGGTCGAAGATCACGAAGAAAAACGCGATCCTCGACTGTTCGTGGCCTGTTATCGGAGGGCACGAAGGATTGTCTTCGTCCCCTCCGTTCCCTTTCGTGACTTCGTGATTACCAGCGGAACGTAATGCCAGCCGTCGCGCGCCAGAAGTCCAGGTCGCCAAGCCCGATATCGAACTCGTTGTCCGGCTCCGGATCGGTGAACTGTCTGAAGTAGCGGAGGTCGCCACGGAAGCCCACATGATCGCTGACGAATCCCATGGCGCCGCCGCCGAGGCTAAAGCCCAACTCGTGGTTGGTCACCTCGAACAGCGACTCTGCCCCGGTCACATTCGACGACATCATTCCGACACCGCCAGTAAAGTACGGCCGGAACCCGCCGCCACGGGTGCCTCCGACCGGCACGCCGATGATGGCATTGACCATCAAGGTCGTGACATTGCTGCTGTCGAACAGGTCGATGCTGTCGTCGTCAGCTTCGAAGAACTCTGGCGTATAGGCGAAATCGGCTTCCCAGCCGAAGACGCCGGCGCCCATCCACCCGATGGATGCGCCGTAAGTAAGGTGCTCCCGTCCGCTGGCCGCTCCACCGAACCCGGCTCCGATGTTTGGTGTGAACAACCAGTCCGCGTTTGCCGCGCCCGGCGCCAGCATCAGCGCCACCGCCGCGAACATCACGCATTTCTTAAGCATCTCGATTCCCTCCCCTTGCCGGACCCACACGTCCGGTCCAGGATGAACTAGCAATCGACATACCCGAGAAGGCGCTTCGAGCTGATCCAAAACCTTTAAAATCAAACATTTACGACAGAGCTCGTAAGGCTTTCGGCCTCGCGACTGGTGCTCGGGATGTTCCTGTCCTTTGTGCGTCAGAGGACAGTCCACGAAAGCGGGCGTCACCACAGCCACAAGCGCGCGAAAATAGGCCTGAATCGGGTTCGTTTAGAGGCACAGGCCTTGCTCTGGCTCGGCTTGAGGAGTTGCTCGAAATGGTGATCAGCAAAGCGGCAGTCGGATTCCTCGTCGGTGCCGGTATAGCCGCAGGCGCAGGTGGCGCCTACATCGCGTCGAAGAGTGAGCCTGCTGCGGTTACGGCCGGGCAGTCGAGCGCACTCGCTTCAACCGCCGCCCCGACTGGGCCCGTTGAGCAGTCTGAAGCCGTGGTTAACGATGTACCTGAGGCTCCTCCGGCGGAGGCTGTCGCACCGGCGCCGACGCCCGCCCGGGTGGGCGGGCCGAGAGCGGCGGTTCCCACAGAGCGCCGCAGGAATCAACCGGCTCGGGTGAGCGCGCCTCCTTCCGCTCCCACGCCTTCGGCGAGCGTCGCCGAAGCGCCCAAGGCGACGCTTCCGCCCGCGGTCGAAGTCGTCGAGCCGCCACGCATCGTCAACAACGAAGCGTCGCGCAACGTTGAACCCGTCGGGCCGCTGTACGACGAGCTGGTGATCGCGGCGGATTCTGTGATCGGCCTCGAGATTGAAACGGCGATCAGCACCGAGCGTGCACGAGTGGAAGATGCCGTCGTCGCAAGGGTGACGCGCGATGTCAAAGTTGGCAATCGCGTGGCTATCCCGGCCGGCTCACGAGCGAACGGTGAGGTCACCACCGTTGATCGCGGCGGTCGGCTGAAGGACCGCGCGCGTCTTGGCGTGCGCTTTACGTCGATTGTGCTGGCGGATGGTACGCGCGTGCCGATTCAGACCGAGACGATCTATCGCGAAGGTGATTCGCCGACGAACGAGAGCGCGGCGAAGATCGGCGGCGGCGCGATCGGCGGCGCGATCATCGGTGGAATCCTCGGCGGCGGGAAGGGTGCGGCGATCGGCACCATTGTGGGTGCCGGTGCTGGCTCTGGAGCGGTTGCTGCTGGAGGGCGCAATGCGGCGACGTTGCCGGCTGGAACGCCGGTCACAGTTCGCGTCCACGATCCGGTGGTTGTCACCGTCGAACATTGAACGTCCGGACGTCGAACGCCCGGGATTCGGACGTTCTAGCCGACGAACTTATAGCCCAGCCCGTGCACCGTGAGGATGTACTGCGGATGGCGCGGGTTGTCTTCGAGCTTCTGCCGCAGCCAGGCGACGTGGACGTCAACCGTCCGCGTTGATGGCATCGCGTTGTAGCCCCACACTTCGTTCAGCAACTCATCGCGCGTCAGTGCCGCGCTGCGATGCTCCACGAAGTACTTGAGCAGCTTGAATTCGCGCGCGGAGAGGTCGAGCGGCTGCCCCGCTTTGTTGACTTCGGCTTTCCGGAAATCCACTGAGATGTCGCCGAAGCGATAGCTGTCGGCAGTCGGCGCCGCGGCAGCGTCCTTCGTTGCCGAGCGACGGATCAGCGCTTCGACTCGGGCCAGAAGCTCCGCCATCTCGAACGGCTTGACCAGGTAATCGTCGGCGCCGAGCTTCAGGCCAACGACTTTGTCGACGACCTGGCCCTTGGCAGTCAGCATCAGGATGGGGGTCTGCAGTCCGCGCTGGCGCAGCGTTCGACAGACGTCCATACCGTTACCGCCGGGCAGCATCACGTCGAGGAGGATCGCGTCGAACGAACCGCTCGTGGCCATCTCCAGCCCGCTCGGCGCGTCGGTCGCGCTCTCGACGTCATAGCCTTCGGCCATCAGGCGGTCGGTCAACGTCATGACCAGACCCGGCTCATCCTCAACTAGCAGCAGACGGCTCATAGACGAAATCCCGGATTCGATATTTCCAAACGTGACTTCCGGAGAGTCTGTTCCCAATCCTAGCCTCTCAGGGTGTCCCCCGGCGCTCCCATTAGACGTGTGCGGCAGGCGTTGGGGTTTGGTTAGTGGGGCGTGAGACTTCAATTTCTATGAATGCGCACCGGCGCGCATTTCGGTTGCCACCGGACTCGCGCTCGTATCCGCCGCGGCGCCCGGCAACGTGATCGTGAACGACGTGCCGGCGCCCGGCCGGGTGGACACACTGACCTTGCCGCCATGCGCCACCACGATCCGGCGAACGAGGGAGAGTCCGAGCCCGTGGCCCTGAATCTGCCGCTCGATCGCATCTGCGCCGCGATAGAACGGCTCGAAGATGTGCGGCAGATCAGCCGCCGGAATGCCGGGACCGTGATCGCTGACCGTTATGCGCACCTCGGAGCGCCGGCGCTCGCGAACGTGCTGCGCGCGGATGCCGACCCA
>Ga0207701_10004511_pt1 | contig 14126 bp, 19 predicted proteins | sample KBSSwiSSwithPhiX_FD_184294 | JGI IMG/M metagenome (GOLD analysis project Ga0207701, IMG submission 184294) | Switchgrass rhizosphere bulk soil microbial communities from Kellogg Biological Station, Michigan, USA, with PhiX - S5 (SPAdes) (version 2) | ecosystem: Environmental > Terrestrial >... | reverse complement strand
GCATGTCAGTACATCCATCGAACGGGCTGCGCACGACGTCTACCTCTTCGCATCGAACCCGAGGAATCTGTCCGCGTGGGCAAGTGGATTGGCCCGTCGGGAAGTGGAGTTCGTCGACGGGGTATGGCTGATCGACTCACCAATGGGGCCAGTAACCGTCGCGTTCGCCCCGGTGAACCAGTTCGGCATTCTCGATCACGAGGTCACATTGCCGTCGGGCGAAGTTGTGGCAAACCCGATGCGCGTGATCCCAAATGGTGATGGGTGCGATGTGGTCTTCACCGTCCGACGGCGTGCCGGTGTCGACGAAGCCGAGTTTTCAGCCGACACCGAAGCGGTCGCCGCTGATTTGGCGGCGCTGCGCAACCTGATGCAGGAGTGACGATCGAGTTGGGAATGAGTCCATGAGCGGCCAACGTGATCCCGAGATCCGGCACGTCGTCGTCATCCGTCATGCCAAGTCCAGTTGGGACGATCCGTCGGCGGAGGATCACGACCGGCCGCTCTCGAAACGCGGCCGCAATGCGCTCCCCCGGTTGCTCGACCACATCGAGGGTCTCGAGCTGCCGCCCGACCTCGTCATGTGCTCGAGCTCGCGTCGAACCCGCGAGACTCTCGACGGCATCCGACCGGCATTCGGTCGAAAAGCCCGTATCGAGACGGAGGCCGCACTGTACGGCGCCAGCGTCGAGCGGTTGATCACCCAACTGCGACGCCTCGACGATCAGATCACCACTGTGGTGCTCATCGGACACAACCCTGGCGTTGCCGACTTGGTGGATCTTCTGGCCGTCGCTCCTTCCAGCGGCGGTGCCGCGATCGACAGGTTTCCAACCGCCGCGGTCGCAGTCCTGTCGGTCGCCGGGCCATGGAGCGCACTGCAACGGGGCTGTGCCTCACTCGAGAGCTTCTGGGCTCCACGACGGCTGCACTGACCAACGCTCTGAAGCGTGAACGCGACATCCACCCCGACGGTACTGCCTGAGTCCGTCCGAGTCACCTGACGTTGTCTCCTTCCGCCGGTTCGTCCGCCCAGTCCGCCCAGTCCGCCGATTCCGTATACCGGTCTACCATGACGCTTCCGCTCAGAAACCGGCTGCGCGGCACCGAGCACCTGGACGCGAAGGTCGACATCGAGATCGATCGCCGACCGGCGCAAGCAACGCGCGCACCCCACGGCGCGAGGCGGCACGTTCGAGGACGCAGAACTCCGGTTCGGTGTGCGCTTCTCGGGGCAGGTGCGTCAGCGTCAGCTCTTTGGACGACTGTCGACGAGTGGGCTGACATAGAACGCTGGCGTCCCATCGATGGACGCAGAACGGCGCTTCTGGCCTGCCGCTTCGTGTGCGCTCTCGCAATCGCGCTGGCACGGCGGCGCGCCGGGCAACTTCATGACCCACATCGCCATCACCGAAGGCCACACTGCCTGCGACGGACGCGACATCGGCATCGCCTGACGGAGCTCCGAGACGTGGGATTAAGGTCAGGCCGTGCGCCAGTTTGTCACCGGTCCCGCTACCACATTGTTGGTTTGTGGGGCGGTCGTCCTCACTGTCGCGCAATGCTCCAACGGCAGCACCACCGCTCCGCCGACAACTTTGGCGACAAGCATCACCACTCCCGTGACGAGACCGTCGATCGACGGCACCGCTCCATCAACTACGGCGACGATCGACAGCACCGCTCCATCAACTACGGCGACGCTCGACAGCGCCGCTCCATCAACTACGGCGACGCTCGGGAGCGCCGCTCCACCCGTCCAGCGGAAAGCGGAGAACGCTGTTCCAACGCCGAGAACAACCCTGCTACCGGAGAGCGAGGCTCCGCCGACGCCAGCGACGCCGGACAGCAGCAGCTCGTCGACACCGGACGGTACTGCTCCTCCTGCGATCCCGACGACCGACAGCAGCGCGCCGCCGACGACATCGGCAGTCACCCTCGTGGTGACCTACGGCGACGATCCGTCCGAGGCGGCGAAGATGGTCTGTGGTAGCGAGGTCCAAGAGGATCTGAATCAATCGTTCAAGGTCGACGCGGACGTCAGCACGCCTACGTGGGTAGATCACCTCCTGGCTTGCACGTACCAGTATCCGGAGGGTTCCTTTGCCCTGTCCGTCAAGGAACTCCCGTCGATCGAGGCCACTGTTGATTACTTCGCCTCGCTGAAGGCTCGGTACACCGTCGGTGAACAAACTGGATTGGGCCAGGAGGGTTTCCTCACAACCGACGGTATGTCGATCGTTCGCAAGGACAACAAGGTTCTCGTCGTTGACGTAAGCAACCTGCCCGCGGCGTTCGGCACGCCTCCGATGAGCCGTAGGGACGCTGCGCTGGCCATCACGTTCACCATTCTGGGTTGCTGGATCGGCGGATAGCATCCGGAGCCAGCTGCACTCCGTTGAGCAGCCTCTCGCCCGTCAGTTCGTCCGTCCAGTCCGCAGAGTCGGCTCCTCTCCGGCGACTTACGTGTAACGCGTTAAACCTCTACTAGATCGTTGACCGACGACATGCGGGCCGCCGGACGTACGAACTCACCGTCCTTGATTCGGGGACCAACGAGACCCGTTGCGGACGCTTAAATCTCACGAGCCGCTGCTTCCTGTTCTGACAAGTGTCCCCTTCCGCTACGGGTCGTCGGATATCTGGCCGGCGTTGGTGAGGTCGTAGCCGGTGAGTGCGGTGATTCGCTTTTGTGTTGATGGGTCTTCGAGTGCCTCGATGAGCGACGTTGTCAGGCCGAGACGGTCGCCGGGCACTACGAGTTCGTATGGTTCCCAGGTAATGGGCACGAACCCGAGCTGCAGCGCGGCGGCCGCTGAACGGGCGCCGAGCGCTGCGTCGGCGATGCCTGAGGCTACGGCTAGGGCGAGCTCGAAGTGGCTCTGCGCTTCGGGGCCGCGGATGTCGTCGGGATCGCTACCGAGTTGTCGGACGAGTCGATCGAGAAGCACTCGGGTGCCGGCGCCGAACTCACGTTTGGCAATGCGATGTGGCAACGCATCGCCAATCGATTGCAGACCGAGCGGGTTGCCCGTGGCGACGATGATGCCTTGCTCTCGCCGCCACAGATGGACGATCTTCGGGTCGCGGCCGACCAGCAGGGCGGCGGCGAAGGGTCGGTTGTAGACGCCGCTTTCGTGCAGGAGGTGAATGGCAGCGCCATCGGCGCGCCCTTGCCAGATCGCACGCAGGCCGCTGAAGCTGCCTCCGCGTTCCACCACCTCCACACCGTCACCGCACCGCTCCAGCAAGATGTCGAGGGCGGGGTCGTCGCTGCCTGCCAGTCGAAATGGGCGATGGTCTGCGAGCAATGCCAGGGCGTGGCGGGAGCCGTTCTCGGAGATGCGGGTCTTTCTGCGATCGCCCATGTGCACAACTGCTGCTGCGGCGAGCCGCTGGTAGGCACGGGCGATTGTGCTCGGGGTGACGCCTTGTGTGGCTGCCAGGGCGCGGATGCTTGGGAGCTCGGCGCCGGGGGCGAGATCGCCGTTCGCCACGCGCCGAGCGATCTGGTCGCTGATCTCGACGTAGCCAGGCATTCGGTGAACGTTAGGTCAGGGCATCAGATGCGGCATGATGTGCCGAACTGAACTGTGTCAGAAAGGAACGGATGTCATCCCGACTCCACGTCGCCACTACGGCCATTGTTGCTGCAGCCATGCTCGTTGGATGCGGCTCCTCGTCGAACAGCTCCGCAACGAGCGCGCCGGGCGGTGGCAGCAAGGCGATCATTTTGGCGACCACCACCAGCGTCGAGGACAGTGGCCTGCTCGACCAGCTCGTGCCCGAGTTTCAACGTCAGAGCGGCTACACCGTCAAGACCGTTGCTGTCGGCAGCGGGCAGGCGCTTGCGATGGCGGATCGCGGCGAGGCGGACGTGGTCATCGCCCACGATCCAGAGACCGAGAAGCAACTCGTCAACACTGGTAAGGCGACGCAGTCGGTCCTCATGCACAACGACTTCGTCGTGATCGGGCCATCTTCGGATCCAGCGGGAATCAAGCAGGCCACAACTGCTGCGGACGCGCTCAAGCGAATCTCTGAGAAGCAGGCTGCGTTCATCTCCCGCGGCGACAAGTCCGGCACCAACAGCTTTGAACTCAAGCAATGGAAGGCCGCGAATATCACTCCATCCGGATCGTGGTACCAGGAGAGCGGCCAGGGCATGGGCCAGACCATCAACATCGCGTCGCAGAAGCAGGCGTATACGATCGCCGACCGGGCGACGTACCTGGCGACGAAGGACTCGAGCGGACTGGCGATCCTCTACCAGGGTACGCCCGACATGCTCAACGTCTACGACGTACTACCAGTCACGGCCAAGGCCGGTTCCCGTGTCAATGTCAGCGGGGGCGAGGCGTTCGCAGAGTTCATGCTGAGCCCCGCCGTGCAGAAAGAGATCGGCGAGTTCGGCAAGGCCAAGTACGGCATCGCCCTGTTCGACCCCGACGCCGGCCAGACTGCCCAACAGATCGAGCAGGAACTGGCGACGGCCGGGTAACCGATGGGACTGATCTGGGACGGGTTCACCTCAGCGTTGCGGCTGCTCTGGAGTCGGGACCCGGAAACGATGGAGATCGTCTGGCTGTCGCTTCGGGTGTCACTGTCTGCAACCGTCATCGCTCTGCTACTCGGCCTACCGATCGGCATGCTGATCGCCGTGGGCCGCTTCCCCGGACGCAAGCTTCTGCTCGCCGTCGTCAACACCGGAATGGGGGTACCACCGGTCGTCGCCGGTCTGTTCGTCACCATGCTGCTGTGGCGCAGCGGCCCGCTCGGCGCCGCGGAGCTGCTGTACACACCGACCGCGATGATCATCGCTCAGACGTTCATCGCCACGCCACTCGTCGCCGGAATCTCAACCGCCGCACTGCAGCAGGTGGACCCTGAGTTCCGCACACAGATGCTCGGCCTCGGAGCAGGGCGCTTCCGTAGCCTGTTCGAGGTTGCCCGCGAGGCGCGACTTCCTCTGCTCGCGGCGGTCATGGCCGGTTTCGGTGGCGTAATCAGCGAGGTCGGCGCAGCCGCGATGGTCGGCGGCAACATCAAGCATCAGACCCGTGTCCTCACCACCGCCGCCGTACAACAAACCGCGATGGGCAACTTCGGCGCCGCGATCGCCTACGGCCTGATACTGCTCGTCATTGCATTTCTCGTAGTCCTCGTGTTGACGCTCGCCCAACAGCGCCAAAGCCTCTGGGCCCGGTGACCGACCCACTCATCGAACTCCGCGACGTCGCCATCGACCGCGGCGGCCGAACGATCCTCGAAGTGCCCCACCTGGCCCTGACGGATGGAACCGTGCTCGCCGCGCTCGGTCGAAACGGCGCCGGAAAATCGACCCTCCTGCGAGCGATCGGAGGGCTCATTGAACCAACCCGAGGGACAATCATGCTCAACGGCAGTCCGAGCACAGAAGGCGACCGTCGACGATTGAGCGCCGCGGTCCTTCAGCGCCCGCTGCTCCGCCGCGGCACCGTCTCCTCCAACATCGAAGCCGGCCTGCGGTTCCGCAAAGTTGAACGGAACGAACGAGCGAAACAAACCGAAACGTGGCTCAACAGGCTTGGGCTCTCCCGCCTGGCCAGCCAAGACGTGCACCGTCTGTCAGGTGGCGAAGCACAACGCTTGAGCGTTGCACGTGCACTGGCGCTTCGCCCGCGACTGCTGCTTCTCGACGAACCCTTCAATTCGTTGGACAGCCCAACCAAACTCGAACTCCTGGCTGATCTTCGTGCCGTCATCGACAAGGAGAGATGTGCGGTCTTGTTCGTCACCCACGACCGCCACGAGGCGAGTCTTCTCTCCGATCGCGTCGCCATTTTGCACGAAGGCCGAGTTCTGCAGGAGGGACAGACGGTCGACGTCTATGACCAGCCGTCCGACACCACGAGCGCCGAGCTTGTCGGCTATCGAAATCAAGTACCGGCCGATCAACTGCCGTCCACCATTCCACGCAATGGGTCGACACTGCTCATCCGAGCAGCAGACCTCACTGTCGGAAAGGCAGCAACGAAGGTTTGGACGATCCCAGCCATAGCGGTGCGAGCCACGATCGAGGGAGACGCTCCAAGCGTCGTGGCAATGGTCGGCACCATCCCGATGACAGCGAGGCTTGTCGATACTGCGGCTCCCTTGCCAGGCGACAGGGTCGAACTGCTCGTAAACCCCACCCGCGCCCGCTGGTGTTAGGGAAGTTCCGTCAGCGTTGGTGCCGTCGTGGCCGAGCGGACGACGTCAGTGGTCGTGGCGATGGTGGATGTCGGGCAGATGTTCGTGCTCATGACTCACCTCGAGGTGGCGGTGCTGCGTGCCCGAGAGCACCACGATCGCCCCTGATCGATGGTGAGGATCACTCGGATCGATTGGGTGCGCGTGCTCCATGGCTTCGTGCCGGTGGAAGTGGCTGTGGTGGCTGGTCGCGACCACGAGCACGCCGACGAGCGAGACAGTGAAGGCAACCACCATCGTGGATGTCAGTCGGTCGCCGTTGACTCGCCATGCCAGTAGCGCTCCGATGAACGGGGCAAGGGCGAAGATGACTTGACCGCGCGCGGCACCGACCAGTCGGGCGCCGGTTATCCACATCGTGATTGACAGTCCGTAGCCAACTGCTCCAATTGCGAGCGCAACGAACACGAACTGTGCGACGGGTGCACCATCCAGCGCGAGACCCAGGACAAGGTTGACCGAACCCGCGACCACGCCTTTAGCAAGGGTGATCTGAGAAGGGGTGTAGCTGTCGAGGCTGGCCGTGATCGCGTTGTCGATCCCCCAACAGATGCACGCTGCCGCTACAAGCAAGGCGCCGACGGCGACACTCGCGTGAGAAGAACCAGCAAGGATGACGCCACCGAGCAGGACGATGACGATTCCCAGCGCGGCACGACGACCAATGTGTTCTTTCAGGAACGCGCGGGCTATCACGACGGTCGCGACAAGTTCGAGGTTCAAGAACAACGACACCGTTGCTGCAGGAGTCCGATCGAGAGCGAGGATCAGAAGGATTGGCGCAAGACCGCCACCCAATGCGACAGCGGTCAGTAGGCGTGATCGTTGGCGAACCGACGAGGTCGGTCGTTGTTCGCGGAACGCGAACGGCGCGATGGCGCCCGCAGCCCCGAGATAGAGCAGGCCGGCGAGCGTGACTGCGCCGACGTGATCGACGACCAGCTTGGTTGCCGGGGTTGCCGCTCCGAATAGCACGGCGGAGAGTGCGCACCACACCCATCCGTTCCGCTGCGTCGCGTGTCGAGACCCCTCCTCCATAGAGAAAATCTATGTCTCAAATCAGCTCATTGATCCGACGGAGGAATCCACCTCGATCAGCTCGGACGGGTACCGATGAACAGGGATCGGCGCAAGAGACCACCCTCGACGGCGCGCAACTGCACGCGCCGGTCGTGCTGACGGCTTTGGAAGTCGGCTTCGCCGTGGAGTGCGATCAACGCGTCCTGATGATCGTCCCAATGGTTGATCCAAGCCTTGGCGACGAGGCGAAACTCCTCGGTGCCATCAATCTCGGTGACGTCAACGAAGCCGGCTCGACGCAACAACTCGACCGGAGTATGCAGGGAAGCCACTGCCATGGGCCCTGATCGGTGGGCGTGAGCCCGAGCTCGCCGATCGAGCCCGGGTGCGGTGAAGATCGTGTGGAATGCAGTTCGCCCGCCTGGTCGAAGCAACCTCAGCGATGCCCTCAGCACGGAGAGCTTGGGTCGCAGTCAACACAGGACGTCGGTGTGAACCACAGCGTCGAATGTCTCCGCACTGAACGGGAGGTCACGGGCGCTCGCGTTGACTGGCCATGCCCGCTGATCGAGTCCTTCTTGTTGGGCGCGTTCGTTGGCGCAGACGAGTCCTTCGACCGGTAGGTCCGTCATCACCACCGAGCACCCCGTTCGAGAACAGAGGTACAGGCCCGGCCATCCCCGCCCAGCCCCGAGATCAAGGACCATCGACCCGGCACCCAGATTTAAGACGTCGGCAAGCTGGTCGGCCTGAGCGGTGGTCGTGTATCCGTTGGCGCCCCAGTCACCCCCGATCACATCTCGTTCGATGGAGCGGGCGACGTCGCCGCTTGCTTCGCCGTACCGATGCGAGAACCGGGCGTTGGCCTCCTTCTCTTGGCGTGTGGCCATCAGCTCGTCGTACCGCCACCGGGGCTTCCGTTGTCGCAAATGCAGAACTCGTTGCCTTCCGGATCGGCCATCAGGATCCAGGTGCTGCCGTGTTCGCTGCATGTGGTGTCGCTTTGGCGTTGTGCGCCGAGGCCGGTCAGTCGGTCGGCTTCCGTTTGAATGTCGGGAACCTCGATGTCGAGGTGCATCCGGTTCTTGGTCGTCTTCGGATCGGTCACTCGTTGCAGCAATAGCTTCGGGCCGTTGCCCTCACGCGGGTAGAGCGCGACGTACACGCCGGCGGCGCCGACGTTGACGTAGCCGAGTGCCGTCGCCCAGAACTCGGCGAGACGATCAGGGTCTGCACAGTCCAATACGAGACCGAAATGTGGTGAGGGGTGGTTGATGGTCACGTTGGGGAACATCCTCTCTCGGAGACTGCAATGTCAGTAGTTGAAGATCAAGGCTCCGCCAGTGGTGAACTCGTACAACGACGGTGCGCCGTTTGGTGCTCTGAATTAGGTCCGGTGGGCGAGGAAGGCGTAGCCGTAGACCTCGAACGAGCGGGCGTTGGCTTCTCCCATCGCACCGCCGAACGTGTCGACGGGTGGACCGATGCTGACGTTCTCGAACCCGGAGTCTTCGAGCATTTGTTGCCAGCCCGCACGGGGCAGCCCTCCGGCAATTCAACCGGTCCACAGATCGACGTCGCGCATTGCCTCGATCGGGACCGGGCGCCCGTTGGCGATGTCAGCGAACTGCAACACACCACCGGGACGCAACACGCGGCGGATCTCAGCGAACACGGCTCGTTTGTCGGCACACAGGTTGATCACGCCGTTGGAGATGACGACGTCGGCCCATCCCTCCTCAACGGGCATCGATTCGGCGAAGCCCTCGCAGAACTCGACATGATCGAAGCCGAGCTGGCGAGCGGTCGCTCGCGATTTCGCGAGCATCTCCGGAGTCATGTCGATCCCAACAACACGACCAGTCGACCCGACCTGGCCGGCCGCGATGAACGAATCGAAGCCGGCGCCGGAGCCGACATCGACAACACGCTCCCCCGGTTCGAGTCGGCGCAGCGAGAACGGATTGCCGACACCAGCGAACGATTCGACCGCCCGGTCCGGTAGGGCATCGACGACGGGTTGCTCATAGCCGAGTCGTGTCGCAAGCGGACGGCCCGTGTGGAAGTGGTGACTGCCGTGAGGATCGTTGGCGACGTCGCGGTACTTGTCCCGCACCTGGCTGCGAAGGATGTCGACATCGACGAGTGTTTCGTTGGACATGGTCATCCTCCTGTTCCGGCGGCGATGGGTAGGCCGGCTCGTTTCCATTCAGGGAATCCGTCTTCGAGGCGGCGAGCGCTGAACCCCCGGCGACGGAGTTGGCGTACGGCCTCATCGGCGTACACACAGTACGGTCCGCGGCAGTAGGCGACGATCTCGGTGTCTTTCGACAGGGCACGGAGCCGGCGAAGCTCGGACACGGGAACCGAGCGGGCGCCGGCGATGTGGCCGGCCTCGAACTCGGCCGATGGACGAACATCGAGCACGATGGTGTCACCAGCTTTCAGACGGGCTTCGAGTTCGCGTCGGGTCACCGGTTCCAGCCCGGCGCGATCGCCGACGTAGGCGTCGGCGAGTTCGTTGATACCGGCGACATGTTCGGTCGCGATGTCGCGCAGCGCCGCCCAGACCTCACCGACTCGCTCACTGGCCAGCATGTACACGATCCGAGTGCCCTCGCGACGTGTGCGCAACACGCCGGCTCTGGCCATCGCTCGAAGATGGTGCGACGTGTTGGCCACACTCTGCCCGATCTCATCAGCGAGCTGGTCAACAGACCGTTCGCCCTGGGCGAGGACATCGACGATCTCGGCGCGACGTCCACTTGCCAACGCTTTGGCAACCTCGGCGAACGCGTCGAACAGCGCGTCCTTGGCAGCCCGATCACCCACCTTGCACACCCGACCTCATCGGTATTCAAACTAACACTTGAATATCGAGGCGGCAAGGGGTACATTCAACCAACGACTTGATCAGTCGGGATGCGAAAGGTGGAGGGCGTGCAGCAATCGGCTTCTCGAGACGAGCACCTCTCGACCCGTGGCTGTCCTGCATGCACGTGTGTGGGGTCAACCCCATGAAGGTCGACCGAATGAGCCGGGTGTACGACTTCGTCGATGAAGGCCTGGGACACTCGTCGTACGTGATCGACCTCGGCGACGGCACCGCGGCCGTCGTCGACCCACCACGGTTCGCCACCGCCCACGCTGCACTCCTCGGACGGCTCCAGCTCCGGCTGGCATGGACTCTGGACACCCATTCGCACGCCGACTATGTCACCGGTAGCCCGGCTTTGGCCGAGCGCACCGGGGCGACGTTCATCGCACCAGCCGCGTCACATCTCGAAACGCCACACTGCGCTGTCACCGATGGCGAACATGTAGCCCTCGCCGAGGACATCGAAATGATCGCGGTGGCGACACCCGGTCACACACCCGATCACCACGCCTACATCCTCGTCGAGAACGGCAAGTCGGTCGCGTTGTTCTCCGGTGGTTCGCTGATGGTCGGCGCAGTTGGCCGCACCGACCTGTGCGGGCCCGAACTGGCCGTGCCGCTGGCGCACAAGATGTTCGGCGCGTTACGCCAGTTCGATCAGCTGCCAGACGATCTCGTCGTGTATCCGACACACGGTGCCGGTTCGTTCTGCTCAGCACCGGGCGCTTCACAACGCACGTCGACGCTCGGCAACGAGCGACACACCAACCCGCTGTTCGCAATCACCGATGAAGAGGTCTTCGTCGAGCGACTCGTCGCCGGCTTCGGCACCTTCCCCAACTACTTCGCTCGGCTGCCGGAACTGAACCGACGCGGCCCCACCAACTACGACTCGCTCCCCTGTCTCGCCCGGCTCCGACCCGACGATGTCGAGCGGCATATCGCCGAGGGCGGCATCGTCGTTGACGCCCGTCCGTTCGCGGCGTTCTCCGCCGGTCACATACCGGGGTCGATGTCGAACGCACTGCGCCCTGTGTTCGCCAGTTGGCTCGGCTGGCTCGTCGAACTCGACCGGGCCCTCGTCGTCGTCCTCGATCCGGGTCAAGATCGCGCTGAACTCGTCCGTCAATGCCTCGATGTCGGCCACGAGCATCTCGTCGGTGAGCTCGCTGGAGGCATCGAGGCGTGGACCGATTCGAGGCGGCCGGTACACACGATCCCTGTCGTCGGAGCCACCGAGATGACAAACCAGGTGATCGATGTCCGCCAGGCCAACGAGTACTCAGCGGGGCATGTGCCAGGGGCGATCAACATCGAACTCGGCGCCGTCGAAGACGCTTCCCTGCCGCCGGGGCCCGTGACGTTGATGTGCGGACATGGTGAACGGGCGATGACTGCTGCAAGCATCCTGCGGGCTCACGGACATCGCGACGTCGTGGTCCTCGACGGCGGTCCTGACAGCTGGGCGGAGGCGACGGGCAACCCGCTGCAGACATCATCATGAGTACGCCGACCATAGAGGCACCGCTGCGCCTTGGTCTCAGGGAGAACATCGCTCAGTTCGCCCTGCTCGTCGGCGTCAACGCACTCGTCGGTGGCATGATCGGCCAGGAACGCACCGTCCTGCCGCTGCTCGCCAAGGAAGCGTTCGGACTGACCGCGTTCACCGCGGCGTTGACGTTCATCGTCGCCTTCGGAGCGGTGAAGGCAGCGACGAACTTCTTCGCCGGCACGCTGTCAGATCGCTTCGGCCGCAAGCCGGTCCTGGTCGCCGGCTGGATCATCGCCGTTCCGATCCCGTTGTTGCTGATGTGGGCCCCGACATGGGGCTGGGTGGTGTTCGCCAACGTGTTGCTGGGCATCAACCAGGGCCTCACCTGGTCGACCACGGTGGTGATGAAGATCGACCTCGTCGGGCCGGCGCGTCGCGGGTTGGCGATGGGCTTCAACGAAGCAGCGGGCTACGGCGCTGTCGCCATCACCGCCCTCGCCACCGGCTACATCGCCGAGCGTTGGGGACTCCGCCCCGAGCCGTTCTTTCTCGGTCTTGCCTACGCCGGGCTCGGGCTGGGACTGTCCGTGTTTTTCGTGCGTGAAACCCGCGAATACGCACGGCACGAAGCCGCCACACACGTGGCCACCAACGAAACCCACAGGCAAGGTCTCACCACGGGGCAGATCTTTCGCCTCACATCCTTCACCGACAAAGCCCTGTCGTCGTGCTGCCAGGCAGGGCTGGTCAACAACCTCAACGACGGCCTCGCCTGGGGGCTGTTCCCGATCTTCTTTGCCAACACCGGCATGTCGATCGGACGCATCGGCGTTCTCGCCGCCCTCTACCCCGCGGTGTGGGGCCTCGGCCAGCTGTACACCGGCGGGCTGTCGGATCGGATCGGCCGTAAACCGCTGATCGTCGGTGGGATGTTCACCCAAGCCGTCGCCATCGCATGGATCGCCGCCACGGGCAGCTTCGCGGCCTGGGCGATCGGCGCGATGGTCCTCGGCGCGGGCACGGCGATGGTTTACCCGACATTGCTCGCAGCGATCGGTGACGTCGCCCACCCGACATGGCGCGCCCGATCGGTAGGCGTCTATCGGCTGTGGCGTGACGGCGGCTTCGCCATCGGCGCCCTCCTCGCCGGCATCGTCGCCGACCTGATCTCCATCCCTGCCGCGATCTACGCCGTCGCCGCTCTCACGGCGCTGTCCGGCATGGTCGCCGCGGTGCGCATGTACGAGACCCATGCGCGATGAACGACCCGGGCCGCCACCCTCGTTCGATCGACGAGATACTCGCCGTCGCCCGAACCCGCCTCGACCGGGTCGAACCCGAGGCGCTCGAGGATGAGCGGATCGCCGGCGCGGTGATCATCGACATCCGGCCCGTCGAGCAGCGAACGCGTGACGGAGATCTAACTGGCGCCATTGTCATCGATCGCAATGTCCTCGAGTGGCGACTCGACCCTGCCTGCGAGCACCACATCGCCCAAGTGACCGACTACGACTGTCGCATCGTGATCATCTGCAACGAGGGATACCAATCGAGCCTCGCCGCCGCCTTCCTTCGAGACGTCGGGTTGCACCGCACCACCGATCTCGTTGGCGGCTTTCAAGCGTGGCTCAGCTTCACAACCTCAGCGGCGACCTGACTCGACGTCATCGCGTCCCCGCACGACACCAACCCTGAGGCCATCGACAAGGTCGTTGAGACCTCGACCACCCGGCGCCTCCGCACGCGCCCGTAGCTCGACACCGACCTCGTGGACGACCAGCGACGCGACGGCTTGCGTGAGTTGCAGCCTCGCTCGTCGCCCAGCCGAGACGAGGTCGGCGACCTGCGGTGCCTCCTCGTTCCACAACTCCTCGACGACCAAGTTGGCGAACGCACTCGCCTGAACCCGTGCGCCGGCCACCACGCCGGCCGCCATCCGCACAGCAGCGACGGGCTCGGCGCCGGCATCGATCGCATCGCCCACCAGTGCCAACAGGGCGGGGGCCCGAACGTGCCACTCCTCGCCGGCGGCGTGAATCAATCCTGCCTCGATGGCCGTCGACCGGATGTGTTCATCGGCCAAGGCAGGAACAGCTGCGAGGAGTTCACCGATCGAGTACGCCACCGCGCCCTCGTCGATCGCGACAGTGTTCGACCCGCCCAAGACATCGTCGAGAGAGCGGCCCGACACAGATGCCGCGCACAGGTCGCGGATCGCCGCCAACGAGTATCCACGCTCCTGCAACCGAGCAATCAACTCCAACCGACGCCGATGCGATTCGTCGTAACGCCCGACGCGGCCCTGGCGACGCGGAGGTTCGATCAAGCCGAGTGTCCGGTACTCGCGGACGGTGCGCGTCGGCACGCCAACGAGTGCTGCCAGCTCGTCAATCGACCACGACCTCACCCCGTCACTGGACATTGACGGTATTTACCGTTACGGTCATTGGCGTGAGTATTGCCGACCAACCCGACTGCGTCAACCACCCCGCGGAACTCGAGACA
>Ga0207701_10004510_pt1 | contig 14128 bp, 13 predicted proteins | sample KBSSwiSSwithPhiX_FD_184294 | JGI IMG/M metagenome (GOLD analysis project Ga0207701, IMG submission 184294) | Switchgrass rhizosphere bulk soil microbial communities from Kellogg Biological Station, Michigan, USA, with PhiX - S5 (SPAdes) (version 2) | ecosystem: Environmental > Terrestrial >... | reverse complement strand
TAAAGGGCGCGAAGCCCGCCGATCTGCCTGTAGAGCAGCCCACGAAATTCGAGTTGGTGATCAATCTCAAAACCGCCAAGCAGATCGGCCTGATTATTCCGCCGAACGTGCTGACGAGAGCGGACCGAGTAATTAGATGAAGGCACAAATTCTGATGGAACAGACAACATCGTGTCACTCGTCAGTTGTTAAGCCATACGGGCGTCATTTGACGAGCGGTGCTGGAGCGAATAATGTTTTCGTATGTTCATCAGGCATATATCCGACCAAAACTCTGAGGAGGCCAATCCTGTGAGGAACTCAATTAGATTGTCTGCGGTTCTTCTTGGTCTGCTTCTTTTAGCCTCGAGTTGTGCAACAGTCAGTTACTCTTCCGGTGATGGTGCCGAGAGAATCAACTGGAGGGAATACAACGATTGCTAGAACATGGGAACTATAGTTTGCTTCATAGCCGTATGACTTGCCTCCGAATCTTATTGTGCGCTGATGCTTTGCCCTTAATCACAATCCACCCACGCCATCGATAGGTACTACCGGCTGCAGCGAAGCATTCACAGCTTAACGCACATTGCGCTCCCGGCTCACGAGCGCATCGTATCTGTTGCAGTCCCACACCAAAAAATCTAGTTCTCATCGGCATCTGTTTGTGGCATATCCAACGGTTGTAAGGACAGCGTCATGACGAGACAGTTTTTTTGTGTGATCACGGCCATATTTGTTGCCTCCATCATTCCAGCTGCTGCGCAGGCTCAAAACCCCACGAAAGTTCCCCGAATCGGTTACATATCAGGAACCGGCACTTCGTCCGATCAAGGCCCATACGTGGAAGCATTGCGGCAGGGACTGAGAGATCTCGGTCATGTGGAAGGAAAGAACTTCGTCATCGAGTATCGTGGCGCTGAGGGAAATCTCGACCATATCCCAAAGCTCGTTAACGAGCTGGTGCAACTCAAAGTCGACGTGATCGTCGCTCCGATTCCAGGAGTAATCCGTTCGGCCAAACAAGCCACTAAGACAATACCTATCGTCATGGTAACCGGAATTGACCCAGTCACGAGCGGATGGGTCAGCAGTTTGGCGCGGCCAGGGGGCAATATCACCGGCATCGCAACGCTTGCCCAGGACTTAAACGGAAAACGACTGGAATTGCTGACAGAGGCCGTGCCGCGAATATCGCGTGTCGGGGTGCTCTGGACACCGAATGACCGTACTGCGACGGTTAATTTCAAAGAATATGAAGCTGCGGCAAGTGCTCTCAAGGTGCAGCTACAGTCATTTGAAGTACGGCTTGAAGATCCTGACATCGAGGCAGCATTCCAAATCGCCGTCAAAACTCGTGCGAACGCACTTATCACAATTACGACAGCCGCGCTCTTTCTCAAACAGAAACAAATTGCCGATCTTGCAGTGAAACACCGGCTCCCGACGATGTTTCAGGGGAGTACGTGGGTAGACGCAGGTGGACTCATGTCTTATTCAACTAACGACATTGACGCTCTGCATCGCGCCGCCAAGTATGTAGATAAGATCCTCAAAGGAGCGAAACCCGCCGATCTGCCCGTGGAGCAGCCGACAAAATATGAGATGGTTATTAACCTCAAGACAGCAAAACAGATCGGATTAACGATTCCACAAAAGGTGCTAGTGCGAGCCGACCGCGTCATCAAGTGATCAGTTGTAGACCAACGATTGCCTTCCCTAGCGAGCAATGATAGGGCACTTGTGCTTTGCATCGTAACAACGGGAGATAGGCATTATGAAGATGCTTTGCAGGGTCGTTTTGGCGACCGTTACTTTTCTGCTTTCACTGTGGTCGAATGGGTTCATGTTGGTGGTTTGGTGTTTTGGGGTCAGGTCTTTACTTTTGCTGTATGGTGTTCTTGACCAATCGGCTGATGGTCGAGTAGTGCAAGTCGAGATGTCGGGCGACTTCAACCTGGCTGTAGCCATGCTGGTAAACCGCGTCGGCGATCAACTGATCGCGCTTGGTTGTCTGTTTTCCGGTTTCATTAAAGAGCCGTTTCAAAGTCGGTCGTCCGAGAAGCCGTTGCTCCTTGGGAATCTCTTTGACCGTGTTTTTGCCGGTTACATGATCCGTTAGCGCTTCGGCAAACCCTTCGGTCCCCAAAATGCTCTGCGCCTTAAGATCCTCCCAGATCGTCGGCGCATCTGTCGCTTCTCTGACATATTCCCGGTACTTGTCCTGGGCGAGGCCTCGCTTCGCCCCAAAATGGCTCAGGATCTCATCCGTCTTAAGCCAGTCAGGGACAGGAGTTTGTCCTACCATTGCTCTGTAACTGCTCCATTGCCATTGTCCAGGATACTTTACGGATTTAGTCCGTACCGGATTTAGCACGATGTAACGGCAGACTTCCAGAAAATGGCTATCTTTCTGAACCAAATCGCCTTGAACCGCCCCTGAAATAAATGGCCCACCCGATCATGGCGGCAGTTGAAAGCTTGAGTGTAGACGCCGTTTAGCTGACGCATGCCTTTGGAGAGATTGCCATCGGGAGTTTCGACTAGCAGATGATAGTGATTCTTCATCAGACAGTAGGCGTGGCAAAGCCAGAGAAAGCGGTCGATGACCTGGGAAAGAGTATTGAGAAAAAGCTTCCGGTCGGCATTGTCTCGAAAGATGGGCTTCCGTTCGTTGCCCCCGGAGGTGACGTGGTAAAGAGCACCGTCGTATTCGATGCGTAAGGGACGTGCCATGGCGGCAAAAGTATAAGATCAAAAGTTAAATATCAAGAGTAAAGACCTGACCCTAAGTGACCTAGTTGAGCGTTCGCGTTATCGCTCTATCTCATCCATGACGCGGCGTGGCCGGGCCTGCGTTCGCATCGTCGCTCGGCGCGCCTGAGTCCAGCCAAGCTTTGAAATCATTCATCGAGTGCGCCAGCCGCCACTCGTCGAGAACCGCACGGGCCATTGCCGAAACGGCGCCCGGCGAACAGTTGCTCTCTTGTTTTTCGACGTATTTAAGAAGCCAACTCTCGAATAGTTCCGGACTGGGATCGTCGTGCACGACGGATTCGAGAACTTCGCGCTTAATTGCAAGCCCGATGGCATCGGGCGTTTGATCGCGTTTGCGGTTCCTTCTGCGTCCTTCGGCAGCATCGAGGGCCGCGAGCAAAGCTTTGCAGACATCCGCGGGACGAAAGCGTGAGAGTAGGTTGTTAGCAGGATCTGACATGGGGTGATGGCTTAGCCCTGCGTCACTCAGATACAGTCACGTCCACTGAATAGCCAGGGCCTTTTGGTCGACGGTACCCTTCGCCAGCCGCCGCCAAATCAATTTCGACGCTGCCGAGATCTTCAAGCATGACGGCGTCCGGTCGGGTGCCCTGGAGCAGCGTAAAAACTTTGACATATCCCAGACACACTTTACAGGCGTCGATGGCCGACTTCGCGCTATTCTCCGGTATCAACGAGACGAGCCTTTCATGATCGCCGTTGCCACAATACGGGCAGGAGAGAACGTGCGCTTCCCACTCTGCGCCGCACCGTCCGCAGCGTAGGTAACGGCTCCGTTCGATTCCCCGGGTCTCGGCGAATGCCGGCCATGCACCACAGACCGGGCAATATCCTTCCATCCAGCTCGCCTTTAAAGCCTGCGCGCAACGACGATTAGTGGCTTGTAGCAACGGGACCGGTAGTAAAGCCATAACCGCTGCGAAGGCCTCCGCGTCGGCATCGAGAGATGTGGCGAGCTTTTTCAGAGAGTCATCATCCTGCTGAAGCGAAGCTTTGAAGATATTAAGAATGTCAAGTTTCGCGTCGAGCGCCGCTTTAAGGGTGGCTAGGTTGTCAGTGCCACTTCGATGGGCGACCCGGATAAGCTGCTCGAACCATGCGCGAAGCAAACTCTTCGGCAGGACAATGCGGGCTTCGGCTAAGAGCGGCGTCTTTCCCAGAGGCGTCGCCGCGAGTGACGGCACGACAGCGGCCCATTTCAACTCCGCGCTTTCGCGCAAAACTTCCCGGATGACCGTGAGCCAGGGCTCCCACTCCGGATGGCGACGCTTGAGATCTTGCAGGCTACTCTCAGAGGCTGTCATTTGCGGCTTAGCTCATCCGCCTGAAGGGCACTATCCAGGGGCGGAGGCTTGGCCGGGATAAGCTGAGGAGTTTGATAAAACGGGCGCGAACCCTCGTGCATATTGATAAAAGCCCCGCGATTGCCAACGTCTGCCCCCGGTCCGCCACCACGCGTGCGCTTTGTCTCTGGACTGTAGCAAGCGGAAAGCCATGCGCACACTATGACGAGCAGGAAAGCGATGCCAAACCGTTTCATTTCAAACGCTCTGCGCAGAAAAGATGATCACCACGCGAAGAATAAAGCCGCCGAGCAACACCAAAGCCGCGGCAGTCTGCGTGTTCCGGTCGCCCAACCATCCTCTACGGAAGTAAAGGGCGAGGGGAACAAGCATGCCGATAATAATCACCAGTAGCAGCAGGAGTCCCCAAACGTTCAGCCAGGCGCGAAACACGGGTCCGAGGGTGATCATCAAAGCGATCAACACCAATAATTCCAAGGCGACGACCCAGGCATCGATGCGATGGAGCGATTCTAATCCCGGCGCAGTAGAAATGGTTTTACGCGCCAATAGAATCATTAGGGCCGCCGAAATGGATGCTGCCGAAACAACAAACAAAAGTCCGAGCAAGGGAGTATCCGACCAGATCGGCCGGTTGGTGACAGCAAGAAGCACTCCGGTATACCCGGCAACGTAGAAGCCGAAGAGCCCGCCAATCACGGCGATGAGTCTGCTGAGCGCTCCCGGACGGCGAATGCTTCGTCCCGCCGGCCAGTCCAAACGGTTGTCCTCGACCAGCGCGCCGATGAAAGACAGCAGACTGAAAAAGCCGAATATAAGAAGCGCCCAAGAACCCACGGACATCGGTGACCACGGTTTAAACATCGGCCGATAGGTATTCGATTCGACCAGCATGTGCCAGAAGCGTAGCGGCTGGCCGAGGTCGAGGGTCAACAGCATTGCGCTGATCACCACACAGGGAAAGGCGATGTAATAACCCAGTCTTGCTAATGGGCGATCCTCGGGATGGCCGACGAGATCGATGAGAGCAGCCAAAAAATAACAGCCACCGGCGAGGCCGCCAAAGAAAAAATAAAGCGCGATGTACCAGCCCCAATCCGGAGCCGCGCTCATGAAAGTGCTGGATGGGACTTCGATCATTGCCGGCCCTCCTCTCGCAGACGCGCGCCGCGGTTTCGAAAGTTGAATAGTCCTACGAGGCCGACCAGAACGGCGCCTAAAACGGAAAACCACGAGGCGGACGCGAGATTGCGCGTGGGCATTTTCGGATCCGGCGGTAGTCCGTACACCTCGGGTTTGTCCACCAGCAGATAAAAGGAATTCAATCCACCAAGCATTTTATCGTCCGCGCCGTAGAGGTAGGCGCGCTGTTCGCCCGCCTGGTGCAGTTGCTCGACTCGTTTTTGCGCGCGCTCGCGCAGTTGGCTGATGGTTCCGAACTGGATCGATTGGGTCGGACACGCCTTGGAACACGCAGGCTCCATACCGCCCTGCATACGATCGTAGCAAAGGGTGCACTTCTGCGCGGTGCCCGATGCCGGATTCACTTCGATGACACCGAAGGGGCAGGCGGAGATACAGTCGCGACAGCCGTTGCACGCATCGGACTGGATCACCACGGTATCGAACTCGGTCCGGACGATGGCGCCGGTCGGACAAACTTCAAGGCACGCGGCTTGGACGCAGTGCTTGCAGACATCACTCATCAAAAGCCAACGGCCATCTTTGCGGTCTTCCGTGAACTGCTCGATGAATTTCACATGGCGCCAGTGGATGCCGTCGAGCCGGCGGGTGTTATCGTAGCTGTCGCCGCTCAGCGTGTTCCTACCACCATTGGTGCTCGGCAACTGGTTCCACTCTTTGCAGGCGACTTCGCACGCTTTGCAGCCGATGCACACTGTGGTGTCGGTATAAAATCCCATGGGCTCGGGCATATGAACTCCTACGGAGCATTGGAGTATTGGGTTCGGAAGAACCCATTGATCCATCACTCCAGTCTTCCATCACTCCATTTTTCGTCACGCCTTTTCCACGTTGCACACGAACGCCTTCGCTTCGTGCATCGAAACGTTCGGGTCGGCGATGAGCGCCGTCAGTTCGTTGACGACATCGCCAGTCGAGACACCTTCGTAGCCCCAGTGCCACGGCATGCCCACCTGATGGATCACTTTGCCGTCGATGTTGAACGGCCGCATTCTCCTGGTGACCAGGGCCTTGGCGCGGACTTGGCGCCGCGGGCTGGTTATTCTGCACCAATCAAGATTCTTGATGCCCTTTTCCTGGGCGAGCTCCGGACTGATTTCGACGAACAATTCAGGCTGGAGCTCCGTTAGCCACGGCAACCAGCGGCTCATCGCTCCGGCCAAGTAATGCTCGGTCAGTCGATACGTTGTAATGACGTAGGGAAATTTCGGATCGCCGACTTTCGCGAGCTGGTTGGCGTTGTCTTTCCAGTATTTGTACACCGGGCTGCTTTGCTGTTTGTAAAGCGGGTTTTGCACCGGCGACTCAACCGGTTCGTAGTGGGCCGGCAGCGGACCGTCGACCAAACCACTCGGCGCATACAGCCAGCCAACACCATCCGGGCGCATGATGAACGGAGCCGTTCCGGGAAGCGCGTCCATGCCGGCGGCCCCGGGTTTGGCTTTGTCGTCAGGAGGTTTGGTGGCGATGTAGTCCGGCACATCGTAGCCGACCCATTTCTTCGCCTCCGCATCCCACCATACCCATTTCTTTCGTTCGCTCCACGGTTTGCCTGCAGGATCGGCGGACGCGCGGTTGTACATTACACGCCGATTTGCCGGCCAAGCCCATCCCCATTCGAGCTGCGCGCCGGGTTTGCCTGGCGCGTCGGGATTGCGCCGATCGGCGAGATTCTTCCCGGCCGCCGGCAAGACGCCGGAATAGATCCATGACGCGCAGGTGGTGGAGCCGTCGTCCTTCAATTCCGCGAAGCCGACGCAGTGGCGCGCCGGATCATCGGTGAAAAACCCGTTCAGCTCCTTTAATATTTTTGCCGATGAGGGCTCGCCTTTTTTGCGCTCGCTTTCGTCCTCGTGCTCATAATCCCACACCATATTTTTAAAGCCTTCATCGCGAGGCAGGGTGGAATTGGCATAAAGCTTCTTCAACCGTTTGCCGAGCTCGTAATAAAACCAGGTGTCGGATCGACAATCGCCAGGCGCCTCGGCGGCTTTATGATGAAATTGCAGCAGGCGTTGAGTGTTTGTGAAAGTGCCTTCGACCTCGGCCACTTGCGTTGCCGGCAGGAAAAAGACTTCGGTCTTGATGTCCGCGGTTTTCATTTCGCCGTTTTTGATCTCGGGCGCGTTCTTCCAAAAGGTTGCGGTCTCCGTCAGCCAATTATCCTTGACGACCGACCATTCGAGCTTCCCGAGTGCGTCGCGATCGAGCCTGGCATTAAGCGAAGTCGCGGGATTTTGCCCGACGCAAAACATGCCCTTCACTTTGCCCGCGTTCATGGCCGCGAACATCGCCATATGCGAATGATCGCCGAGTATTTTCGGATGCCAGTCCCAGCCGAACTGGTTTTCCGGGGTTGCAGCCGGCCCGTAGACTGACTTCAGGTAGGAAACCACGAACTTCGGCATGTTCGCCCAGTAGCCGGTGGGTACCGTCTCGGCCGTGAGGTAGTCCTGAAGCGTGTCATGCTTTTTGAGCGCAGTGGGCGCGGCCATGTAACCCTGAATCGAATGATACAGAGTGGGCACGTCGGTGGAACCCTGAATCGAGGCGTGGCCGCGCAGCGCCATCACGCCGGCGCCAGGCCGTCCGATGTTGCCGAGCAGAAGTTGCAGCAGCGCGCAGGCGCCGATGATTTGCACGCCGTAGGTGTGCTGGGTCCATGCGACCGCATAGGCGAAAGAGGTCGTCCGCTCCGCGCCCGAGCTCGCCAGAATGGTCTCGGCCACCTTGAGAAAGGTTTCCTTCGGACAGCCGGTGGTCTTCTCGACCATCTCCGGCGTGTAACGGGAGTAGTGCTTCTTCACGATCTGAAACACCGTGCGAGGATTCTGCAATGTGTCGTCGCGAATAGGAGGGGGTTTGACGAGCGATGCCACGAGCGGCGTGAATGGCGGACCCATGGGCTTCTTGGCTTCGCCTTGGCCACTAGGCGCCGTGGCCGGCGCTTTGTCGCCCGTGGAGCCTGAAGAAACCATCGCCTCGCCCGACTGGGCGGTCGACGCGGCGCGTCCTTGTTCTCCGACTTTGGTGCGCGCGTATTGCCAGGTTGCGCCGTCGTACTGACTGGTAAAGCCGTTAAATGGCCACTCCGTCACGCCGCCTTTGGCTTCCAATAGCCCGGAAAAAACTCCGTCGAGATCCTCGGTGTCTTTGAACTCCTCGGTAATAATGGTGGCGGCGTTGGTGTAATTGACGACGAACGTCTTGAAAAAGGGATCGCTGTTCCACTTCTCGCTATTGATGACGTAATTAATGAGACCGCCGAGAAACGCGACATCGGATCCGGCGCGCACCGGCGCGTAAATATCCGCGACCGCACTGGTGCGCGTAAAACGGGGATCGACGTGAATGATCTTGGCACCGTGATCGACCTTGGCCTTCATGGGCCAGCGAAAAGCCACCGGGTGGTTCTCCGCCATGTTGGAGCCCATGACAATGATGCAGTCGGAATCGTACATGCTCCGCGGGTACAGAGTTGCGGCGCCGCGCCCGAAGCGTGTCCCCAGACCGGGGACGCTGGAGCTGTGTCATATCCGCGCCTGGTTCTCGATCGCGACGATGCCGAGACCGCGCATGAGTTTCTGACAGATGTGATTGAACTCGATCTCGAGGGTCGCGCCGCCCAGCGCGAAGATCGCCGGCGTCATGTTGACGAGCTTGCCGTTGGAGAGCTTTTCGATGAAGGTATCGTCGCGCGTCTTTTTCACGAGCTCGGTGATCCGCGCCATCGCGCGCTCGATGTCCCAAACCTCCCAATCCGCCGCTCCCGCCGCACGATGCAGCACCTGAGTGGGGCGATTGGGATTGACGTGAAGCTGGAAGATCGCCGCGCCCTTCGGGCAGAGCGTGCCCTCGTTGTGGGGACTTCGCGGGTCGCCTTCGATGTTCACGATCTTGCCGTCGATAGTGCTCACCAAGGTGGCACAGCCGACGGAGCAGTAGGGACAGAGACTTGGGGTGGTTTTGGCTCCTTTAATACGGAGCTCCTGGGCACGGGCAACAGTGGGAGTTAGGTTTACGCCCGAACCGACCAGGCCGCTAAGTGCTGTGCCGGTGCCTGCTGCCACTGAGAGACGTAGAAAATCTCTTCGTGAAACTTCCATGGCATAACTCCTTTGTCAGCCGAGGCTCCACACGAAATGACAGGAAGCAAACATGTCTTCCAGTTTGCGCACTGGTGAAGTCGTTACGGCACAGCCGTCAGACGGTACAGGTTCACGAGGGGGTGATATTACAGTCGAGGAAATCTTGTCAAGAGGGGGTATTTGAGCGGCTTAAATGGCGCGAAAAGGGATTTTGTTTCAACAAAAATCGGCTGATCTCCGGCACGCTGCCAATCGGAGAATTAAGCGGATTGTCGCGAATCATGGTCAGACGTTTTCGTACTGTCTATGCACCGGATGGTGACACGGCTAATTACAATTTTCGCCATTGCGAATCGACGAGAAGTTTACCAATTGAATTGCGGGTTGACGATTAACGAGTCGAGGTTCTAAAAGAGGAAGCAGAGCGAATAATTATGGACCAACCGGCGATCTGGCGCCGAAGCAAAGTTTGAATTCCCATGCGTCTAGAAGGAAAGACCGCCGTAGTCATCGGCGCCGGCCAAAGCCCGGGCGAAGGGATGGGCAACGGGCGAGCCACGACGCTGCGATTTACACAGGAAGGCGCCAAGGTCATGGCTGTCGATCGTGATCTTCGCTCCGCCGAGAAGACCGCGTCGATGGTCAAGCAGAGCGGTGGGGAATGCGTGGCCTTCGAAGCCGACGTCACCAAGGAACGGACCCTCATCGCCGCCATCGCGGCTGCCGAGCAGCGCTGGGGCCGCATCGATATTCTGCATTACAATGTCGGCGTCAGTATCGCCGGCGGCGATGCGCCGCTGCTTTCGTTCACGGAGGCAGCTTTCGACCGCATCAGCGCGATCAATCTGCGCGGCGCCATCATGGCATGCAAACACGTCGTTCCGATCATGCGACGGCAGCGCGCCGGGGCGATCACCATGATCTCGTCGCTTGCCGCTCTCGAGAACTATCCCTTCGTCGCTTACAAGACGACCAAGGCGGCACTGATCGCGTTTGCCAAACAGGTCGCCATTCAGAATGCCGAATTCGGCATTCGCGCCAACGTGATCCTGCCCGGCTTGATCGATACGCCGATGGCGGTCGATACGCGCGCCCGCGTGAGCGGCAAGAGCCGCGCCGAGGTCGCGGCGGAGCGCGATGCTCGCGTACCGCTGCGGCGTAAAATGGGTACGGCTTGGGACGTGGCCAATGCCGCGCTGTTTCTCGCCTCCGAGGAGGCCAACTTCATCACTGGAGTGGCGCTTCTTGTCGACGGTGGCGGCGCGCTCAACGTCGGATGAGTTCATGAACGAGAGTTCCCGATGGAAAGTATCAGATTCAAGGACGGAATTTCGACGTCGCGATTTAGAACCTTGCACAAATCCTTGAACGAACATTGAACGGTTGGACTTTTGTTTTCACCGATACGGAGGCGATGATGAAAACAACGGCTCGCAAAGTGATCGCTCTCGGCTTTGTCCTGCTGCTGGGTCTGCCCGGCGCCTCTCAGGCGCAAAAGCTCGTGGTCGGCTACTCTGGCATCACGGCGATCCAGGCGCCCTTCTGGATCATCAAGGACGCCGGCTTCTTCAAGCAGGAGGGACTGGATGCGAGTCTTGTTTATATCGCCGCCTCATCGACGATGGCGCAGGCTATGATGGCCGGCGAAGTCGCGATCTCTACGGCGAACAGCCAAGCGATCGTCGATACCGGTCTTCAGGGCGGCGATCTGATCGCGGTCGGAGCGATCGTCAATTTCGTCGCCCTGTACGTGATCGCCGCGCCGGAGATCAAGAGCGTTAAAGATCTTAGAGGCAAACCTGTGGGAGTGACGCGCTTTGGCGCGACGACCGATTTTGCGATGCAGATGTTTCTGAAAAAATACGGTCTGGAGCCGATCCGCGACGTGCCGATCATCCAGATCGGCGGCTTGCCCGAGTTGGCTGCCGGCCTGTCGAACAAATCCATTTATGCCGCGGCGATGTCCTATCCCATGGGCCTGGTGGCGCAACAGGCCGGGATGAAGATGCTGGCCAATCTAGCGAAGGAAGGGATTCCTTTTCTCCATCAAGGACTGACGACAACGGGTAAGTTCCTGCGCGAACACAGGACTCAGGCGAAGGCATTCGTACGGGCTTACGGCAGGGCGGTTCATTTCATGCACACCCGTAAAGAGAATTCGAAGGCGATTGTTTCGCGCTACACCAAGGTTACCGATCCAGCCATGCTCGAGGGCACCATGCAATACGCCTACGATTTCGTCGAGAAGATACCGCTGGTCAAGCGCGAAGCTTTTCAGGTGACCGCGGATGAGATCGGCAAGAAAAACCCCAAGGCCGTGGGAGCAAAGCTGGAGCAGTTTTATGACAACAGCTTGGTACAGGAGTTGATCAACGAGGGCTTTTTCACTTCGCTATGGGGAAAATAGTCCAGCGTCCCGCCCGTGCATGAAGGTGACCTGACCTCTTCGCGCTCTTTGACTCGTCGACGGGTGTAAACACATCAAGCAAGATACCATTTGCAATGAACCTGCTCACCCCTAGCTCGCCCCCTGATGAATGGTCCTTCGGACGTTTCAAAGTTTACGTAAGCGTCTTGTCGGCAGCTCCTGTGTGCTAACGACGTAGATCGGGCGATTGTAGGACCTGCGGATTTACGACGTTGATCGGTGTGCCGGCGCTGTAAGCGATGATCTGGTCGAAAATGTCTGAGAATTGGATCTCGTACTCATCGCGCGTGACATAGCCGATGTGCGGCGTGCACACCACGTTCTCCATGGCAAATAATGGATAATTAACGTCGCGCACCGGCTCGTCTTCGTAAACATCGACGGCCGCCATTTCGGGCCGGCCGGCTTTCAGAGCGGCAACCAACGCGCCCGGCTCGATCAAACCGGCGCGGCTGGTATTGACCAGCAAAGCGGTCGGCTTCATGCGGGCAAGGTCTTGGGAGGTCACGATGTTGCGGGTCGCTGCAACCAAACGCATATGGAGCGAGAGCGCGTCACACTGCGAAAAAAACTCCTGCTTGCTGCACGCTGCGGTGTACCCGTCGTTGCGCGCCTGGTTAAGCGAGCTTTCGCGCGCCCAAATCAAGATGTTCATCCCGAAAGCTTTGCCGTAACCCGCAACCACGCTGCCGATCCTCCCATAGCCGAAAACTCCGAGCGTCTTGCCGCGCAGGTCGTGGCCGACGCCGATCTGCCACTTTCCTGCCTTGAGTGCCGCCATCTGCTGAGGCAACTGGCGCATCGCCGCAAGCACCAACGCCCATGTAAGCTCTGCGGCGGCGTAAGACGGCGTGTCGGCGTGCTGGCTCGACGACACAATGACGCCCAGCTCGGTGCAGGCATCGACGTCGATGTGCGGGTGGACGCTGCGCTGGCTTATCAGCTTGAGATTATTCAGCCGCTGAAGCAGCGGCCTACGGATCTCGGTCCGTTCGCGGATCAACACCAGCACCTCGGTGTCGTGCAACCGGTTTGCGAGCGCATGGACTTCCTGGAGGTGATCGTTCCAGATCGTGACTTCGTGGCCTGCCAGTTTTTTGTAGCATTCGAGCGTGCGGAGGGTGTCGTGGTAATCGTCAAGAATGGAGATCTTCATCATGCACTCCGGTCACGGTTAAGGCTTCAGAATTTATGGTTCCCCAATGAAGTGCCGCCGCAAGCCGGCAACCGGCTATGATCGGTGCAGAGTTCATCCAGGATAGGCCAGATAGCGCGGCAGTTTGTGTTTCAGTCCGCTTCGACGACGCCGCGAGTGGCGCCAGTGTCTGCCGCCAGCACTGCTCGTTGGCACGATGGGCTGTAATTGCATTCGAGGGAACATCCACGTTTTCGTAATTCCGGAAACGTGAAAGGAAGCGGCCGATTTTGACTCCGATCACTGGAAATCAGTTTTTAGCGCTGTTTAACGAATCAGTGCTTTAAAATCGTCAGTCGTATCAATCTTTGCAGTTGCTTTTTCGTAGACTTTTCTATGTGAAAAAAATCTGGAATCATATTTTATCTTTGACATTGATCCAGGTGGCTGGAATAGAGCAGGCGTCAGACTTTCAGTTCTCGGTAACTCGGGAGTTTAAGCTCGACTAACATGCTTTCCGGAATATACCCTTGGTCATCCCAGCCGCGCGCTTGATAATAGCTACGAATCATTTGCCGGAGCTCGTCAGTACTCAACCGCACGCCGGCACCGACGCCGGTGGGAAGAGCTTCGCTTAGCAAACGTTCCGGCAGCCAATCGTCGTCTGAGCTCCAGCCCTCGCGAATATTGAATAGCTTTTTGAGGTTGTGAATGCGCTCGCCGGCGCGTTTCAGCTCAGCTCCCGTGCAATCCCATCCAGTCACCTTGCTCAACACCTCCGCAGCTTCTTCGTAGTAGTCGTTGAAGCATTTGCGCAGAAATTTACAGACGATCAGCGAGTCGAGAGTGGCGGCGAAATTTTCAGATTCGGCAACCAAGCTTCCACGTCGAGAATCAATTCTGAAGCGATCGACCTCGCCGGAGAAATCGGCTTCGTAAGCACCCGAACGGTTGTGGCAAGCACCTCTCGGGCTGACCGCTAATCCCAGCGCCATCGTCTTCAAGCTGCGCGGCTCATAACCAGGCAGCTCCAAGCCTTTGACATGCATCGCCCAGTCGCTGCTATTGCCGCCTACTTCCATGGCGGCACGGCGCGAGCCTTCCGCCAAGAGCGCGCCGATTCCCCGGCGCTCGGCGATGGCAGCGATTGCAGCGAAAATTGCTTCTGGCTGACCGAAGCGAAGCCCGAACTTTTGCGCCTCCGGCAGCAAGG
>Ga0207701_10004509_pt1 | contig 14129 bp, 8 predicted proteins | sample KBSSwiSSwithPhiX_FD_184294 | JGI IMG/M metagenome (GOLD analysis project Ga0207701, IMG submission 184294) | Switchgrass rhizosphere bulk soil microbial communities from Kellogg Biological Station, Michigan, USA, with PhiX - S5 (SPAdes) (version 2) | ecosystem: Environmental > Terrestrial > Soil... | reverse complement strand
CACGCCGTCGTAGCGGAAGTTCTGCCAGTCGATGCCGGTCTTCATGGCATGGCGCCCGCGTACGTAGAAGAGCTGGTCGGTCAGCTGATACAGGTCCTGACCGAACTTCTTCGGATTGGTGCGATCGGTGCCGATGTCCGTCAGCCCGGTGACATTCAGCTCGCCGAATCCTTTACCGGGCACGAACTCGAGATCGTTGCGACGGTTCAGCGGATTGACGTCCTCGAGCGGATGCGAACGATTGAAGCCGCCGCGCAGCTCGTTGATCAACGCCGAGGTGAACAGCTGCCGCTGCTCGATCGTGAGCAGATGCTTGGTGTTGGCGACCACGTTCGGCCACTCGGGATAGTTCACCGGCTCGTCCTGAATCGAATCGTCGTACAGATAGCGGCCGAAGATCGAACTGCTCGACGAGAACGTCTGATCGAGGCGGACCATGGCGAAGTCCTGGTCGGATTTGCGATTCATCACGCCGGAGAATTCGGCCAGCCCGGTTGGTGCTCCGCTCGCCGTGCGGATGAGCGGTCCGTTGGCGACCGGATACAGGGAGATGTAGGGAAGGATCGCTGCAGGAACGGTGATTGGCGCCACGCCCGGCAGGATTCCGCGACGCGCGTTGTCGTCGAGCACTGTCGCTACTTGAGTAATCCCTTTGTGCTCGCGCAGCCCCTCGTAGCTGCCGAAGAAGAACGTCTTGTTCTTCAGCACAGGTCCACCGAAGGAGCCGCCGAACTGGTTGCGGCGGAAGTCGGGCTTGGCGTCGTCGAAGTAGTTCTTGCCGTCGAGCGCGTCGTCGCGAAAGAACTCGAACGCCTCGCCGTGGAAGGTGTTGGAGCCCGAACGAGTCGCGATGTTGACGATCGCGCCCGAGTTGCGGCCGTACTCGGCGCTGAACGTCGAGTTGTCCACCTTGAACTCGGACACGGTGTTGATCGACGGCTGGAACGTGACCTGGCTGTTCGACAGGTCGTTCAGGTTGATCCCGTTGATCATGAAGTTGACCGACGTCTCACGGTTGCCCGCGGAGAAGAACGAGAACGATCCCTGTCCGCGGAGCGGGGCGCTCAGGCCGGCATTCTGCGGCGGCGTCACGCCCCCGGGCATCAGCGGGCCGAGGTCCACGAAGTGGCGGCCGTTCAGCGGGATCTCCTGCACGGTCCGCTCGGCCATCACCTGGCCGACCGATACGGTCGCGGTCTCGATCACGGGCGATGCGCCGGTCACCGTGACGTTCTCCTGGACCGCGGCAACACCGAGCCTGGCGTTGACCACCGCGACCTGCGCGACTTCGAGCTGCACCTCAATCGTCTGATCACCGAAGCCCTGGAGATGCACGAGCAACGAGTAGTGTCCGGGAGCCAGTGAGGGCGCGACGTACTGCCCCGCAGCATCGGTGACGACCGATCGCTCGACGCCCGTCTCGGTATTCCGGACGGTGACGGACACACCGGGAAGGATCGCGCCCTGCGAGTCGGTAATCGTGCCCTGGAGCGTTGACGTGGATTGAGCGGCAACGGTTGCCGCCGTGAGCCAAACGAGCAGCACGCCGGCCGAAACGCGCATCGTTCGTTCAATCATCGCGAGTCTCCTTGCTGAGCCGTGATCGGACATTCGTCTAAACTGCCGATCGGCTCGTTTCGCGTCAACGAACAAACGTGTCGCTGTCGAGCTGCGCGAGTCCCGTTTTGTTTGAAAGTAGTTTTGTGATCCAAGAAATCGTCGGGAAGGGAACCTGGACGGCACCCCTCCCCGTCGAGGCTGCGAAGCCGAGCTAAGACAGCGCCGCGGGCGTTGGCCGATACGAACTGAAGCCTTAGACGAATCCTTCGCAGTCCGACGTGTAGTAGCCGCGCGCTCCGTACGGCGCTCGGCTACGGAATCGGCAGCAGCGCCTCCGCGGCGAGCACGTGAATGGTGCCCGAGGCGAATGGGTGATTCACGAACCCGTCGTTCACCTCCAGCGTTGTCGTCGCGCCGGGCTGGAAGATCTGCTTGATGTAGTCGTGCCGCTCCTCGACCACCTTGCCGCCCTCGTCCGTGTAGAACGCCTGGTACAGCACGTCGCGATACGCGACCGTCGGGTTCGTGTTGTGCAGCGTGAACGTCCACAGCGCGACGCGCCGCGGCCCCACCGTGAGCTTGACGTCCGAGAGCTGCACATCCTTCGGAGCGTCCCAGGGGCGTGACGGATCGTTCAGCGCGGCCGGTCCCCCATCGATGGCGAACGCCCGCCGATGCCCGAACATCTCGGGCTGCTTCAGCCGGATCGCCGAAACCACGACTTCGCGATTCCGGTAGAGCGAGATCTCCGGCAGCTCGATCCACGCTTGTCCCGCGTGAAACGCGATGTTCGCGGCGAGCAGCACTGCCGCCACCCGCCTCCATCGCGGCGAGTCGATGAACGTCCAGCAGTAGGCAGCGAACACGAACGCCACCGGGCCGGTTACCCAGAAGGCGTGAGCCTGCGGAGGCTCCATGACGAAGCAGTAGCTCGCATAGACGATTCCGACCGTGCCGGCCACGAGCCACTTGAGCGGACGCCATTCGGGAAACGGCGATTTCGTGCGGAACCACTCGCGCAGCATCCAGAACGGCTGCACGATACCGGCCAGCCACACGACGATGGCCAGCGGGGCGATCCACAGATGACGCAACAGGAACATCAGCCGCTTCCCATCGTCGGTCGTGATGAAACGCCAGACCTCGAGGCTGACGAACGAGAACAGCCGGGCGAGCACCGATACGGCCACCGAGGGGTTGACGAAGTGCGGCCGCAGGTTGCGCAGCGTGCCGCCCGAGCCGCCGCTCATGCCGTACGTGAGCAGCGTCGGCAGCAGGGTCGAGCCGACCAGCGCGGCGCCGCAGGCGAAACCCAGGATGTCGGTGGCCAGCGTCCTGGCGCCCATGCGCCAGCGCGACAGCCACGCAACAGCCAGGTAGGGGAGCAGCAGCGGCCACGACATGTGGATCTGCAGCACGAATAGCGTGGCGGCACCCATCATGGCGAACGCCATGAAGCCCGGAATCCTGCCGAGCGTGAAGACGGGCACGGCCTCGAAGAAGCCGAGGAAGAACAGCACCGCGGGCGCCAGCACGTACGACGGGTTGATGATGTGCGTGCCGTATTCGAGCGTCCACGGCACCGTCATCAGCCAGCCCCAGACCAGCCATCTCGGGAGCTGCGGCAGGCGCGCCGTGATGTACCACGCCATTGCCGCGAGCGCGGCGAACGACAGGACGTTCAGCAGGACGAACGGCGCTTCTGGCGCGGCCCAGATCCTCAGTGGAACCCCGACGAGCAGCGGCTGGAGGGCCCCCGGGATCTCGCTCTTGGTCCAGACGACGTCCGGACCGAAGTGGGGCCACAGGCCGGTGGCGTAGTAGCGCAGCCCCATCAGGAAGATCTGGGTCTCGTCCTCGAAGAAGAACTCGCGCGTCAGGCCGTACAGCAGGCGGAACACGAAGAGCGCGAGGACTCCGGCGATCCACCAGGTGTATCGGCGCTGTCGGACAGGCGCTGCGGGCGTTTCGTTCAAGACGTTCATCTGGCTGTCGGCCGTTTCCATCTCTCCGATTGTCGGTTGTGGGGGCCCGACAAGTCGATCAATGGTTCGTCTGCCCTGAGAAACGCGCGCCGACGGGTCTAATGTTTCTCATCGATTTTGGCCAGCTCCTCGAAGTTCGCAATCGCGCCGTGCAGCGGCACGATGCGATCCACCTTCAGTTGTCGCCTGGTGATGTTCTGGAGGAGGTTGGCTTCGTACGGATGGACGGAGGCGCCTGGAGAGAAGACGTCCACTTCGACGATCGCGCGCTCGGCTGGCAGATACGCCATCAGCATCGTGTCGGAGTGTGGGCTGCCAGCGACGTGATACAGCACCATTGTCTTCGTCCCGTCGTTCATTTCGAGCTTGTCGTCCACGGCTTCGACGACGACGGTTCTGGGGTTCTTCGCGAGTGCATCCGGCTGACGCGAATGCGATCGCCTGGCCATCGCTTCGACCCACTCTTTGTTCCCGCTCTGCGTCACGACCTTGAGGCCTTCCGAAATGGCGGCACGCATTCCGGCCGTGTGGTCGAAATGATGATGGGTGGTGACGAGCGTTGTCAGCGGTTTACCGGGAACGATTTCACGCGCCTTCGCGATCACCGCGAGGGCGCGTGCTTCGCTCAGCGGCGCATCGATCAGCACCAGGTGATCGGCGAACTCGACCAACACCGAATGGTGCGACTGGCCGGCCAGGAACCACACGCCTGTACCAACCGGCTCGATCGTGACATTTGGTGGAGTCTGAACGGGCGCCGGCAGCGAATTCGGTGGCCCGGACAGATCCAGCGGCTGGGCTGACGTCGACTGCTTCGTGACGGTAATGTCTGCCGTCGTGAAGTCGTCGACTTTGGTGGCGATTCTCGTCGGCAATTTCAAACCGCCGACGTCCTGGTAGCCCCCGAAAGTGGTGCCAATCGTCACGTCGCCCAGGTTCGGGTGATAAGTTTTCCAATCGATGCGTGACGGCAGACCCGTTGCGTCAGTCGCGATCGTCAGAGTGACTCCATCGGCCGTCGTGACGTCCGCAGTGGCCCCGGCTCCGTTTTGCGTCACATTGGCGACTTTCGTGTTTGGCTGCAGCAATTCGCGCGCAATGACGAGCGGATGCGAATAGAGCTCCGCTTGCCGGTCCCTGGTTGCTGCCGCCGCAATCCGCGTCATGACGCCCGTCTGGTTGGCGTTGTAGCCCACATCCCCGTCGAGGCCCAGGATCTGTGTCTGCGCCTGTGGGCCCTGGAAATACGCAAAAGTCGGCGTCCGCGTTTGTTCGGTGCGCATCCGCGGCGCTGTCAGATCGACGACGCGATGAAAGCCGGTGACCGTGAACGTCTGCGACGCAAGGTCAGGCTTCATGTCCTGGCCAAGGTTGTAGTTTTTGCCCTCGCCCTCGATGTCGAGGACACGAGCCGCGTCCACCTTGTCCCGTCCGCCAAGTGCCGTCGTCAAATCCGTCACGAATTTCTGTTCGGCAGTGGGCGACACGCATGCAACGATGACCACCGAGGCCGCGAGAGTCGCAGTCGTCAAGATCCGAGTTGAAAGTGTCATCTTGGCCCTCGTGTGTCTTATCGCGATTCATGATAGTGCTGTTCCGACGCTCTGGCGCTGCTGCAGCGTGGGCATCGGCCCGTGGCGTTCAGCCTGGTCCTGGGCCCCGTGGCCGACGAGCTGCGGGCAGCGACCATCCCCGTGATCGACGATCTCGATCGACTGGGCAGCGCACCTGACGTCATTCACGGCCACCACCACATCGAGACGCTCATCGCGACGCTGCGGTTTCCGCGAGTGCCAGTCGTCCATTTCTGCCACGGCTGGATTCCCTGGGAGGAAAAGCCCCTGCGCCACCCGGCGATTGCGTGTTATGTCGCCGTCGACGAGGTGTGCGCCGACCGGTTGATTCGAGAGGAAGGTGTCGCTCCCGAGCAGGTGCAGGTGCTCCTGAACTTCGTGGACTTGAAGAAGTTCGCAAAGCGGGAGCCTCTGCCGGTTCGCCCGTCGCGAGCGCTCATCTTCAGCAACCAGGCGGCGCCCGATGGATATAGCCGCACGATCCGGACAGCATGCGATGCAGGCGGAATGAGCCTGACCATTGCGGGCACCGGATCGGGCAATCCGACGCGGGCACCAGAAATACTGCTGCCGCAGTTCGACCTGGTGTTTGCGAAGGGGCGTGCGGCGCTTGAAGCGATGGCGGTCGGATGCGCCGTTGTGCTTTCGGACCGTGCGGGATGCGGACCGCTGGTCACGCCGGAGAACTTCGATCGGCTGCGCCCGAGGAACTTTGGCATCCGTGCGAGGTGGCCGAGGCACGGCGTCAACGGGACGCGGCCGAGAGCGGGGTGCCGACCCTCCGCAGGGGCATCGAGACCGCGAACACTGCGCTTGCCGCCGCGCAGCGCCGCGTGGAGAGCCTCGAGCGGGCGGGCGAGGAGTATCGAGCGCTTCCAACTCTCCGCTTGCGCGATGCCGTGTTGGGCGTGCCACTGCCGGGCGCGGCTGCCCGCTCGACGACACGTTTGCTCGCACGGCTGGTCGGCTGACGTGCGTCGCTGTTCATGACGGTGAAACGGCAGGCGCGAACGTGATTGCCCCAATCAGGAGCAGCAGGCTGGCACCCGCGCCGATCACGCCTTCGTCGAACAGCAGGCGGGTCTGCCCGTCCCAGAACACCGCGAACGCCACAACACCGATCGCGCCGCCGGAGATGGCGAGTGCCCGCCACCAGGGCTGAGACGGCGCGAGTGCGAGGGCAACGGCGCACGCCAGTATCGCGATGCCGGCGACGACGTGCAGCGATATGACAAGCCGCCTGAGATGATCGCCGGTGCAGCTATCGCCGAGCAGCCACGACCTTCCTCGCCACGCCTTGATTGGTCCCGGCAACACCGAGCCGATTCGGACATAGACCAGGCCGTGTGCGAAGACGACGAACGCGATCGCGTACCGAAGCCACGATGCCATTGAAATCACCTCGCCCTGTCAGGCAACGGCACGATTCGGAAGAGCGCGGCTCTCGTCGAGGAATTCGACGACTCGCGCGTCCACGATTCGGTGCTGCCTGACGCACATCTCGTGACGGGACCGCGGCACCAGTTCGCCTCGGAAATCAGGGATGAGACGCCGCGCCCGTTCGAGAGCCTTTGCCGGATCGCTGATGACTTCGTGGTCGCCAATGAGCAGCAGAGTCGGCGCATGGAGAGTTCGTAATGCCTCGTCGGGCACGACGGCAGGCCCGATCCGCGCGGTTTCGACCGGCATTCGAAAGTGTTTCAGGCCGAGATACATCAGCTCGAGCAGGTTCGCGTGCGCGCGATCCGTGAATCCGAGCCAGCGAAAGAACGAGTTCACGGTGAGGCGCGTCGGAAGCAGGACCATCAGCATCCCGCGCACCGTGAACTGCTTCACCATCGGCAGCAGCCCTCCGGGCGACAGGAGCACGAGCTTCCGGACCCGCTGCGGTTCGGCGACGGCATAGTTGAGAGCCAGCCAGCCGCCAAAGGACATGCCGACGACATCAACCCAATCCAGGCCCAGGGCGTCCAGCGTCGCGGTCAGCCAGGATACGAAATCGGACGCATGGCATATCGGCTCGCCGGGAATGCTCTTGCCCGGTTGACCCATGACGTCGACGGCATAGACGCGGTGACCCTTGCTGAAAGCGGCGATGTTCGTCGACCACATCGTCGACGTCGCCATGTACCCGTGTAGCAGCACGAGCGGCGGCGCCGTCGTTGGTCCACACACGAGCACGTGCGTGGTCCCAAACAGACCCGCAACGTCGATCTCTTCGCAGGGAACGGGCCACGACCTCAATTCGGAGTCGTATGCCGCGCGATAGGCGGCTTCACCCGCGGGTGTCTTGAATGCCGTGTGGTGCGACATGGTCGTCTCCGCACGCCTGGCGATGCCAAGCAGTTGCTTTCGTTGCATGATGAAATGAACGACACGAACAACGGCCCGGGTCAGCAGCAAGGGAAGTCCGCGGAATCGATATCCAGGTCCGCCTCGAACGCGGACGACAAGACGCGTCACGCCTGGCGCAACCTGGCGGAGGACGAACGTCCAGGTCACCTCTGGCGACCCGCGCGGCCCGAGCCAGCCAAGCATCAACACGCGCTCGGGTTCCAACGCCAGCAGGGTGAAGCCGTCGGTCGCGCCAGGCAACGCAGGGAAGATCTTACCAATCGCGGGGTGCTGTAACTCCGGCACGATCCGCTCGGCACTCGGCTGCCGGCCGTTGTCGATCCAGTCATAGCTGTACCAACCGGCCCGGCTGCCGGCTCCGAGCTGCAGGAGCCATGGCCATACGTCACGAGGCGGCCGCTGAATCGTGACCGCGTGAGTCAGGGAATCGATCGCATCAGGAATCCGATCGTCTCCCGGCAGCACGCGCGTGCGCTCTTCGCGGGTGGCCCGAACTGAACGCCACGTCTCAGGCATCTCCTGCGTGCGAACGCAGAAACGTTGCCGACGGAAGCCTCGCTAAGGCGAGCCGATCCTGTGATGCCGCGCCGGGAATTCGTCAGATGGCGCGACTGGCGCGTCACAAAACTGCGGGCTTTCCGTCACCTTCGACCAGCCAAATCGCTTCAGACGCACTTCTCGAGCCGAATGTCGAGTTCCCTGGGCGATGCCTGGCCCCATGGCGGAGGTACGTGGCTTGCGATCGTTACTGTCGCGTTGACGCTGCAATGAGCGTCAGCGTCGACTGACCACTGCGACAGCCTGGGGAGGATCTCGTATGCGTGCCTTTCGATTGACGGCGCCTCACACGACGGAATCGCGGACCGTTCCGCAACCGGATCCTGCGCCTGGCGAAGTGCTCGTGCGTGTAGGTGCGGCGGGTGCGTGCCACTCCGACCTGCACATCATCGACGCGCCAGATGCGCTGGGGATGCCGATTCCGCTCACGCTCGGCCACGAGAACGCCGGCTGGGTGGAGGCGCTGGGGCCGGGCGTCACCGGATTCGAGCGCGGCGAGCCGGTCGCCATCTACGGCATCGTCGGCTGCGGCCGTTGCGTGTCGTGCCTGGCTGGTCACGACAACGAGTGCCGCAACATCGCGCCGGGTGGCATCGGCCTGAGCCGTGACGGCGGCATGGCCGAATTCGTCGTGGCGCCGGTGCGGCAGCTGATTCCGATTGGCGGTCTCGATCTCGCGCAGGCGGCACCGCTGACGGACGCCGGGCTGACACCCTACCACGCGATCGCGCTGACACGACGATCGCTGCGGCCGAGCAGCACCTGCATCGTCATCGGTGTCGGCGGCCTCGGACACATGGCCATCCAGATACTTGCGGCGACGACAGCGGCTCGCATCGTTGCGGTCGACACGAGGGCCGACGCGCTCGACCTCGCGCGGCAGATTGGCGCGCATCACACGGTTCCGTCGGGCGTCGACGCGGCACGCGCGATCCGCGACCTGGTGGGTCCGGCGCCCGGAGGTGCAGACGTCGTCCTGGACTTCGTGGGTTCGCCGTCAACACTCGAGATCGCGCGGGCGGTTGTGACGACGGGCGGTGACATCGCGATCGTCGGACTCGCCGGCGGGTCGCTGCCGGTTGGTTTTGGAATGGTGCCCTTCGAAGCGCGAGTGGTCGTGCCTTTCTGGGGGACACGAGCCGAACTCGGCGAAGTGATTGCGCTGGCGCGCGCCGGACGCATCCGCGCCCACGTGGAACGCTTCGCGCTCGAAGACGCGAAGACTGCGTACGAGCGGATGCGCACGGGGCAGCTGAAGGGCCGGGCGGTCATCATCCCGGAACCCGCGGCCGCGTGAACACGTCGTCGAACTTCGTCTGGAACCGGCGCTGCTGACGTGGGAGAATCGCGTCGCCAGGCTGGCGCCGCCGACGAGGCTCACGTGAAGACGCTGCCACAATCTGACCACTCGTTGCTGCTCAGAACGGACTTTTCCGACAATGCTGCGTGGGCTGCGTTGTGCGAAGCCGTCCAGGCACCGAGCGAACACGGGTTCCGGGCGTGCGTTGATTGCATCAGCGATCCGGCCTATGACGGGCTGACCGTCGAGCAGCTCGTCGCCCTCGCTCCATCGGGTGGCCATTACAGCTTTGTGTTCGTCGTCGATCGGCTCGCGCTCACAGATCCAGAGATGCCGGTTCTCGTGGTGGACTTGTACGATGAGCCGGGACGCACGTTTCGGGTCGTCCCGCGCGAAATGTGGGGCATCGAGAACAACCTGTCGATTGCGAACATGGACTACGCCGAGTTCGCCGACAGCGCTGATCCGGACGGGGTATTTCGAGGCTTTCCGCGGACCTGATGGCAACAGTGCTCAGGACCACCCCGGACCGTCGGTCTCTGGCGGTCATCTTCCTCTCGACTCTGTTCCTGGTCGTCCTCATCAGAACCGCCTGGCTTGGAGACGACGCGTACATCACGCTGAGGACCGTTGACAATTTCGTGTCCGGCCTCGGCATGCGCTGGAACGTGGCGGAGCGAGTTCAGAGCTTCACGCACCCGCTGTGGTTCTTTCTTCTCTCGATCCCGTACTGGGTCACTCGAGAAGGCTACTTCACCGTCTACGCGGTGGTCTTCCTCGCTTCTCTCGCCACGTACGTGACATTGCTCCGTGGCGTCGCCTCGAGCGCCACGACAGCCTGGCTCGCGGGCAGCACGTTGCTGTTCTCGAAGTCGTTCATGGACTTCTCGACGTCGGGCCTCGAGAACCCATTGAGTCACCTGGTGCTCCTGCTGTTCCTGATGGCAGCCTGGCGCGCACGTGACGGGCTGGGAAGCCTGACCGGAGTCTGGCTGTGGGCGGGCCTGCTGATGCTGAACCGGTTGGACCTGTCCGTTCTGCTGGCTCCGACGCTGCTGGCGACGTCGTGGTCCTTTGGGTGGAGGCGATCGGTAAAGGCAGCCGCGACAGGGCTCGCGCCGCTCGTCGCCTGGGAGCTGTTCTCGGTGATCTATTACGGCTTCCCTTTCCCGAACACCGCGTACGCCAAGCTTCAGACTGGCGTGGCCACTTCCACGCTGCTCGGCCAGGGGCTGCTCTATGTGCTCGAGACGTTCAGCGCCGATCCGGTCACGCCGCTCGCTGTCGTTTCTGCCGCCGCCATGGTGCTGCGCTACGGTCCCCGTCGCGACTGGCCCATGCTCCTCGGCTGCCTGCTATACGTCGGTTACATCGTCCGCGTGGGCGGCGACTTCATGATCGGCCGGTTCCTCACTGTGCCGCTGCTCGCCGTGGTGGCCGTCTGGGCTCGCATCCCGTGGAGATTGCGGACGACTGACGTCGCCGGAGCGACGGCAGGCATCGCGCTGCTGGGACTGCTCGCGACGACGCGTCCGCCGATCACCAGCGGGACGAACACATTTATCCTCAACGCCGCAGAGGGGATGAGTGGTTCGGGTATCGCTGATGAGCGCGCGTTCTACTACCGCGTGACCGGTCTATTGCGATGGAGCCGCGAACGTCCCCTGCCCTGGAACACGCAGGTCGCGCAGGGGGAGGCGCTGCGGCAGAGCCCGAGGATTGTGAGCGATGTGAACGTCGGGTTCCTGGGATATTTCGCCGGTCCGGCCGTGACAATCATCGACGAGCACGGATTGTGCGACCCGCTCCTGGCGCGCCTGCCATCCGAAGGGAACTGGCGCATCGGACACTTTCACCGAACGCCGCCTCCGGGCTACATCGAGTCGCTGGAGAACGATCGCAACTTGATCGCCGATCCGTCGCTCCGGCACCTTTACGAGCAAATTCGACGTGTCACCCGGGATCCGATCTGGTCCACTCGCCGCTGGTACGCCATTCTGGAGTTGAACACCCCGCTGCGTGGTTGATGCCCTACCCACACCTCTCTACTGTACGGCCGCGTCAGGTTTCGGCGCCGCTGGCGCCTCCGCCGGGAAATCGTTCCAGAACATCAGCGCGTTGAACACCATCCCGTACTCGCCGAAGGTCTGCCAGCGGTAAATCGGGTTGGTTGCGAACAGCAGCACGTGACCCTTGCCCGACGGCGCGTCCACAATCATCGGCCGGTTGCGAATCTGATCGGCACCGCGCATGACCCCGCTCAGCACGCCCGCGTCGCCGCCGACGAACCGCGCGATGACCTGCGGTTTGTACGGCGACGCATTCGTCGGTGGCGCATCCGCGGGTGGACCGGCCTGCAGCAGCGGCCCGCCTGCATACCGGACCGGCAGGTTCTTCTTGTTGTAGCCGTACATCACCGGGTGGGTTGGAATCAGCACCTCGCTCTGGACGTACGCACCCGGCCCGTAGAAGCCAGGCTGCAATGGTTGCGTCTCGACGCCCTTCGCGATTCCGAACTCGGATGGAAACGTGCTGGCAATGCCCAGCGTCACCAGCGTGCCGCCGTCATCAACGAACTTCTGAAACTCCGCGGCACCCTCGAGGCCCATTCCGCCGCGCACGTCGTCGGTCTCCGTGTAGTACCCGAAACTCTTGAACTGATCGCTCTTCCTGTAAGGCAGTGGCTTCGACAGCTTCGGCAGCTCGAAGACGATACTCTTGCCGCTATTGCCCTGGTGCGGCATGACGATGACGTCGTATTTCGCGCGGAGGTTGCCCTGCTTCACATGGTCCTTGTGAATGAGGTCGAACGGGATTTCGAAGCGATCGAAGGCCAGCCGCACCCAGCCGACCTTTTCAGTGTTGGACCAGGTGGTGAAGATCGCGAGCCTTGGAAGATCGGCGGCTACCGTCGCTACGTCCGGCGCTTCCGGCAACGCTGCCGCCACGAGGCCGAGCGCTTCGATTTCACGCTGCGCGCGATCGGAGGCGGGAACCAGCAGCGATCCGGCGGGGTAGTCCTCGTCGCCGGCCTTGAATGACGCCTGCACGGCTCGCACCGGCACATCCTTCAGGCGATACCGGAGCGTCACGAGATTGAGGGCACCATTGTGCTTGACAGCAAGGACGCCGCTGCTCCCGGCGGCGCTGCCAGCCACATGACCGGCCGTGACGACGTCGGCCGCCAGCAGGGCTGCCGGCGCATCGAGGATCGCCTTGTCCTCGATGGTCTGCACGTCCACGTCACTTGCCAGGCCCATCGTCCAGGCGCTGTCGTCGTAGGTCGTGAGCGCTGCGTCCGGATAGACCTGCTTCTCGAGAAGCGTCTTTGCGAGGGGACCGTACGGCTGATTCAGCTTCACCACATACGATCCGGGAGCGAAGGTTCCTTCCTTCACCTTGATCTCTGACGTTGCGCGCTGAACTTCGACCGACTGCAGCCGCAGCAGATTGGCGAGACGATCCACTCTTGTCTGATCGCCCTGCCCGGCCGGGATCACAAACGCATAAGGCGCCTTCGCGGTTCCCCTGCCCACCGCGTTCAGCGATTTCCTGTAAAAGTTCTCGACGACCATCGCCGGAACCCGCGAGGTCAGTTCCAGCGCGGTCAGGACCGCCGTCTCCGAGTAGTTGATCGAATCGCGTATCGACCAGTCGGCCTCACCGGTCATCGGGTTGGGCCGGTACCACTGCCGTGTGGTCTGCGGACCGGTGAAACGCGCCTTCTTCGTATTCGCGCCCTGCTGATTGAAGATCTCGTACATCCGCAGCATGCCGTTGTGGTTCTGCGCCGCAATCGCGAGATAGCCAGGCGACCACGCGTCCATGAAGCCGAAGTGCCAGACACCGGGCATGCCATAGCCCGTCAGCTTGCTGACCTCGTAGTTGGCGAAGAACATCAGGTCGCTGTACAGGAGCGGATCCCAGTTGGCATTCTGCGGCGCGCCACCGCTATAGGTGTAGAGCAGCGTCTGCGCCTCGTGGAGGTCGTGCCAGATCGGCGGTACCCACTCCAGATACCACTTGAGATAGGTTCGCAGCGTATCCACGCCGTAATTGATGTCGCGGTTGTTGTCATGGAAGACGTACTTGCCCCAGTAGGGCGGTTCGCCGTAGTTCTCGCCCGCATCGTAGGCTTCGTCAATCTTGTAGGCGTTGTACCAATCCACGTAGCGATCGCGGCCGTCGATGTCGGTGGTCGGCGTCATCGAGACGATCACGTTGTCCCGAATCTGCTGGACATAAGGCTCGTCGCTCACCGCGAGACGATAGGCGAGCTCCATCAGCATTTCCGACGTGCTGGTTTCGCCGCTGTGCAATCCGGCGCTGAGGTGATAGTGCGGCCTGGTGCCCGCAATGATCTTCTTCGCCTCATCGATGCCCAGGCCGCGCGGGTCGGCGAGCCGCCGCATGTTGGCGCGGTTGGCCTCCAGGTTTTTCAGGTTGGACTCCGAGGTGACATAGACGAGCATGATCTCGCGGCCCTCTTCAGTCCTGCCGATCACGGTCGTCTTCACGCGGCCTGGGAGCGCTTTCTCGAGGGCGCGATACCACTTCTGCTGATCGGCCCAGTAGGTCAGCTTCTTTTCCGCGCCGACGTGATAGCCGAGCACGTCCTTGGGCGTCGGTACGCCCGACCTGGTCGGCAGATGATCGATGACCGGCGAAGAGAAGTCGGGGCGCGTGGTCGCCGATTTCACGAAACTCGCGAAATCCGCATCGTTTGCCGCCCCTGGCGCGGCGACCTTCGCGGCCGGCTGCGCCGCGGGTGCGACTGCCAGCCCTCCCGAAATGAGG
>Ga0207701_10004508_pt1 | contig 14131 bp, 10 predicted proteins | sample KBSSwiSSwithPhiX_FD_184294 | JGI IMG/M metagenome (GOLD analysis project Ga0207701, IMG submission 184294) | Switchgrass rhizosphere bulk soil microbial communities from Kellogg Biological Station, Michigan, USA, with PhiX - S5 (SPAdes) (version 2) | ecosystem: Environmental > Terrestrial >... | reverse complement strand
GAGCCGCTGATGATCGACAAGCTGATGGCCGCCGGGCTGGGCACGCTGGCGCAGCTCTTCGCCGCCAAGGCCGACGAGATCGCCGCCGTCAGCGGCATCCCCGACACGGTCGCTGCCGCTGTCGTGGCGCGCATCCAGGCGTTTCACCAGTCGACACCCGCCGCGCTCGCCGCGGTCGATCCCACCGCGACGGTCCGCGAGCTGGACCGGCAGGTCGAGCAGCTTCGCGCCGAGCACGCCGCCTTCGAGGAGGCCTCGCGCGGCTGGACCGAGAACGATCGCCGCGCGAAGAAGGATCTCCGCCAGCGCCGCCAGACGACGTTCCTTCAGGTGACGATCGCGCTCGTCCGTCTGGGCGAGATCGACGCCGCCGTGCGCCTGCCGAAGCTGCCCTTCGGGCGCCGCCTCGAGGAGCTCGACAGGATCGTCACGACCCGCGCGGCCGCCATCAAGGCGCAGCCGCCGGCGGCCCCGCCCCCCGCGCAACCCACCACGGAGGCGGACAGCGGCCCCAGCGCCGCCCCCACCACCGCGCCCGACACGGGCCTGAACAGCGGCCCGCATCCCGCGGCGGCCTGACCCAGCGATTCAGCAAAAGGAGCAGCGAGACATGGGCGAGATGACACGCGATCAGGTGCTGCAGAGGGTGCGGAAGAACGAGAAGCTCGAACGCGCCGACCTGCGCGGCATCGATCTGTCGCGCGCCGCGCTGACCGGCGCGATGCTGTCGCGCGCCGACCTGGAGGGCGGCAACCTGGAGGCCGCCGTCCTCCGCAAGGTCAGCCTCAAGAACGCCAGCCTGCGCGAGGCCTACCTGGGCGGCGCCGATCTGGCCGAGGGCAACCTCGAGAACGCCGACCTCGAAGGCGCGAAGCTGGAACGCGCGAACCTGGCGGGGGCAAACCTCGCGCGGGCGAACCTGGAAGGCGCGAACCTCGCGGGCGCGAACCTGGCGGGCGCGCGGTTGCCGCTCGCCCAGATGGGCTCGGCGAACCTGACCGGCGCGGACCTGCGCGGCGCGGTGTTCTCGAACGCCAATCTGGAAGAGGCGACGCTGGGCGGCGTGAAGGCGGCGCAGGCCGACTTCAGCAACGCGAACCTGCGCGGCGCGAAGCTGACCGAGGGCGACTTCTCGCGCGCGCAGTTCGCGAGCGCGGTGCTCGCCGGCGCGAAGCTGACGCGCGCGCGCCTCGGTGGCGCGCTGCTGACGAAGGCCGACCTCGCCGGCGCCGACCTGACCGGCGCCGACCTGGGCGACGTCGACGCGCGGCACGCGACGCTGGCGGGCGCGCAGCTCGCGGGCAGCAAGCTGACCGGCGCCAAGGTCGCCGGCCTCGTCGGGACGGGCGCGCCGCTCACCGACGTCATGGTCGCGTGGCTGGACACCAGCGTCGCCGGCGACGGCACCGGCCGCATCACCAACGGCGAGATCCCGGTGCTGCTCACCGGTCTGCGCGAGGCGCAGGAGGCGACCGCGCCCGCGTCGCGCCGCTACTTCGGCCACGGCGACATCTTGAAGAACGCGACGCTGGAGTTCGAGCCCGGCGCCCGCGTCGAGATCGACAGCTTGTTCGAGAACTGCATCATCAACCTGGGCGAAGGCACTCACCTGGTCATCGGCGAGGCGGGCGTGCTCGCCGACTGCCGGATCACCGGTGACGGCTCGGTCACCGTGCACGGCCACTTCTTCGAGCGCGAGAGTCCCGGCATCGTCGGCGCGCGCGAGGTGATGGTGAGCGCGAACGGCGCGCTCGTCGCGTCCGTCAAGCAGCACGCCGAGCTGACCCGGTTTGCATTCGAGCGCGGCAGTCGGCTGCGCGTGAAGATCATCAAAGGCTGAGGAGGAGACGACCATGAGCGATACGAAGCGAACCTTGATCGAAGACGGCACCGAGCTGAAGGGCACCCTGACGTCCAGCTGCCCGATCGTCGTCATGGGCCGGGTCGAGGGCGACCTGACCGGGCCGTCCGTCGAGGTCACCGAGACCGGCGTCCTCAGCGGCAAGGCGAAGGTGACCGAGCTTCACTCGCGCGGCGAGCTGGCCGGCGAATTCGACGCCGACATGGTGCAACTGTCGGGCCGCGTGCGCGACAAGACGCGCATCCGCGCGCAGACGCTGGAGGTCCGGTTGAAGCGCGAGGAAGGCCGGATGGAGATGGTCTTCGGCGAGTGCGAGATGGCCGTCGGCGACGCGCCCGACAAGGCCAAGGCGGTCAACGGCGCGATGAACGGCCACGGCAAGAAGAAGAAGGACGAGCCCGCCGTCGTCGCCGCCGATCCGCCGCCCTCCGACGCCTGAGCCACGGTTACGTGCCCGACGCGCCTCGGCGCGCGTCGGACGGTCGCCGGAGCGATGTGTCAGGAGCCATGGGCCGAGGCGCTTCCTCGAGGGATAGAGCCCTCGCGAGCCCGAAGTGGCTCACCGCTCTCCCGTCCGAAAAACATTTCAAGCATCGACGATTGCCCGTCGATTGGGGCTTCGGGGGTCTGTCATGGGCGCCGCCGCATCCGCGCTGATCGCGCCTGGGACCAAGCTCGGGAAATATCGCGTGCTCCACCGGATCGCCTACGGTGGGATGGCGGAGATCTACCTGGCGCGCGCCTCCGGCATCCAGGGCTTCGAGAAGTACATCGTCCTGAAGCGGATCCTCCCGCAGTTCGCCGAGAACGCGCACCTGATCCGCATGTTCCTGCAGGAAGCGCGGCTGGCGGCGATCCTGGACCATCCGAACATCGCCCAGGTGCACGACATCGGGGAGGAAGGCGGCGTCTTCTTCTTCACGATGGAGTACCTCCACGGGGAGGACGTCCGTGTGATCCTCAAGAAGCTCGCCCTGATGGGCGCGCCGCCGATTCCGCTGCAGCACGCGATCCACATCCTGATCGACGCCGCCACCGGGGCGCACTTCGCGCACGAGAAGAAGGGCGCGGACGGCGCCTCGGTCGGGATCGTGCATCGCGACCTCTCGCCGTCGAACATCGTCGTCACCTACGCCGGCGGCGTGAAGGTGGTCGACTTCGGCGTCGCGAAGATCGCCGCCGATCCCGACCTCTCTGGAAGCCAGTCCCTGAAAGGGAAGCTCTCGTACATGTCACCGGAGCAGGTCTCGCGCGGCGCGATCGATCGGCGCAGCGACGTCTTCGCCCTGGGCATCGTGCTCTACGAGATGACGGTCGGGGGCCGGCTCTTCAAGGGAGCCGACGAGGTCGACACCCTGCGCGCGGTGCTGGACCTGAAGGTCCGCCCGCCGTCCGAGGCGGTTCCCGGTTACCCGCCCGAGCTCGAGCGCATCGTCCTGAAGGCGCTCGAACGTGCGCCGGAACGCCGGTACCAGACCGCGCGCGAGATGCAGATCGATCTCGAGGCGTTCGCCCGCGATCAGAAGCTGGAGATTTCGTCCGCGGCGCTGGCCGAGTGGATGGAGACGACCTTCGGTCCGAAGCGCGAGATCTGGCACCTGTTGCCGATGCTGCCCGGCGACAGCAGCGACCCCAGCGGCCCGCCGCGTGGCGACGGGACCGCCGCGACGCGGAAGGTCGCCCACGCCAACCTCGCCGACGCCGGTGATGCGGCGACGCCGCGCGCGCGCCGCGCGCGCACCATCCTGGCGGCGGCGGTGGCACTGCTGGTGATCGTCGTCGGGGGTGGCGCGTTCGCGTGGCACCAGCGCTGGGCGCGAGAGCCTCCGACCCAGGCAACCGCCGGCGCGCGAAACGACACGGTGATGCTCGTCGCCGAGAACGGCAGCGTGGCGATCGAGCCCCGCGCGCCCGCGCCGGCGACGCCACCGCCTGCCGCGGCCGTTCCAGCCGCGGCACCGCCGCCCGAGCCCGCGACTCCCCCCGCAGCTCCCGCGCGCCGTGCCCACGCCGGTCGCGCGCCGCGCGCCACTGGTCCCGAGGCGCTGTCGTCGACGGTCGCCGGCCGCTCGGCGGAGATCCGTCGCTGCTTCACCGCGACGGACGTGAGCGCGGCCGCCGGCGCCGAGATCTCGTTGCGCTTCGAGGTCGGCACCGACGGCGCAGCCAGGTCGGTCACCGTGGTGCCCGCCAGCGTCGCCGCGACGCCGCTGGGCGCCTGCCTCGTGAAGGTCGGCCGCGGCACGACGTTCGCGCCGCAACCGGCGCCGATCACGTTTCGCATCCCCGTCAGCGTCCAGCGCCGCGCGGAAGGCGCGCACTGAAATAGGTGGCGATGGGCGTGGCGACCAGGGGGGCGGCTCGCGTCGGTCGCATGGCGTTCCTGGCGGTGCTGGTCGTGGGCGCAGCGGTGCGCCCCGCCGCCGCGGAGGATGGCGTCGAAGCGGCGGCGGCCCGACGCGCCGATCCCGCCGCGCCACAAGCGCTGGGACACGTGTTCGCCGCGGGACCGACGGCACCGGCGCTGTTCCTCGTCTCGTCGGGCGGCTACGGTTACACGGAGTCGGTCCTTCACACCGCCGACACGCACCACCGCGCGGCCGGATCAGTCGCCGTCGAGGGTCGGCCCCTCGATTGGCTCGGTCTCGCCCTGCGGCTCGACGGCCGCTACGACCGGCACGAGACGGCGCAGGGATCCGACGACGGCTGGATCGGCGATCCCCGCCTGTTCGTCCGGATCGATCGCGCGCTCGGCAGCATGTTCCGCGCCGGCGTGCGGCTCGGCGTCTGGTTTCCCGGCCGCGCGGCGCCGTCGATCGATCTCGCCGCCACGACGCCGGAGCTGACCGCGGCGCTCACCTGCGCCCTGCCCGGCTCGCCGCTGTGGCTGACCGCAAACGCTGGCTACCGGATCAATCGCAGCGCGCGCAGCGCGACCGACGCGAACCAGCTGAGCGCGAGCGATCGCCTCGGGCTCGAGCTGAGCGCCTACGATCAGGCGCTGCTCGGCCTCGCCGCCGTCTTCGGCGTCGACCGGGTGCAGGGCTTTCTCGAGCTCAGCTCCGAGCTGATGCTCGGGGCGGGTAGCCCACCGGCGTCGGCGTCGCCGCTGCGGGCGGGCGCGGGCATTCGCCTGGCGCTCAACCGCGATCTTCGTCTGGAGGCGGCTGCAGACGTGCTGGTGAGCGAGCGCCCCGCCCTCTCGATGTCGAGCCCGCTGGTGCCCGTTCCCCCGCGCGCGGCGTTCTGGCTCGGCGTCGCTTACCGTTTTGGCGCCGCAGCCCCCGCGACGCCTGTTCGCCGCGCCGAACCGCCGCCAGCGCCGCCGCCACCGATCGGCGTGATGGTGGACGGCCGTGTCGTCGCCGCGGAGGGCGAGATGCCGAACCAGCCGCGCGTGACGGTCCAGACGAGCGGTGACCCCGACGCCTCGTCCGTCGACGTGGGCGTCGACGGACGGTTCACGGTCGGCGGAAACGTCGGCAAGACCCTGATGCTGCGCGCGGAGGCCGAGGGCTACGAGCCTGCGACGGAGTCGGTCACGCTCGCGCAAGACGTCGGGCGCAGCGTGACGCTCACGCTGCGCCGGAAGCTTCCCGGCGCGCAGATTCGTGGGCTGATCCGATCCTTCAAGGGCGCCGGCCTGGACGCGGAGATCAAGATCGAGCCGGGCGATCTGACCCTGCACACGAAAGATGGCCGGTTCGAAGCGGACGTCGCGCCCGGGACGTACGACGTCACGATCAGCGCCCCTGGGTACGAGACGCAACGACGACGCGTCGACGTCGAGCAGAACGGTGTCACGCTCCTCAACGCGGACCTGCGGGGGACGCGATGAACCGTTCGTTCCCGGCCCTCGGCTTCCTCCTCGCCGGCGTCGTCTGTCTCGCGGCGAGCTGCAGCCGTCGCGGCGAACCAGTCGCGACGTTGGTCGACAGCCAGGGGACGGTCGAACGAAGCGACGGTTCCGACGCGTGGACGCAGGTCGCGCCCGGCCTGCCATTCGTCGTCGGTGACGTCCTCAAGACGTCCGCGCACGCCCAGGCACGACTGCGGCTCACGAACGGCACGGTGATCCGCGTGCTCGAGAACGCGCGTATTCGATTCGCGCGCGGCACGCTGGCCGCCACGAAGGGTCCGGACGTGAACGTCGAGCTCGGCTCCGCGGAGGTCGAGGCCGCAACCAGCGAGGTGGCCCTGGTGACCGCGCTCGGCGTCGCACGGGTCGAGCGCGGCGCGCGCGTGCGCGTCTCGTCCGACGGCGCGCGCGCGACGCTGGAGGTGGTCGTCGGCCGCGCGGTGCTGATCGGTCCGGAGGGCGAGCTGCCCATCGCCGAGGGCAAAGGGGCCCGCCGTGCGAACGACGGCAGCCGTCCGGAGCTCTACGAGATCGTGGTCGGTGCGCCCATCGCCGAGGTCGCGCCGCCGCCGCCGGCCGCGCCGCCCGCGCCCGAGCCACCGCCGGCGCCCGCGCCTCCGAGCGCCGACGAAAGCCGCGCGCACGCACAGGCGACCGCGGCGGACATCACCCTCGACGCCGGAGACAGCGGCACGATCCACGTCGCGGCAGGTGCGCTCGCCCTGCGCCTGGCGTTCGACAAGCTGTGCAGCGGCGAGACCAGCGTCGAGATCAAGGGCCAGGCCGGCCCCCGCACCGTCACCGGCAACGATGCGGTCGTGCTGAAGGTGCGCCCCGGCGTGCTGAAGTACGTCCTGCGCTGCGCGGGTGATCGGCGCGGCAGCAAGCCGCGCGCGGCGGGATCGCTCGTGATCAAACACGACAGCGGCGACGTGCCGGTGTCGCGACGCCCGCCGGTCAACGCGCTGGACGCGGACGGCCGGCGCTACACCGTGCTGTTCCAGACGCGGCTGCCCGCACTGACGCTCGGGTGGTCCCATGCCCCCAGCGGCGCGACGGGACTCTCGCTGCACGTCGAGTCCCCCGCGGGCTCCCAGACGTTCCCCTCTCCGACCGCGAGCCAGCGCCTCGCCTCCGGGACGCTCGCGGAAGGCAGCTACACCTGGTGGTACGCGACGGCGGATGGACGCGCGTCGCCGAAGACGACGGTCACGATCCGCTTCGACAACGCGGCGCCGACGGCGCAGTTCTTCCCCCGACGGTCTGACGGCGAGAAGGGGCCCGGCCTGGTCGCCGTCGACGGCGTCACGATCGACGGCGCGAAGGTCAGCGTCGGCGGTCAGAGCCTCGCGGTCGACGACCGCGGGCGCTTCCGCGCGACCGTCGCGCCGCTCCACGGCGACGACGCCGTGGCCGTCCGGCTCGAACATCCGCGGACCGGCGTCCACTACTACGTGCGACGACCGGCGGCGCGGCAACACGGAAGGCTCGCCCATGCGCACTGAACGGATCACCTACGCGACTGTGATTGCGCTGCTGACCGCCGCGTGCGCGAGCGCTTGCGGTCGGCTCGGGTACGCGCCACTGGCGCCCGATGGTGGCGGCGGAACCGGGGGCGGCGGCGGCCTCTCGGGATCGACGGGCACCGGCGGTGCCAGCGGAACTGGCGGCAGCGGCACGGGCGGCGGCGTCGCCGGCACCGGAGGTAGCCTCGGCGGAACCGGCGGCAGCGTTGGCGGCGACGGCGGCGCTGGTGGCGGAACGGGAGGAACCGGCGGCGCTGGCGGCAGCCTCGGCGGGACCGGCGGTGTCGACGGCGGACAGCCGATCAGCTGCAACACGCTCCTGTACGGAACGCACCAGTACGCGTTCTGCGACGCGCTCGTCGATTGGGCCACCGCCCGGAGCGAGTGCGAACGGCGCGGCATGCGGCTCGTTCGGATCGACGACGCCCTCGAGAACGTCTGGCTTCAGACGGCCGCGGTCTTCTCGGCGAGCATGTTCCGCCGCGATGCCCTCTGGCTGGGCGGCTACGAACCCACCGTCGACGGCGACTGGCACTGGACCGACGGCGACGCGTTCTGGAACGGCGGCGCGAACGGCGTGGCGGTGGGCGGCCGTTTCACCAACTGGGACAAGAACGAGCCCAACAACGCCAACGGTCCGGAGGCTTGCCTCGCCATGCCGTTGAACGGAACGACCTGGTTCGACTGGGCGTGCGCGGCCACGCACTACTTCGCCTGCGAGCTCTACTGACCGCGAACGTCGGCGTGGCCTTTCGCGGCCCGTTACTTCAATCGTGACTGCTGCTGCTGCGTGCGCTGATGAGCGAGCAGCGCGGCGGCGGCCGCCTGCTGCACCGCGATCGTCGCCATGCCCGCCACCGGTGTACCGAGCGGGCCGGCCGACAGATCGCTGGTCGCCGGCGGGACCGGCGCGGGCACCGCAGGCGGCGCTGCCGGTGCCGGCGCGGGCGGCGCCTTCGGGATGTACTGGCAGACGCAGCCAACGTTTTCGGCCATGATCGCCACCGCGGTCACGGTGAGCCCGATCGACTGACAATGCACCGCGCATTGGTGCGCGGCGTCGCGCGGAATCGAGAGGTTCTTGGCGCCGACGGTCGCTTCGCAGGCGGTGAACGCCAGCGAGACCGCGACGAGACCAAGAAGACCGACCCGCGACGCCTCGCTCTCTCGCTTCGTCATCGCACCACGCTAAGGGCCACCGCGCCGGAACGCCAAAAACCCGCGGAACCGACGCCGGCCGCGATTGTCCCTCGATCGTGCGTGCCCTTCCGCTGCTGATCGCCACAGTTCTGGGCCTGTTCACCGGGCCTCGGCGCGCCGCCGCCCAGCAGGAGAACGACGATCTGTCCGGCCTGCGCGGCGTGCTCGAGGAACGGCAGCACCGCGTCGAGCTGACCATCGGGCCCGGCCACGCGACGCTGGTCGTCCAGCGCACCGTCGAGAACCTGGGCCGGCGGCACGACCAGGCCGACTGGCAGATCTTCCTGCCACCCACCGCGGTCGCGACGCTGCTGCGCACGCGCGGCGTGGTCGACGGCGCGCCGCGCTGGTTCGTCGGCGAGCTGATGGAAGCGGAGGCGGCCGCCGCGAAGTACCACGAGCTGACCGGCATCGGCGGCTATTACCCGAAGGATCCGGCGCTGCTCTCCTGGCGCAGCCAGGGCCACCTCGCGTTGCAGGTGTTCCCCGTCCCGCCCGGCGAACGCAAGACCGTCAGCTACACGCTGGAGATGCCGACCGCGTATCACGACGGCCGCCACGAGCTGACGGTTCCGCAGTTCGGCATGCTCGCCTCCCCTGCGCGGGTCGTGATTCGCCCGCTCGCGAAGCAGGACCGCCTGCTGGTGAACGGCCAACCTTTCCCCGTGGGCGGCCGTCTCGCGACGGACGGCGAAGGCGCGGTGATCTCGCTCGTGCCGGCGTGGGCGCCGACCGTCGGTGGCGCGCTGGGCGCGACGAAGTTTGGCGACGGTCGCGCGCTGGTGAGCTACCGGGTCGACGCGGCGCCGCGCCTGGGTCATGTGCCGCGCGACGCGCAGGTCGTCGTGATCCTGGATGCCTCGCGGTCGCTGGCTCAGGACCTGTGCGACGCGGGCGTCAACGCCGCGGCGTCTTTCCTGCGGCACTTCGAGGGCGCCTCCGTCGAGGTCCTGACCGTCGACCGGCAGGTGCGGCGCCGGTACGGGCGGCTCGTGCCGGTCGGCCGCGCGCTCGGCGATCTGACGACGATGGCCGTCCAGCGGCGCAACGGCAGCAACATCGATCTCGCGCTGGCGCAGGCGGACCAGCTCCTCGCCGCCGCGCCCACCGGCCACGCCCGGCGCGTCGTCCTGTTCTCTGACCTGCGCACGCGCGAGGCGCTGGACGTCGACAAGCTGACGGGTGCGTTCCGGCGCAGCGGCGCCCTGCTGCACGTCGCTCGGATCGAGGAAGGTCGGCCGGCGCTGACGGTCGACAGCGAAGGCGCATGGTCTGGCGTCGCGCGCGCGACCGGCGGCCTCCTGTGGCAGGCGGCGGTGGTCGGCGGCGCGAAGGAAGCGCCCAACGGCGAGATGACCGCGACGCTGGAGGAGCTGGCCCGACCCGTCCGCGTCCACCGCTTCCGGGTCGTCGCGCCGGGGATCGAGCTGCAGCCGACGTCCGGCGTGGAGGACCTCTCGATGGGCGTGCTCGACGAGGGCCACGGGATCGCCGGCCTGCAGATCGCGGTCGAGCCGCCGCCGTGGCTGGAGATCGCGGGCGAGCTGTGGTCGCGGCCGGTGCGCGTACGGCTTTCACCCGACGCCGCCGAGTCGCGACGCTGGTCGGCGCTGGTGTTCGGATCTGAGGTCATGAACGAGCTGAGCGAGAAGGAGATGATGGTCCTCGCCCGCCACGGCGGCGCGGTGTCGCCCGTGACCAGCTACCTGGCGGTCGAGCCGGGCGTGCGCCCCTCGACCGAAGGGATCGACCTGTCGGAGACGGGCAGCGGCTACGGCAGCGGCGAAGGCCAGATCGGCCTCGGCAACCTGGGCACCATCGGACGCGGCGGCGCAGCGTTCGACGCGATCGCCTGGCTGCGCCACGCGCTCGAGGCGGCGCGACAGAAGTGCGGCTTCGCGGACCGCCCGGTCTCGGTCACGATCGAGACCACGCTCGAAGAGATCGTCGATGTGCCGGCGCTGAACGCGGATAGCCGCGGCGATCGCGCGTGCCTGGTGGACGCGGTCTGGTCTCTCGAGCTGCCGGCCGGCTTCACCGCCGAGCACGAGACCTACGCCGTGCCGCTGTCCGCTGCGCGCTGATTCTCGGCTTTCCCGTCACGCGCGCGATCCAGCAACGCGTGCAACGCATCGGCGTACGTGGCGGACGCATAAACAAGTTGCCACCGGAAGATTGTCGCGCGTGCGCGTTCGCGAGGTCGAGGACGAGGAGGTGGCTGTGAGGATCAAGTCTTTCGTACGGGGAATGCTGCTGGGGACCGCGGCGAGCGTCGCCCTTGCCGCCGGTGGGTGCGACGGCACGATCGACGACGCGGCGTCATTCGATGACACGCGAACCGTCCAGCAGGCGCTGACCGCGCCGGACGTTCCGTGGATCGCGACCGAGATCCTCGGCCGCCCAACCGATCATTCGATCACGGTGAGCGCGATCGCAGGCCAGGGCGTGGAGGCGTACTTCGAATACGGGACCGCCCCCGGCGTGTACACGAGCCACACGGCCCAGACCGTGTTTCCCGGCGGCGCGATCGAGGTGGTCATTGACAGCCTCGCGCCGAACACCCGTTACTACTATCGAAAGCGCCACCGGCCGAGCGGCTCGGCCGACGACTTCATCGTCGGCGCCGAGCACACGTTTCACACGCAGCGGTCGCGCGCCGACACGTTCTCGTTCGCCGTGCAGAGCGACTCGCACCAGGGGTTCGCCGCGTTCTTCAGCGATCAGCTTTACGGGTTGACCATGCAGAACATCGCCGCCGATCAGCCCGACTTCGTCGTCGATCTGGGCGACACGTTCAGCCTCGACGACGCGACGGAGACCGAGGCGACGGTCCGCCAGAAGTACCTGGACCAGCGCGCGTTCTTCGGCGTCGCCGCCCACTCGTCGCCGCTGTTTCTGGTGCTGGGCAACCACGAGAACGAGGAAGGCTGGAACCTGGACGACTTCGGCGCCAACCGCGCGGCCTCCCTGCCCGTCCTGGGCGGCAACGCGCGCAAGCGCTACTACCTGAACCCGGTTCCCGACGCGTTCTTCACGGGCAACACCGATCCGCTGCCCGAGCTCGACGGCGATCACCTGCGCGAGGACTACTACGCGTTCGAATGGGGGAACGCCCTGTTCATCGCGCTGGATCCGTTCGCGTACACGATGCGCAAGCCGTACGCGGGCTCGACGGGCGGCGAGAAGAACGACGAGACCGTCGGCAACCGCTGGGACTGGACGCTGGGACGCGCGCAGTACTTGTGGCTGAAACACACGCTGGAGACCAGCACAGCGCCGTTCAAGTTCGTGTTCATGCACCACCTGACCGGCGGCACCGCCGACTATTCGCGCGCGGGCGCGCGCGGCGCGAAGTACTGCGAGTGGGGCGGCTACGACACCGACGGGACGACCTACAGCTTCGGCACCAACCGGCCCGGCTGGGAGATGCCGATCCATCAGCTGCTGGTGCAGAACGGCGTCACCGCCGTGTTCCACGGCCACGACCACGTGTTCGCGAAGGAGGACCTCGACGGCGTGGTGTACCAGGCGGTGCCGTTCGCGGCGAACGACGACTACGGGTTCGGCTTCGCGAGCAACCAGACCGACTACGCGGGCGCCACGATGGTCGAGAACTCGGGGCACGTCCGGGTGACCGTCGCGCCGGCCGCGGTCACGGTCGACTACGTCCGCTCGTTCTTGCCTGGTGACGGCACCAACGGCAGCGTCGATTACACGTACGACGTCACTTCGTGCGCCGCGCGCGACGCCGACGGCGACGGCACGAACGACTGCACCGACGCGTGCCCGGCCGACGCCGGCAAGACCGCGCCCGGCGCGTGCGGCTGCGGCGTGCCCGACATCGACGCCAACAACAACGGGACGGCCGACTGCGTGGAGACCTGCACCGGCGCCACGCTGACCAGCAACGACGCCGACGCCCGCGCGACGGTCGGCACGACGATCACCTGGACAGCGGGCGCGCAGTGCCCGAGCGCGACGTACCAGTTCCGGATGCTCGCGCCGCGCAGCTTCACGTGGCGAACCGTCCGCGCCTACGCCACGGGCAACACGTACACCTGGAACACCGCCGGCCTCGCGACCGGCACGTATCGCTTCCAGGACCAGGTCCGCCGCGCCGGTTCGACCAAGGCGTCAGAGACGTTGGCCCAGTCGACGTTCACGTTGACGCGCTGACGGGACACTTGGTGGCCGCGATCCTGCAGCGATCGCGGCCACTGCATGGAAAACCCGCGCCTTAGCCTGCCGCGACCACGACTTCTGTGTCGTGGTCGCGCACGCGCGATCGTTGCCGCCATCGCTGCCGGTGTGCTGCCGGTCGGCTGCACCACGACGCACTTGCTCGGCCGGATCGACGACCCCGGCGTGCGCGAGCAGATCGACGCGATTGCCGCCGACGGCGACGCGATCCTGCACGTGCGCGAACCGCCGAGACCGCGACCGCCGTCGTTCGGGGAGAGAGTCAAAGGCGTCACACCGGACGGGTTGATCGTCGAACCGACGCGTGGCCAGCCGCTGCTCATCCCGCGCGAGCGCGTGAGGTCTCTCAGCCGCTACTACCACGCACGCGGCGCCGGCGACGGCGCGATAGGGGGCGGCCTGGCCGGCCTCATCATCGGCGTGACACTCGGAACGCTGCTGACGATCAGTCGGCCGGGTTGTAGCGACGGGTGCAGCCAGGGGCCCGACACCGTGCCGATCGCGGCGCTCGGCGGCTTGATCCTTGGTGGCATCGGTGCGGTGCTGGGTGCCGGTCTCGGCGCCGCCGGTGGTCACGAAGAGCGTTTCGAGATCGAGGATAGCCAGGGGCGTCCCTGAGCCTCCTGGCGCTGGCCACCGGGCCAGCTCGGCCCTACGTTGCGCCCCATGAAAACACGCGCGGCGGTGGCGTACGCGGCGGGCAAGCCGCTGGTGATCGAAGAGGTCGACCTCGAAGGCCCGAAGGCGGGCGAGGTGCTCGTCGAGATCAAGTCGACGGGCGTCTGCCACACCGACGAGTTCACGCGGTCGGGCGCCGATCCCGAGGGCCTGTTCCCGGTGATCTTCGGCCACGAAGGCGCCGGCATCGTCGTCGACGTCGGCCCCGGGGTGACGTCCGTGCAGAAAGGCGACCACGTCATCCCGCTGTACACGCCGGAATGCCGGAACTGCAAGTCGTGCCTGTCGCGCAAGACCAACCTCTGCACGGCGATCCGCGCGACGCAGGGCAAGGGCGTCATGCCCGACGGCACCAGCCGGTTCTCGATCCGCGGCCAGAAGATCCACCACTACATGGGCTGCTCGACGTTCGCGAACCACACGGTGCTGCCGGAGATCGCGCTCGCCAAGATCCGGAATGACGCCCCCTTCGACAAGGTCTGCTACATCGGTTGCGGCGTGACGACCGGTCTCGGCGCCGTGTTCTGGACGGCGAAGGTGACGCCGGGCGCGAACGTGGTCGTCTTCGGTCTGGGCGGCATCGGCCTGAACGTCATTCAGGGCGCGCGGATCGCCGGCGCCGACAAGATCATCGGCGTCGACACGAACCCGACGCGCGAAGCGCTCGCGCGGAAGTTCGGCCTCACCCACTTCGTGAACCCGAAGCAGGTCGCGGGCGACATGGTCGCGCACCTCGTCGAGCTGACCGGCGGGGGCGCCGACTACAGCTTCGAGTGCGTCGGCAACGTCGATCTGATGCGCCAGGCG
>Ga0207701_10004507_pt1 | contig 14132 bp, 13 predicted proteins | sample KBSSwiSSwithPhiX_FD_184294 | JGI IMG/M metagenome (GOLD analysis project Ga0207701, IMG submission 184294) | Switchgrass rhizosphere bulk soil microbial communities from Kellogg Biological Station, Michigan, USA, with PhiX - S5 (SPAdes) (version 2) | ecosystem: Environmental > Terrestrial >... | reverse complement strand
AAGGTTTCCCTCTGTTCGTGAGGCAGCCAGGCCCGAGGCGAAGCCGAGCGCTGCCTAATTCGCGGTTTTCGCAGGCTGCGTCTTCGGCAGCGCCAGCAGCGCATCGTAGATCTTGCGATCGATCTCGATGCCTTCGCGCGTGAGGCGCGCACGCTCCCGCGCCGAGCGCTCTCCCGGCAGCCGGATCTCGTCCACGCCGGGCTGGCGCGCCGTAGACTTCACGCGCGCGAGCATCTCGCTCATGTGCCGGCGGAAGTCCTCCAGCGGCACGAGCAGATCGGGCTTGATCGCCATGATGAGGTAGCCGTAGGTGCGATCGGCGCTCAGAGCCGAACCCGCGAGCACGCCGAACGCCTGCATCGAAAGCGAGAGCGCGAAGCCCTTGTAGCCGCCGAACGGCAGCAGCGCATGCACTTCCGACGGCGTACGCGTCGGCTTTCCCTGTGCATCGATCGCAACGCCTTCCGGCAGCACCGCGTTGCGCCGCTCCTGAAAGATGAGATCGGTGCCCATGAAGGCAGACGTGCCGAGATCGACCACCAGGGGTTCGTCCTCCGTCGGAAACGAGAACGCAATCGGGTTGGTGCCGGTCGCCGGATCACGCGAGCCGGGCGCAGCGACGTGGATGCGACTTGCCACCGTGTGCATGCCGACGAGTCCCGCGCGTGCGACCATCTCGACGTAATAGGCGCTGCGGCCGCTCACCCACGAGTTGTTGACGCCAACCACGGCCATACCGTGCTCGCTCGCCTTGGCGATCGCGATTTTCGTGGCGCGATACATCGTCACCATGCCGTTGTTGTTGGCCCCGTCGAAGAGCACCGATATCGGCGTTTCGCGGAGCACCTGCATCGGCCGGCGCGGCTCCTTGAGCGAGCGATGCTCGGCGACATTCAATATCTTCGGCAACCCCGAATACTCATAGCCGCAGAGCGCCGCATCGAGTACGTGATCCGTGATGATGCTCGCTTCTTCGGCGTCGTAGCCCACTCGGCCCAGCGCCTGTTCGCCCAGCGTCCGCGCCTCGTCAACGGTGAGGTGCACCCGGTTTTCGGAGATAGTTGGCAATGACGTTCCGTCCCTGAAAGAAACTACTGATTCGCGCTCATCCCCGTCTCTTGCGCGAGCCTGGCGAAGGTCTTCACCTGGTCGCGCAGAAACCCGCCAAATGCTTCCGGTGTCTTGCTGGCGACGAGCTCGATCCCCTGATCGAGAAAGCGCTTGTGCAATTCCGCCGTGCCGGCCGCCTTCATCACAGCCTCATGCAGCCGGTCGATCACCGGACGCGGCGTGCCGGCCGGCGCCATCAAACCGTTGAACGTGGAGTCCTCGAACTGGGGTAAGCCCGCCTCCGCAATCGTCGGCACGTTCGGCAAGGCGGGCGAGCGTTTGCGCGTCGAAACGCCCAATGCCCGCAGCTTGCCATCTCTGATGTGCGCCAATGAGGTCGTCACCTGATCGAAGCGCAGCATCACGTGCCCGCCGAGGAGGTCGACGACGGCCGGGGCGGCGCCCTTGTATTGCACGTGCAGCATCTTGATGCCCGCCTGGCGGCTGAACATCTCGGCTGCGACATGCCCGGTCGAGCCCACACCGGAGGACGCGGCCGTCAGCTCGCCGGGCCTGCGCTTGGCCAATGCGATCAGCTCTTTCACGTTCTTCGCCGGCAGGGCGAGATTGACGACCAGCACCAGCGGAACATCACCGGTCAGCGAGATAGGTGCAAAGTCTTTCAGCGGATCGTAGCCCGCATCCTGCTGCAGCGCCGGGACGCGCGCGAACGTGTTGGAAATGGCCAGGACGGTATAACCGTCCGGGGCGGCGGCTTTGACGTAGCGCGTGCCCACCACCGCGGCCGAGCCGACACGACTCTCCACGATCACCTGCTGACCCAGCGTGCGCGTCATCTGTTCCGCGTAGGCGCGCGCGATCACGTCCTGGTTTCCGCCGGGCGCGACCGGATTGATGATGCGCACGAGCTTCGAAGGATAAGCGGGCGCCTGACTTAAGGCGTGCCCTGCGGCTGCGAACGCAAGCAGGGCAAGAACGACGCGTGTTCGCTGCATGGGCCGAGGATAGGACAAGCGGAGCGGGCGGCGCAACGTCCGACGGGTCATGCGGCCTCGTCTGTTCTTTTGATTCATCTCAAATGCGGTGTTGGGCGCGGCGGTTAGAGTGCACTCGACCAGATGCCGAAAATAATCGAATTCAGGACCGATCCCCGCTTCGTGCGCCGCGCGCGCGAAATTCGCACGATCGATCTCATGATCGAGCGCTACTGCCGCGGGCATCACGATACCGGTGGCGCCGAGTTCTGTGCCGATTGTGCGTCCCTGCTCGCCTATGCCTCGCGTCGCACCGAACGTTGCGTATTCGGTGATGCGAAGCCGACGTGCGCCAACTGCCAGGTGCACTGCTACACGCCCCGTATGCGCGAGCGCGTGAAAGCCGTGATGCGCTGGGCCGGCCCGCGCATGCTGCTGTCGCATCCCATACTCGCGCTTCGACACAAGCTCGACGGTCTGAAACCCGCGCCGCGGCTCCCGGCCGAACCGAAAGCGAACGCGAGAAGCTAGCACAGGTCAGCCGTAGAGCTTCGCGGCCGCCGCTGCATTTCCTCGGGACTTACGTCTTCCACGTGAGTCGCGATGGACCAGGTGTGGCCGTACGGGTCCAGGAGCTGACACGATCGGTCCCCGTAGAACTGGTCCGCCACAGGCCTGAGAATCTCTGCACCTGCGGCAGCGGCGCGCGAAGAAAAGGCATCCACGTTCTCGACGTAGATGTGGATCCTCACGGGTGAACCGCCGAGCGCCTGCGGCGAGCGAAAGCCCATCTCGGGATGCGCGTCCGCAAGCATGATCAGCCCGCCCTCGATCTCGATCTCCGCGTGTCCGATTCTTCCGTCGGGCGCAGCCATACGCATGCGTTCCGTCGCGTTGAACGCTTTTTTGTAGAAGTCGATCGCGGCTGCGGCGCCATCGATCGCGAGGTAAGGCGTGACGCGCGGATAGTTTTCGGGAATGGAACGGATAGTCACGTTGTCCTCATCCTGGGTATTTAACGCTTCGGGTAGCGCAGCGCGACGGCCGCCTCCGGCGTCAGCACGCGAAACGTGAATGACTCTTGAAGGTACAGACGGACTGCTGTGGCTGAATGCTCGAGGTAGCCGATCGAGAAGTCCTGCCCGACGGTCAGTTCGAAATCGCCGCCGCGCTGACTGATGACTGCCGCGCCCATGAGTGCAGGCGCCCAGACGATGGGACCGTCGACGAGTTTGCGGACATGATCGATCACCGGAAATCCGTTGTGCGTGGTCTTGGTGAGACCCGTGTAGCAGCGAGGCCCGAGCGCGATCGCGTACGGACCTCCCACCCCCGCGCCGTGCAGATTGCTCACGGCCTCGGCCACGAGTGCCGGATATTGCGTGTAATCGTCGCTGATCGTGAGCACACCGCTCGCAGCGGCTTCGGCTATGCCGCGCATACCGATTTGTGCGTAACCCTCGAAGACTGCATGGTCTTCTACGACCGCAGCTTTGCGGGCGGCGTCGCGCACGGAATCAAGGTCGGCATCTTCCGCTCCCCGGCCGATCGTTTCGAGCTCCTCGCGCGCGAGCTCGAACGGCACACGTATCTCCACCAGCGGCTGGACCCTGCGCAACCGCGCCTCGACCCCCTGCCCCGCCTGAATCGCAACGCGTTCGCTGCGGCCGAGGTTCACAGCCGAGGCGTGCCATCCGAGTGGACCTTTGAAGTCGACGAGCTTGCGCGCCGCCAGCATGCGCTTCAACGTACGTCTCGCTTCGTCTTCGATCTGCTTCCACGCCTCCTCCGAAACCGGCGCGAGCTCTCGCAGGAGATCGTTCATCGCTGCACCTCCTCGCGCAGGTCGCCGATGCCAAGCGAACCATCGCCGCCGCGTTCGGCGGAGCCGGATTCACCCGCATCCGCGTCAGCGTCCGCCTCGCGCTCGAGCACCGGCTTGTCGATGAACAGATAGCGCCGCAGCATCGTGTCGAGTGCCGGATCGCGACGACGCAGCCACTCCAGCACCATTGCCGCGTGCTCTTTCTCTTCATCCCGGTTGTGCGCAAGGATTGCGCGGAGCTCTACGTCCTGTGAGGCATCGACCCGCTGGTCGTACCAGTCCACGGCTTCCAGCTCTTCCATGATCGACACGATGGCCCGGTGCCGATCCAGCGTCTCGGGCTTGAGCAACGCAACGTCCTCGTGAAATCCAGCGCTCTGCGTCATCAGCAACGCTCCTTACGAAAATAATAGGGGGCCGGCGCGGCGCAGCGACTCACTCCCGGCCTGCCGTTTCGCCCAAAAAATTGGAGAGGCGCAGAAATGTCCTGCGCCGTATGATTGTGTGTGAAAACGACACTTTCGGCCATCAAGGGGGTCCAATGAAAAATTCGTGGCTTGCACTGCTCGCTTTCTTTCCCTTCACTTTCTGCTTCACGCACCCGGTGCACGCACAGGACAGCGGTGTGGTCTACATCGTTTCATACTTCGAAACGACGCGGGCGGATGCGTCGAAGGCGGCGGAGCTTGCCCGTCAATTCGCGCAGCAGAGCCGCAAAGACGATGGCAATGTGCGCTTCGAGGTGCTGCAGCGACTCGAGCAGCCGAATCATTTCGCCGTACTCGAAGCATGGAACAGCAAGAGCGCGCAGTCCACTCATGCGGCGGCCGCGCACACGAGCGAGTTCCGTCAGAAGCTCGCCGGCTTACTGCGTAGCCCGTATGACGAGCGGCCGCACACCGCGCTCGCAGTCGGCCCTTCCTCCGCTGCTGGCAAGGCCGCACCGAAAGACGCCGTGTACGTGGTGACGCACGTCGACGTCATTCCAACCGAAAAAGACAAGGGAATTCAAGCGGTGCAGGCGCTTGTGGACTCGACTCGCAGCAGCGCGGGAAACGTTCGCTTCGAAGCACTGCAACAGAACAGCCGTCCGAACCACATGACCGTCGTCGAAGTGTGGAATGACGCCAAGGCGCTCGACGCGCACGGCGGCGCGGCGGAGACGAAACTTTTTCGCGAAAAGCTCACTCCGATGAGTGGAAGTCTTTACGACGAGCGGCTGTACCGGCTGCTGAATTAGTCCTGTCACTCACATCATGACCGTCAAACTCAACCACACCATCGTTCATGCGCGCGACAAACGCGTCGCGGCCGAATTCATGGCCGATATCCTCGGGCTTGCTCCGCCGGTGCCCTTCGGACCGTTCCTCGGCGTGCAGACGGCGAACGAAGTAACGCTCGATTTCCTCGAAACGAACGAGGAATTCATCGTCGAGCATTACGCGTTCCTGATCAGCGAAACGGAATTCGACCAGGTCTTCGCGCGCGTTCAGGCCCGCAAACTGACGTACTGGGCGGACCCGTTCCGCCGCGACCCGAACAGGATCAACACGCGGGATGGTGGCCGCGGTTTTTACTTCGAGGACCCGAGTGGCCACCTGCTCGAAGTGCTCACGCGGCCGTACGGCAGCGGAGGCTGATCGGTCGGCGCTCCCGCTCGACCGATCGGCTGTCTCGCCGCTTACGCCATCGCCGGCTGCACGTCCTTTTCGTATGACGCGGGCTCCGCGTCGCTGCGCGTGATGATCTCGTAAGCCGGCAGCGTCAGGAATTCGACGTACTCATCGGACGTCGTGATTTCCTCGAACAGTGTTGCGGCAGCGTCGTAGGCGGCCATTTCGTCGCCCGCGTCACTGTGGAGATTCCGAATGCGCTCGAGCTCCGAGGGCAGGAGCTCGCGGATGAGCGACTGCGTCACCTTGCGGCCATCTTCGAGCACGCCCTTGGGACTTCTGATCCACTGCCAAAGCTGCGAACGTGAGATCTCGGCCGTGGCCGCATCTTCCATCAGATTGAACACCGGCACGCAGCCATTGCCCGCGAGCCACGCGCCGAGATACTGAATACCGACGCTGATGTTGTTGCGCAGGCCGGCCTCGGTGATCGGCTTTTCCGGCTGAAAATCGAGGAGATCGCGCGCGGTGACGTTCACGTCCTCGCGCTTGCGTTGGAGCTGGTTCGACGCCGGCATGTGCTCGTCGAATACCGCTTTCGCAATCGCTACGAGCCCCGGGTGCGCGACCCATGTGCCGTCGCAACCGTCGGTCACTTCACGCAGCTTGTCGGCGCGCACTTTTTCGAGCGCGGCCTGATTCGCAGCCTCGTCGTTCTTGATCGGGATCTGGGCGGCCATGCCGCCGATCGCGAATGCATTGCGCCTGTGACACGTCTTCACGAGCAGCAGCGCGTAGGCACGCAGGAACGGCGCCGTCATCGTCACGGCCGCACGGTCGGCGAGACAGAAGTCCGGGTTCGACCGGAATTTCTTGATGCAACTGAAGATGTAGTCCCAGCGACCGATGTTGAGGCCGACGCAGTGCTCTCTTAGCTCGTAGAGAATCTCGTCCATCTCGAACGCGGCGAGCACGGTCTCGATCAGAACGGTCGCCTTGATGCTGCCTTGTGGAATACCGAGCTCCTGCTGCGCGGCGACGAAGACGTCGTTCCAGAGGCGCGCCTCGAGATGGCTTTCCATCTTCGGCAGATAGAAATACGGCCCGCTTCCAGCGGCGAGCAGCGCCTCGGCGTTGTGAAAGAAATACAGACCGAAGTCGAAGATCGAAGCGGACACGGGATGACCATCGACGCGCAGATGGCGCTCGACGAGGTGCCAGCCGCGCGGCCGCACCAGCAACGTCGCTGTTTTATTATTGAGCTTATAGAACTTGCCCTCGGGACTTTGATACGTGATCGTTCGCCGCGCGGCATCGCGCAGGTTGATTTGACCTTCGATCATGTTCGCCCAGGTGGGCGCATTCGAGTCCTCGAAGTCGGCCATGAAGACACTGGCGCCGCAATTGAGCGCACCGATGATCATCTTCCGGTTCGTCGGTCCCGTGATCTCGACGCGTCGATCCTGAAGGTCAGCGGGCACCGTTCCTATGGTCCATGCGCCGCTGCGGATCGCCGCCGTCTCCGGTAGAAAGTCGGGCAGCTTGCCGGCGTCGAATTCAAGCTGCCGTCGGGCGCGGGCGGCCATGAGCTCCCGCCGCCGCCCTTCGAAGCGCCGCGCGAGCCGGGCGACGAACGCGAGCGCCTGCGGCGTCAGGATGTCCGAGTAACCGGCACCAGCGGTACCGACGATTTCGATCTTGTCGAGCAAAGGTGATCCAGCGAGTTCCATCGTGAGCTTCCTTGCGAATAGCATGCGGTGAAGGGTGCGTCGTTTCATGGCGGAACAGGTCCGCACACGGCGTGAAATGCCGCGCGCGGACCTGAACGCAAGACGCATCAGGCGGCCAGAACGGGTTTCGTATGGGGCTGGAACTGCGCCTCCTCGGTCGAGCCCGTGAGCGCAGTGACGGACGAACGCCCGCCCTGTATGACCTGCGTCACGCTGTCGAAGTAGCCGGTGCCGACTTCGCGCTGGTGCTTGGTCGCCGTGTAGCCGAACTCCTCCGCGGCAAACTCCGCTTCCTGCAATGGCGCGTACGCCGCCATGCCCTCTCTCGAGTAGCGCCGCGCGAGGTCGAACATGCCGTAGTTGAGACTGTGAAATCCGGCGAGCGTCACGAACTGGAACTTGTATCCCATCGCGCCGAGCTCGTGCTGGAAGCGCGCGATCGTCGCGCTGTCGAGGTGGCGTCTCCAGTTGAACGACGGCGAGCAGTTGTAGGCGAGCATCTTGCCCGGATACGCGCGCTGGATGGCTTCGGCGTATGCGCGTGCGAAGCCGAGATCGGGCGTGCCGGTCTCGCACCAGATGAGATCGGCGTACGGCGCATATGCGAGTCCCCTCGATATCGCCTGGTCGATACCGTTGCGTACGCGGTAGAAGCCCTCGGGTGTGCGCTCGCCGGTGAGGAACGGCTTGTCGTTCTCGTCGCTGTCCGTGGTGACGAGCGTCGCCGCCTCGGCATCCGTACGCGCCATGAGGACCGTCGGCACACCCATCACGTCCGCGGCCAGCCGCGCCGCCGTGAGCTTCTGCACGGCTTCCTGGGTGGACACGAGCACCTTGCCCCCCATGTGGCCGCACTTCTTGACCGAAGACAACTGATCTTCGAAATGCACGCCGGCCGCGCCGGCTTCGATCATCGCCTTCATCAGTTCGTATGCATTGAGCACGCCGCCGAAGCCTGATTCGGCATCGGCTACGATCGGCGCGAACCAGTCGATCGAATCGTCGCCTTCGGCGTGATGAAGCTGATCGGCCCGCATCAATGCGTTGTTGATCCGGCGCACCACGCTCGGCACGCTCGAGACCGAATACAGCGATTGGTCGGGGTACATCTGGCCCGAATCATTCGCGTCGGCCGCAACCTGCCAGCCGGACAGGTAGATCGCTTCGAGCCCGGCCTTCACCTGCTGCATCGCCTGGTTGCCGGTCAGCGCCCCCAGCGTATTCACGTACGGCCGGGTGGTGAGCAGGCGCCACAGTTTCTCCGCACCGCGGCTCGCGAGCGTGTGTTCGATCTGCAGCGACCCGCGCAACCGGCACACGTCTTGCGCGGTGTAGTCGCGTTTCACCCCACGCCAGCGCGGGTTCTCGTCCCAGTCCTCGGTGATCGCGCGGATACAGGCCAGATTCTTCATGGGGAGTGCTCCTTTTGAGGTGGAAGTGGACAAGGGCACGATAATGCGGCTAATGTGTGAATTCCACACAATAAAACTTCACAGTGTGAATTTCACAAGCCGGCAGGGTGCAGGCTTTCACACGGTGTTTTTGACTGGAGTGAACGATGCAGGGCTCGGTGCGGAACAATCACTTTCTCGGGGCGAAACTGCGCGCGTTGCGCAAAACGTATCGAATCACGCTCGAGGACCTGTCGGCGCGCTGCGCGCAGCTCGATCCGAGGTCGGCGCCATCGGTGTCGTATCTCAGCATGATCGAGAGCGGCCGTCGCAATCCGTCGCAGGAGATGCTCGGCGTGATCGCGAACGTCTTCCAGCGCAAGCCCGCGTGGTTCCTCGATCAGAATGCGGAGCTTGCCCCCGTTGGCCGCCAGCACGCGGCAGGCGCACCGGCGCGCATTCCATTCGAACCTTCGTTCCTGTTTTCGAAGGATCTGCTGCAGGCGGCGATTCCCGAGCTCCTGTCGCAGACGGGCACGAGCGGGCGCCAGTTCGCTCATCTCCTCATCCGCTCACACCAGGAGCTGTCGCGCAACGAGTATCCTGAGCTCGAACGCACGGCCGAGAAGATCGGCGGGCGTGCGTTTCCACTGACCGTGGACGATCTGATGGCATTGTGCGCGCGCCACGGTCTCGAGATCCGGTGGTTCGAACGCAAGCCGGTGCTGGCACGCCACAACGATGACGAGGTGCGAAGCGTCATGCGTTCGTTCTTCGAGGCGCCCGGCACGATCTACCTCAACAAGGCCCTGCAATCGGATCGCGCGCGCCTTAAGTTCGATCTCGCGTCGCACATCGGACACAAGGTTCTCCACGGGGGCGACGGCGTTAAGTCGCCGCACGCCACCGGCGGTGAAATGGGCGAGAGCCCGGACAGCGGCTCACCGCTTCATGCCGGGATCGAGGCGCGCGATGTGCTTCTTGCGTGGAGAGATTTCGAGTGCAGTTTCTTCGCCGGCGCGCTGCTCTGCCCGAAAGTGCCGTTCCGCCGCTTTCTCATGCGCGAGCGCCACCGCGTGGAGTCGCGGCGCAAGGTCGAGTTGACGCCATCCGTGATCATGCGCCGCATGACGAAGGTGTCGCCGTATCCGCACTGGCATTTCTTCGACGCGCATGCGCCCGGCCGCTTCCTCGCGGTCTATCGCGGCAACGGAATCCCTCTGCCGTGGGGCAACATGACGCAGGCGCCCGATCCATGCCCGCAATGGGCGGTGTTCCGTATGCTCGGCAGCGCGCAACGCGAGTCGAGCTCCCAGATTTCGGTGCTGCGCGACAACGACCAATGGCAGCTCTACTGCTGTCATACGCTGCGCATGCGCGACATGGCCGGAAACCCGCACGTGCTGTCGGTCGGCATCGATCTCGTGCCTGCGCTCACGTCCACGGAGGGGAATCACGAAGACATCGCACAGACGATCGGAGAAGATTGCGTGCGCCACGGCGGTCAGGCGAAGATCGGTCAAGAAGCAGTCGAGGCGATCCGCTCCGTCGCGAACATCCTCAGCATCGCCTGGGTGGAGGAAGCGCTGCGACATCCCGCACGCATCATCTGCCCCCGCAGCTCACGCTGCCCACGCGACGGCCAGTGTGGCCCCGCGCCCGCGAAACGCGCGTGTGACATCACCGACGTGCGACGCGAAATCCTCAGATCAGTGACCACTGAACCATGATCGGTGATCAGTGACCCTCCCCGTCACTCCGGTCACGCGTCACCGATCGTGAGGCACCGACGTTGTGTCCGTAAATCAACGCAAGTGGCTGCGTGTGCGAAGCGCTGAAAAGACACCTCTCACCGCGCGCCACAGCTTCGGCAGCAGCCATAGCATCAAGACGATGAAGAGCGCGAGCAGCGTCAGAAACACGAGCGGATGGTAGACCGCAAACCACGTCGCGCCGAGCACCGATGCGTCCTCGGCAAGCGAAGCGCCCCAGTTGGAGAACGGTTCGGGTGACGTATTGATGAGGGCGCGGCCGCCCGTCTTGGTGAAGTGTGTTCCCGCCGTGAGCGTTCCGCCCAGCAGTCCGGCCACGATAGTGAGCGGCGTGAGCGTATCGCCGGTCGCACCGGCCGCAAGCAGTGCACCCGCCGGAATGCGTATGAACGTGTGTATCGCATCCCATGCACTGTCGAGCGCAGGGACCTTGTCCACCAGAAACTCCATCACCAGCATGAAACCGGCGGCGCCGATCACCCACGGATGCTGCAGCACCTGCAGCCCGGCCGGCAGCTCGATGTAGCTGAAGTAACCCATCAGCCCGACGACGAACATCACCAGGTACAGCCGCAGTCCGCTCGCCCATGCGAGCAGCGAGGCAAGCGCGATACTCTGGATGAAGTGCCAGTCGGTCATGGGAACGCCATCATAAGCTGGCCGATGCGGCCCGGAACACCGGCATGAAGAACGGGGCACGGCGCCCGGGGAGAGCGCCTGCAATCGCCACGCCGTCATGCCTGCACGCGGTCGATCGGTCGCGGATACTACTTCAGTCGAAACTCCCCGATCAGTGCTACGCGTGACCGCTGCAATGTCTCGGCTGGGCTTCGAGTGATCAGACACGCCACGTGCTTCGCGTCGACATCGATATCCTGAAAACACCAGCCGGCTGGCGCTCGCGGCACGTTCCGATCGTAGGACAGGCAGCGCTCGCCTGTTGCATCGAGATCGATACTGATGTGCGCCGGCGAACGGCTCATGCCTTCGCCCAACGCTTTCACATAAGCTTCTTTTCGTACCCACACACGAGCGAACGCGCGCGCCCGGTCCCGCTCGGGCACTTGCTCGAGGCGCAGCCGCTCTTCCGGCGACAGCGCCACGGCAAAGTCCGGAGTCGCCGCAAAACCGGGACGCACGCATTCGACATCGACTCCGACCGCATGCGCCGTATCGAATGCATGCAATACCCAGTCGCCGGAGTGACTCGAACTGAAATGGATAGCGTTGTCCGGGCTCAGCAACAAGCGCTTTCCGAACGCGTTCACGCCAAATACGAGTGCGCTGTCCGCGACGCCGAGCTCAGCCGCCAACAGCCGGCGCAGGCTGCTGCGTCCGAGCACGAACCGTCTTCGATCCTCCACATGCCGGAAGCGGGCGGCGCGCTCGCGCTCGACCGTGTCAAGTGTGCGCAGGTGCTTCTCGAAATCAGCACATGAATGATCGATCCTCACCCGCCACACCTGCGGCGCCGGAAGTCGCGAGATCGCTCGGACCGTTGCGGCGCCCGGCGACATCACACGGTGAGCGCCGGATTGCGCTCGTTCGTCATCCGATCGTTTACGGCGAGCCAGCCGCGAAGCACCTTGGCAAGCGCCGGCACGTGCCGGGATTCCAGCATCTCGGGGTGCGTGCAATCCATGTGTGCGAGCTGAATGCGCTCGCCGACGAGCTCGTCCCAACCCAGGTGCGGATCGTCGTCCACCACACCGAGCCGCCACGGTCTCACCGACGCTCGCACGATACTGAGCGTTCCGCGATACGGCGAAGCCTTGTAGATGCGCCACGCGTCGTACAGCACCTGCGCACGCGCCTGCATGGCCTGCGCGGCTGCCGTGCGGCGCTCCACGACATTCTCGTTGAACACCGCCGGATAAACACGGACCGGCCTCAAATATTTCTTCAGCGCACGGATGCGGGCCATGAAGTACATACCCGACTGGGTCGGTGCGAGTCGCAGCCCCTGCTTCACGTGCAGCAATGCGCGTGGGATGAACGACTGCACGCGGGGGTATCCGGGTGCGCTGCAATCGATCATCGCAAGCAGGCTTACTCCGTCGCCGCGCAGATGAATCTGCTGCGCGATCTCGTACGCGATCCTGCCCCCGAGCGAGTAGCCCGCCAGTCGATACGGTCCGTGCGGCTGGATGCGGCGCATCGACTCGAGCACGTTCGCGGCAACGCTTTCGAGCGTCACCGATTCCGGCACGTCGGCGCGCACGGAATCGAGATCCGCCACATATAACGGCTGCTCCGGCCCGAGCGCTCGCGCGAGGCCGTGGAACGGCCCTAATGCACTGCCGTAGCCGGGAACGATGAAGAGGGGCGGCTCGTCGCCCTCCGCCTGGATCGTGACCAGGCACGTCGATATCGTCCCTCGCCCCCGCAGCAACGACGCCTGGCCCCGGATCGTCGGGGCATGGAAGAGCGAAGCCACGCGCAAACTGCTCGTGAGCGTCTTGTTGATGGTATCGATCAACCTGATCGCGAGCAGCGAATGTCCACCGAGCTCGAAGAAGTTGTCGTCGAGACCGACGTCTGCGCTCTGCAGGACACTTTGCCACAGCGTCTTCAGGCGTTCCTCGAGGTCATCGCCGACCGCAGTGGAGCATGTCGCCTGACGCCCGTCGTTCGCGACGGGCGAGACCGGCAAAACGCGGATGTCGACCGTGTTGCCGCAAGCAAGGGGCGGGTGCACCGTCACTGGGGACGAGCTCGGTGGAACGCGTTCGATCGTTACAGGACGCGGAGCGCGCGTGCGATCGGCACACAAGCCCCGGATCGGCTGCTCGGGCGCAGCGGCGACACGCTCGAGTATCCGCACGAAATCCGCTGCGATCCGTTCTGCCGTTGCGGCATCGAACACATCGCTGTTGTATTCGAGCGGGCCCGAGAGTCCGCCGCGGTCTTCGGTCAGAGAGAGGAACAGATCGAATTTGGACGTTCCGCTGTGGACGATCACCCGCTGTGTTTCCAGCGTTCCGAAATCGCGTCCCGCGTCCGGCGCATTCTGGAGCGCGAGCGAGACCTGATAGAGGGGGTTGCGGCGCAGATCGCGCTCCGGACTGAGCTCCGCAACGAGCCGGTCGAACGGCAGCGCATGGTGGCTGAACGCGTCCAGACAAACCGATCGCACCCGTGTCAGTAGTTGCGCGAATGTCGGATTACCCGAGAGATCCACCCGCAGCACCAGCGTGTTGACGAAATAGCCCACGATCGCTTCGAGATCGGCGCGGTTGCGCCCGGCGATCGGCGTGCCGACGCCGATGTCTTCCTGACCGGAGTAGCTCATGAGCAGGACTTGCATCGCTGCCAGCAGCGTCATGAACACGGTGACGCCCTGCTTGCGCCCGACTGACTCCAGCGTCTTCAGCAGTGCGGGTCCGATCTCGACCAGGCACGCAGCGCCGCGATAGCTGCGTTGCGGCGGAAACGGGCGATCCGTCGCGAGTTCCAGCGGTTTGAGACCCGCGAGCTGACGGCGCCAGTAGGCAAGGTCGTCAGCGATGAATGCCGCGTCCTCTTCCGTGCGCGGTGCGGCGACGTAGTCGGCGAACTGCAGCGGCAACGGAGCGAGTGGATTGCGCTCGCCCGCGTGGAATGCGCGATAGAGCACCCCCAACTCGTGCATCAGTATGTTCATCGACCAGCCGTCGGAGACGATGTGATGCACGACCATCAGAAGCACGTGCTCGCGCTCGTGCACGCGCAGGACATGCAGCCGAATGAGCGGGGGCCGAGCGAGATCGAAGGGCT
>Ga0207701_10004504_pt1 | contig 14141 bp, 9 predicted proteins | sample KBSSwiSSwithPhiX_FD_184294 | JGI IMG/M metagenome (GOLD analysis project Ga0207701, IMG submission 184294) | Switchgrass rhizosphere bulk soil microbial communities from Kellogg Biological Station, Michigan, USA, with PhiX - S5 (SPAdes) (version 2) | ecosystem: Environmental > Terrestrial > Soil... | reverse complement strand
GCCGGCGCTGGTGCCGGCGCTGAGGCACGGGGAGCCGGTCATCAGGTGCTGGTCGGTGGTGGAGACGAACCGCGGGTCGGCGCTGATGTTGTTGCGCACCGTGGCGTCGGTGAGCGCGTTGACCGCGGCGATCTCGCGCAGGGTGGTCATCGATTCATTGAGGTAGAGCATGGGGTTGCCGCTGGTCGGCACCAGGTCGTTGTTCTCGAAGACCCGCGGGTCGGTGCTGGCCACGACCTCGGAGACGTTGAAGCGCGTATTGCACACCCCGGGGTGCAGGATGTTGTTGCGCACGATCCCCTTGGGGGCCGGGGGTGGGTTCTCGGGACCCAGGCCCCAGTCCAGGGCGACCCCGATGCAGCTGGGGTTGCCGCCGCTGTTGCCGCCGGCGTTGATGGTGTTGGAGTGGATGTCCATCTCGAAGAGATCGGCGTTGTTGTAGACCCGCATGCCCAGGCTCAGCGGCGACAGCATGCTGTTCGACGGACAGGTCCCGCCGCTCACCAGGTTGTTCTGCACGCGGGAGAAGCTGTCGTCGGCCAGGAGGCCGCTGGCGGCCACCGCCGCGCAGCCGCCGGTGATCTGGTTCCGCTCGACGGTGACGCCGTCGTTGCGCAGCCAGACTCCGATGACGTTCTGGCCCTGGTTTCCCAGCACCACGTTCCTGGCGACCCGCGCGCAGCCGCCTTCCTTGCACCCGACGCCGGCCGAGAAGTCCGGGACGAAGCTGGACGATCCCTGGATCAGCTGATTGCCCAGCACCGCGCACAGGCTGGGCTCGCCGTTGCTGTTCCTCTGGCAAGAGACCCCGTCGGCCTCCCTGGTCGAGCCGTCGCCGTTGGCCGAGATGGTCTTGTTGCTATCGATGATCGGATGGCACCCGCCCACCCCGAGCACCCCCACCGCCAGCATCCCGCCGTCCGCTTCGATCAGCTGATTGCCCAGGATCCAGGGCGACGCTTCTTCGCAGTCCTCGGCCCACACCCCGCGCGAGGCCGACACCCCGGCGCTGGCGGAGATGAGGTTGCCGCGCACCAGGGTGCCGGCGGCGTTGCCCAGGATGCGCACGCCGGTCGCGGCGTTTCCCAGGCTGGCGCACAGGGTGCTGGTCTCGACCAGCGCGCCCGGCGAGGCCTCGAGATGGACCGCGGTGCTGGGACCGCCGATTCCGTTGTTGTCGGTACGTCCCGAGATGCCCACCGGCAGCGTGGTGGCGCAGGTCGAGGTGCAACGGCCGGTGGTGGCGTCGACGACCGCGCAGTTTTCGCGGACGGTCGGGAACGAGGCGACCGAGCGCACGCCGATGTTCTCCAGCAGGCCGGCGCCGCCGGCGATGTTGCTGTGGGTGATCAGCGCCTCGCCACCATTGATCAGGTTGACGCCCCAGACCCGCATCGACGGCACCTGATCGTTGATCACCAGGTTCGACAGGCGCACCTTCTTGGCGCCGTTGACGGTGACGCCGGCGCTGGCGCCGGTGCCGGTCAACACCGTGGGCCGCTCCAGCACGAACCCGTCCAGCGCGGTGGGCAGCGTGACGGTCATCGGGAAGCGCACGCCAACCCCGTCGCCCAGCTGGAGGGTGACGTGCGGGTCGGGCGCCGCCGGATTGATCGGGCAGGGGACCCAGGACGCCGACTGGTAGTTGCCGTACACCGAGACCCCGTTGGCCATCGTGAAGGCGGCGGGCAGGTTGTAGGTCGTGCGCGAATCGCAGTCCTGGCCGGCGGCCACACATACCGTCCGGGCCGGGGTCGCTGCCGCGGCGGCGGAGATCGCCATGGTGAGGGTCCGCAAGGGATTGGCCACCGTGCCGTCGCCGGAATCGTCTCCGCTCGGCGCGACGTGCACGCAGTCGGTGACGTTGGCCGGGCAGTCCTCGTCGACCTGCCCATCGCAGTCGTTGTCGATGTTGTCGCAGGGGTCGTTGTTGACCGTCGGGCTGACCGGCACGCAGGCGCCGGCCAGGGCGGCGGCGCAGGTGGGGACGCTCTTGGCGCAGGCGCCCAGCCCACAGCTCAGCGTGGCCATCGCGGTCGGCAGGTTGTCGATCATGCCGTCGCAGTTGTCGTCCTCGCCGTTGCAGGCCTCGGCGGTGGGGAAGATCTGTCCGGCGCACATGTTCCACACCCCGGCGACGCAGCTCTGCGAGCCGGCCCGGCAAGCCCCCTTGCCCTGGGTGTTGGGGGGCCCGGAGTAACAGCTTCGCTGCCCCGTGGCGCGGGTGTTGAAGTCGCTGTCGTCGCAGTCGGCGCCGGCGCAGCCGGTGCCGACGCCGTAGCCGTCGTGATCGACGTCGGTGCAGTTGGGGCAGATCACCGCGCACGCGCCGGCGCGGCACTCCCAGGCGCCGCAGGGCGGGGGCCCGTTGTGGGCCAGGCAATCGGCGGCGACGGCGCACGCCAGCGGGCTGTCGGAGCCCGCGTCGGTGGTGGTGTCGGCGGTCCGGTCAGCGGTGGTGTCGGGGACGGCATCGCCGCCCTGGCCGACGTCGCCGCCGCCGCCGTCGGGGACGTCGTCCTGAGACCCGTCCGAGGGAGCGGCGTCGCTGCCGGTCGCCGGTCCGCGATACGCGGGGTTGGCGCGCGTGCACGCGAGCCCCAGCAGCAGTAACGACAGCGCAATCCGCATGTTGGCCGTGGGCAAACTCGTTTCATCGTATCAGACAAGTTCGGCGCACGGCAGCAAAGTCGTGTGGTTCGTGTACTATCTGGACCGATGTCGGCTTTCATGACGCTGGTTCTCGTGCTGCTGGCCGACCCGGTCGTGGGACCTGCGTATGGACCTCCCGCGCCCCCGCCGGCCGGCTCGCGCGCCGCGGAAGCGGCGGCGGCGCCCGTGGTGGCCCGCCTGCGCGTCGCGGTGGTGCGCGTCGATTTCGAGGGCAACGTCGCCGAGGCCGCGCGCGAGCTGTTCGCCGGCCGCGTGGTCGAGGGCCTGGCGGCCGCGCAGTTCGAGGTGTTCGCCGGGGCGGCGGTGTCGCAGAAGCTGGCAGCCGCGCCCGGTCGACTGAGCATCTGCCGTGACGGCGGTTGCTATCCAGCGGTCGCCGAGGCGCTGGCGGTGACCTACCTGGTCGCCGGACGGGTGGCCGAGAGCAGCAAGAACTACGAGATCAGCCTGGAGCTGATCAACGGCCGCACCGGCGGGGTGATCGGGACCAACCGGGAGCGTTGTGAGATCTGCGGCGTGGAGGAGGCCGGCGAGAAGATGGCGCTGGCTGCGTCGGCGCTGCGCGGGCGCCTGGAGGCGGTGACCCGGACACCGTCGCGCTTCATCGTGCGATCGAAACCGCCGGGCGCGGCCATCGTCATCGACGGCGCCCCCGCGGGACATACGCCGATCGACCGCGAGCTGGTCGGAGGCATCCACAAGCTGGAGCTGTCGGCGCCCGGTTACGATCCGCTGGAGCGCACGGTGACCGCGGTCAGCGGCGTCGACGAGGCGCTCGATCTGGAGATGGTGCGGCTGCCCATGAAGTTCCCCTTCCGGCGGGCGGGCTGGGCCGCGCTGGCCGTCGGCGCGGTGGCGCTGATCGCGGGCATCTGGGCGCTGTCGGTGGACGGCGACGAGCTCGCCTGCGCCAGCGAGCTGCGCGACGACCGCGGCCACTGCCCCAACCTGCGCAGCACCCGCGCGCTGGGCGCCACCCTGATCGGTATCGGCGGCGCCACCGCGACCCTGGGCGGGGCCTGGCTGTACATCGCCGGCGGTACGCCCTGGGTGGGCGGCACCGGCGAGGGAGCGGAGCGCGCCACCCTGAGGGGCGCCCGGGTGATGGTCGGCGGACGTTTCTAGCGCGGGCGGATCGCCCTACGGCGTGCGTTCCGGGGGCGCCGCCGGGAACGGATCCTTTTCGGGGTCGAAGTGGAACGCGGGGTTGCTGGTGCCCGCGCCCGCGCCGCTCATGCCCATCTGCTGCTTGAGGCGCGGGATGGCGATGGCGGCGGCCACGCCGGCGTAGATGACCACGATCATCACCGCCATCTGCGGGCCCCCCGAGGCGAAGCCGAAGAACGGCGCCAGCAGGTACGAGAAGGGGTTGCGGCGCACCGGCTCCAGCGCGCTCTGCCCGTGCAGGCTGCGCAGGGCCGCCACCCGCTTCGACAGGAAGGGATGGCTGGCGTTCAGCTCGTAGATCCCCATCCAGAAGCGTCCGGTCTCGCGCCGCTGGTCGACGAAGGCGTCCAGGTCGATGCGGCGCGCGGCGCGCGGGCCCGCGGCCAGGATGGCCAGCGCGCGCGACGACACCTCGAGATCGCCGGTCACCGCGTGTCCGCAGCGATCGCAGGTGTATTCGCAGGCGCGCGAGTAGGCCGGCCCCAGCCACGGCAGGATCCGCGCCGGCAGCAGGAACAACCGGGAGGCCAGGTGGCCGGCCGCCAGGTGGCCCAGCTCGTGACCGATCACGAAGTCCAGCTCGTTGGCGCGCCCGGAGCCATCGTCGGCGTCGCTGGCCTCCAGCAGATCGGAGAAGATGATGATGAAGCGCCGGCTCAGCAACTTGGTGGCGAAGGCGTTGAGCAGCCCGCCGGCCTGCAACACGTACGCCTCGGGGATGCGATCCATCCCCAGCTTGTGCGCGGCGGCCTCGATCCTCCGCATCAGGTCGGGCAGCTGGCGCGGCCCGACGCGCACGCCGTTGCCGATGACGTGCGCCATGAACAGACAGTGAACCACCAGCGCCAGCAGGCCCACCAGCGCGCCGCAGATGATGCCGACGATCGAGATGAGCAGCCCCAGCCAGACGATCGCCGAGAAGATCGCCGAGATCGTGTACAGGGTACGCTCGCGGGACGTGCGAAGGTCTCGTGCCAGCATGCCGGACTCCTTTGGTTGGAGGCCAGCGTGCTGGACTCCTGTGATGGAGAGATGAGGTCAGCGGGTGCCGAGCTTGGACTGGACCCTGTCGAGCCGGGTCTTGATGCCTTCGTCCTTGGGGGCCAGCGCCCGTGCCTTTTGATAGGTCGCCTTCGCCTCATCGTAACGCAGCAGCTTGAAATACGCATCGCCGAGCACGACCAGGTACTTCGACGACTGTGGCGCCAGCCGTGAGGCCCGGCGCGCGTAGTCCAGCGCCTCGGCGTAGCGCGCGTGCTCGAAGGCGACCTCGGCCAGCCCGCCCACGGCGATCGGGTTGGTGGAGTCGGCGCGCACCGCGCGGTTGAAGGCGTCCTCGGCCTCGGACAGCCGGCCGCGCGCCAGCGCCGCCTGTCCAGCCGCCGCCGCCTTCTGCGACGCCGCCGAGTCGCGCGGCGCCGCCGACTCGCCCCGGCCGCTGCCGCCTTCGCCGTCGCGGCCGTCGCGCTTCTTGGGCTTGCCCCCCGCCTGGCCGGGAGTGGCCCCGGGCGCCGGCGTCGCGATCGGCGGCGCCACCGGAGCGACGGCGACCGGCGGCGTGGGGGCCGGTGGCGGCAGGCCGCTGCCCGGCTTGGCGCGCTCGCGCGCGTCCAGGTCTTGCGGATCCAGCTCGGAGATCAGCTGGTACAGCGGGCGCGCCTTGTCGAGCTGCTTGCGGCTCCAGGCGTTGCCGGCCAGGTTGCGCAGGCCGTCGGCCAGCTTGGCCGATTGCGCGCCGCCCGGATCGCGCTCGCCCAGCGTCCGCAGCGCCAGTCGCGCCTCCGACACGCGGCCGTCCATGGCCGCCACGAACACCCGGGTGGCCGCCTCCTTGGCCGGATCGGCGCGCGGTGGCGGCGGCGTGGTCGCCGCCGCCGCCGGGGTCGCGGCCCGCGCGCGGGTCTGCTTGCGTTCTTCGGGCGTCAGCTCCGCCTTGGCGGCCAGCTCTGGATCGTCGGGCTGGAACAGCAGCGCCTCTTTGAACTTCACCACCGCCAGGTCGCGCAGCCCGGCCTTGAGCAGCTCGTTGCCGATCACCGACAGCGCCGACGCGTAGGCCCGGCGCAGCGCCGCCGCGCCCGGCGACGGACGCGCCAGGTCGATCTTCGACGCCTCGACCTCGGCGACCTGGATGAAATGCAACGCCGAGCTGTCGGGCGGCTCGACATAAAGCTGGTGGCGCGCCGCCTTGTCGGCCTCCAGCAGCGCGGCGGCGACCGGCGCCGCTTCCTGGGTGTTGGTGACCTGGACGCGCACCTCCTTGACCACCACCTTGGGCTTGCGCACGCCGAAGAACAGCGCCAGCGCGGCCGCGACCACCGCGGCGGCGGTGGCGCCGATCAGGGTCGTGCGGCGCGCCCGCGCGCCCGCCGAAGGCATGCGCTTGGCCAGCTTCAGCCGCCAGGCCTCGTCGACGGCGGGCAGCTCCAGGTCGTCCCAGGTCGTGGTCAGCCCGGCCGAGATCTGCGCCTCGCACAGCAGCGCCTCGACGGTGGCCATGCTCTGCGGGCGTGCCGCCGGATCCTTCTCGAGCATGTTCATGATCACGGCTTCCAGCTCGGCCGGCACCTTGGGCGCGCGCTTGCGCAGCGGCTCGGGCATCTCCTTGACCTGCATGGTCAGGGTGGTCAGGTGGTTCTTGCCGTGGAAGGGGACCGATCCGGCCAGCATCTCGTAACCGGTGATGCCCAGGCCATAGATGTCGCAGCGGCTGTCGTAGCCCTTGCCCGAGGCGCGTTCGGGCGCGACGTACTCGGGCGTGCCGGCGATCTCTTGCTCCTCGGCGCTCTGGTGCAAGAGGCCGGCGATGCCGAAGTCGACCACCTTGACCGCGTCGTCGCGCTTCCCGCGCTGGATCAGCATGACGTTGTCGGGCTTGACGTCCAGGTGGACGATGCCCTTGTCGTGCGCCGCGCCCAGCGCCTTGGCGACCTGGCGCAGGATCGCGATCGCGCGCCCCGGCTCCAGGGTGGGCGTGTCCTTGAGCACCCGGGCCAGCGAGGTGCCCTCGAGGTACTCCATCACGAAGAACACCCGGCCGTCGGACACCTCGCCGAAGTCGGTGACGTCGCAGATGTAGAGGTTGCCGATCTTGGACGCCGCCCGCGCCTCCTGCCGGAACTGCTGCAGGGTCTCGTCGTCGGGGGCCACGTCGGCGCGCAGGACCTTGACCGCGACCTTCTTCTCGAGGTCCACGTGCTCGGCCGCGTAGACGCTGCCCATGCCGCCCTCGCCGATCTTGGACAGGATCCGATAGCGGGTCCCCGGGATCACCTGTCCGGCGCCCAGATCGACGGTGGCGGTGCGCGCACCCACCGGCAGCGGGGGCAGCACCGTGGTGCGCGGCACGATCGTGTCGTTGGCCGCCGCACCGCCGCCCGCGGCCCCGTCCTCGAGGCGGGTCAGGGTGATCACCTTGGCGACGCCGGCCGGCTCGATGTCGGGCTTGCCGGCGGCCGCCTTCTCCGCGCTGTCGGCCAGCGCCTGGAGGCGGGCCCGGTCGCCGACGCGGCCATCCCCCAGCGTGTGGCGCACCAGCTCGCCCAGCGGCGGTGGCCCGTCGGGCGACAGGTCGCGCAGCACCGTGATCAGCGCGGCGCGCAGCTCCTCGCAGTCGCGCGGGCGCGCCGCCGGGTCCTTGGCCAGCGCCGAGCGCAGCAGGTGATCCAGCGCCTCGGGCAGCTCGCGCTTGGCCGCGGGCGGCGGGGTGTTGCCGCTCGGGTCGTGTTGCAGCCGCCCGGTCAACATCTGACCCAGCAGCACCGCCACCGCCTGCGCGTCGCCGCCGGGCGAGGTGGCGCGCAGCATGGCGGCCGAGACGCCGCCGCTGTCGCGCAGCGCCGCGGAGTTCGCCGCCGCCAGCGCCCGGTCGAGCGCGGCGCCCAGGAAGATCAGCTTGACGTCCCCCTCGACCGACAGCAGCACCGAGCGCGGCACCAGGCGCAGCGGCGCGCGCGCGGTCTCGGGCGACCGCGCCAGGGTGCGCCGCAAATAGGCCGCGGCGCCGGCGATCTCGGTGGCGATGAAGACCGCGTCGGCGATCGGGCACAGCTGCTGCTGGGCGCCCAGCCCGCGCAGCATCGACTCCAGGCTGCCGCCGTCGGGCAGCTCGCTGACGAACATCAGGCGGTCGTCGGCGACCGCGACGTCGTAGATGGGCACGACGTTGGCGTGGACCTGCTTGACCAGGCGCGGCGCCTCGGCGCGCATCGGCTCGATGATCTCCTGGCGGCCGGTGGTCCACGGCGGCAGGATCTTGACCGCGCAGAAGCGATCCAGGTTCGAGGGTCGTAGCGCCGCGAAGACGTCGCCGCGCTTGCCCTCGGAGATGCGCGACAGCAGGGTGAACCCCCCCAGGCGGCGCGGCAGCTCCGCGTCGCCATCCTTGGCGAGCACACCCTTACTGGTCAGATCGCTCATTGGGCGCTGGATCAGACCGTAACACGCCTCTTGCCCGCGAACGAGAATCCGGGGCTGCCTGGCCGGCCGTCGGCAGCCCGGCCGGCAGGGTTGCCCCGGCCGGCCCGCTCAGGTTCAGATGCAGACGCCGTAGATCGTGTCGTTGCTCAGCGCCGCGCAGGTTTGCCCGGTGGCGCAATCGGTGGCGCCGCCGCCGATCCGGCAGATCTTCTGACACAGGGAGGTCGACTTGTTGCAGATCAGGCCGGGCGCGCAGTCCACGCCGCGGGTACAGGCCTGGCCCGCGGTCCGGATCCGCGTCGCCTCGGTGCAGGCGCAGTCCACCTGATCCATGGTGTCGACCAGGAAGCAGTGCAGGCCGCTGGGGCACCCGCTGGTGGCGTCACCGCGGGGATCACAGCCAAAGGTGCAGGTGTGATAGCTGGTCAGCACCGTTCCCCCGTCGGCGGCGCAGGGGACGTTGCCCTGGCACAAGCTGCCGGCGCCCATGCTGGTGGTGCAGTCGTTGTCGGTCTTGCAGTACTTGAGGCAGACGCCGACATTGCAGCTCGGCCCTGTGTAGTTGAAGCACTGGGTGCCGGGCGCGCAGTCGGCGTTGCGCGTGCAGGCGCCGCCGCCCGGGGTGGCGCCTGCCGCCACGCATTGCCCCTGCATGGCGGCGCAGTTCACCGCGCAGGTCATGCCGGTGCCGCAGCTCAGCGTGGCCGGATCGCAGCCAGGGAAGGTGGTCGCGCCGTCGTCGGCCCCGGCGTCGCCCTCGCACGGCCCGCTGGTGTGGTCCAGCGCGACGGTGACATCGCCGACCCCCCCCTTCTTGATCGGGACGTGGTTGGCTCCGTGGCCAACCTGGCAGCGGGACATGTCCCGCGCCGCGACCTCGACCAGGACATCGTCGCTGTGCTCCATGCTGAAGCTGACCGAGAGGGTCTTGCCCAGGGCGCCGGTGACCGGGTCCAGGGTCCCCGAGATGGACAGCGGGGTCTCGGTGGCGGGCGTGGGATAAGTCAGGGTGGTGTTGCTGCCCCCGTTGGTGACCGTGACCACCAGCTCCACCACGCCGGTGACCGGCACCGAATCTGCCGATACCACCCTGACCACCACGAAGGACTGCTGATCGCGGCATCCAGCCAGCAGGCCGGTCGAGACCGCCAGCAAGAGCGCGCCGGTACGGAGAGCTTGGTTGGACATGTTCAAAACGCCCGCATGTTGCCGAGGTCGGTGGTCGGCGTGGATGGACCCTGCGACGCCAGCCCGATGGTGATCATGGTCGCGGTGAGCACCACCACCCCCACCACGGCCCAGAACCAGGTCTCCTTGTAGAGGGGCGGCTTTTCGGCGGGCGGCGGCAACGGCGACAGCTCACCGGGCGCCGTCATCATGGCGGGCGCCGGCGCGGCCGGGAGCGGGGCGGCGGTGCTGGTCGCCGGCGCGGCGGCCGGCGGGGGCGGGGGCGGGGCGACCGGCGAACCAGCTGCGGGCGCGGGCGCGTCGGTCGGGGGCGCCGCGCTGGTGGGCGGCGGCTCGGTCTGCGCGCGCACAGGCAAGGCGGCCAGCAGCGCGCCGAGTATCAGGGGAAAGGTGAGATAGGCCGGACGCGGCATGGGCCTCATTGTGCTCGCAAGGTCAGACGAACGTCCAGTTCTGGATATTCACCCCCCGACAGCGCGCCGCGGTTCCTTGCTCAGGCTCAGGCTCAGGCCCAGGCTCAGGCTGGCGCCGACCGCCGCCTCGGCCTCCGCCAGGAACCGCCCGTACAGCAGCTCCTCCTCGGCCAGCACCGCTTCCAGCCCCAGGCGCTCGTCGCCCAGCACCAGCTGCAGCCGCTGCGACATCTCTTCCAGGTGGCGGTCTTCGTCCTTGGTGATGGCCGACACCGAAAACGGCGCGCCGTGCGCGCGCAGGCGTTGTTCGTAGATCGGGTAGAACGACTGCGCTCGCACCTCGATGGCGGCGCTGGTCAACAGGTAGTTGGCCTCGGCGCGGTCGTTGCCCTCCAGCGCGGCCAGCGCCACCTCGGCGCGCCGATCCAGGGCCTGGAAATAAGCCTCGCCGGCGTCGCCCGCCAGCGTGTCGGCGTCGGAGAAGGTGGTCACCCGCGCCGCGCTGGCCGCGCCCAGCGCGGTCGCCGCCTTCTTCAGGCGCAGCGCGTGGACCGCCTCGTCCAGCAGGTGCTGCAAGCCATCCAGATCCAGGCGCTCGGCGCGCCGGCTCTTCAGCATCTTGCGCACGCCCACGTACTCCATCCGCGCCAGGGTGTTGACGAAGCGCGCGTGCAGCGCGGGCCGCGGGATGATCCGGTCGAGCAAATCTTCCAGCCGGCGCGCGTCGGCGTGGCGCGCGCGGGCGTCGACATAGCGTTTCAGGGAAAGAACGTCCATCGGGGGCGGAGGTTACGCGGGAGGGTAGGGGGAGGCAACCGTTGCATCCATCTCCTCGCCCTGCGGCGCCCGCTGCCCGGCCTACAGCGCGCGCGGCTGTCGTTCGGCCCAGGCGATCCGCTCCAGCAGATCCGCGGCGCGCGCCCTCTCGGCCTCGCGGTCGGCGCCGTCCAGCAGGTGCTGCAGGGCCGCGCGCGCGCGCGGGAAGTCGCCCACGCGGTAGGCGGCGTCGGCGGTCAGGCGGCGGCATTCACGCAGGAAGTCGGGCGGCAGGGTCTGGTCGGTGGGCGCGGGCGCGCCTTGGGGCGGGTCGTCGGCCTCGCAGGCGCGGCGGAGGTAGGGCAGGGCGTGGGCCGCGTCGCGCAGCAGCAGCTGGCGGCCGATGAGGTAGGGACCCAGGCGGTCGTGCGGGAACAAGCGGGCGAACTCGGTGATCAGGAAGAAGACCAGCACCGGGTCGTTGGCCACGCCCGGCTGGTCGCCGTACAGGGCGCGGCCCAGCGTCGGGCGCGCGGCGGGCAGGGCCAGCGCGCGCAGCTTGGCGGTGGCGGTGCGCCGGTCGCCCTCGTCGGGCGCCAGCGCCAGCACGCGCCGCTCGGCGGCCTCGGCGTTGGCGTAGTCGCCGGTCAGGAAATACAGGGTGGCCGCCAGCGCGGCCACGCGCGCGCGCAGGGGATCGGTGAGGTCGCCGTCGCTGCTCAGGCGCGCCAGCCCGTCGAGCGCGCGCGGGATCTGTCCCGCGGCCGCCCAGGCCTCGTTCAGCGCCAGGCGATAGGTGGGCTCGCGCGGGTCGTCGGCGCAGGTCTGCTCCAGCAGCTCGACGGCGCGCGCGGGCGCGGTCCCCAGCAGCGCGCGCGCCTGCAGCACCCGCGCGCCCAGCTCGCGCGCGCACACCTTCTTGAAGATGGCCGGGCGGCGGAACTGCTCGCTGGCGCGCGCCCGGTCACGGGCATCCAGCGGCTGGCGCTTGAGGAAGGCGCGCCACTCGACCTCCAGCGCGGCCAGCGGGGCCCCGTACACGCCCGCGAAGTCGCCCGCCGATTGATAGACCTTGCGCAGCGCCTCCGCGCCGCGCGTCTCCAGCAGGAAGCGGCAGAAGGAGCCCGCCACGGTGTAGGCGCGTGGCCCGGCCTGGCCCGAGAACCCGGCGCCCATCACCGCCTCGAGCGGGGGCGCCTGACCGGCGGCGATCATCGCCGCCGCTTCCTGGTGGATCGTGGACTGATCCTCCGCCGCGCCGTAGTCGGCCGCCTCCGCGATCCCCTCGACCAGCCCGCCGGCCAGCGCCGGCAGGGGCAGCGGACCGTGCCAGCGCCACGCCAGCGAGATGCCGAACCAGCGATCGCCGAACGCGCCCGCGAACACGTGCGCCATCTCGTGCCGCAGCCGCGGTGATGGAAAGCGCTGGTTCTGCACGAAGATCTCGCGGGTCCACGGGCGCGCGTACAGGGTGCCGCCCGCCCCCACCAGCGCCTTCTTGGACTCGGCGCTGGGGAACTCCCAGATCGTGATGGGCAGCTTGGGCTCGACGCCGAAGGTCTTCTGCAGCTGCTCGTAGCGGAACTCCAGGTCTTCCAGCATCAGCGCCATCTCGAGCGGGGTGTAGTTCTCGCTCGGGTCGTAGCGCAGCCGGAAGTGCGCGGTGCTGCGTTCGCCGGGCAAGGCGCGCTCCAGATCCACGCGCCGTATGTGGAAGCCGATCGCGCCCCGCGCCACGAACAGCGCGCCGCCGCCGGCGAACAGCGCCAGCGCCAGCGCCAGCGGCGCGCGCCGCCAGTCGCGGGGCCGGCGCCCTCGCCCCACGGCCGCCACCGCCAGCGCCACCGGCCCGGCGATCCAGACGACGCCGGCCAGCCGGAACCACAGCAGGCGCAGGGGTGGTCGCAGCGCCTCGTCGTAGATCGGACCGGGGAAGTAGCCGCCGAAGGGATCGTAGGCGAAGACCCCCGGGTCCTGGTACAGGCGCACCAGCGTCCAGGCCACGGAGCCCAGCGGCAGCAGCCAGGCGACCAGGCGCCCCCGGCGCGGAAACGCCAGACCGGCCAGCACGCCGGCGGGGGCGGCGTAGAGCGCGGTCCCGATCGGCAGCAGAGCGTAGAAGCCCAGCCCCGCCATCAGATTACAGTTGCGCACGCGCACGGCGTTGAGCAGCGACAGCAGCAGCGGGGCCACCAGCACGCCCAGGGCGCGGGCCAGCGCGCGGCCGATCAGGCGCAGCGGCGCGGGCATGGGCGCGGCGGCGGTGTTCGCCGCGGCGCGCGCCGCGGCCACGGTGCCCTGACCGAGGTCGACCGCCGCCAGCGCCGCACACAGGCCCACTGCGAATGAAAAGTCGTAGCTCAGCAGATCGAACAGCGGCACGAAGTCCAGCAGCAGCGCCAGCGCGGCCAGGATCGCCGCCCAGATCGTGGTGCGCCGGCCCAGACGACGGAAGCGCTGAAGGCGCTGATTGACGGTGGAGATCGCTCGCCCTAGCATGGATGGGTTGCTCTCTTATGCGTGAGGATACGCCAAGGAACCAACATCGATGCCAGCCTCGATTCCAGTGTCGCTCCTCGGCCGCGGGGACGCGATGACCACCGAAGAAGCCGACCGCCGACGTGAGCTGCGCGCGCCCATCGAGCTCAAGGTCGAGTACAAGCGGCTCAACACCTTCTTCTACGATTACACCAAGAACATCTCCAAGGGCGGGACGTTCATCAAGACCGACAAGCCGCTGGAGATCGGCACGGTGTTTCTGTTCCGGTTGCAGCTTCCGGCCCAGGCCGAGCCGCTCGCCTTTCGCGGCGAGGTGCGCTGGGTGGTGCGCGAGGGCGGGCCGCTGCCGCCCGGCATCCAGCCCGGGCACGAGCTGGGCATGGGCATTCGCTTTGTCTACGACAACGCCGAGCAACGGCTGGCGCTGGAACGGATCGTCGAGAAGATGATGGTCGACAGCCTGGGCCAGCTCATCTACTCGCGGCTGGTCAGGGACCGCATCGGCGACGACGACGGCGGCGCGGCCAGCGGATAGGTCTCGCGCCGCGCCTGGCCTGCCCAGGCGACGCAGACGCCAAGTCCAAAAGAGACAACGTCAATCTCCCGCGAGGAGGAAAAGGACTATCAAAAGCGACTTGCTGACACGTCACAAAAACTTGAAACCGCCCAACAAGAGTATTTGAACGCCACCCAGGGGGGAGGAAGCTCATCGAATGTAAGCAGGGAAGGCTTACAAGGCTGGATAGCGGATTTCGGCTCGAGAATTCGCGATTCCCAAAAGGTGCCTGGAGGCGGCCCGCCTGCAGGGACTCCGCCTATGGAAGGGTACGAAAACCCAGTTTATACACCCAGGCAAAAAGAACTCAGCGACAAGAGAATTCAGATTGATATTTTGCAAAAAGAGCGGGACAGTCTGATTCAAGAAATGAAGAGCAAGAACATCCCGGCGGGAACCTTCTAATCATTCAACGTTTGCTCACAACAGCGCCACCGCCGCGCGCAGCCCCAAAAGATAGCTGTCAGCAC
>Ga0207701_10004502_pt1 | contig 14147 bp, 9 predicted proteins | sample KBSSwiSSwithPhiX_FD_184294 | JGI IMG/M metagenome (GOLD analysis project Ga0207701, IMG submission 184294) | Switchgrass rhizosphere bulk soil microbial communities from Kellogg Biological Station, Michigan, USA, with PhiX - S5 (SPAdes) (version 2) | ecosystem: Environmental > Terrestrial > Soil... | reverse complement strand
CGTGGAAGCGCCTGCGTCGGAAGGGAGCGAGGCCTCCGGTTCACCAGCACCGATCGCACCCGCATCCCCACGGCGGCCGGGGCACCGCCCGCAGCCGCCAGTACCAGCGCCCACCGCCGCGCCACCCGAATCGCCGGCGCGCGAGCCGGCGACCGTGGCCTCGGATTCGCCAGCGCCCGCGCCTGCGCTTCCCTCGGCCCCGTCGGCGCCGCCGGATCTGTCGTTTCGCGCGCTGTCGCCGCAGGCCCAGGCGCGGTTCGCCGAGGCGGGGCCCGACGCGGTGATCGCGTCGCGGCCGGGACATCCGGGACGCCGCGGCGCCGACGAGCTACGCGCCGAGATCGAGCGTGCCGAGGAGGCGGTCGCCAACGTACGGGAGGGACGCGCGGATCCCCTGCTTTACGATTACATGCGCAGCGCCAGCGCGCGCTTCCAGAAGGACGCGGAAACCTTGGCCAAGAATATTCCGCTGGGCCCCGGGGCCACCGTCCAGGGTTGGGGTCGCGGGTACCTGAAGCAGATCGATGACGCCCATCGCGGCCTGGTGGGCGATCGCCGCGACGCCCCCCGCGAGGCCGGCGGCGACGCACCCAACGAACCATCGCCCCACGCCGACGTGCTGTCGGCCTACCAGGAGGCTCACCGCCTGGCTGCGGGCGGAGCCGAGGAGCGACACGCCGAGGTCTGTCTGGAGGTCGCGCCCGGCCGCGAGCCCACCGCGCGCTTGCGCCGCGGATCGGGCAGCGCGGCGCTGGATCGTCTGGCGCTGGAATCCTTCAGCAAGGCCGCCGCCGCCCGGCCGGTTCCGCCGGGCACCCCCGCCGGCCTCGCCTGCTACGAGCTGCGCATCAGCGCCTACCGTTTTCCGCCGGTGCCGATGTTCGGCTGCAGCTTCGATCTCACCGATCTCCGCAAGGCTTCTTGCGCCTGGCCGTTCAAGAAGATCACCTCGGTCAAGAGCCGGCTGCTCAGCGTCGAGTATCCGCCCGGCTCCGGTGGCACCTCAGCGACCAGATCCCTGCTGCGCCGCCCGCGCTGACCGCGGGCGAGCTCCATGGCCCGATCACTCCACGCGCAGGTCGTCGATCTGGTAGCTGGCTGCTGCGGCCTGCAACCCGCATCCGAAACCACCCCCGTCGGTTCTGATGTCAAACACCACCTCGCCGGCGACGCCGGCAGGCAGTGGAGCCTCGACGGTGCGGATGTCGCCCAACCAGAATGAAACGCCATCGTCTCGCGTGTGCTGGACGCTGAGTTGTTCCCTGGGCGGCAAGGCGATGTGGGTGATCGGTGCGCCTGGGACCGCCAGCCGGATGGCCACGTTGTAGGTCCCCACCTCTCCGGAAAAGCGCGACAGGGGGCGCAACGAGAATCGAACGAAGCGGTCGCCGGAGCTCACCGCCAACCGCACGGTGAGCTGCCTGCTGCCAATAGAGAGCGGGGATCCGGGATCGCCGGAGGCGATGAAGGCCGACTGCTGACCGCTGATCGGCGGCAGAGCATAGTCGCGCAGCACCGCCGCCCCGCCCAGCCCTTGGATGACGCTTTCGAACCCGTCTTCGAGGGCCAGCGGCGGTGAAGCGCTGGTGAAGAGCTCGCCGGGGTTTTCGCCCGGATTGCCGGCCAGGTCGGTCCAGGAATCGACCACGATTGCGTAAGTGGTTCCGTAGCGCAGCGCGACGTCCGGCTTGTCGAAGGCGGTGGTCACCCCCGTTCCCGGCGGCGAGACCGATACCAGCGCCAGGCGATCGCCGGGGCCGACCAGTTGCGCCTGGGCTTGCGCCGGCAGCGGCTCGGATCCCTCCATCCGCAGAGGCAGCAGCGGATCGTAGCCGTTGGTAAAAGAGGGCAGAACCGGGCCGGCGGTGTCGGGCACGCCGGTGAAATCCAGGCGCGCCTGGTAGGAGAAGACGATATCCCCTTCCTGAATGGACGCGGTGCCCGTGGCAGTGCCGGCCAGCGCGTCCACCCCGGCGGTAAAACGAAAATCGGTGTAGGTCGCCTGGGATCCGCAGCTCCAAGAATTGAAGGCCAGCGAGAAGCCGTCGATCGCGCGAAAGGCGACGCCGTCGGCGCTGGCCAGCGCGGACCGAACCGCTTCGCCGGGCCCACCGGCGATCGAGGTCTGTCCGCTCGGGTCGACCCGCAGGACGAAGTCGTGGTCGGTAGGCAACCCCGCGGTCGGCTGGAAAGATTCCCGGGGAACCGGGGTCAGCGTCAGCCGGCCGTGGACTGCGTAGGATTGCGCGGAGATCAGCGGCTTGCCCACGGGCGGACCGTCCTCGGACGAGGTCGAGCAGGCGGGCAAGGCGCAAAGGGCGGCCAGCAGAAGCGGTCGGCGGCGGCACATGGACAGCCCACCTTGCAACGGTGGGACCAACCGCGCCGCAGGCGGCTCCCGGCGGACCCCGAGCTCCGCCCGGCGACACGGTCAGGACATCGCTGTCAGAGGCTGCCGAAATACTCGAATCCCTTGGACGAGCGCCCGCGCCGTCGGGACTGTTCCGGGGTGAAACGGTGATTCCGCTGCGCTGACGGCGGGCGGTCAGAAGGTGCCGCCCACCGTGGCGAAGGCGCCCGATGAGGTCGGTGAGATGCTCGCGCCGCTGAGGCTCACGCGGGATCGCGGCTTGCCATTGCCTTCCTCCTCGGCGCTGTCGGGCGAGCGGAAGAAGAGATAGCTCGAGGCGGCCAGGGCGCCGAGGCCGATGGCCAGAGACACGTCGGCCATGAGGTAGATGTTCCGCACCTTGCGCACACTCTCCGGCCGGCAGGCCGGCGAGCAAAAGTCCTTGAGGGCGTCATTTTCGGCGCTGCCCTTGAGGTTGAGGGTGAAATATCCGCCGACGCCCAGCAGGCCCACGCCAGCCAGGGCATAGGCCGAGAAGGGCGCGCCGGTGTCCGCCGCGGCTTCCTCGGTCGCCCGGTGCGCGGACGCGCGACGGACCACCCGGGGCGCCGGCTCTTCCTCTTGCTCTTCCTTGGCCTGGGCGGGGACGGAGGTCTCGTTCTCCGCGACCGCGACCGGCACGGCAGCCGGCGGCTTGCGCGGGGGCGATCGCCGCGCCGCAACCGGAGCGGGCTCGGGCTCGGCCACCTTGGGCTGGTAGGTGGCCGACACGATCTGGCCTCGCTGGCCCTTCTGGATCGAGGCCTTGCGCGTCGCGAAGATCTCGCCGTCCTTGGAGAAGGTGAACTGGTGCTCGCCGGGATCGATGACGATGGCGCTGCCATCCAGGTTGGTGGTCAGCATCTCCCCGTCCATCCTCACCTCGGTCCCGCCCTCGAAGGACCCGGTCGGATCGTTGACCACCGGCACCACCGACGGGAGCAGCGCAGCGATCCTGGTGTGAACGGCGGTGCAACGTTTTTGCAGCGAACGAGAGCAGGTCGCCTCCGCGCACAGGGCGAACCATTCGTTGGCGGCCCGCATGTGATCGGCGTTGGCGGCCTCCTTGGCCTTTTCGAAGGCGTCGGTGCAGGCCAGCCGGGCCTGCTTCGCGTCGGCTGACCGCGCCGATCGGTGCCGGCTCCGGGATCCCGCCGCGCTCACCGCGCCGCCGCTGGCGCCGCCCTTCTTCTGGTGGCGGCGCTTGCCCCTGCGGCCCTGGGCACCTTCGTGGCTGTCCCGTCCCACGTCGCCGCCGCCCGCCGCTCCCCACGCACGGGGGATCCGGCGCGCGTCCGCCTGCGCGGGAATCAGCAATCCCGCGCATCCCAGCCAGGAAACCAGGATGGTCATTCGGCCCCTCACCGCGATCCAGCGCTGTGGCTTCATGCCGTTCCTTCCATCCACGTGTTGTTGCTTCATCGGTCCACGCCCCCGTCGCCCGCGACACACTTGGTTGTCGACGCGGTGTCGGCGATGCAGGTGAGCGCGTCCTGGCAAGTGAGCAAGGCGATGACGCCGGAACCACAGCAGGGCTGACCGAGGCCGCCACAAAGCCGGCAGGTCCCGACCCCGCCCACTCTCGCACCCACGCAGACGTGACGGGGACTGTTCAAGCAGTTGTTGGGCTTGCAGCAGGGCTGGCCATCTCCACCGCAGGCCGAGCACATCGTCATGTCGGTGATCAGGCACGAGGCCTGGGTCGCCGTGCACGACTGGTTGGCACAGCAAGGCTGGCCCACACCGCCGCAGGCTGCGCCCGTCGCCGTTTCGCAAGAACCATTGGTGCACATTCCGGGCAGACCGCCGAGAGCCGGCTCACCCGGGATGGGATTCGGTAGCGAACCGCAGGTCGTGCCGTTCGGACGACACTTGCCCGAGACGCAACAGCCGTTGTCGGGGCACACGGCGGGGCTGCCACAGCTCTCGAGCTCGGGTCCGGCATCAACCGCTCCCCCATCCGGCGCCGAGCCCGACCAACCCTCGGGAGAGGTGGGATCGTCGATGCAGCTGGTGATCCACTGGTTGAGCACCTCGATATCGGCCGCGCTGGGACGTATCGTCCGGGCAGCCGGCGGCATGCTCCCGTTCACGATCCGCTGATAGATGAAGGAGGTCTGCGGGTCGCCCTTCACGACATACTTCAGCGTCAGGGTCGTCGACGAGAGGGGCGACGTGCTCGAGGTGAGCCGGTCCAGATCGAGGATGAGCTTGAAGCCGTTTGGATAGTTCGCCAGGCCAGGGGGGTCGTGGCAGGGGGCGCAGTTGGTCTGCAGGACGGCGTAGGCCTGCATTCTCACCGCCGGACAGTCGACATCCGGTCCCCCGGAGCCACCCGTGCCTTCATCCGTGCCCGGATCGCCGCCGACCCCACTGGTCCGGCTGGTTATCCGCCCTCCGCTCAGGTTGGGGTCTAGCCGCTGGCACGCGCCCGCAAGGGCCACCGACAACGGCAGGAGCAGCACCACGAATCCGCGCCTCTGGTTTCTGTTCATCACGCGTCAGACCCCTCTTTGCTTGATCAGACCATCCATCGCCCGTCGTCGACCCGGCGCCCCTACCGCTCGCGCGCAGCTTGTCGCGAACGATAGGGGCATCGAACCAGCCTCATTCCTCAGTTGATATCCAGCCGCACGACCTCGTTGAAGATGTGGCTGACGTTGATGAGCCCCGGATTCATGACCACCGGGGAGGCCATGTTGCGCGCCTGCGGCACGCCGTTTCCGGCGGTCGATTGCGTGTCGTGGCAGCTGAAGCAGGTCGGGAACGAGCTCGGCCCCTGGGTGAACGACTCCATCGCCACGCTGGAAAGCCCGTCCTCGCCGCCGTTGATCGAGCTGACCGCGTCCGAGCCGTTGTCGATGATGTCCTGATCGGTCGGGTCGTTGACCAGCACCTTGTCGACGAAGAACGACCGTGCCGGGCGATCCAGCCAGACCGCGCCCACCAACCGGTACCAGGGTCGCCGGTCGTTGGCCGCCGGCGCGGGGCGGGTGGCAGTGGGCGCGCCATTGAATCGGTCCTGCATCGCGGTGTTGAGGGCGGTGATGTCGCCGTCGACGTCGGTGGTGGCCGTCTTGGCTGCGGGGAAGACCCGGAAGATCGAGGTGGGCGGCGTGGTGAAGGTCTGGGTGGCGGCGTTCAGGGCCGGCACGAAGACCCCGACGTTGTTGACGGCCGGGACCGTGTTACGGGTGTACAGCAGGTAATTCTGACCCGCAGGGAGCTGGGGCGTGATGCTGGCCACCGCGTTCGGCGGGTTATTCCGCGGCAGGTCGATCGAGCTCGGAGCCAGGTCGGTCACACCAGTCTGCCGATTGGTGTGCTGGAAGGTCGACCAGATGAACTCGGGGTGGCCCGGAATCGTGTGCACGATGTGGATGGCGATCAACGCCACGGTCACCTGGCGCAGGTTGGCATCGTCGGCGATCACGCCCAGCGTCGGATCCACCCTCAGGGTCGGAACCATCGCGCGGGTGGTGATGAACGAGGCCGCCTGCGGCGGGTTGTTGTCGGGAATGATCATCCAGGCTTCCTTGGTCTCGACCACCGCTCCCGTCGTGGTGAAGTGGATCGAGGGATCGGCTTTCTTGATCTGGTCGGCCGAGGTCAGGTGGGCGTCGTTGACGAACTTCACGAACGCCGGGTTCATGTGGATCGCGTAGTAGAGCGCGTGGCCGTTCTGATCGATGACCACCTGGCGCCCGCCTGCCTGGGTGACCCCCGCGGTCAGGACCGGAATGGCCGGCGTGGGAGCACCGCGCCCCGCACCGAAGGTGTTCTCGATGGTGTTCCAGCCCAGGAAGGCCGGGCGGCCCTGCGCGTTAGGCTGGGTGGCGATCATGAACTCCTGGAAGGACTGCTGGTAGAACTGGCACTCGCCAGCCGGGTGCGGCAACGGCAGGCAGCCGCCGCCCGGCTCCATGGGCGGGGTGGTTGGCAGCCAGCTGTCGATCTCGGCCAGGTCGCGCGGGCAGGTTACATTGGGGTCTTCCTCGTCGACGATGTCGGCGGGGCACTGGGGGATCGTGCCGGGGTAAGGCTCCATCGGCTGGACCGGTTCCGGCTCCTCGACCACCCCCGGACCGTCGGCGCCCGCGTCGGGCGCTCCGCCCTGGCTACCACCGGTTCCGGTGGCGGAGCCGCCGGTACCGGTGACCACGACGGTGCCGCCCGTGCCCGTCCCACCGGTTCCCGTGGCCCGCTTGCCGCCCGTCCCTCTTTCCCCGCCCACGCCGTCATCGATCACCGGCGTGCGGTCGACGGCGAAGGGGTTCACACAGGCGCCCAGAGCCACGCTCGCGAGCGCGACCAGAATTCGAAGACGCGATGATCGATCAGATTCGGTATGCATTTCGGATCTCCTTGTCCCGGACAAAGCGGGCGTCGGCCCCGGAGCAAAAGCGGGCGCGTTGGAAAATTTTGAGGTCACACGGCGACCGGCCGAACCTACCGGCTGCCGTCAACCCCGATGACAGGCGAGCCTCGTGGATGGCAAAACACGTGCCCACAACCGCGCCGCACCGTTTACAGGCCACCACACGGCCGACTTATCGAGCTTCGAGGCGCGCGCGACGCGTCCCCATCGCGTCGGGTGCGTTGGGTGGACCAATCACTTTTTCACTCGCGACCTGTAGGTAGCGACCTACGCTTCGCTCGAATTGCGCGCGCAACTGGGGGACTGCCACAACAGTCGGCCGTCTCAACCGGGCGATCGCCGAGCTCCGTCGAGTGGAGTCATCCCCGAATATCGGCGCAGATCGGTGGAGTCGAGATAAAAACAGGATTCTTGCTCGACCGAGGCAACCGCGGGCACGGCGCCTGCTATCAAGCAGGCGGCGGGTCCATCGTGACGCACGCAGAGACCACAGGGATCATCGAGCTCGACGAGAACGGCGGCGGTCAGGCCGGCCGCGCCGCCACGGGCGTGCGCGCCCAGGTCATCGACGGTCCCGATCGAGGACTGGTCAGCGAGTCATCTGGATCGCTGGTGGTCGGCACCTCGGCCGAGAACGACCTGGTGCTCACCGATCCGGCGGCCAGCCGCTATCACGTCGAGCTGAAGTGCGAGGACGGTATCCTCGTGAAGGATCTCGGCAGTCAGAAGGGGACCTTCGTCAACGGCCTGCGCATCCAGACCGCGGTGGTTCCGTTCGGGGCGCGCTTGCGGCTGGGGACCAGCGTCATTCGCCTGATGGCCGCGGGCACCGGCAAGCCGTCCCCTGCGCGACCGCTGCTGGAGATCCCCGGCCTGGTGGCCTGGAGCCCGGGGATGCAAGAGGTCGCGCGCGCGGTCAACCAGGCGGCCGGGTCCAACGTCTCGGTCTTGCTGCAGGGCGAGACCGGCACCGGCAAGGGGGTGGTCGCACGCGCCCTGCACGACGCCAGCGCGCGCGCCGGTGGTCCCTTCGTGGTCGTCGACTGCGGCGCGTTGCCGCCCACCCTGGTCGCCTCGCAACTTTTTGGTCACGAGCGTGGCGCCTTCACCGGGGCCGACCGGCGCCAGGAAGGCGCGTTCGAGCAGGCGCAGGGCGGCACGATCTTCCTCGACGAGATCGGCGAGTTGCCGCTGTCGGTCCAGCCCGCGCTGCTGGGCGTCCTGGAGCGCCGCTCGTTTCGGCTCCTGGGAGGCAAGGACGACACCCGGGTGGACGTCCGGGTCATCTCCTCGACCCACCGGGATCTGCGCGCCGAAGCCAACGACGGGACCTTCCGCGCGGACCTGTACTTCCGTCTGGCGGGGGCGCGCATCTGTATCCCCCCGCTGCGCGATCGGCACGAGGACATCGAATCCCTGATCGCGGTCTTTGCCCGCGCGGTCACCGGCATCCCGGGGCTGGCGTTCTCCCAGGCGACGATGGAGAGCCTGTACAGCCACCACTGGCCCGGCAACCTGCGCGAGCTGCGCAATGTGGTGGAGAGCGCGCTGGCGCTGGGCAGCCTGTCGCTCAACGGCGAGCAGGCCCAGAGTGTGCTGCTGCGCAGCCAGGAGGTGGTGCCCTATCGTCAGGCCCGCGCCGAGGTCATCAGCGCCTTCGAGCGCAGCTACCTGGGACGCCTCCTCGAGCTCACCGACGGCAACGTCGCCGCCGGCGCCCGGGCCGCGCGCATGGATCGACCGTACCTGCGCACCCTGCTCATGAAGCACGGCCTGCGCTGAGCTGGTGGGACGCTAAAGCGCCGGCATCTGGGCCACGTAGAAGGTGCACGGGCTGCTGGAGCACGAGCCGCCCGTGAACAGCGTGCCGCCGGGGCTGATGTCGCCGGAGAAGCCCGAGGTCACCGTGTAGGTGACCTGCGCGCCGCCGTCGGAGGTGCGCAAGAACTTGATGCTGTCCTGGTTGGTCCCGAAGCCCAGGATGAATCTTCCGTCGCCGGTCACCGAGGTCGGGAAGATCTGGGTGTCGTCGATCGCCGTGCTCCGTTGCACGGTGCCGGCGGGAACCCGGATCTGTTGATAGGGGATGCTCAGGATGGTCATGCCGGTGGTCCACAGGCTGGCGCTGTCGTTGGCCCAGCGAAAGACATCGGTGAAGTCACCAACCGTGAAGGCGGTGCCCCAGTCGGAGGTTCGCAGCACGCGGACGCCGTTGGCGCTGACCCAGTCGTGAACCGCCAGGTAATTGCCGTCGGGCGAGAAGCGGACCCGGGTGGTCGAGTTGCGGGTGTAGGGCCCCAGCATGGTCACGAAGCCGCCGTCGGAGATGCGGAAGACCCGCAGATAGCCGCCACCGCCGTAGGCGAACCGTTCGTAGCTGGCCAGCAGGCCGCCCTTGGAGATGTCCAGGCCCTTGATGCTGCGCACGGCGTTGGTGGTGATCCGGCGCGCCAGCGTGCCGTCCGACACCCGCCAGATCTCGAGGTTGAAGGTCGACCCGTTCTGGATCGAGGTCGCGATGTACTGCTTGTCGGGTGAAAAGGCGCGCGCGTCGAAGGTCAGCGAGGCCGCCGGAAGGGTGATGGTGTTCTGCACCACACCATCGGACGCGCGCCGCACCTGGAATCCGGTCGCGGTGGTCAGCAGCAGCGAGCTGCCGTCCCCGGAGAACAGGCCACCGCCGCCGGTGGTCGTCTGCCACACCACCGTCGGCGCGGCGGCCAGCGCCGGCGACGCGCCCAGCGCCGCCCCGACCATCCCCCACCCCACCGCGATCACCGTCACGATCGCCTTCACCCGGCCCCTGCCCACTCGTCCCGTCATGTCGATCCCCCCTGCTGAACGTGGAACTGCGTTCAACGAACCGCGGTCGTCGAACCTCGGTTCGACTACACCCTCACAGCGCGCACCGTAGTCGCGGTCGGATCTGGCTGTCAACGATTTGCGTGTGACGCCTTGATGACGAACGACTCATTCACGCGCCAGGGTGGCGATCTCGGTCTCCAGCTGCTCCCACTCGGCGATCAGGGCCTCGATGCGCGGGCCCAGGGCTTCGGACTCCTTCTCCAGATCGGCGATCTGCTGGTGGCTAGTCTTTAGGTAGAAGCCCGGATCCACGAACAAGTCGTGGATGGCGCGCTTGCGCGCCTCGGCGGCCTCGATCTCCGCCAGCAGGCGGTCGCGCTGCTTGGGTAGCTGGGCGGCCCGGTTGCGGCGGCGCTTCTGCTCTTCCCAGGACAGCGCCGGCGGCTCGCCGGCCTTGCCGCCCCCGCCACCCGACGACGCCGCCGCCGGTGCGCCGCCCTCGGGCCTGGCGGCGCTGCGCGCGCGGGAGATCACCGCGTCGGCGTCCAGGTGATCGTCACCGCAGCGGGCCAGGTACTCGGGATAGCTACCCGGGAAGTCGTTGGGCCCGGTGGGCGTCAGCTCGATGACCCGCGTCGCCAGCTCGGACACGAACCAGCGGTCGTGCGAAACGAAGATCACCGAGCCCGGGAATTCCTTCAGGGCGGTGACCAGCGCGTGGATCGCCTCCAGGTCCAGGTGGTTGGTCGGCTCGTCCAGCACCAGCACGTTGGGCCGGCGCACCGACAGCAAGGCGAAGATCAGGCGCGCCGATTCGCCGCCCGACAGCAAGCGAATCTTCTTGTCGGCCTCCTCGCCCGAAAACAGCACGCGGCCCAGCTGGCCGCGCACAAAGGTCGGGCTCTCGCCCGGACAGGCGTGCCACAGGAGATCCAGCGGGGTGAGCTCGCCGTCGTCCAGCAGCTCTCGGTGATCCTGCGGGAAGTAGCCGACGTGGGTCTCGTGTCCCCAGCGCACCTGCCCGGCGTCGGCCGCCAGGCGCTCGACCGCGATGCGCAGCAGCGTCGACTTGCCCAGCCCGTTCGGCCCGATGATCGCGACCCGCTCGCCCCGGCGCACGGTCAGGGACACTCCGGACAGCACCCGATTGCTTCCGTACGACTTGGACAGATCGCGCAGCTCCAGGACGTCGCGCCCGCTGGGACGTTGCGGTTCGAAGCGCAGCGCGGGCGCGCGGCGCGAGGTCGACGCCAGCTCCTCGACCTCGATGCGCTCGATCTGCTTGAGCCGGCTCTGCGCCTGGGTGGCCTTGGTGTTCTTGGCGCCGAAGCGCTCGACGAAGGCGCGCTTGCGCGCGATCTCTTCCTCGGCGCGCGCCACCCCGACCTCCTTGCGCTCGCGCACCGCCGCCTTCTCCACCATCGCCGCCGAGTAGCCGCCCGGGTACAGGGTGATGGTCTGGTAGTCGACGTCCAGGGTGTGGCTGGTCACATTGTCCAGGAAGCGCTGGTCGTGGGAGATGACCACCGCGCACCCGGCGTAGGCGGCCAGGAACTTCTCCAGCCAGCGGATGGTGACGATGTCCAGGTGGTTGGTGGGCTCGTCCAGCAGCAGCACGTCGACGCCGCCGGCCAGCACCTGGGCCAGCAGCACCCGCAGCTTGAATCCCCCCGACAGCGTCGACAGGGGCGCGCGGTGGACGGCGGTGGGGATGCCCAGCCCCTCCAGGACCTCGCTGGCCCGCGCCTCCAGGGTATACCCGTCGTGCGCGGCGATCCGGTCCTCGAGATCGCTCATGCGCCCCGGATCGGGGTGATGGTCCGCGGCCTCCAGACGGCGCTGCTCGGTCATGGCGCTCCAGACGATCTCGTCACCGCGCATCGCCAGGTCCAGGATGATCGCGTCGTCGTCCAGGAAGCGATCCTGGCGCAGCACCCCCACCCGCGCCCCCTTCACCAGCGCCACCTTGCCGTCGGACGCCTCCTCGTCGCCGGCCAGGATGCGCAGGAAGGTGCTCTTGCCCGAGCCGTTGGCCCCCACCAGGCCATAACGCGCGCCCGGGTTCAGCTGCAGCGTCACCCCCGCGAACAGCGAACGAGCCCCGTATTCCTTGCCCAGGTTGGTGGTGGCGATCATGAGAAGCCGAGCAGTCTACCCGACCCACGCCTGGTTGCCGGTCCGACGGACTTCGGCCAGGCTGATGGCCCCATGACCATCACCGAGAGCCAGGTCGAAGTCGCCACCCCTTCCGGCCCGATGCGCACCTACCTGCTGCGCCCGACCTCGTCCCGGCGCCATCCCGGCTTGATCTTCTTTTCGGAGATCTTCCAGCGCACGGCGCCCATCGGGCGCATGGCGGCATACTTCGCGGGCCACGGCTACCTGGTCGCCGTGCCGGAGATCTTTCACGAGCTGGAGCCGGCGGGGACCGTCCTGCCCTATGACAAGGCCGGCACCGAGCGAGGGAACGCCCACAAGCAGGGCAAGCCGATCGAGGCCTTCGACGCCGACATCGCCGCGACCGCGGCCTTGCTGATGGGTGACACCGGGTGCACCGGCCGCCTGGGCGCCTTCGGCGTGTGCGTGGGCGGCCACCTGGCCTTCCGCGCCGCCCTGCACCCGGCGGTCTCGTCGACGGTGTGCGCCTACGCCACCGATCTGCACAAGGCGTCGCTGGGGGCGCGCGGCAGCGATTCCTTGCAACGGACGCGCGAGATCCGCGGCGAGCTGGCCATGGTGTGGGGACGCCAGGATCCCCACGTGCCCTACGAGGGTCGGGTGGCGATTCACCAGGCCCTGGAGGAAGCCGGTGTCAGCTACAGCTGGCACGAGCTGAACGCCCAGCACGCCTTCATGCGCGACGAAGGCCACCGCTACGACCCGGAGCTGAGCGCCCTGGTGAACCGCCTGTCGCTGGATTTGTTCGCGCGCACGCTGTACGGGTGAGCTTTTCATGAGCCGCGGGGCACGGCGATGCGCGACACTTTCGCCAGGATGTACCGATCTGCCCACCGAGCCCTGGCGCTGCTGATGCTGGTCTCTTGCTCCGCGGGAGCGCCGGCCGGCGGCGGCGCCGGCGGTGCCACTGCAGCGGGAGGCGCGCGCGGCAGCGACGCCGCGGCGGATGGGCCGAGCGGCAGCGGCGGCAGCGGCAGTGGTGGCAGGAGCGGCGGCAGCGGTGGCAGCGGCAGCGGTGGCAGGGCCGGTGGCAGCGACGCCGCGGATGGGCGGTCCGAGGCGAGCGACGCCAGCGACGGCGGTAACGCCGCGCTCAGCGCCTATGACCAGCTGGTGCTCGCGGACCATCCGGTCGGGTACTTCGCGCTGAACCGGTCTCCGGGGGCCGAGCCCGACCTGACCGGGAACGGGCCGGGCGGCAGCTACCGCGGCGGCGGCGTTCCCGCGCTGGTCGACCTGCCCAACGGCGATCGCGCCGCCGACTTCGACGGCCTGCGCCAGTACCTGACCATCCCGTCGCGGCCATCATTCTCGATCCCGACCACCGGCAACTTGACCTGGGAGGGATGGATGCGGCCCGACGTGCTGCAGTTCCCGGCCGACGGTGGCGGCGGATACGTCGACTGGATGGGCAAGTGCGCGGACTACGCCCCGACCTGCGAGTGGGAAGCGCGCATGTACGACACCACCAACCCGCAGAATCGTTGCAACCGCCTGTCGGCGTACGTCTTCAACCCGGGCGCCGGCCTGGGCTCGGGCGCCGACTGGCAACCGGTGTGCGGCCTGTTCCAGCCCGGCCAGTGGCACCATGTCGTCGGCGAATACACCACGCTCGCCCAGCCGGCGGCCTGCCCCAACGCGGCGACCTATCCAGGCTCGATCAATATCTGGGTGGATGGCATTCCCTGGAGCCAGGCCGCTCACAACCCGACCGGCTGCATGAGCCAGTACAACATCACCCCCACGGCCAATGGCAGTCCCATCAACGTCGGCTCGATGGCGCTGGACACCTGGTTCGCGGGCGCGGTCGGCAAGCTGGCGATCTACGACTACCTGCTGAACCAGGCGCAGGTGACCGCCCACTACCAGGCCATGACCGGCCAGGCGCCGAACGGCAGCTGCGGCAACACCTGCACCTCCTCGCGCTGAACGCGCGCGGTCACAGCTCCGCGCGCAGCGGGCCGGCCAGCCACTCCCAGAATCGCTGCCAGCGCGAGCGGTGCCGCCACTGGTCCAGGGTGACCTGGCGCGAGCGCGCGCGGTCGCGCTCGAAGACCTCCCGCTCGTGGCGCGCCAGGGTCGGGTCCTGCACGTTCAGGTTGGCCTCGTCGTTGAGGCGGAACGAGCGGTTGTCGAAGTTGGTCGATCCCACCGAGGTCCAGACGTCGTCGACGACCATGACCTTGCAATGGAACATGGTTGGCTGAAACTCGTAGATTGCAACACCGGCCTCCAGCAGCGGGCCCCACAGGGATCGAGACACCGTGCGCGTGACCTGCGTGTCGATGATCGGCCCGGGAACCAGGATCTGCACGTCGACGCCCCGCCGCCGCGCCGCCACCAGCGCCTCGATCGCGCGATCGTCGGGAACGAAGTATGAGCTCGCCAGCCGCACGC
>Ga0207701_10004501_pt1 | contig 14148 bp, 14 predicted proteins | sample KBSSwiSSwithPhiX_FD_184294 | JGI IMG/M metagenome (GOLD analysis project Ga0207701, IMG submission 184294) | Switchgrass rhizosphere bulk soil microbial communities from Kellogg Biological Station, Michigan, USA, with PhiX - S5 (SPAdes) (version 2) | ecosystem: Environmental > Terrestrial >... | reverse complement strand
CCGAGGCGTCGGGGACGGTCACCCGCGTCTCGCTCGGCGACGCGGTCGCGGCCTACGAGAAGGACCTGATCCAGGACGCGCTGAAGACCACCAGGGGCAACCGCGCGAAGGCGGCACGCCTGCTCGACACCACCGAGCGGATCGTGAACTACAAGGTGCGGCGCTACGGCATCGATGCGCGCCGCTTCAAGTCGTAATCGGGGAGGAGATCAGGAAGCCTGCTGATCTCCTCGCCCGAAGGGGCGGCAGCATGGCTGACTTGCGTTCAGCGTCCGGGCAGCGTACTTTGGACGGTCGTTCATGCCCGACGCCGCCGAAGCCGCCCTACCCGCCGCGACCGCCCCTCCCCGGACCTCGCCCCGTGCGCTGCTGCCGCTGACGCTGACCGCGATCGGCGTCGTCTACGGCGACATCGGCACCAGCCCGCTCTATACCATCCGCGAATGTTTCTTCGGCACCCATCCGGTGCCGCCGACGCCCGAGAACGTCCTCGGCGTGCTTTCGCTGGTCGTCTACGCCCTGGTGATCGTGATCTCGATCAAGTACATCGCGATCGTGATGCGGGCCGACAACCGCGGCGAGGGCGGCATCCTGGCGCTGACCGCGCTGCTGCCGGCGCCGAAGGGCAACGGCAGCCGCCACGTGCTGGTCGCGCTCGGCATCTTCGGCGCCGCGCTGCTCTACGGCGACGGCATGATCACGCCGGCGATCACCGTGCTCGGCGCGGTCGAAGGCTTGAAGGTGGCGACGCCGTTCTTCGATCCCTACGTCGTACCGCTCACCGTCGCGATCCTGATCGGCATCTTCACCATCCAGCAGCACGGCACGCACCGCGTCGGCCGCCTCTTCGGTCCGGTGATGGTGGTCTGGTTCATCGCCATCGCCATCCTCGGGGTCAGCTGGATCGTCAAGGCGCCGATCGTCCTCACCGCCTTCAACCCGCAGCACGCGTTGATTTTCTTCGAGACCAACGGCATGCACGGGTTCGCGGTGCTCGGCGCCGTCTTCCTCGCGGTGACCGGCGGCGAGGCGCTCTACGCCGACATGGGGCACTTCGGCAAGCGGCCGATCCGCTTCGCCTGGTTCAGCCTGGTCCTCCCCGCGCTGCTGATCAACTACTTCGGCCAGGGCGCGCTGCTGCTGCTCGACAGCACCGCCGTGGAGCAGCCGTTCTTCCTGCTCGCGCCGTCGTGGGCGCTGCTGCCGATGGTCGGGCTGGCGACGGCCGCGGCGATCATCGCCTCGCAGGCGCTCATCTCCGGGGCGTTCTCGCTGACCCAGCAGGCGGTGCAGCTCGGCTACAGCCCGCGCATGGACATCGACCACACCTCGTCGCACCACATGGGGCAAATCTACGTGCCGCAGGTGAACTGGGCGCTGATGATCGGCACGATCGCGATCGTCCTCGGCTTCCGCTCGTCGAGCGCGCTGGCCGCGGCCTATGGCATCGCCGTGACGCTGACGATGGTGATCACGGCACTGCTGCTGCACGTGATCGCGACCGAGCGCTGGCACTGGCCGATCGGGATCGCGCTGGTCGTCACCGGGATCTTCCTCTCGATCGATCTCGCGTTCTTCGGCGCCAACCTCCTGAAGATCCTCCACGGCGGCTGGCTGCCGCTGGTCATCGGCAGCCTGCTGTTCACGATGATGACGACCTGGAAGACGGGCCGCCGGCTCGTCGCCGAGCGCCTGACCGCGCGCGCGGTGCCGCTCGAAAGCTTTGTCGCCGAGACCATCGCCCACGAGCCGATTCGTGTCCCCGGCACCGCGGTCTTCATGACCGCGCAGCCGCACGGCACGCCGCCGGCGCTGATGCACAACCTGCGGCACAACAAGGTCCTGCACCAGCGCGTCATCATCCTCACCGTGAGGACGACGCACACGCCGCACGTGCCGCCGGCCGAGCGCCTGACGGTGGCGCCGCTCGGGCACGATCTCTACAATGCCGCGCTGAAGTACGGCTTCATGGACGAACCGAACGTCCCCGAAGCGCTCGCTGGCGCGCGCGACCACGGACTGGTGATCAACGTCTCCGACGTCACCTACTTCCTCGGCCGCGAGACGGTCATCGTCACCAACACTCCGGGGATGGCGATGTGGCGGGAGAAGCTGTTCGTGCTGATGGCGCGCAACGCCGTGCGCGCGACCGCGTTCTTCAAGATCCCGCCCGACAGCGTTGTCGAGCTCGGCGTGCAAGTCGAGATCTGAGCTCCGCTTTCCGCCTGCGGCGGCGACGCATCGGACCTCTGCGTTCGAAGCGGGTTGGAGTTCACCGTGCATACGGCCACGGGGTGTTCCCGCGCATCTCGGTCGGATTCACCGCGGCCTTCACCGAATGAGCACCACCGACGACGCGACCGAACGGCTGATCCACGGCTACTACGCGCGCTTCAACGCGCGCCAACTCGCGGCAGCGCTGGAGATGTTCAGCGCGGAAGCGGTGATGGAAGCGCCGCCGTTCACCGCCGCCGCGGACGGCCGCAAATCATACGAGCGGTTCACACGGCTGTGGTTGGTGGCCTTTCCGGACGCCTCCCTCGGCGTTGAAAGCATCGTCCACCGCAGCGACACGCTGCACGAGGTGAACCTGCTCGCCACCGGTACGCACGCCAACCTGCTCGATCTCGGCGCCTACGGGCGGTTCAAGCCGACCGGCGAGCGGACCACGCTCCGTCTGCGGGAGCTGATCGAAATCCAGAATGGCCTGATCACGTATTCGAACGTCTCCCTCGACGTCCACGACCTGACGAGGCAGCTTTCCATCATCGACTACGACTCGCTGGTGTCGCACCTGGACCGCATCGACCGGCTCCGGTCGCAGCTCGCCGAGGCCGGCGACGACAAGGAGCGGCGCCGCTACGTGGCGGAGCGCATCGGCCGCGAGCTCGACGCGGCGCGGCTCGCGGTCAGGCCGTGGTTTCGTTCGTAGCCACCGCCGTTTAGCCCACCCACCAGACACGCGCGTCGTCGCTCTGATCCAGCCGGGACCAGCTGACCTCAGCCGAGCGACGCGCCTCCCTCTGGTAGGGCGCGCCTTCAGAGGGGCGCCGGAGGCGGGGAGGCCCGCGGTTGACCCTGATTGGGCAACGGCGATCCCACCTGGGAAACTGCTTGTTTTTGAGCGGTCAAGCATGACGTCCATGTTTTGCGCCGAATCGCGAACGGCATCGCATGTGCTTTCTGGATCGGCATGCATTGGGACCAGGCGCAGAGCGAGCGCCACAACGAACGGGAGATGATGAGAAACAACCAGCACCAGGGGACGCACGACGGAGACGGCAACCGTCCTCGCCTGGGCGACCGCCGCAAGGGATCGCGACGCGCGGAGGATCTCGAGCGGCGCCTCGCGGAGGTCGAGGAAGTTGCGCGCGCGAACCGGCGCGAGCTGCACCTGCAGTTTCAGCGCATGGCGCACATGCAAGCAGACCTCGATCGGCTGATGAAATCCACCCGCTCCCTGCCCCCGACCTCCGGACTTCCGTACGAGACCAAAGGTTTCGATCGAGACGGCAGCCGCACTGCCGTCGCGCACGATGCCAGGGTGCCGCCGGCGCCCCGCCGCCGGCGCGCGTGATCCGTGGCACGTCGCCTGCGATTGCTCGACGAGCGCTCACGCGTCTGTCATCGAGGTGTCATGTGTGCGCCGGTAGCATCACCGGCGCGCCGATGAAGGGCACCATCACCCGAATCAACCGGCTGCGGCAGCTCGGCGAGATCAAGGGCGACGACGGCACGCTGCGATCGTTCGAACGCGAGAGCATGGTGCGATGGCTGCAGTTCAACGAACTGAAGCCCGGTTCTCGCGTGACCTTCGAAGTCGAGAAGGCGGGCGGTGTGATCAACGTCGAACGCCTCGAGTGACGCCGCCAGTAACAGGGCGAAACCCGCTCACCCTTCGCGGCACATTCGGATCGAATTGAGTTCCCCGGTTTCAAAGTTGTACGTCGCCATCGACGGGCGACGTCGCTATGCCGAGGCTGACTCGGCTTTTAGTCGCCGCGGACGCGGATTACGGCGTGCAATTGTGACAAGTCCCGTCACCGCGATGCGGTACTGCCCTTGCGATATGGCTGAGCATGAAGGAACGTCGCGCCAAACCAGACCGGCGGCATAAACCCCTCAGCGGCCGGCGCGACTCTGATCCGACGACGGAGGATCGTATGCTCGCGTACGAGACTCACCAGGAGTTGAGTCGAGTCAAAACTGTCTTACAGAGACTCGTCGATGCAGTCCAGACATTGACCGGCATGCTTCGAAAGTCATAGATGGCGACGAGAGACCTCCCGTGACCTTCGAGGGCGAGAAGGGCGGGCCGTGTGATCAACGTCGAACGCCTCGAGTGACCGCCGCCGGCTGAAAGCGAAACGGGCCAACCCTCTTTCGAGAATCGGCCCGTTCCTGTTCGAATGTTCTGGTCGGGACGGGCGGATTCGAACCGCCGATCTCTTGACCCCCAGTCAAGCGCGATAACCAGGCTACGCTACGTCCCGACGCGTCGATTCTACGCCGATCGATTGCGGCGCGCCTGGGGAGAGCGCGCCGTGGTCCGCCGCGCCGGCGGCTCCTTGCCGCGCGACGGCTTGGCCCGCGCCGCCGGTGTCGGCCGCGCGCGAGCCGGGGCGGCCACCGGCGGCGCGAGCTCGAAGTCGTCGCCGCCGCCCGCGCCCGCCAGCAGATCCAGAATCGATCGAAGCCCGCGCTTCACGGCGGCGAGCCGCTCGCGCGCGTTCTGCCCGATGAGTTCGTCGATGCCCGGCGTTTCGCCGGCCGCCGGCATCGTTTCCTCGCTGATCCGGCGGCGCGCCCCGGCGAGCGTCAGCCCTTCGACCAGGAGCAGGTGCTTGATCCGCAGAACCTGCTGCACGTCGGCGCGCCGGTAGACGCGCGGCGCCCCGGCAGTCTTGGCAACGCCAAGTTCCGGAAATTCTGCCTCCCACGAGCGCAGCACGTAAGGCTGCACCTTCGCGAGGTCGCAAACCTCGACGGCCTTGAAGAGCGCGCGATTCGGGATCTCGACTTGTGGAGTGTCCGGCATAGCGCGGCAAACGCGGCGGGTAAAAGTATAGCGCAGACCCGCACGCCCGGCCTGAAGAGCTGCAGCCCCGGATCGCCGCGTTCAGACGCCGGAGTGGCCGAACCCCTGCGCCCCGCGATCAGTCACTGGCAGGACATCGACCTCGTCCCACGTGACGCGCACCACCGGCGCGACCACGAACTGCGCGATTCGCATGCCGCGCGAGACGTGAAACGCGGCGCGCCCCAGGTTGATGAGCGGCACCCGGATCTCGCCGCGATAGTCGGAATCGATCGTCGCCGGGGTGTTCGGCAGGCTGATGCCGTGCTTCACCGCGAGGCCCGATCGCGGCCGGACCTGCCCCTCGAAGCCGCCGGGGATGGCCACCTCGAGGCCGGTCGGCACCAGGACGATCGCGCCCGGCTCGATCACGACATCCTCTTCGACGGCCGCGTGGAGGTCCATGCCGGCGGCGCCCGGGGTCATGTAGATCGGCAACGCCAGGCCGTCGGCGGACGGCAGGCGGCGGATTTGTACGGTCAGCGGGATGGTCACGCGCGAATGTTACTTCTTGATCGCTTTCGCCGCCGTGTTCCCTTCCATGCGATCGCGCCGGTTCCTGCGCGACCGGCGGTCTTTCTTCTCCCGCTGGTCGTCGCGCTCGCGCCGGTCGGTCTGCTTTTTCCTCAGCCCGAGCGCCCGGCGATCGCCGCCGACGTTGGTGTTGCGATCGCGGCGGCGCACCTGGATGCGGATCGGCGAGCCGACGAACCCGAACTTGTCGCGCAGCTGGTTGATGAGGAAGCGCTCGTATGAGAAATGAAACGTCGTCGCGACGTTGGTGAAGAAGACGAACGACGGCGGGGCGACGCCAATCTGCGCGGCATACATGATCCGCACGTGCTTCCGTCCGGGGCTCACCGGCGGGTTGGCCGCCGTCACCGATTCGAGGAACGCGTTGAGAGCCGGCGTCGACACGCGTTGGCGCCGCGCCGCCGCGACCTTGTCGATGGTTTCGAGGACGCGCGTCGTCCGCTCGCCGGTCAGCGCCGACACGTGGAGGATCGGCGCGTAGTCGAGGAAGCGCATGCCGTGGCGCAGGCGCTCGTCGAACGTCTTGACGAAGGTATGGTCCGGCGTCTTCACCAGATCCCATTTGTTTGCGATGACGACGATGCCGCGGCCGGCGCGGTCGGCCTCGCCGCCGATCGCGGCGTCCTGATCGGTCGCGCCCATGTTCGCGTCGATCACCAGCGCGACGACGTCGGCATCGGCAATCGCTTCCTTCGCGAGGCCGACGCTGACCATTTCTACCTTCCCGCCGCGCTCGATCCGGCCTGGGCGCCGCATCCCGGCGGTGTCCACGAGCCGAAAGTGCCGCCGATGCCACAGGAGCGGCGCGTCGATCGCGTCGCGCGTCGTCCCCGGCATGTCGCTCACCAGTACCCGCTCTTCCCTCAGCAGCCGGTTGACCAGCGACGACTTCCCCACGTTCGGCCGCCCGACGATCGCAACGCGCGTTTCCTCGAACGCGGCGGCGTCGTGGGCGTGGCCCGCGTGCTCATCGCTGTCTCCCGCGCGCGCAGCGTGCGTCAACCCCTTCGGGTTGAGCACCTTGATGACTTCGTCCAGCAGCTCGTAGACGCCGGTTCCGTGTTCGGCTGAGACCTCGAGCACCGGATCGAAGCCCAACTGGAAAAATTCCATCGCCGACCGCTGCGAGCGCTTGTCGTCGGTCTTGTTGATCGCCAGCAGCACCGGCAGGCCGGTTTCGCGCAGCTCGCGCGCGATTCGCTCGTCGCCCGGCACGAGACCCTCGCGTCCGTCGACGAGCAGCACGAGCAGATCGGCGTTCTGGATGGCGCGCTGCCCCTGCTGCACCACGAGATGGTGGAGCGGATCCGCGCTCTCGCCGTACAACCCTCCTGTATCGAATAGTTGGAACGGCACGCCGCGCCAGATCACGGGTCGCGCGAGCGCGTCGCGCGTCGTGCCGGCAATCGGCGCGACGATCGCACGCCGCCGGCCGGTGATCCGGTTGAACAGCGTCGATTTGCCCACGTTCGGGCGGCCCGCGAGCACGACGGAGGGTGATTCACGCGGCATTTGCGAACGTCACTTAGCCTTTACATTGACAGCGTAAGTCTCTTATCCTATGCTATTTACAACCATCGAGGAGACCCTAAGCATGATCAAGGTCGACATCGTCAATGAAGTGTCGAAAATCGCCGACATCACCAAGGTCAAAGCCGAGGTGGCGGTCGACGCCGTCTTCGACGCGATGCGGACCTCGATGCAGCGGGGCGAGCGTATCGAACTGCGCGGCTTCGGCGTCTTCCAGGTGAAGCCCCGCAAGCGCGGCATCGGCCGCAACCCACGCACCGGCAAGGAAGTTCGCATTCCGCCGGGGCGCACCATCCGTTTCAAACCCGGCAAAGATCTGCAGAACATCGGTTAACTTGGAAACCATTCCGGTCTGGCAGCCGAGCCCGAAATTTCAAGATCGGGTCTGGCGCCACGTTTTGTTGTTCGCCCTCACGATTGTCACGACGACGCTCGTTGGCGCGAACAACTATGCCAGCTTCGTCACCGACTTCAACGTCGCGGCGCTGCCGCCGATGTCGGGGGTCGAGACGCTGCGCGCGCTCATCCTTCCCGGCCTCTGGTACAGCACCACCATCCTGCTGATTCTCGGCGCGCACGAGCTCGGCCACTACTTCGCGTGCCGGTATTATGACGTCGACGCGTCTCTGCCGTTTTTCATCCCGGTGCCGTTCCCTTTTACCGGCACCATGGGCGCGTTCATCAAGATCCGCGAGCCCATCCCGAGCAAGCAGATGCTGTTCGACATCGGCATCGCGGGGCCGATCGCCGGCTTCGTGGTCGCCGTGCCGGCGCTGGTCATCGGCATCTGGATGTCGCACGTGATCCGCCTGCCGACCGATACGTCGAACCTCCTCGAGCTCGGCGAACCGCTGCTCTTCCGTTTCGTCTCGTGGGCGCTCTGGGGGACGCAGCCTGACGGTTACTCGCTCAACATGCACCCGATGGCGTTCGCGGCCTGGTTCGGGATGCTGGCCACGGCGCTGAACCTGTTTCCGATCGGCCAGCTTGACGGCGGCCACATCTCCTACGCCGTGCTCGGGTCGCGCTGGTCGACGCTGGTCACCTTCGTCACCGTCGGCGCGGCGGTGGTGCTGGCCTTCTTCGCCACCAGCTGGATCGTCTGGACCGGGCTGATCGTCGTGATGCTGCTGGTCTTCGGCCCGATGCACCCGCGCGTTGTCGACGAGCACGTGCCGCTCGACCGCACGCGGTTGCGGCTGGCGCTGTTCGCCGTCGTCATGTTCGCGCTCTGCTTCACGCCGGCGCCGATCAGCGAGATGACCGTCGTCATAGTACGCTGAGCGGGTCGACGTCGACGATCGTGCGGCGCTGAAGATCGGGGCGTGAGGCGAGCGCGGCCTGCAGGACCTCGCGCATCTTCCTGCGATTGCTTCCCTTGATGAGCAGCTGCGCACGATACTCGCCGCGCAGCTTGCCCAGCGGCGCCGGCGCCGGTCCCAGGATCCGCAGCGCCCCGCCGTCCCCATCCCTCACCTTCTGAACGACATCCGCCGCATCGTCCATCGCGCCGGCAAAGGTGCGCGACCGCACGACCGCGTTGACGAGCGACACGATCGGCGGATATCGCATCGCCGTACGGAACGCGAGCTCACGCTGGTAGAACGCCGGGTAGTCCTGACGACAAGCGAGCTGGATGCTGTAGTGGCCGGGATACAGCGTCTGCACGATCGCTTCGCCCGGCTGCTCGCCGCGGCCGGCGCGGCCGGCCACCTGCGTCAGCAGCTGGAAGGTGCGCTCGGAGGACCGGAAGTCGGCGAGGCCGAGGCCGACATCCGCCGAGACGACGCCGACCAGCGTCACGCGCGGGAAGTCGTGTCCCTTGGCAATCATCTGCGTGCCGACGAGCACGTCGATCTCGCCGCTGCGGAATCGGGCGAGCAGCGAGGACAGCGAGCCCTTGCGCCGAATCGCGTCGCGATCGAGCCGCGCAACGCGGGCGCCGGGAAAGGCGGCGCGCAAATCGGCTTCGACCCGTTCGGTGCCGAAACCGGCCTGCTCGAGATAAGGCGCGGCGCACAGCGGGCAGGTCGACGGGACGCGCGCGGTGTAGTTGCAGTAGTGGCAGCGCGCCCGCTTCGCCGAGCCCTGGCCGTGGATGACGAGCGAGACGCTGCAGTTCGGGCAATCGATGGTGCCGGCGCACTGGCGGCAGAACACCGAGGTCGAGAAGCCGCGGCGGTTCAGCAGGATCAGCGACTGCTCGGCGCGATCGAGCCGCGTCTGGATCCCGTCGCGCAGCGCGCGGCTCAGGATCACGTCCGGCCCTTCAGCCGTGTACTCCTCGCGCATGTCGACCACCGTCACCGATGCGAGCGGTCGGTCGAGGACGCGCCGCTCGAGCACGACCCGCTCGTACTTGCCGGCGACCGCGTTGTGATAGCTCTCCATCGACGGCGTCGCCGAGCCGAGGACGACGAGCGCGGCCGCGTGCCGCCCGCGGACGATGGCGACGTCGCGGCCGTTGTAGCGCGGGCTCTCCTCCTGCTTGTACGAGGTGTCGTGCTCCTCGTCGACGACGATCAGCCCCACCTGTTCGAGCGGCGCGAAGACGGCTGACCGGGTGCCGACGACGACGTCGACCTCACCGCGGCGGATACGCTGCCACTGATCGTGACGTTCCCCGTCGGAGAGGCCGCTGTGCTGGATGGCGACGCGCTCGCCGAACGCCCCGCGGAAAAGCGACGCGGCAGCGGGCGTCAGGGCGATTTCCGGCACGAGCACGAGCACGCGTTTGCCGGCCGCGCGAACCGCGGCCGAGAGGCGAATGTAGATCTCGGTCTTGCCGCTGCCGGTGACGCCGTGCAGGAGCGCGACGCGGAACTCGCCTGCGGCGGCGAGCGCCATGAGGCGCTCGAGGGCGGCAGCCTGTTCGCCGGTGAGCTGGCGCGGGGGGTCAGACAGGGGTCGGACACCCATCCGACCCCCGCCCACGGCAGCGCCGGGGTCGGATGGGTGTCCGACCCCCGTGGGAGCGAACGGGTCGCGGTCCACGGTGTCGTGTCGAAGGCTGATATAGCCGCGGCGGGCGAGGCGAGAGATCGCATCGGCTGCGATCCCGCGGCTGGCGAGCGCCGGCGTGGCAATTCCTGTCGGCGTGCCGGCAAGAAGTGCCAGCGCTTCCTGTTGCTTCGCTGTGATGGTGGCGGTCGCGTCGAGCGCTTCCAGCCCGGCCGGCGTGATCGCGGCCACGCGCAGCTTCTTGTGCGCGTCGGCGCGCGCGCCGCGCGCCATTGGTGGCAGAAGCGCAGGGATCGCGTCGCCGACACCCGACGCGTAGTACTCGGCCGTCCACCGCGCCAGCGCGACGACCTCGGGCGGCACGAACGCGCCGGTGTCGAGAATTTCGCGGACGGGTTTGACGTTCGTCGTTCGACCTTCGTCGTTCTTCGTTCTCGGTTCTTCGTTCTTCGTTCTCGGTTCGGCGTTCGGCGTTCGCAGCTCGGTGTTCGGCGGCGCGACACCAGTCTCGACGACAATCCCGGTCACGACCCGTGTGCCGAGCGGCACGACGACGCGCGCGCCCACGACGGGTGGAGCGACCCCGTCCGGCACGGCGTAGGTCAGCAGATCGAGGTTGGGAACCGGGACGGCGACGTGGATGAACAAGGTCGGAAAAACGTAGTGTCCGTCTTCAGTCGGACTGCGCATGGTCCGGCTGAAGCCGGACTCTACGGAGAGTTCAGGCGTCGGACTTGAGCAATCCCCTGGCGACCTTCATATCTTCCCACACCTCCCGCTTCGACGACGGGTTGCGCAGGAGATACGCGGGGTGGAAGGTCGGGATCAGCTTGGCGCCGCGGTACTCGAACACCTTTCCGCGAATCCGCGAAATCGGCGCGTCGGTGCGCAGCAGCGTCTGCGCCGCGAACTTGCCGAGCGCGACGATCACCTTGGGCTTGATCACATCGATCTGCCGGAAGAGGAACGGCTCGCAGGTCTCGACTTCATCCGGCTCGGGGTTGCGGTTCTGCGGCGGGCGGCACTTGATCACGTTCGCGATGTAGACATCGTCGCGCGTCAAGCCGATGGCTTCGATGATCTTGGTCAGCAACTGCCCCGCCCGGCCGACGAACGGGATGCCCTGGATATCTTCGTCGCCGCCCGGGGCCTCGCCGACGAACATCAGGTCGGCGGACGGATGGCCGACGCCGAATACCACCTGCGTGCGTCCCAGCGTGTGGAGCTTGCAGCGCGTGCAGTCGCCGATGTCGGCGCGGATGGCGGACAGGGCCTCCGCGGGGCTTTTCGAGAAGGCGACCGGCTGCACCGCGGGGCTCGGCGCAGCAGGGATCGCGGCGGTGGGTGCCGGCGCTGCGGGCCTGGCTTCGCCAGTTCCGCGCCGTCGCCACGTCGCGTCGCGGCTGGTGCCGGTGACGCCGAGCTCGGCGGCGAATTTGAGATGTTCGGCGAGTTGGTTGCGATCCATTGGTACCGGCGGCCCTAAAGGACCGCCTCACGGTGACCCTAAAGCGCCGCCCCCCGAGTCAGCAGCTTTTCGACCCGGTCGAGGATCTCGGCGGCGACACGCGACTTGGCCTGGAGCGGCAGCGGCTCCGCGCCGTCGGGTCCGATAATCGTCACCGCGTTGGTGTCGACGTCGAAGCCCGCGTCCTTGCGCGAGACGTCGTTGGCAACGATAAGGTCCGCGTGCTTGCGTTCGCGCTTGGCAGTCGCGCTCGCGACGACGTTCTCGGTCTCGGCGGCAAAGCCAACGAGCACCGGCCCCTCACCCTGCGCCAGCCGCCGCCGCCCGAGGTCGCCGAGGATGTCCGGCGTCTTCTTCAGCTCCAGCGTCAGCCGGTCGCCAGTCTTCGCCACCTTCTGCTCGGCGCGGTCGGCGGGGGTGTAGTCGGCAACGGCGGCGGCCATGACGACGACCTGCATCGCGCCAGCGCGCGAAAGCACCGCCTCGTGCATCTCGGCGGCGCTGCGCACGCGCACGACCTCGCGAACCGCCGGCGCGTCAATCGATGTCGGCCCGGTCACGAGGACGACATCAGCGCCGCGACGCGCCGCTTCGGCGGCAATCGCGTAGCCCATGCGGCCGCTCGAGCGGTTGCCGATGTACCGCACGGGATCGAGATCCTCGTAGGTTGGGCCGGCGCTGACCAGGATCTTCTGGCCGCGCAAGGGACCGTCGGGGCGGAGAATTGCTTCGGCCGCTGCGACGATCTCGTCCGGCTCGGCGAGCCGGCCTTTCCCGATCCATCCGCACGCCAGGTAGCCCTCGCCCGGCTCGACGAACCGGACGCCGCGGGCGGCGAGCGTATCCAGATTCCGGCGCACCGCCTCGTGCGCGAACATCTGCGTATTCATCGCCGGCGCGATCAGCACCGGCGCCGTCGTCGCGGTATACAGCGTCGTCAGGAAATCGTCGGCGATGCCGTTGGCAAACTTGCCGATGAGATTCGCGGTGGCGGGCGCGACCAGCAGCAGATCGATCGTCGAGGCGATCGAAATATGTTCGATCTCGGCGTTCATGCCGGACTCGAACTGATCGGTGATCACGTGACGGCGCGTGATCGCCTCGAAGGTGACCGCGCCGACGAAGCGGGTCGCCGAGTGCGTCATCACCGCGACGACCTCGTGCCCCCGCTTCTGCAGCCCGCGCGCGACCTCGACCGCCTTGTAGGCGCCGATGCCGCCGGTGACGCCGAGCGCAATCAACATGGCGTGATCATGAATTGGGTGATCGGGTAATCGGGTAATTGATTGCTTGATTGATTGGGGGACTGAGCGAGTGATTTAACGGAGTCTGTCAATCCAAGCCCCAATCCCCCAATCCCCGAATCCCCAATCCAATTACCCAATCACCCGACTACTCGATTCTCTGCTCACCCGCGGTCTCGATCTTCTCGACTGCCGCGGGGTCGATCTTCTCGACTGCCTTGGTCGCGACTTCTTCCTGCGCGACGGTGGTCTTCTTGCGCGTGCCGACGTCCACCCGCGGCGTCGAGCCGGCGAGCAGCTGGCGCGCGCGGGCTCCGGCGGTGACGACGAATTCGAACGCGTTGGGTACTTTGCTGCGATCAATCATCAGAATGTCCTGACTATGGTTTCCGCCAGCGGGCGCGTCCGCGCGAGCCGCGCGCGCTCGGCGATGACGATGCTGCGCAGGCGGTCGACCGCGGCCGGCAGCTCGTCGTTGACGACAACGTAATCGTACTCGGCGAAGGCGGCGACCTCGTCCCGCGCCACCTGGAGCCGCCGCTGAATCTCGGCTTCGCTGTCCTTGCTGCGACCGCGCAGCCGATGCTCCAGCACCTCGAAGGACGGCGGCATCACGAAGACCGTCGTGGTGCTGACGCCGCGCGCCCGCACCTTGCGCGCGCCCTGCACGTCGATGACGAGCACCACGTCCTGGCCGGCCTCGAGCAAGGTGTCGGTATCGCCCGCGCAGGTGCCGTAGAGGTTGCCGAAAACCGGCGCCCATTCGAGGAAATCGCCTGCCGCGACCATCTCCTCGAACCGCGCCCTCGACACGAAATTATAGTCCACGCCATCGGTTTCCCCGGCCCGCGACGGCCGAGAGGTGTAAGACCGCGACATCTTGAGATGCGGGATCTGCTCGACCAGGCGCTCGACCAGCGTCGTCTTCCCCGCTCCGGACGGCGCCGAGACGATGAACAGGAGGCCGCGCCCCTGCCCTGAGCCGGCCGCGGTCGAGGAGCCGCCCGCCGAGCCGGTCGAAGCCCTACTCGACATTCTGGACCTGCTCCCGCATCTTCTCGAGCTCCGCCTTCGCCGCGATGATCAGCTCCGACACGCGCAGCCCGTCGGCTTTCGAGCCCATCGTGTTGACCTCGCGGTTCATCTCCTGGAGCAGGAAATCGAGCTTGCGTCCGCACGGCTCGGTGCTGTCGGCCAGCGCCGCCCAGTGGGACACATGCGCACGAAAGCGCTCGACCTCCTCGCTGATGTCGGACCGGGCGGCCATGCGCACGATCTCCTGCGCCACCGCGTTCTCGTCGGCCTGCAGCTCCGTGCGCAGCTCGCGGACGCGG
>Ga0207701_10004500_pt1 | contig 14149 bp, 9 predicted proteins | sample KBSSwiSSwithPhiX_FD_184294 | JGI IMG/M metagenome (GOLD analysis project Ga0207701, IMG submission 184294) | Switchgrass rhizosphere bulk soil microbial communities from Kellogg Biological Station, Michigan, USA, with PhiX - S5 (SPAdes) (version 2) | ecosystem: Environmental > Terrestrial > Soil... | reverse complement strand
GCCTGGGGCGGCAGCGGCGAGCTCGCGGTGGCGACCGCCGCCGGCGACGTCGAGGTGCGGCGCGCCGCCGACGGTCATCCGATCATGCGGCGAACGGTCCACGAGGGCGCGATCAACGCGCTCGCCTGGCAGCCCGGACAGTCGCGCATGGCGACCGCGGGCGAGGACGGCGCGGTGCGCATCCTCCAGGTGGGCGCCGACGAGCCGATGGTGGTCGTGCGCCCGTCGCGGCGAACGATCGATGTCATCGGCTGGAACCCGAAGGGCGATCGGCTGGCGGTCGCGAAGGCCGACGCGGGCGTCCTGTTCGGCGCCGACGGCAAGCAGATCCGCCGCATCCCGGCGGTCGACAGCACGATCACCGGGCTCACCTGGTCGCCCGACGGCGGCGCCATCGCCGTCTCGTGCTACGGCGGCGTGCACGTGATCGATCCGAACACCGGCGCGCGCCTGCGACACCTGCAAGGCAAGGGCTCGATGCTCAGCCTGGCCTGGAGCCCCGACGGCCGGCTGGTGGCGGCGGGCTGCCAGGACAACAACCTGCACTTCTGGCGCTTCCCGCACGGCAAGGGCTCGGTCCTGCCGGGCACGCCGCTGAAGCCGCGCGCGCTCAGCTGGAGCAGCGACAGCCAGTTGCTCGCCACCACCGACGGGCCGGACGTGATGGTCTGGAACTTCGCCGGGGACGTGGGGATGCCGCCGCCGCCGGTGCGCCTGGTCGGTCCGCCCAGCCTGACGACAGCGCTGGCGTTCGGTCCCGGCGGCAGCCTGCTGGCGACGGGCTACCGCGACGGCATGGTCCACATCTGGAAGCCGCGCGAGCACGACCAGAGCGTCGGCGTCCAGCCGCTCGACGGGCAGATCGAATCGCTGGCGTGGGGTCCCGCGACGCCGGATGGACCGCTGCTGCTCGCGGCGTCGACGGCCGCCGGCTCGGTGGCGGTGTGGGTGATCGACCAGCGGGCGAGCGCCCGCCCGCCCGCCGCGACCACGGCCGAGAAGGTCCGGCGCGACGCGGGCAACGTTCCGACGCTCTACCTCCACAAGCTGCGCTAGAACCGCGCGCGATGCCGTCGCCGTCCGCGGAAAAGCAGCTGCCGATCACCGCGCGCCTGATCCAGAAACCGTGGGTCTGGGCGGTGGTCATGGGCGTGCTGTTCGGCGTTCCGATCTACCGGTCGATGACCCGCCGCCTGACGGCATCGCCGGTGGTGCTGGGCGTCCTCCCGTCGTTCACGCTGACGGATCAGCGCGGGCAGCCGTTCGGCAGCCGTGAGCTCGCCGGCAAGATCTGGGTCGCCGACTTCATCTTCACGTCGTGCCAGGGCGTCTGCCCGCTCCTCAGCGAGAGGATGGCGGAGGTGGGCAAGCGCGCGCGCCACCTCGGGCCCGACTTTCACCTGGTGTCGATCTCCGTCGATCCCGAGCGCGACACGCCGGCGCGGCTCGCAGAGTACGGCGCGCGCTACGGCGCCAACCCGATTGCGTGGTCGTTCCTGACCGGGCCCGAGCAGGCGATCCAGGCGACGGTCGTCGACGGGTTCAAGGTCGGCGCCGGAAAGGAGCGCGCGCCCGGCGCGGCGGCCGACGGCGGCGGACAAGGTTTCTGGGAGATCTTTCACGGCGAGAAGCTGGTGCTGGTCGATCGGCAGATGCGCATCCGTGGCTACTTCGACGCGACCGCCGAGGGCATCGACAAGCTGATGGAAGCGGTCGGTCGCGTCGCCAACTGAGCGGTTCATCGCGGCGAAGCCGCGATCCCGCGAAGTCCCGTCCTCGGCAACGGCGCGTGAGCGCCGCCGACGTCGCTTGACGCGTCCGGTGGCGCCTGTTAGCACGTCGGCCATGTCGAAATTTCTCCGCGCCGCACTGCCGCTCGCGTTCGTCGCGCTGACGGCCTGCCCGAAACAGTCGTCGACGGAACCGGCTCCGGCGGCCCCCGCCGCGACCGCCCCCTCCGCACCCGCGGCCGCCGCGAAGGGCGCGACCGGCAGCGGAACGATCGTCGGCACCGTGAAGCTGAGCGGCACGCCGCCCGAGATGGCAATGACGAAGCGCCAGGCCGACCCGTACTGCGCGAAGACGCCGATGAAGGAGGAAGAGGTCGTCGTCGGCGCCGGTGGCGCGCTCAAGAACGTCGTCGTCCGCGTGACCAAGGGCGTGACCGGCCACTACGAGCCGCCGGCCACGAGCGCCGTCGTCGACCAGAGCGCGTGCATGTACCGCCCGCGCGTGCAGGGCATCGTTCTGGGGCAGCCCGTCGAGATCAAAAACAGCGACCAGACGCTGCACAACATCCACGGCTACAAGGGCGCGTCGACGCTGTTCAACAAGGCGGAGATCCCCGGCCAGCCGGCGATGGTCCAGCAGTTCAAGGACGCCGACCAGATCGTGAAGCTGAAGTGCGACGTTCACCCGTGGATGACCGGGTACGTGCTGGTCTCCAGCCACCCCTTCTTCGGGGTGACGGGCGATGACGGCGCCTTCAAGATCACCGGGCTGCCGCCCGGTAACTACACGGTCGAGGCCTGGCACGAGCGCTTCGGCGCAAAAACTGCGGAAGTGACCGTCGCGGCTGACAAACCCGCAGAAGCTGCGTTCGCTTTCGACGCGAAATAGCCCGCGCATTTCGGGGCGCGCAGGAGGCCGTTTTCGGCTATAAACGCGCCCGATGTTGCTCCACCCCCGCGTCGTCCACCGCTTTGCGGTCGCGACCGCGGTCGCCACATACCTGCTGATTCTGATCGGCGGCCTGGTTCACGGCACCGGCAGCAGCCTCGCCTGCCCCGACTGGCCGACCTGCTACGGCACGCTGATGCCGAAGATGGAGGGCGGCGTGCTCGTCGAGCACAGCCACCGTCTGGCGGCGGGGACCGTCGTGATCCTGACGCTGGCGCTGGCGGGGATGCTCACGGCGGGCGCGTCGAAGCACGAGGCGCTGCGGCCCCTGCGCCCGTTCGGCTGGCTGGCGGTCGGCCTGGTGTTCGTGCAGGCGCTGCTCGGCGGCATCACCGTCATGCTGCGGCTGCCCACGCCCGTCTCCACGGCGCACACCGGGACGTCGCTGCTGTTCTTCCTGACTGTCCTCTACATCGCGGTGCGCTCGCGACCGGCGCCCGCCGTCGCGCCGGCGCCGCCGCCGCCCGCGGTGCCGCGGCTGGCGCTGGTGGCCGCGGTGGCCGTCTACTTCCAGATGCTGCTGGGCGGCCTGGTCCGGCATTCGGGCGCGGCGCTCGCGTGCACGGATGTGCCCCTCTGCCGCGGCTCTCTGTGGCCGGACGCGCACCCGACGGTGCTGATCCAGGCGCTGCACCGCCTGACCGGCGTCGCGGTGGCGCTGCTCGTGTTCGCGTCGGCGATCCTGACGCTGCGGCGCGCGGGCGCGCGGCGCGACCTCAAGGCGCTGGCGATCGTCGCGCCGGTGCTGGTCGTCGTGCAGATCGCGCTCGGCATCCGCGCCGTGACCAGCTTCCTCGACCTGGCGACCGTCGAGGCGCACCTGGCCGTCGCCACCGCGCTGCTGGCCACGCAGGTCCTCGTCGTGCTGCGCGCCGATCCGACGACGGTCCCCGGGCGCGTCACCTTCGAGTGGTTCGCGAGCATGGTCCGCCTCGGCAAGCCGCGCATCACCGGCATGGTCGTGATCACCTTCCTGGGCGGCCTGTGGCTGGCCCCCGGCGAGATCGCCCACTGGCGGACGATCATGACGTTGATCGGCACCGCTTTGCTGGTCGCCGCGTCGAACGCGCTGAACATGTACCTGGAACGCGACGCCGACGCGCTGATGGACCGCACGCGCGATCGGCCGTTGCCGCGCGCGATCGTGTCGCCGGAGGCGGCGCTCGCGTTCGGCGCGGGCCTCGCGTGCGTCGGCATCGCGCTGGTGTTCCTGGGCAGCAACCTGCTGACGGGCATCCTGGGGCTGCTGGCGATCGGGGGCTATGTCGCCGTCTACACGCCGATGAAGCGCACGTCGGGCGCGGCGCTGTTCGTGGGCGCGGTGCCGGGCGCGCTGCCGCCGCTGATGGGCTGGACGGCGGTCACGGGCCACCTCGACTGGCCGGGGCTGGCGCTGTTCGGGGTGCTGTTCCTCTGGCAGATCCCGCACTTCCTCGCGATCGCGACGTACCGGGGCGCCGACTACGCGCGCGCCGGCTTCAAGGTGCTGCCGCTGACCGTGTCGCTGCGGACGACGCGCGCGACGATGTTCATCTTCTCGGTCATCCTGGTCGCGGTGACGATCGCGCTCGAGCCGCTGCGCGTCGCCGGGCCCCGCTACGCGATCGTCGCGGCGCTGCTGGGTGCGGTGTTCATCGGCTTCGCAGCGGCGGGCTTCCGGCGCGCGGCCGAGAACCGCTGGGCGCGCTCGCTGTTTCTCTATTCGATCGTCTACCTGACGCTGCTGTTCGTCGCGTTGGTCGTCGACCGGACGATCGCATGACCGCCGCGGCTGCGTACGCCGCCCCCGGGAACGGCCCCCCTCGCCTTCGCGTCGAGGGATTGTCGCGGCGATTCGGATCGCGCGTCGCGCTGGACGGCGTCAGCTTCGACGTCGCGCCGGGCGAGCTGTTCGGGTTGCTGGGGCCGAACGGCGCCGGCAAGACGACGGCCTTCCGGCTGCTCGCGGGGTTGCTCCCGGCGCACGCGGGGACGCTGGCGCTCGACGGGCAGACGGTCTCGACCGACGACACGGCGTACCGCGCCCGGCTGGGCGTCGTGTTCCAGGAAGCGAGCCTGGATCTCAAGCTGACCGCGCGCGAGAACCTGCGCCTCGGCGCCGCGCTTTACGGCGTGCCGCGCGCGCTGGCCACCCGCCGCATCGACGAGGCGCTGGCGCTGATGGCGCTGGGCGACCGCGCCGACGAGGCCGCGTCGACTTACTCGGGCGGCATGCGCCGTCGCATCGAGATCGCCCGCGTCCTGCTGCACGAGCCGTCGCTGCTGTTGCTGGACGAGCCAGGCCGCGGCGTGGATCCCGAAGCGCTGCGCCGGATCTGGGACGAGATCGGCGCGCTGGCCGCGACACGCGGGACCAGCGTCATCGTGACCACGCATCAGCCCGAAGAGGCCGAGCGCTGCCACCGGATCGCGATCCTCGACGGCGGCCGCGTCGCCGCGACGGGTACGCCCGATCAGCTGCGCGCCCACGTCGCGGGCGACGTCGTCCGCGTGCGCGGCGAGCGTCCCGACGAGCTGCGCGCCGCGATCGCGACGCGGCTGGCGCTCCCGGGGCGCGTCGTCGACGGCGACGTCGTGGTCGAGACGCCGCGGGGTCACGAGGTCGTGCCGCGCATCGCCGAGCTGTTCCCGGCTGGCCGCATCGCCGCGATCGCCACCAGCCGCCCCACCCTGGCCGACGTGTTCGCCAAGCTGACGGGCAAGGGGTTGTCGTCATGATGCGGACCATCGCCGCGCTCGCGGGGCGCGACCTGCGCCGATTCTTCCGGCAGCCGAGCCGCATCGTCGGTTCGGCGGCGCAGCCGCTGATCCTGTGGGCGGTGCTGGGCGCCGGGTTCACCGGCAGCTTTCGGCCGGGCGGCGGCACCGGCGTCGGCTACCTCCAGTACTTCTATCCGGGCGTCGTCGTCCTGACGCTGCTGTTCACGGCGATCTTCTCGACCATCTCGGTGATCGAGGACCGCCACCACGGGTTCCTGCAGGCCGTGCTGGCGGCGCCCGTGTCGCGCGTGGCGCTGGTGCTGGGCAAGAGCCTGGGCGGCGTCGCCATCGCGACCATCCAGGTGACGATCCTGCTGCTGCTGGCGCCGCTCGCCGGGTTCCCGCTCGGGTCGATGAACTGGCCGCTGCTCGCGCTGGTCATCCCGCTGGCGGCGCTCGGGTTCACGGCGCTCGGCTTCGCGATGGCGTGGTGGATCGACTCGACCCAGGGCTACCACGCCGTCATGAGCGTCGCGCTGATCCCGCTCTGGATGCTGTCCGGCGCGATGTTCCCGCCCACCGGCAATAGCCGCTGGCTCGCCGTCCTCACCGCCCTCGACCCGATGACTTACGCCGTCTCGGCCATCCGCCGCGGCTTCCACGGCGCCGCCATGCCCCTGGACCTGATCCCGGCGCGCTCGTCGACGCTGACGGATCTGGCGATCGTGGCGGGCTTCGCGGTGGTCGCGCTGGCCGGCGCGGTCGCGCTCTGCCGCCGTCGGGCCTAGGCGCTCGAGGTCAGAGCAGTCCGGTCAGCGTGCCGGTCTTCCAGCTCGACGTGTTCTGCGTGCCGAAGGACGTGACGTCGGTGAGGCCGAAGGCCTGGGCGATCGAGACGAGCAGGTGGTTGTTCGTGCTCGCCTTGAACTCGGCGTCGGTGGGCGAGCACCACAGGTTGGTCGTGCAGTCGGCCGCCATCTTCAGGCGACGTCCCATGCGGAACTTGGTCCCGGCCGCGCCGCCCGCCAGCAGCGTGGGCGCGTTGCGCGTGCTGTGCAGCGCCGGGTTGCCCATGTCGCTGCTCGCGTAGATGAGGACGTTGTCCAGCACGCCGGCCGCCGCCATCTTCTGCATGAACAGCGCGATCTTCCCGTACGAGTACCGGTTGAACTTCGCCAGCGCGACCCAGGTCGACGCGTCGCCGGGCGTGCTCGGGTGGCCGTCCGATCCCAGCGACGAGCCGTTGTAGACGTGCGCGACGCCGCCGTGGTTGTCGGCGTTGAGCCCCAGCGGATTGCCCGAGTACGACAGGTCCGCCATGAAGAACGTCGCGAAGCGCGTCACGTCGCACGCGAAGGCCTGCGTGAGCAGGTCGATGAACGAGTTCGTGATCGCGTCGAAGTACGGCTCGCCGCCGTTGTAGCGCTTCAGCGACGGAAACTTCGTCGCGTCCGGCTTGCCCGGCACCGTGCAGGTCGCGCCCGTCGTGCCGGTCGACGGGTCGTCGAACTGCTTCTCCAGGTCGCGGATCGAATCCAGGTGCTGCTGCAGCTTCTGCTGCTCGACGGCGGCCAGCCGCGTGTTCATGCGGCTGATGTCCTTGGTGACGAAGTCGATCACGCTGCGGCCCTTGGCGCGCGCGCGCATCGCCGCGGCCGCCGCCACCGGATCGTTCGTCGGGACGTAACCCGAGAACAGCGTGTTGAACGCCTGCACGGGGTCGATCACCTTGGGCAGCGCCGCGCCGCCCGGACCGAACGACAGCGTCGTGCCCGGCTGCGTGCTGTCGTCGCCGACGCCGACCGCGATGCTGGTGACGCGCGTGGCGGCGCCCAGCTTGCGTTCCACGGCCATGTACTGGTCCAGCGACGAGTTCGAGGGCTTGCTGCTGGCGATGTAGCTGCCCGTCAGGATCGTCCCGGCCGTGTCGTGCCCATTGGCGTTCGACATCAGGTCGATGCCCTCGATCGGGAGGATCTTGCTCTTGAAGCTCTGGCCGTAGGTGGCGGCGTCGTCGAACGGCTGCAGCACGCACTGCGTGCCGTTGTTCGTGTACGTCAGGTTGAACGCCGTCTCGGTGTCCTTCGCCAACGAGAAGCGGCCGTCCAGCATCGCGTAGTACTCGGCCGAGATGCCGTGCGGGTGGTAGATGCCGCAGAACCGCAGCGGGACCGGATCGCCCGCCGCCTGCGCGAACGAGTTCTCGAGCAGCCGGTAGAACGGCAGCGCGGTGGCGCTGGCCCCGACGGCCTTCAGGAACGAACGGCGACTGGCACTGCGCTTCTTCACGGGGCGCTCCGTTGGTCGAACAGCGGGCTGCGCACGTAGGCGACCAGCACCTCGATGAGCTTGCCCTGCTGATCGGAAGACATCTGCTTCCAGGTGCTGACGAACGAGTCTTCGGCGTTGGCGATGGAATCGTCGCTACGCCCCGAGGACGAACGGAAGAACTGGCGGGCCATGCACTCGCGGACCTGGGCGCTGTTGCCCAGCGCCGTCGCCAGCGCGTTGCTGTCGGCGAAGGCACCCGCGAAGTCGCTCGGGAAGGTCGCCGTGCTGGTGATCGTCGTGTTGGCGGTCGTGTTCACCGTCGTCAGGCCGCCGCTCGCGCCGAGGTGGCTGTCGGCGTAGGTGCCGCTGGCCGTGCCGGCGGGACGCTGCTTGCCCATGCCGTCGAACATCTCGAACGCGAACCCGATCTGGTCGATGGTCGAGTGGCAGCTGGCGCAGACGGCGTCGGTCGCGTGGATGTCGTAGCGATCGCGCGTCGACTTCGCCGGATCGGGCGCGGGCGGCACGACCTGGATGTTCAGCGACTGCGGATCGGGGAGCTTCATGCACGCGACCCGCCGCATGATCGCGACGCCGCGGAGGACCGGGGCTGTCTCCTGCGCGTGCGCGTAGACCGACAGGAACGCCGCCTGGTTCAGGATCCCGATGCGCTTCGGCAGGTTGGTGTGCGCGGTCGCGCCCGCCGACGTCACGCCGTAGGTCGACGCCAGCGTGCTGTCGACGATGCTCCAGTTCGCGTTCAGCAGCTCACCGACAGTGCCGGTCGACTTCTGCACGACCTCGTCGATGAACTTCTTGCTCTCGGTGTCCATCGACGTCCGCATGGCCGTCGTGAAGTTCGTGTAGACGGTGGTGTCCTTGGCCGTCTCGGTGATGCGGTCGACGCCCAGCCACTCGCGCACGACGCGGACCATGCGATCCCGGCCCGGCTGCGTGCCGAGCAGGCGGCGCACCTGCGTCTCGCGCCCGTCGGCCGTCGCGAGGCCGCCCGAGGTGCCCATGTCGAGCAGCGTCTGATCGGGCGGCGCGCCCGACACCAGGTACGCGAGGTTGCTCGCCAGCTCGTCGTTCGTCAGCTTGAGCGTGCCGCTGCCGCCGCCGCCCAGCGCGGTGACGTACAGGAACCCGACCGACTGCAGGATCCCGCGCGCCACGAGGTCGATGCCCTCGGCGTAGGTGCCGGGGCTGTCGGCGCCCGCGTGGTACAGCGTCACGAGGTCGGTCACCTCGGACGTGGTCACCGCGCGCCGGAACGCCTTCGCGCCGAACGTCTGGATGAACGTCTTCGCGCAGGTCTCACCCTGCGTCGTCGCGTTCGTGCAGGGCGACAGCGTCGCGAGCTTGTTGTTGCCGCGCGCCTCGGTCACCAGCGCTTGCGCGGCGTCGTCCAGCGCCTTCGCCATCACCGGGTCCACGCGCTGCGCGTCGTTGTAGGTGAAGCCGCTGCCCTGGCGCGAGTCGGGCGGAAAGTTCGCGCTCGGCGCCATCGTCGTTCCGAACAGCGCCTGGACGGAGGCGTCGTACTCGGCGTTGGTCATGCGCCGGATGCTCGGCGGCAGCAGGACCGCGCCGCCCGGCATGCTGACGCACGCGCCGTTCACGCACATGCCGTTGCAGGCCTGGTTGCAACCGCCGCAGTGGGCGGTGCTGGTCATCGTGTCGACGCACGCGTTCGAGCAGAGCATCTGGGCCGCCGCCGAGCAGCCGCACACGCCGGCGTTGCACACGGAGCCGGCCGGGCACGCGTTGCCGCAGGCGCCGCAGTTCAGCGCGTTGTTCATCGTGTCGACGCACGCGCCACCCGTGCACTGCGTCTCGCCGCCGGCACAGCTCGCCTGACAGGAGTTGCCGCTGCACACCTGGCCCGACGCGCACTTGTTGCCGCAGCTGCCGCAGTTGTTCGCGTCAGCGGGGATGCAGGCGCCGCTGCACGCGAGCAGTCCGGCGGTGCACTGACAGGAGCTCGCCTGACAGGTCTGCCCGGCGCCGCACGCGTTGCCGCAGGCGCCGCAGTTCAGCTGGTCAGCGCTGAGATCCTTGCACTCGGATCCGCATTTCGACTGGCCGGCGTTGCAGCCAGCAATGCTGCCGCCGCTGCCACCGTTTCCGGTGCCGCTCGTTCCGCCTTGGCCGGGTCCAATGATTTCTCCGCGACCCGCGCAACCTACCAGCGCAACAACTAGGACCGACCAGAGCAATAAGCTCTGTTCGCGCAAAGCCATCCTACGAGAAGCAACGATAGGTCGAGCTTCAGTCACTACGCAATAATTAAAGTGCCGACAGCGACGAGAAAAGATCACGGCGAGCTCGCAATCAGGCAATCAACGATCACTTTTGGACGTGAATGAGTGGTCGTGGCCCCCACGCACCTACATTCACCGACGGCGACGCAGATGCGGCCGATCGCGTCGGTGCAACGTTTCCTCGCGAATCGCGCGCGCGAGATCGCATTTTGCGTCGACGGTCAGCGCTCGGCGCCGATGTCGCGCGCGAGCAGATCGTTCACGGCGGCGCGTGGCGGTTTGCCGTCGTGCAGAACGGCGGCAACCTCGCGCGTGATCGGCATGTCGACACCGACGCGCTCCGCGAGCTCACGCGCGATGCGCGCGGTCCCGACACCTTCAGCGACGTGGCCGAGCCGCCCGAGGATGTCTGCCAGCGCGTCGCCGCGCGCGAGCGCGAGTCCGACCTGGCGGTTGCGCGACAGATCGCCGGTGCACGTCAGCACCAGATCGCCGAGGCCGGCCAGGCCGGCGAGCGTCATCGCGTGGCCGCCCATCTTCTCGGCGAGGCGGCCCATCTCGGCGAGGCCGCGCGTGATCAGCGCGGCGCGCGCGTTGTCGCCGAAGCCGAAGCCGTCGCAGCAGCCGACCGCGATCGCGACGACGTTCTTCAGCGCGCCGCCCAGGCAGACGCCGGTGACGTCGTTGCTCGTGTAGATCCGGATTCGCTCGCCGCCGAAGCAGGCCTGAACGTCGGTGTCGACCTCGGGCTCCGCCGACGCGACGACCAGCGCGGCGGGCAGCCCGCGCGCGACCTCGGCGGCGAAGCTGGGCCCGGAGAGAACGCCCACGCGCGCGCCGGGCAGGTTCGCGGCGATCACCTCGGCCATCGTCGCGCCGGTGCCCGGTTCGAGACCCTTGGACGCGCACACGACGATCGGGGACGGCGCGGCTGCGCTCGGCGGCCGCGCGCTCGCCACCGCCTGCATCGTCGCCGCGACGAACGCGGACGGAACGGCGACCACCAGCATGGCGCGCCCGGCGATCGTGGTGCCGATGTCGCTCGACACCGCGACCTCCGCCGGCAGGCGGAAATGCGCGACCGAGCGCCCGCTGGTGCGATCCCGCGCCAGCGCGTCGGCCGCGGCGCGATCGATCTCCCACAGCGCGACCTCGTGACCGTGGCGCGCGGCGACCGTGGCGAGCACCGTGCCCCACGCGCCGCCGCCCAGGACGGCGACGGCCGGCTTCGTTTGCATGGTTACGTCCCCGCGACGCGGACCCGGTTGCGGCCGGCGTTCTTGGCGGCGAACAGCGCCCGGTCGGCGGCCGCCAGGACAAGCGCCGGCTCGGCGCCGTCATCGGGGAACGACGCGACGCCGACCGAGATCGTGAGCTTGCCGCTCGGCTGCGTGCTGCCGAACTCGAACGGGAACTCGGCGACCTGCGCGCAGATCCGCTCGGCCACCTCTTTCGCGGCCGCCCGGCCGACGTCCAGCAGGATGATCGCGAACTCCTCGCCGCCGTAGCGCGCGACGACGTCGTTGGCGCGCCGCCCGTGCTGCAGGATCTTGGAGACGCCGCGCAGCGCATTGTCACCCGCGAGGTGCCCGTGGCGATCGTTGTAGCCCTTGAAGTGATCGACGTCGATCATCAGCACCGACAGCGGCAGCCCGGTGCGGTTGCTCCGCTCCATCTCCAGCGACAGGCGCTCGCGGAAGTGGCGGTGGTTGTAGAGATCGGTGAGGCCGTCGGTGATCGCCAGCTCGGCGAGCCGCGCGTTCAGCGACTCGAGCTCCTTCGTGCGCGCGACGACCTTCTCCTCGAGCGACGAATTCAGCGACGCCAGCTCGGCGTTCTTGGCCCGCAGCTCGCGCAGCAGCTCGGCGCGCTCACGCTCGAGGCGGAACCGCGAGAGGAAGTTCTGGATCGTCAGCCGCAGGTCGGGCTCGTCCCAGGGCTTGGGGATGTACTGATCGAGGCCCGCCTTGTTGATCGCGTAGACGACCGCGTCCAGGCCGGCCTGCCCGGTGAGCAGGATCTTCACCGTCTGCGGGCTGCGCCGGTGGACCTCCTCCAGCAGCTCGACGCCCTTCATGCCCGGCATGATCTGGTCGGCGATCACGACCGCCAGCTGCTCGCCGTCCTGCTGGAGGTCCTCCATCAGATCCAGCGCCTCGCGCGCGTTCTTGGCGACCGCGATGTCGCATTCGCCGCCAAAACGCGCCGACAGCTGCTGGCGCAGCGCCGCGAGGATGCCCTCCTCGTCGTCGACGCACAGGATGTGCTCCCGCAGATGCGCGCGCAGCGGTGTCGTCTCGGACGGGATCAATTGGCACGTCCCTGTGTCATGTTGCTGGCGCTGTCGAGGCCGCCAGGACCATCTATCGGCAGTCTGACCTCGAAACGTGTGCGCCCCGGACGGCTGTCGACCCGGATGGTCCCGCCGTGCTTCTCGACGATGCGCGCCGAGATCGACAGGCCCAGGCCGGTGCCCTCCCCCTTGGCCTTGGTCGTGAAGAAGGGCTCGAAGATACGGGCCGCGACTTCGGCCTCGATGCCGGGCCCCGTGTCCTGGATCGCAACCTCGACGTCGCCTTTCTCCACCTTGGTCTCGATCAAGATCTCACCCCGCCCGTCCATGGCCTGTATCGCGTTGTGGATGAGGTTTGTCCACACCTGGTTGAGCTCGCCGACGTACGCCGAGATCGGCGGCAGAGCCCCGAATGATCTTCTCACTGTAACGCCGTCCTCTCCATACTTCAACTGATGCGACAGGATGATCAGAGTGTCCTCGATGCCCGCGTGCACGTCGACGCGTTCGAGCGGCGCTTCGTCCAGCCGTGAGTAGCGCTTCAGGGCGCCGACGATCCGGCGGATGGCGCCGATGGCCGTCCGGATGGTGCCGGCGGTACGGGCCAGGAACGCGAGCTCGCGCAGGTAGCCGACCAGCGGCACCAGCGTCTTGTCGCCGGCCAGCGCCCGGAGGTCCGGGGCGACGCGCTCGCCGATGGGACCGATCTCCGCCAGCAGCGCCGCCGCCTCGTTGCCGCCCTTCGAGTTCACGAACAGCGCCTTCAGACGCCGCTGCTGCTGGCGCGCCTCGATCGAGGTCAGCAGCCCCGCCGACATCATCTCCGGGACCAGCCCGTCGACCATCGTGAAGTACGCGGTGACCGATTCCGACGGCAGGCCCAGCTCGTAGAGATCGCGCGCGCACTGACTGAGGCGCCGCACCGTCTCCTGCAGCGCGTCGACCAGGCCCTGGACGGCCGCCGCTGGTGAGTTCACCTCGTGCGCGATGCCGGCCACCAGCATGCCCAGCCCCGCCATCTTCTCGGAGTGGATGAGCTGCCCCTGCGCCGTGCCCAGCTCGCGCAGCGTCCGTTCGATCTCCGTGTTCGCCTTCTCGAGCTCGGCGGTGCGGGCGCGAACGCGCGCCTCCAGCACTTCGGAGAACGCCCGCACCTCGGTATAGAGGCGGGCGTTCTCGATCGCCGTCGCGGTCTGATCGGCGAATGTCACCAGCAGGCGCAGGTCGGCCTCGCCGAACGGCGCCTCGCCCAGCCGGCCGACGATGATCACGCCGACCATCCGATCCTTGATCGTCAGAGGCGCCGCGATCACCGGGCCCCGCAGGCCCGATCGCTCCGCGTGATCCATCAGCTGGGGATCGGCCTCGACCGCGGGCGTGCGCCGCGGGCGGCCGAGCGCCGCCACCGCCCCCGCCAGGCCCGCCAGCCGCTCGCCCACAGGATCGCCGGCGACCGCGCGCACCACGAACGCCGGCTGCTCCCCGACCCGTCCCTCGACGGCCAGCGCGATCGCGACCGTCTTGCCGCCGAGCACGTTGAGGATCTCCGTGATCACGGCGCGCAGCACCTGGCCCAGGTCGACGACGCTGCTGACCGCGCGGCCGACCTGGTGAACCGTGACCAGCTCGCGCACGCGCGCGGCCAGGCCTTCCTGGTTCTCGCGCAAGCTGCGCGTCATGATGCGGAACGCCTCGGCGACGTCGCCGATCTCGTCGTCGGTGTCGACCGCGAAGCTGGTGTCCAGATCGCCGCGCGCGATGGCGAGCGCGCCCGCGTGCAGGTTCTGCAGCGGCCGGGTCATGCGGCGGGCGAGCAGGTTCGAAAGAACCATCGCCAGCAGGAGCGCGGACAGCGCGCCCAGGATCAGCGCCGTGCTGGCGCGCCGGCGGGCGGCGGCCAGCGGCTCGCGATCGACGGCCACGCCGAGCAAGCCGACAGCGC
>Ga0207701_10004495_pt1 | contig 14153 bp, 13 predicted proteins | sample KBSSwiSSwithPhiX_FD_184294 | JGI IMG/M metagenome (GOLD analysis project Ga0207701, IMG submission 184294) | Switchgrass rhizosphere bulk soil microbial communities from Kellogg Biological Station, Michigan, USA, with PhiX - S5 (SPAdes) (version 2) | ecosystem: Environmental > Terrestrial >... | reverse complement strand
GCGGTCGCCGACCTTGACGTGCCAGGCGACGATTTCCGCCTCGGCAATGCCTTCGCCGATGTCGGGCAGCTTGAACTCGTATTTCGCCATCAGTCGGCCATCACTTTCTCAAGCGCCTTCTTCATGCGCTTCGGACCAGGGAAGTAAGCCCATTCGTAGGCATGCGGGTAGGGCGTGTCCCAGCCCGTCACGCGCTCGACCGGCGCTTCGAGATGATAGAAGCAGCGCTCCTGAACGAGGGCGCTGAGCTCGGCCGCGAAGCCGGACGTGCGCGGAGCTTCCTGCGCGATCAGGCAGCGGCCGGTTTTCTCAACTGACTTCTCGATCGTCTCGATGTCGAGCGGGACGAGCGTTCGAAGGTCGATCACCTCGGCATCGATTCCTTGCTCCTCGACCGCTGCAAGCGCGACGTGAACCATGGTGCCGTAGGCGAGGACAGTCAGCTCCGCGCCTTCGCGAACGATGGCCGCCTTGCCGAGCGGCACGCTGTAATGCCCCTCCGGAACCTCGCTCGCGGGATGCTTTGCCCAAGGCGTGACCGGCCGGTCGTGGTGGCCGTCGAACGGACCATTGTAGATGCGCTTCGGCTCGAAGAAGACGACTGGGTCCGGGTCCTCGATCGCAGCGATCAGCAGGCCCTTGGCGTCATGGGGTGTCGAAGGAATAACGACCTTCAGTCCCGCGATGTGCGTAAAGAGGCTCTCCGGGCTCTGGCTGTGCGTCTGCCCGCCAAAGATGCCGCCGCCGTAGGGCGTGCGGATGACCATCGGCATCGTCCATTCGCCGGCGGTGCGATAGCGCATCTTCGCGACCTCGCTGACGATCTGGTCGTAGCCGGGGTAGATGTAGTCGGCGAACTGGATCTCGATCAGCGGCTTGATGCCGTAGGCGGCCATGCCGACGGCGGTAGCGACGATCCCGCCTTCGCTGATCGGTGCGTCGAACGCGCGCTGCTTGCCGAATTCCTTCTGCAGCCCTTCGGTGACGCGAAACACGCCGCCGAAGAAGCCGATGTCCTCGCCGAACACGACGATGTCCTCGTCGCGGCGCATCATCACCTTGTGGGCGTCGTTGAGCGCCTGGATCATGTTCATGGTCGGCATCAGTCGCGGCTTTCCGCTAGCGCCTGCTCGCGCTGTTCGGCGATGTGCCATGGGACGTCGGCGTAGACGTCCTCGAACATGCTGCCGATATCGTCCTTGCCCTGCTGCGGAAGGATGCCGAGCTTCTCGGATTCCTTCTGCGCGGCACGCACGTTCGCGTCGGCTTCTTTCGTCAGCTCTTCGTGGCGCTGATCGTCCCATTCGTGGAGCGCTATCAGGTGTGCCTTCAGCCGTTCGATCGGATCGCCGAGCGGCCACATCTTGCCCTCATCGGTCGGACGGTATCCGGACGGATCGTCAGAGGTGGAATGGCCTTCCGCGCGGTAGGTGAAGAACTCGATCAGGGTTGGGCCCTGGTTCGTGCGCGCGCGTTCCGAGGCCCAACGAACGGCAGCGTAAACCGCCAGCGCGTCATTACCGTCGACCCGTAGGCCTGCGATGCCATAGCCGACGGCGCGTTGGGCGAAGGTCGCGCGCTCGGCGCCGGCGATGCCCGAGAAGCTCGAGATGGCCCATTGGTTGTTCACCGTCGCGAGGATGACCGGCACGTTGTAGACGGCGGCAAAGGTCAGCGCCGAGTGGAAGTCGCCTTCCGCCGTCGCGCCGTCGCCGATCCACCCCATTGCGATGCGGCTGTCGCCCTTGATCGCCGCCGCCATCGCCCAGCCGACGGCCTGCGGATATTGGGTGCCGAGATTGCCCGAGATCGAGAAGAAGCCGTACGCCTTGTCCGAGTACATGATCGGCAGCTGGCGGCCCTGAAGCTTGTCGCCCTTGTTCGAATAGATCTGGTTCATCATGTCGACGAGCGGATAGCCGCGGGCGACTAGAAGGCCCTGCTGCCTATAGGTCGGGAAGTGCATGTCCTCCCGGTCGAGCGCGGTCTGGGCGGCGACAGCGATCGCCTCCTCACCGGTGCACTTCATGTAGAAGCTGGTCTTGCCCTGGCGCTGGGCGCGGTACATGCGGTCGTCGAAGACGCGTACCGTGACCATGTCGCGCAGCATCTTGCGCAGGGTCTCCGGATCGAGCTTGGGGTCCCATGGGCCGACCGCGCGATTGTCCTCGTCAAGCACGCGTACGAGCGAGGTCGTCAGCGGATGAGTCTCGGTTGCAGGCGCGGCAACGTCGGGCTTCGGCGCGGCTCCCGCGGCGGGTACCTTCATGCGGGAAAAATCGGGCTTGTCGCCGGGTCGGAACAGCGGCTCCGGCACGTGCAGTGCGAGCTTCGGCCGGTTCGGTTTCAGGCGGGCTGGATCCTTGTCGCTCATGTTCCTGAGGCGCTTAGTGCGGACCGGCGGGTGGGGCAATGGTGAGGGGACGTTCGTCGAAAGGCTCTCCATGTCCCGGCACAGCATGGCTAGAGGGGAGCTTTGTCCGGGGGAAATCGATGATCCGATATCTGTCCGTAGCCTTCATTGCTGCGTTTGTTCTGGGCGTCACGCCTGCTGCGGCGGCTGACACTGTCTACGTCGTACGGCACCTGCAGAAGGCCGGTGGCGACAATCCCCCGCTAACCGCGGAGGGAGCTGCGGGCGCCCAACGGATCGCCGAGATGCTTGCGGCCAAGGGCGTCACCGCGGTCTTCGCGACTGCGACGAGACGAGCCGAACAGACGGCTGCCCCATTGGCCGAGCGCCTCGGCATCGGAGTGACGCATTACGACCCGAAAAGCCCCGGCAGACTTGCAGCCGAACTGGCGTTCGTGAAGGGCGCGGCACTGGTCGTTGGCCATAGCAACACGGTACCGGACCTGGTTGCGGCATTCGGCGGTTCGCGTCCCGCGCCATTGACCGAGCAAGATTACGGCACGATCTATGTCGTGCGGGCCGGATCGAGCGAGGTTGAAGAAATGAAGCTTGGTCCGGCAGTTGACGCCTCTCGAACGGCCAACTAGCCGCCCGCTTATGTCCGAAGAAAGCCCAGCACTTCCCGATCGCCTCTCGCTCGATCCGCGCAGCCCCCATTTCGACGAAGAAACGCTTCGGCGCGGCGTTGGAATTCGTTTCAACGGGCAGGAAAAGACGAACGTAGAAGAATATTGCGTGTCGGAAGGCTGGATCCGCGTCTCAGCGGGCCGCAGCCGCGACCGTCACGGCAATCCGATGACTCTCAAGCTCAAGGGCAAGGTCGAGCCTTACGTCGAGGCGAAATACGGCGAGGGTCAGGCCCCTGATCGCGACGCCGGGGACGCTTCCGAAGGATAATGCGGATGGCGGCGGTCTTGCCGCTTGTCCCACATCTTTTTCGCTGCCCAGCCCGCGCCTAGCGCCAAGGCCAGCGGACCGAAGCCGCGCCTTGCAATGGCGGCGACGCCGGCGCCCACCAGCGCGCCCCTGACGCCCTGATTACGGCCCGCCAGCTTTTCACCGATGATCGCTCCGGCAATCTTTCCCAACATCGACTGATCCTTCCATGACTTTGCGTTGGAGCAACAACGCCGGATCGCCCGGCGCGGGTCCGGCACCAAGTTGGGAAAGTTCGCCAAGGCTGAGTGGGAATTCCCGCCAACTACCCGCTGTTGCACAAGTCCAAACGCCATTTTTGGCGGTTTTCTGGGATTGGCACGACATTTGAATAGTAGCTGGTACCGGCCCGCGTCGAAGGCGGATCGGCAAAAGGGAGATTAGAAATGTCCGGTCAGTCGCTTTTCACTCGCAAGCTTACTGCCATCGCAGCAGCGCTTCTGGTGAGCTCCGTCGCGGTCAGCGCCGCGGTCGGTCCGGCCCAGGCAGTCGCCAGCCCCGTCGCAGTTTCCACCAATGCCTGAGCTCGAGATCATCGAAGCCAAGGTACCGGTGCGGACGCCCCGGCTGGTGAGGGAGCCTGATACGATGACTTCCGGTTCGACCCCGCTCGCCACCTGGTTCAACGGTCCGGTCTTCAGCCGCGCGAGGGACATCTTCGCGGCGAACATGACCGAGCTGCTGGACCGGGCCGAGGACCCCGCGCGGATGATCCGCACGATCATCCTCGAGATGGAAGACACCCTCGTCGATCTCCGGGCAAGCGCAGCGCGCTCCATCGCGGACGTTAAGGAAATGCGGCGTGCGATCGGCCGGCTGGATGAGCTTCAGCTCGGATGGACGGACAAGGCCGAACTGGCTCTGTCGAAGGACCGCGAAGACCTTGCGAAGCAGGCTCTCGTCGAGAGGCAGAAGGCGGCCGACATGGCCGACGGTCTGCGCTCGGAAATGCAGCAGATCGAGCAGGTCCTGCGCAGCTACGAGGCGGACATCGGAAAGCTTCAGTCGAAGCTGCGCGAAGCCCGCGCCCGGCAGAACGCGATCGCGGCACGGATCGAGAGCGCGGTCGCCCGCGCCAAGGCCCGGGAAATGATGCACGGCAGCCGGACGCTGGATGCCTTCGCCAAGTTCGAAGTGCTCGAGCGCCGCGCCGACTTCGCCGAAGGCCGCGCGGAAGCGCTGGGGATGACCGGCCCCAAGAGCCTCGAAGAAGAGATCGCCGAACTTCGCGCCAACGAGAAGGTCGACGCTGAGCTGGAAGCCATGAAGGCCGCGCTGGCGGCACGGATCAAGTGAACGAAAGGGGAAGGGCAATGGCCCGTTACAATTATTCGATGAAGCGTCGCGACAAGAAGCTGGCCGGAGTCTGCTCGACGATCGGCGAAGTCTTCAACCTGGATCCTACCTTCATCCGCGTCGGCTTCGTGGCTGCGGCAGTCCTTATCAGCTGGAAGCTGGCCCTGATCGCCTATGTCGGCGCGGGCATCTATTTGGCGATCCAGCGCAACCGCGCGAACGACGCCTACAACCGCCGCGGCTCGAGCGATTTCGAGCGGATGGAGAATGTCGGCCGTGTTCGCCCCACCGTCCACGCGCTCCGCACGGAGCTGGACGACACCGACCGCCGGCTGATGGCGATCGACGATCACATCAACTCAACCAATGACGAGCTGGCGCGCGAAATCGAAGCGCTGCGGGAGGACAAGTGATGGAACCTCTGACGATTGGTATCCTTGCGGGCAGCATCTTCGCCGGACTGACCGGCGCCAGCCTCGCTGCGCTCAAGGGATGGCAGGGCTGGCTGGAGCTGAGGCGCTTCGAGCTGACCCACGACACGGCCGAACGCACGCTTCCGCCCGCCGGCAACCGGATCGAGATGGCCGACCTTCGGGAACGCGTCCGCAAGCTGGAAGCGATCGCCGCCGGGATCGACCTCTAAGGCAGAAATTCCCCCGCCGCTGACTCTCCCCGGTTCAGCGGCAAGGCGGCCCGGTCACCCCTTGAGCCGGGCCGCCTTCCTTTTGTCGAAGCCCTAGAATCCGAGGCGGGCAGTCAGGCGGAAGTCGCGCCCTGCCAACGGAGCGAAGTCCTTGAGCTGGCTGGTGCTGCGGCGAGCCTCCACATCGAAGATATTGTTCGCCGCAAGCGACAGGCTGAGCTCCGGGTTCGCGGCCAGCGGATGCCAATCCAGCGATGTATTCACCATCGTGTAGCCAGGAGTGTCGGTCTCGACGGGTGCGGTGCGGTTGTGCGGGAAGGCACGTTCCAGCTCCAGGCGGCCGTCGAACTGCCCACGCTCGCCGGAAAGCGCCGCAAGCACTCGGAACGGCGGCATGAACGGCGCCGGGCCGAAATTCTTCACCGTGGCATGGACAGCGTCCGCCTGAACCTCTCCGTTCCAACTGATGCCCATCGCCTGGCCGAGCTTCGCCTGAAGCTGTGCTTCGAAGCCGTAGAAGTCGGCCTTGCCCGCATGATACTGGAACACCGGCAGATCATCTTGGGTCGCGCCCGTCGGCGCCTGGAAGATGAAGTTGCCGAAGTGGTTGTAGTACAGGTTGCCGGTGAACTGGATCGGCCCGCGCGAGCCGCGAAGACTCCCTTCGATCCCCACGCTTCTCTCGGGATCGAGGGTCGGATCGCCGATCTCGAACGACTGGCTGGCGGCGTGGGGGCCATTAGCGAACAGCTCATCGATCGATGGTGCACGCACGCTGCGCGAAAGCGTCAGGCCGGCGCGCCAGCCGGGCGAGAATTCATACTGTCCGCCGAGCGATGCGGAGAAAGTCGTGAAGTCGCGGGAGCGGGCAGGCGTCGCGAGCAGATCGTCGGCCTCCGCATCGAGCTTGCTGAACTCGACCCGAGCGCCGCCCTCCAGGCGGAATGGACCGCTGACGAGCGTCTGCAAGGTAAACAGGCCGGCCTGCCGCTGCTCGCTGTCGGGCAGGAACTTCTCCTCACCGCGGATCCGGGCGTTGCGATCGAGATATTGGAAACCGCTCGTTCCGCCCCAGCCGGAACGCTCCGCCTGAACCAGCTCGATGCGCCCTTCGCCGCCCTTGCTGAAAAAGCGGGTCGCGATCTCGCCCGTGTCCTCGAGCTCGAAATGGCGATAGTCCGCATAGCCGCCGCGAACGCGAACGTGGCTCAGGAATCCTTGGACCGGGACCTCGGCGCGGAAGTCGTAGCGCGTCTGCTTCTGGTCGATCGTCGGCGCTTCGGCTTCGACCGCCGGGTCGAACGAATAGCGGATTGGAACCTGATACGTGGCTTCGTGCCGGGTGACGGACGCTCCGATGTTCAGGCCACCGTCGACATAAGCAAAGCCGAGCGCGCCTTCCTTCGATTCAGCGGTCGAGTTGGGGAGATTCCCCTTAAGGTCGGCGAGCGCCTGAATCTCTGGATCAGGGCTGGCGAGCGCCTGCTCGCGCAGATCCTTCGACAAGATGTGCCCACCGGTCCTGAGGTCGTCCGACGTCGTCCAGTTCCCATCGACATGCGCGACAAAATGGCCGCCCAAAGGAACATTGACCGCACCGTTCAGGAGACGTTCGTCGGCAGCGGTCCCGTACCCGGCAAGCGCATCGACGCCGACCGCATTCTCAGGCTCGTGGCGCGGAATGCGCGTATCGATGACGTTCACTACGCCGCCGATCGCAGAGGAACCGAAAAGCAGTGCCGAAGGCCCGCGAAGCACTTCGATGCGCTCCGCCGTGACCGGGTTGATGGCAATGGCGTGATCGGGACCCGAAGAGGAAAGGTCGAGGCTGCCGATGCCGTCGGTGAGCACCCGCACCCGGTCGCCTGTGAGGCCGCGGAGAACCGGCGCGGAGGCGGCGGGGCCGAAGCTCGTGGCACTGACGCCGGGCTGGCGGGCAAGCGTCTCGCCGATGCTCGGCCGGACTTCGCGCGTCAGATCGGCCGCATCAAGGACGGAGATGCCGCCGAGTACGTCGTTGGCACGGCGCCGCACGCCCGTGACGATGACCTCCCCATTATGTGAGTCATGATCATGGTGCGCTTCTTCGGCGCTTCCGGGGGTCGGTGCCGCGGCGGCCGCTCCGGACAGCGTCGAGTCCGCTGCATCTGCCGACGTTTCAGCGGCGAAGGCAGGGACAGGGATACAGGCAATTGCGGCCGCGACGGCCAGGCGCGAAGTGATCATCAGTCTTGATTGGCTACCTATAGAATCGATTCGCGGCGTACCGTGCATGATATATTATTACAAGCTCGCCTCGACGAAATGCGCAGGCTACGGGATGGAGCATGTACGTGACCCACCTAGAATGCTCGCTGACCGGCGACCGCTATCCTGCCGGCGAGCCGCACAATCTCTCTGCGGCGGGCAAGCCGCTTCTCGTGCGCTATGACCATGAGCGAGCCCGCATTTCGCTGACTCGCGACAGTCTTTCACAAAGGCCTCCCGGCATGTGGAAATGGCGCGAGCTGCTCCCGCTTCCCGCAGATGTCGAGCCGGTCAGCCTGGGCGAGATCGAGACGCCGATCCTCGCACTGGCGAAGACGGCTGGGCATGAGGGCTCGGCGAGATTGCTGGTCAAGGATGAAGGTCGCCTGCCGACAGGTTCCTTCAAGGCGCGCGGCCTTGCCATGGCGATATCGATGGCCCGCCATTTCGGCATCGGGAGCGTCGCTCTTCCGACCAATGGCAACGCCGGGGCGGCGCTCGCGGCTTATGCCGCTTGTGCGGGAATGGAAGCGGTTGTTGTCTGCCCGGCGGAGACGCCGGAGATCAACGTTCGCGAAACGGCGGCTTACGGCGCGCGCGTCTGGGTTGCCGACGGGCAGATCGATGAGTGCGGGCGGCTGATCCGCGAAGGCGCAGCCGAAGGCCGCTGGTTCGACTGTTCGACCCTGAAGGAGCCCTACAGGCTGGAGGGCAAGAAGGTCATGGGTTTCGAGCTGGTCGAGCAGCTCGGCTGGAAGATGCCCGATGCCATTTTCTACCCGACCGGCGGCGGGACAGGGCTGATCGGCATGTGGAAGGCATTTGAAGAGCTGGAAGCTGTTGGACTGATCGGTCCGGAGCGGCCGCGGATGTATGCCGTGCAAGCGTCCGGCTGCGCTCCGATCGTGCGGGCGTTCGAGCAAGGCGATGAGTTCGCCGAGCGGTGGGAAGGCGCCGCAACGGTGGCGACCGGGATTCGTGTCCCCAGCGCCGTCGGAGACTTCCTCATCTTGCGCGCCGTGCGGGAAAGCGGGGGCTCCGCCATCGCAGTCGAGGAGCAGGATATCCTGCAAGCCGTCGACGATGCTGCCCGTGACGACGGGATGCTGCTCTGCCCCGAGGGCGGCGCGGTTCTCGCCGGCTGGCGAGCCGCTCTGGAACGCGGGCTGATCACCCGGGAGGAGACCGCGCTGCTGTTCAACTGCGCGAATGGAAACAAATATCCGCTGGTTGATCGTTCTCGCCGGCTCGAGCTGGCGAGCGCCACGGCGTCGATGCTCTAGATACGATGGAGCCCCGCCGGCACTGATGGCTGGCGGGGCTCCGTACTCCCGATCCAATGATCTGCGTCTCAACGCCGATCGCCTGACTTTCGTCCGCGTTCCGCGTCATAACTGACACTGATCTGCGGATCCGAAGTACGTTGCGACAACCCGCAGGGGGGAATGCGGTTCCAACGGCCGTTGCATGCGCAAAGGAAAACCCCGCCAACCGAAGTTGGCGGGGTCCCATGTTCCATTTCTGGAACACGCAAATAGAACGAAGTCCCCGAAAGGTTGTTCCAGTCCCATGGTCCGAAAAACAACCGCATCGAAATTAGCTGTGGATAAGTCGCAAAAGCGGCGTCTTCTCAAGGTCGCCAGCTACAACATCAACGGCATCAATCCGCGGCTCCCGGTGCTTCTGCGCTGGCTCGAGCAGTTTCAGCCGGACATCGTCGGGTTGCAGGAGCTCAAATGCACCGACCAGGCTTTTCCGGCCAGTGATATCGAGGCGCTCGGCTATTCGGCGATCTGGCACGGGGAGCAGCGCTGGAACGGGGTCGCAATCCTCAGCCGCGTCGGCGAGCCGGTGGAGACCGGCCGCGGCCTGCCCGGTGATCCCGAGGATGTGCAGAGCCGCTACATTGAGGCGGCGGTTTGCGGCCTGCTGATCGGCAATCTCTATCTGCCCAACGGCAATCCGTGGCCTGGACCGAAATTCGATTACAAGCTCGCCTGGATGGACCGGTTGCACGCACACGGCCGGCATCTCCTGGACAGCGGGCTTCCGGCAATGCTCATCGGCGACTTCAACGTCATTCCGACCGAGCAGGACGTCTACAAGCCGGAGCGCTGGGCGAAGGACGCGCTCTTCTCACCGGACGCCCGGAGGAAGTTCGCGGAGCTTGTGGACCAAGGGTGGACCGACGCGCTTCGCACCATCCACCCCAAAGAGCGAATCTACACCTTCTGGCACTATTGGCGGAATTCGTTCGAGCGCGACGCCGGGATCCGCATCGACCATTTCCTGCTCAGTCCGCCGCTCGCGAAGAAGCTCAAGCGGGTCGGCGTCGACCGCGAGCCTCGCGGCTGGGAGAAAACGAGCGATCATGCGCCGGTGTGGGCGGAGATCGAGGTCTAGACGCTCCAGCCGCCGGCGAGAGTGCGGAAGAGGTCGATCTGGGCAGTGGCGACCTGACCTTCGACATTCGCCAGTTCGGCCTCGGCTTCGGCGGAAGTGCGTTCAGCGTCGAGCAGGGCCAGGGAGTCTACCTGCCCCTCGCGCTGCTGGGCGCGGACGATGCGCGCGGCGACGTCGGCTTGGTCCCGCGCCGCCTTCAGCGCCTCGCGGCGCTTCAGGGTGTTCGCGTAGGCCGACAGCGCGGTCTCGGTTTCCCGCAGGGACCGCAGCACCGTTCCGTCGAACTCGGCAAGAGCCTCCTGAGTGCTTGCCTCAGCCCCGGCGACCCTCGCCCTGGCCCGGGCATGGTCGCTGAACGACCAGCTGATCAGCGGCCCGAGCAGAAAGCCGATCGGGTTGCTGAAAATGTTGGCGATGCTGTTCGCGCTCGACCCTATCGACCCGCCGAGCGTGACCTGCGGATAGAGGTCGGCGGTCGCCACGCCGATCCGCGCGGTGGCTGCGGCGAGCCTGCGCTCCGCGGCTCGGACGTCCGGACGCCGTGCAAGCAACTGAGACCCGTCGCCGACCGGGATCGGCTGGTCGAGCCTCAGCGATGTATTACGCGCACCCGCCGCTGAGGGGAGTTCGGCGGGCGCGCGTCCGGTCAGCGTCGCCAGCCGGAACAGCGCATTGTCGCGCTCGGCGGCGAGTGCCGGAATCTCCGCCTGTCTCTGGTTGCGAAGCGCGGCGATGCGCGCCGTATCGAGACGGGTCGTCTGGCCGATTTCGACCTGCTTCTGCGTGAGGTCGAGCGAGCGGCCGAGGAGTTCGACGATATGCTCTGCCACGGCCAGACGCTCGGCCGCGCTCGATGCGTCGGCGTAGGCGCGTGCCGTATCCGAGACGATCGCGACCCGAACCGCGTCGGCATCCGCCTCGGCCGCCGCGACGTCGCCGCGCCCGGCCTCGATGCTGCGGCTCACCCGGCCGAACAGATCGACTTCGTAGGCGACCTGCAGGCCGGCGTCGAAGCTGGTCGTGGTCTCCGATTGGCCCGGATCGCGGCCGCGGGTGACGCCGGCGCTGACGCCACCTTGCGGAAGCCGGTCGACCTTCACTTCTCGGAGCGCTGCTCGGGCGCGTGCGAGACGGGCGACCGCTGCCCGGACGTCTGTGTTGTGTGCGAGTGCATCCGCGATCAGCCCGTCGAGGACGGGGTCATCGTACAGCCGCCACCAATTGTCGGGCACCGGAGCGAGCGGCTGCAGCGCCGGCGAGTTGGCGGCGACGAATGGACCTGCGGCAGCCGGTGCCGTCGCCGGCCTGGCATATTCAGGACCGGTGCTGCACGCCGCGAGGGCGAGCGCCAGTGCAATACTCGAAAGGTGCTTCATCTTGATTTTCCTCATTCCGCCGGAAGCAGCGTGAGCTGCTCGTCTGCCGGCCGGCCGCCGCGACGCTTCAGCCTTTCGCCGAGCGTGCGGGTGGCCACGTAGAAGACGGGGGTGAAGATCAGGCCGAAGGCCGTGACTCCGATCATCCCGAAGAAGACGGCGGTGCCCAGCGCCTGTCGAAGCTCCCACCCTGGACCGCTCGCGATCACCAGCGGCAGAGTGCCGAGGATGAAGGCGAAGCTGGTCATCAGGATCGGGCGAAGCCGCGCCCGGGCAGCTTCCACCGCTGCCTCGATCGGACCTGCCCCACGCTCCTCCGCCTGTTTGGCGAACTCGACGATCAGGATCGCATTCTTCGCTGCGAGCGCGATGAGCACGATCAGCCCGATCTGAGTCAGGATGTTATTGTCCAGCCCGCGCAGGTTCACTCCCGTCATCGCCGCGAGCAGCGTCATCGGCACGATGAGGATGATCGCAAGCGGCAAAAGCAGGCTCTCGAACTGGGCAGCCAGCACCAGGAAGACGAACACCACCGACAGAGCGAAGATCAGGATTGCGATGTTGCCCGCCGCTTCCTGCTGGAAGGCGATGCCGGTCCATTCGGTCGCGAAGCCTGCGGGAAGCTGGGCAGCCAGCTTCTCCATCGTTCCCATCGCCTGGCCGGTCGACGTCCCGGGCGCCGCTTCACCGTCCACCTCAACCGCCGGGAAGAGGTTGTACCGGGTGACCCGATACGGTCCCGTCTTGTCCTCGAAGGTCGCGACCGATCCGATCGGAACCATCGCGCCGCTGTTGGAGCGCGTCTTCAGCAACGCGATGTCTGCAGGGTCGTCGCGGTAAGCGGCTTCCGCCTGAGCGGTTACGCGATAGGTGCGACCGAGCAGGTTGAAGTCGTTGACGTAGGCGGATCCGAGATAGACCTGCAGCGCTTCGAACACACGCTCCGGAGGAACGCCGAGCATGTCAGCCTTGGCGCGGTCGATATCCGCCCAGATCCGCGGCGTCGCCGTGTTGTAGAGCGTGAAGACGTTGGCAAGGCTTGGGTCCTGATGCGCTGCACCGATCAGCTGGCCGGCCGCCTGTTCAAGCGCCTGGTAGCCCTTGTCGCTGCGATCCTGGACGATCATGCGATAGCCGCCGCCGTTGCCAATGCCCTGAATGACGGGCGGCGGGATGACGAAGGCAAACGCTTCATCCATGTCCGCCAGCGCGGCCCGCATATCATTCTCGATATTCTGCTCGGTGCGATCGGTCCCGGCACGTTCTTCGAACGGCTTGAAGGTGACGTATGCCGCCCCGGCATTGGAGGCCTGCGTGCCCGAGGCGCCATCGAAGCCGGAGAACATCACCGCCTCGTCGACGCCCGGCACCTTGCGGATCTTCTCCACGGCCTTCTTGAGCACCGCGTCGGTACGCTCGATCGAGCTTCCGGGCGGAAGCTGGATCGCGGCGAGCGCATAGCCCTGGTCCTGCGCGGGGATGAAGCCGGCCGGCGTGTAGACGAACACGCCCACGGTCAGCGCAACGAGACCCGTATAGATCGCCAGCGCACGCTTCGGCGCACGGAGGATCCGGCGGGTGAAGCTGCTGTACCAATCACTTACCCGCGCGAAGCCCTCGTTGAAGCGGTCGCCGGCACGGTGGACGAAGCCCATGACGCCTGCTTCCGCGCGATGGTCGCCCTTCGGCTTGAGCAGCCGAGCGGCTAGGGCCGGCGAAAGGGTCAGCGACAGCAACAGCGAGATGATTGTGGATGATGCGATCGTCACCGCGAATTGCCGATAGAATTCGCCGGTAATGCCGGTGAGGAAGGTGACGGGCACGAACACCGCGCACAGCACGAGGACGATGGCGACCAGTGCGGTCGAGACTTCGTCCATCGAGCGGTGCGCCGCTTCGCGAGGGGTCATGCCGTGCTCGAGGTTCCGCTCGACATTTTCGACCACGACGATGGCATCGTCGACGACAATGCCGATGGCGAGCACGAGGCCGAACATCGACAAGGTGTTGAGCGAATAGCCGAGCCCGAGCAGCACTGCGAAGGCGCCGATCAGCGAGACCGGGATCGCGACGATCGGGATGATCGCGGCGCGCCAGCTCTGCAGGAAGACGATGATGACGAGGACGACGAGCAGCATCGCTTCGAGAAGCGTCTCCTGCACCGCGGTCATCGATTCACTGATGAATTCGGTCGGATTCCAGATGATCCGGTATTCGAGACCCTTGGGGAAGCTCTTCGCGGCATCCGCGAGCTCGGCCTTCACGCCCTCGGCGGCTGCAAGCGCGTTCGTGCCTGGACGCTGGGTGATGCCGAGAATGATGGAGTCAGTGCCCGACAGATAGGCATTCACGCCATAGTCGCTGGCGCCGAGCTCGACCCGCGCAACGTCGCGCAGCCGAGTGATCGCTCCCGTCGTCGGGTCGGTGCGGATGACGATGTTGGAGAATTCGTCAGCAGTCTTGAAGCGGCCCTGCGTCTCGACGCTGAGCTGCTGCGCAGCGCCGGTGTCGTAAGGCGGCTGGCCGACGACGCCGGCGGCGACCTGGACGTTCTGGCTACGAAGCGCGCCGACGACTTCGCCGGCGGTCAGGCCGAGCGTGGCCGCACGGCCCGGATCGATCCAGACGCGCATCGCATAGTCGCGGGCGCCGAAGATCTGCACGTCGCCGATGCCCTCGACGCGGGTCAGCCGGTCGCGAATCTGCGTCAGCGCGTAGTTGGAAACGTAGCCGCGATCGAGCGATCCGTCGGGCGAGAGGACGTTGACCGCCATCAGCCAGGATGGCTGCTCCTTGCGCACGACCACGCCCTGCCTGCGCACCTCTTCGGGGAGGCTCG
>Ga0207701_10004494_pt1 | contig 14154 bp, 14 predicted proteins | sample KBSSwiSSwithPhiX_FD_184294 | JGI IMG/M metagenome (GOLD analysis project Ga0207701, IMG submission 184294) | Switchgrass rhizosphere bulk soil microbial communities from Kellogg Biological Station, Michigan, USA, with PhiX - S5 (SPAdes) (version 2) | ecosystem: Environmental > Terrestrial >... | reverse complement strand
GAAAATCATGGCGACGCCGTCCTCGTTCGCGGCGTTGATCACTTCATCGTCTTTGATCGATCCGCCTGGCTGGATCACCGATTTGGCGCCGGCATTGGCCGCTTCGTCCAAACCATCGCGGAAAGGATAGAAAGCGTCGGAGGCTACAGCGGAGCCCTTGAGGTCCAATCCATGCGTGGCGGCGCGCATCACCGCGATTTTCGTGGAATCGATTCGGCTCATCTGGCCAGCGCCGACGCCGAGGACTTGGTCCGGTGATGCAAAGACAATCGTGTTCGATTTGACATGGCGGCAAACACGCCAGGCAAAATCCAGCGCTTGATACTCTTCTTCCGTGGGTTTTCGCTTCGTGACAACTTTGCATGAGCGCACGTCGACCTTGCCGGTGTCCCAATCTTGGACTAACAAGCCGCCGCGCACCCGGCGCAGATCGTAACCGCCGGTCTGCGGCTGGCCTATGTCGAGCTCGAGCAAACGAATGTTGAGCAGGCGTTTTGCCGATGAGAGCACGGCCTTGGCTTCCGCCGTGAAACTTGGGGCGATGACAATCTCAAGAAAAATATCTCTTAATTCCTTCGCCGTTTCCTCATCGACGGGACGGTTGAACGCGATCACGCCGCCAAAGATCGAAACCGGATCGCAGGCTTTCGCTTTACGAAACGAATCCGCTAACGATTGCTTCGACAACGCCACGCCACAGGGATTGTTGTGTTTGATAGCAACAGTGGCGATGTCGGAAAATTCCAAAACTGTGCTGAGCGCCGCATCAGCGTCGAGAATGTTGTTGAAGGAAAGCTCTTTGCCCTGAATCTGATGTGCGCGCGCGATGCTCGGGCCGCTTTCGCCCTGAGTTTCGTAGAATGCCGCGCCTTGGTGCGGGTTCTCGCCGTAGCGCATATCCTGGATTTTGGCGACCTGAATGGTGAAGCTTTCACCCCAGCGCTGCGGTTTTTTCTCGTCATTGAGAGAGGAAAAATAGTTTGCAATCGCTCCATCATACCTGGCGGTGTGCTGGAAGGCTTTACGGAACAATCGAAAACGCGTTGTCGAAGACAGCGAGCGATCGTTTTCCCGTAACTCAGCGAGAAGCGAATCGTAGTCCGCCGGGTCCACAACGACGCCGACATACTGATGGTTTTTCGCCGCGGCGCGTACCATGCTTGGCCCGCCGATATCGATATTCTCGACAACTTCTTCGAAGGGGGCGCCGCGCGCGACGGTCGCCTCGAAGGGATAGAGATTGACGACCACCAGATCGATCGGCAGAATGTTGTGCTCTTTCATTTTCGCTACGTGCGCCGGATTGTCGCGTAGCGCCAAAATGCCGCCGTGAATTTTTGGATGAAGTGTTTTGACCCGGCCGTCCATCATCTCGGGAAAGCCGGTAAGCTCCGCAACGTCTTTGACGGAAATTTTATTGTCGCGTAACAGAGACGCCGTGCCGCCCGTGGACACGAGCTCGATGTTCAATTCTGCAAGAACGCGACAAAATTCGACGATGCCCTTCTTGTCAGAAACACTGATCAGGGCGCTTTCGATCCTGCCCACAGGGGGATCCTCCTAGAAATTGTAGTGAATGCGAGGAACGCGAGCGCCGATGGATGTGAGAATCTCGTAGGAGATTGTGTTGGCCCAGGCGGCGATCTCGTCAGCGCTGATTTCCGCGGCGCCTTGACGACCAAGGAGCACAACCTCATCTCCCTGTCGTACATTTCGTATATCGGTAACATCAATCATAGTCAAATCCATACAGACTCTGCCGGCGATGGGAGCGCGTTGGCCGCGCACGAGAACTTCGCCGCGATTGGAAAGCAAACGCGGATAACCATCGGCATAACCGAGAGGTAAGGTCGCGATCAGACTTTCGCGCTCAGTGACAAACGTCTGTCCGTAGCTGACGCTCGTTCCTGACGGAACAGTCTTGAGCTGAAGAATTTTGGTTTTCCATGAGAGCGCGGGCTTCAAATGCATTTGCTCTTTCATGTTAGACGACGGATAAACACCGTAAAGTATCAGTCCCGGACGCACCATGTCGAAGTAAGCGGCAGGCAAAGTAATCGTGGCTGCGCTGTTCGCTAAATGCACCAGATCCGGGATGACGCTGGCTGAACGGAGTTGGCCGAGGACGCGCTGGAAAATCTCTAATTGTTTTTGGGTGTAGTCTCCGTGGACGCTTTCAGCCTGCGAGAAATGCGAAAACAAACCTTCGATCCGAAGCGATTTCGTCTGCTTGATAGAGACGATCCATTGATCTGCCTCGGCAGCAAGAAAACCGAGCCGGCCCATGCCGGTATCGATTTTTAAATGAACCCCGAGCTGTACGTGGCGCCGCGACGATTCGCGATCGAGTGCCTTCAAACTCAATGAATCGTGAACCACCGGCGTCAGCTGGTGCTGGACAAACGTGTCAAGCTGATCTGGAAAAACGCCGGCCAAAACGAGCAGCAGCGCTTGAATGCCGGCTTGTCGAAGTTGCACCGCCTCTTCTAGGGTCGCGACGCCGAACGCATCCGCGCCGGCCCCAACGAGGGTCTGAGAGATCTCTGCCGCGCCATGGCCGTAGCCGTTGGCTTTCACCATGCAGAGAATCTTGACCCCGGAACCGACCTTGTCTCGAATCTGGCGCAAGTTCGAGCGCAACGCTTCGTGGTCAATCGCACAAATGGTAGGACGTCCAGGAGGAAAAACAGGTTCCATCAAAACACTGCCGGTCTTACGAGATTTTCGACCCGGCAGCTACCGATTTTTCCGGTGTCAGGATAACGATGCGGCCATCATCCGACGCTGCGAGGAGCATTCCTTGACTGTCGAGTCCGCGCAGCTTTGCGGTCTCAAGGTTCGAGACCACGACGATCTGCTTCCCGAGGAGCTCTTCCGGCGCGTACTGGCCTCTGATCCCCGCGCAAATCTGCCGCTGCTCATCGCCAAGATCTACTTGCAGCACCAGCAACTTGTCGGCGTTGGGATGCGGCTCTGCGGATTTAATGGTGGCAACTCTGAGTTCGACTTTGCGAAAGTCTTCGATCGAGATCATTGAGACCTTGGAATGAGAAGCAATCATAGCAAAAATATCAGAACCGGCGAATTAAAAAAAGCGAACAGCGTCTTTGACTTCCTCAAGGGCTTCGTATTATCAGTAATCATTACTATTAAGGAGGAGAATTTATGGCAAAAAGCTTGGCGGGCACAAAGAGTCACGAAAACCTGAAGCATGCCTTCGCGGGCGAGTCTCAGGCGAATCGACGTTATCTATATTTTGCACGGGTTGCGGATATCGAAGGCTATCCCGATGTGGGCGGTCTTTTCCGCGACACATCGGAAGCTGAAACCGGCCACGCCTTTGGGCATCTCGACTTTCTGAAAGAAGTGGGGGATCCCTGCACGGGAGTGGCGATCGGCAACACGTCGAAAAATCTCAAGTCAGCGGTCGAAGGCGAAACCTACGAGTATACTGAAATGTATCCGGGCTTCGCTAAAACAGCGCGCGAGGAAGGACTGCCGGAACTGGCTGAATGGTTTGAAACCCTAGCCAAGGCGGAGAAATCACACGCCGGCAGGTTCAGCAAAGGCCTCGATACGCTGGGCAGTTGAGGAGGAACTGATTCGATCGGCGGGAGGGCGGCGCATTGCCGCCCCCCGCGCGTCGAGAATGGTTGAAAAGACGTTTACGGATTGAAACACTGTTTAGTCAGAACTATGAAAAAAGTCGTGCTCGACGATATTTTGGGATTTCGTGCCTACGAGACGGTTCGCGACAATTTTCGCAAAGACATCATCGAGAAGAAAAAAAGGCGCCGGCTCGCGGTCGGCGATAAGGTGTCGCTGGTTTTCGAAAATCGCGACACCGTGGTTTTTCAAATTCAGGAGATGTTGCGCGCGGAAAGAATCACCGATCTTGACAAGATCCGCGAGGAAATCGCTGTTTACAACGAACTCATTCCGAACCCCGGAGAGCTCAGCGCTACGCTGTTTTTAGAGATCGAAGATCAAAGTCATATGCGCGATGACCTGCTCAAATTTCTCGGCATTGACGAATGTTTGTCCTTGAGAGTCGGCAGCCGTTCGCTGCCGGGGCGATTCGAATCGGGGCGCAGTAAAGAAGACAAAATCAGCGCCGTCCAGTATGTGCGTTTTTGCTTCGATGAGGAGGCGCGCCGGGCTTTTATTGCTGGCGAACGCGCCGAGTTGATTATCGAGCATCCCAATTACCAAGCGCGAGCAGTTCTTGCTCCTGAAGCGCAGCAATCACTGGCCGAAGATCTAGCTCTATAACATGGCAAAAACCAGAAAACAGGCGCGAACCACCAAACAGCTCGGCACGATCTGGGAGATGATCAAGAATGACAAATCCCACCCCACCGCCGACCAAATTTATGACCGTGTGCGAAGAAAACTACCGAGCATCAGTCTCGGCACAGTATATCGGAACTTGCAGAAGTTGGTTGCGGATCAGAAGCTGCAGGTCTTGATGCGCGGTCGGTCGCAGCATTTCGACCCGCTGGTCGAGAAGCATCAACATTTTATTTGCGAAATGTGCGATCGGGTCTACGATGTTGTGCTCCAGAATCAAAGAGAAATCCAACCTGTCAAGCTGCCCCACGAGGGTTTCAAAGTGACCTCGCATCAACTCGCTTTTTACGGGATCTGCAGGCATTGCTCGAAGTAGTCGCGTTCAGCGGGCTGGTTGTATTCCCTGATGGCGGGAGCTAGAGTCGAAGGCCCAACTCGGTGCGGTCATGCCCGACGTCTACCTTCCTGCCGACTCGCAGCGGCGGTTGATCAAAACCGCCCGGCAAACTCTTGAAGCGATTACCCGCGGGTACGGACACGGCGAGCGCAGCGAGAGCGATCCCGATCTTGACGCCATCAAGTACGGCGCCTTTGTGACGTTGTTCAATCGGCATCTTCTACGCGGCTGTGTCGGGACGTGTGCGCCATCCAGCGGGCTTTCCAATATTGTCATCGAAATGACCGAAGCTGCGGCGAAACGGGACCATCGAGTCAAACCTGTGCGGATCGATGAGCTCGATGACATTCAGATTCATATTTCCGTCATTTCACCGCTTCATCCGGCCGACCCACCGCTCGAACTGGAGATCGGGAAGCATGGCCTTCATATCGCGCGGCATCGGAAACGAGGCGTGCTCTTACCTCAGGTCGCCGTAGAGCGCGGCTGGGATGCAACGGAGTTTTTGGAGCAGACTTGTGTTAAAGCAAACTTGCCGGGTAATGCCTGGCGCTGGCCGGGGACCAAAATCTCTCTGTTTACAGCATTGGAGATCGAGGAGGAAAAATGAAGCGACGCGGGTTTCTCGGCATCGTTGGGAGCGCCTGGTTACTTTGGTTGCGCGGCATCGCCGAAGCGATGTGCAATCCTTCTCTGGTCGAGCTGTTTCATCATGGGCGACATTTGGTGCAGGCTCGAGGTAATGGTGCCAGGGCGCCATCCCTTGGCTCTTACTTCGTCAACTGGTTTGGACACTCCAGTTTTTTGATCCAGTCCGGCAGTCACACAAAAGTGGTTGCCGATCCGAATTTCAACGTGACCCCTGGCATCCAAGCCGATGCGGTGACCGTCAGCAACGATCATTTTACCCATAACAATACTGGCGCGGTGACCGGAGATCCGGTGATCCTGCGTGGGATTACCTTCAAGCAGACGTGGAATCCCATCCGCACCAGCGTCAAGGATATCACCATCGTTAATATTCCGAGCCAACGGAGCGCCAGTTGGGGGGCGATTGCCAATTCGATTTTTATTTATGAAATGGGAAGTTTGTGTATCGCGCATTTGGGCAATATTGGCCATCTCCTGACCCCGGAACAAGTCAAGGTGTTGCAGCACGTGGATGTGATGATGGTTCCCGTCGACGCCATGACCAATTTAGCATTCGAGGACATTATCAAGGTGATCGAGCAGGTGAAACCGCCGATCGTGATCCCGATGCACTATGATGTGGCGCGCCAGGGCGAACTGTTCGCGACCTTTGCGCGCGATCATTACCCGGTCAAGCGAATCTCACAGTCGCAGCTTACACTCAATCGTGGCATGCTGCCCAAATCCACAGAAGTGTATATTCTGCAGCATCCGCGCCCGAGCTTATTTGGCGAGTAAAGAACGTTCACATGCGGGACGAATTCTGACTGCGCCGGTTGATGTTTGGCTACTTTCTCCTATAATAACCGCATTGTTCGTTTTCGGTGAAAGGGTGAAACTTGAACCCAAGCGATGTAGATTTTTTTCGTCGGCTGTTGAATCAACGGATTAGCGAACTGCGCTTTGAGGCGGGCAAGACCGTGGAGAACATGGACGAGGACGGAAATTTCCCCGACCCCACGGATCGAGCCTCTCTAGAAGCAAGCCGGAATTCCGTTCTGCGCATTCGTGATCGCGAGCGCAAACTCATTTTCAAAATTCAGGAAGCGTTGCAACGGCTCGAGAACGGCGAATACGGGATCTGCGAAGAGTGCGGTGAGGAAATCGGTATCGGACGATTGAAAGCGCGACCCGTGACCACACTTTGCATTACCTGCAAATCCAGCCAGGAAATCGAGGAGCGCAAAGCGAAGCGGGTGGTTTGAGGCGCGCCCAGACAATCTCATGAAGCTCAGAAAAGCTGTTATCCCCGTGGCAGGACTCGGCACCCGATTTCTGCCCGCCACCAAAACGGTCCCGAAGGAATTATTGCCGATCGTCGACATCCCATCGATTCAATACGTCGTGCAGGAAGCGGTCGACGCGGGCATCGAAGAAATTATTTTCGTTACCGGTCGCGGCAAAGACGGAATCGAAGACCATTTCGATGAGGCGCCGGAGCTCGAACAAGTGCTCGCAGATCGTGGCCACCACGAAATGGTGAAGATGCTGCGAAAGATCGCCGAAATGACCGAAGTTGTTTCGGTTCGGCAGAAAAAGCCGTTGGGATTGGGCCATGCGGTTCTCTGTGCCCGCGATCTCGTCGGCAACGAGCCCTTTGCCGTCATGCTCGCGGATGACCTGATCGACAGCGCGACGCCGTGCATTCGCCAACTTCTTGATATTTTCCAGAGCACCAACGAATCCGTAATCGCGTTGATGGAAGTGCCCCAAACGGAGGTACACCAGTACGGGGTAATTAAGGGTAAAGTGACGAAGGAGCGGCTTTACGAAGTGGAGGGCATGGTAGAAAAGCCACCCGCTAAGGATGCCCCTTCGCGAATGGCGATTATCGGACGATACGTGCTTCGTCCGGAAATTTTTCCGATTCTGCAAAACCTGCCCGCCGGCAATGGCGGTGAGATTCAACTGACGGACGGTTTGGCTCAGCTTGTGCGCGAGCGGAAAGTTTATGGTTGCGAGTTCACGGGTGATCGGTACGATATCGGCGATAAGTTCGGATTCGTTCGCGCTACAGTGGCCTATGCGTTGAAACGGCCAGACCTAAAAGATAAGGTGCTCGAATATTTAAAATCAGCAAAGTACTAAATGGGGCCGTAGCTCAGCTGGGAGAGCGCTAGAATCGCACTCTAGAGGCCGTGGGTTCGACTCCCATCGGCTCCACCATTTGATACAGTGTAAAGAACTCCCCCTTGCGAGAAGTGCCGCCTTCCGGTGGGGGAGTTCTCACTGATATTGGCAGTCTGTAGGTTATTCGGACCTCGTTACCTCTGACTCGCACTTCTTTTAAAATTTCTCTGAGAAATTCCTTTCTGTATCCGATTTTTTTACCTCGTAGCCTCATCTGCATCTGACGGACATATTCGTCCATCAGGCGCGTGGGGATCGTTAAAATTCTGGCTTTGGCGTGGGATTTTTTCTGCACTTCGACCTTGCGTTGGAGAAGGGCTTCACGTTGCCCGCTAAGCTCTTTGATTCGCTCTGCGCAGTCCTTAAGGTTTAGCAGACCCCCTTCCAACGTTTCCTGCCAGCGTCTGAGCTTCGCTTCTACGTCCCGTAAGGCCAGTTCGATGGCTGTCTCATCGGCGCTTGGCTCAGGCTTGGACTGCCGGGCCTGTTCCAGAACCAGATTGATATATTTGCGGACGTTTTCTTCGCTTAGGATTTCTTCTTGAACCTGGGCTAGGACCGCTTCTTCAAGTTTGTTCTTATTGAGCAGAGGTGCATTGCACGAATCGCGTCCCTTCCGTAAGTAGGTAGCGCAGGAGTAATAGTGATGCTTGCCCGACTTTGCGGCCGTTCCTAGGTAGTGATGCCCGCAATAATCACAGACGACAAGCCGGCTTAAGAGATACTCGGTTCGATGGGCAAAAGAGTTTTGAAACTGATCAGCTTCATTTTTAAGCTTCTCCTGAACCCGTTCAAACAGTTTCTGGTCGATTATTGGCGGATAGAATCCAGGTATTGCAATCGGCTCCCGCTCGCCGCGGCCCTGGTATCGATTGTAATCTAAGATCCCGATATAAGCCCGATTGCGTAGCGTTCTTGAGATAAACATGACCCGGAAAAGTTGGCCTTTGTTGGTCCGATATCCTTCCCGATTGAGCGTCATGGCAATGGATTTATACCCTTGCGCTTGGTCATAAAGGTCGAAGATCCGCTGCACGACCGGCGCTGCCTTTTCATCGATAATCGGCCGGCTGATAATTCGCGTTCGCTTATGGCCTTCCTGTTTTTCTATGACTTCCTTTCGGTAGCCGAACGGTGGGCCGAAGACGAGATGGCCTTCAAGTGCCCGCTGTTTCAATCCCTTCATGATTTCGCGGGAAAGATTACGTGAATAAAACTCCGCCATGCCGACCAACAAATGGTCCACAAAGAAATCTTCTGGTGCATCGGAGCCGACCATCGGTTCGGTTACCGAGATGAGCCGCACTTTTTCGCGTTTGAGGATCGCCCGAGCGGTTGAGGACTCTAAGGTATTACGAAACAATCGATCGAGCTTATGAACAATAATGAGGCTAAAGCTGCGCTCTTTGCTGGCGCTGTCGGCAAGCAATTCTTTGAGAGCTGTGCGTTTTTCGAGATTACGAAACGCTGATTGGCCTTCCTCAAGGTATTCTTTGCCCACCATATAACCATGCTTTTCCGCCCACTCGTGGCAGGCCCGAAGCTGTGCCTGGATTGAATAACCCTGGACCTGCTCTTCGGATGAGACCCGCGCGTAAATGACGGCCGTCTGTTGCTGCTGCTTTGCGGTGTTCGTGTTCATGCTGATTTCTGCACATCGACAAGATCGGTCGTGTTTAATCCTTTTTGCTCCCGCTTGCGCTTGAGCTCGTTAAGACCGCCCCATCTTCTTTTGATATCGCGTGCGGTCCAGGGCTGACCGTCCCTTCGGCGGATTCCGCGCTCATTGAACTCCTCTGCCATTTGCCGATAATTGAGCCCTCGCGCCCGTGCTTCGCTAATTACCTCGCGATGGAGATCCTCAAGCAAAATAGCCGTCTTGCCCTGGGCGCGAAGAAGTCCGTATACCATACTTTGCGTCCACGGCGCTCCCGAGGCGCTCTTGAATCCCTGATCGTTAAAGTGCTCGGCAATTGAGTCAGTGGATTGTCCACCCTGGTGTAGCTCCCAGGCTGTCTGTCGTAGTTTGAGGTAGCCGGCCGAGAATCGGTTCGTCTTTAGACCGAGCTTACGGAGAATATCGTAGAGTCTCCCGGCGGTAATATTTATTTTCTGGCCGTTTGACGTTTTGCCTGCTGCGAGATGCTCCTTTATTTCGAAGACCGTGAGCGCTTGGTCATGAAGCTCACGAATGAGAGTGTAGCGGCCGATACCACGCCAGAGGACAATCGGGGTTTGCGCGCCGGTCTTCCAGAAAATTGTCGCATCGATTCTCTCTTTGGTCGCACTGACCACAATATGATCAATCACACAGCGCAAAAGCTCTTTTCGCTCCTGATGCGCGATCAGAGGATGATGCCATAGAGCTGGCACCTCAGTCGCAAGCCGGCAGAGCTCTTCAAGCTCATCGTTAGTCTCAAACTTTTTGGCCTTAGCCTGTCCAATAGCAATCTTTTGCTTGAATGCTTCTCTCTCTTCGAGCACTTTGTCCAGCTGATCTACGGCATATTCATACACCCTAGGACGGCTTCCATGGCTTCGGTGCACAAGCTCCTGTGCCTCTTGTACTTTATGCTCAAGCCGCTCACGCTCGGATTCAATCCAGGAAAGCCGCGCCCGCTCTTGCCTGCGAGATGCTTCCAACGCCGACATCAGCATATCGACTGGCGGCATTTTGAGAATCTTGAATACCTCCGCCAATATGTATTGGTCGAACTCTAAGCTCACAAACCGAGTGCAGGGGGTTTCTGCATATTGGAGCCACTTCCAGCCGCAACCATAGCTGTAGGTCTTTTTGTGATAGCACACCACGAGGGTCTCGCCGCAGATTGCGCAGCGCAGTAATCCCTGTGTCAGTGCCTGACCCCGCCCAGCGCGGTTACGGCGTTTGAATTCGTTTTCCTTCAGAATCGACTTGATCTGTTCCTGTTCTTCGCGGGTCATGTAAGCCGGATGGTGATCAAACGTTTGAATCCAGCGCTCCTCTGGAACTTTTATGCGCTTTGATTGACCACTGGCTAGAACTGGGCCTCCGGGCTGTGATTGCGTCCTCCCAAACGCATAGGTGCCGGCGTAGGCGGGATTTGTGAGGATTCCCTTCACGCGCCCGAGCGTTGGTTTTGCGAAGTAGGTTTTCTTGCCGCGTTTGGATGGGATTTTAATCCTCGCTTTAGCGAGTGCCTTCACTGTTCCACGAAGCGAGCGTTTCTCCCGGAAAGTGTCGATGATCAACCGAATGCTATCTTTGGTTTCGGGATCATAGTCATAAGCTCCATCGGGGGCTTTGACCCAGCCAACGGGCAATGCTGAAACAACCGCGCCCTGTTTGGCTTTGGTGATTCTCGCTTGGCTCATGGTTCGTACCCGTTGGCGGTTTTCGTGGGAGGCGAACATGGCCTGCAAATGTGAATATAAAATATCGTTTGGGTCGGCAGGGTCTACGAAACGCCCGTCGGCGTACAGAAGTGTGTTAGTTGCTGCCGCAGCAATACGAAAGAGCTCAAAGTCGAGAAGTTGTCTTGATAACCTCGCGACATTAGCGACGATCACAATACCTATTTCTCCGGCGGACATCATTGTTTGTAATCGCTGCCACCCCGCACGACCTTCGCTTGACGATCCCGACCGCCCCAGATCCTCGTCTATAATTTCGATTTGCGACTCTGGCCATCCGTACCTCTGGGCGACGGACTTAAGTCCCCTTTGGAAGTCGGCGGAACCTGTATTCTCGCGAACTTGTTCTTCGGAACTCTGCCTGATGTATGTGACGGCCTTGCGCCGCAGATGGTCAGATGTAACCAGCGGATGAGTTTCAAGGGTAAGTTCTTTATTAATCATTATCTTTCCTTCTTTGCGCTATCAATATCTTTACTGCCCAGCGGGCTAGCAGCTCTTCTGCTGCCTGTATCGGGGGTGCATACTGCGGAACTGTCTTGATTGCCTCCGTTGGCGTCGACCCTTGCTTTAATCTCCCCGACGATGCGGCCGATATTCCGGAGGGCTTCAATACTAAGGGTCGGAGTTTGCGACTTTTCATGTTCGTTCGTATCTGTAGCACATCTTTGAGGATGTGCTTTCCGGATGCTAACAGAAGATGCATTTGTCCCAGGTGTACGTAACATTGTCATTTTCCTACTGCTTTCGATTACTTAGCTGCTCTGCCCGTTTGTCATTGTCATCGGTAAGCGATTCCTGCGCTTCCAATAGCGCCTCGCGAATCTCTGCCTCGAAGTATTTCCAGATTAGATCTGTCAGCTTTGGAACTTCATCGACCACGTTCTGGCTTCTAATCGCACGACCAACCGAACTATCGTTCGCATTTCGGGTGGACAACCGATCTCGTCGCGATGAAGGTTGTCTTGTTCCCTGCACGGACTCGCTTTGGGTGGACGGTTGACGGATTGGCTGATTCTGTTCGGTAGAAGCGACACCGTTTAGAAGGAATGGTTTCAGGGCTTGTTGTTTTTTACCGTCGAAGTTTGAGCTACTCATGGTATGGCACGCCGGTTTGACACGAGGTCGCTAGCGTTTGGTAACGATTTCGTCCAAACAGTCTGTCGCACGATGCCCGGAGCGAAGCGGTTGAGCGATTCATGTCGCTCTACTCGGTGGGCAGCCCACCCGCCAAGGAAGAGGTTTGGACAAAGAGTCCGTAGACGTTGGTAACGATTCTGTGCAAATCGATTTGCAGGAGTTGTTATTTGCCTCGGCGCAGGTCTAGAGCTAATCTGCTTCAACGCTAAGGCGGGCGGCTTTGACACGAGTTCGCCAGCGTTTGGTCACGATTTTCCCCAAATAATCGATCCCGAAATGCCTGAACGGAGCGGTCGCGTGATTACGACCCGCCATTGGTTGGTAGGTGTGGCGATTAAGGGCGGACCTCTAATTTATGATTATTCGATAAGGAGAAAGATTTGGACAAACAATCGCTAGCGTTGGGTAACGATGCTTCGGAAACACAATCTGTTCTAAGCCGATGCGAACATGGGATAGGTTGGGAGGAATGCGAGTCCGCCAATTGTCAGGAGATATGGCGGCTCTATCAGCGAGCAATCCAAGAAGAGTCTCGTCAACGAGCCGATTGGGTAGCCACCCAAAAAGCTCGAGCAAGGCGCGGAAAAAAGAAATCTCAGTACGAACTCGCGCTGGAAAAGGCGCGCATTGCAAATCGCGAGGATTACGACATCAAGTTACGCCGTGAAAACGATGGGCAAGACTCCGAGATTGATGCCGGCGCGAAACTTCTCCGAGATGTTTTTCCCGACGAGATCACGCTTCGGGCAGCGGTGCAGTTCAGAGCTGTGACATTACGGCAGGCAGAGTTGCTCGAGGCTTATTTTGACTCCGATGACGGTCTGGCGAATTATAAAAGGTGGAATGCAATAGGACAAAAAATCGGCTGCTCAGGAAGAACAGTCGAGCGGGAATTCCGAACCCTTGTCGAAAAGTTTCTGAAATCTAGATCCAAGAAAGCTGGCGACGGATATAGTACAGCGATCGAGGTCCATATCCGCGGGGAACGGAAGCCGCGTTATTACCGTAGGCATTCCATCTGTTTTGGCGAGTGGAAACGTGAATGGTCTGAGCTGATCACCGACAAAAAGCTAATCCGTGAGCTGCACCGGAAACGTGTGCTTATGACCCGCTCTAAGAAAACTCCAATTCTTTCAAGCCGGGTCAATTGGCTTTTTGGTGAGCTGATACGCGTCTTCGCCAACGAAGTGCCACAGCCCGAGCATGTGCCACCCGAAGGGATAAATGCGGCTGACTGGGAATACAACGTTCGACGGGCTTGGCTCATTCTCGAACGTAAACATGCCGGGCCTTGGACCGCATTGGAGGTGTACCGAGCGCTCGGACGTGGTGCTCGTCAATGCGCCGCTTGCCGCACATTGCTGATCCGCGGATTCCGGATAAATGGTAGTCGGATCACTCGCGCCCGTCAGTTCTGCGACGATGCGTGTAAGATGAAAACCGAGCGCCGAAAGAAAAATTCAACGCGATAAAAAACTTTTGGAGATTTTACCGCGATGACCTTTATATCACTTCTCACAACACTGGCTTATGACCTACTGGTTACGAAAAACACTCCCGCCCCTGAGAACTTAACTCAATCGGAAAAACTACAGAAAAAACCGCGCTGATAATTCTGCTTGAGGCCGATTCTTATGATTAAGTCGAGTTGATGTGGAAACAAAATGGAAACAATTCGTCTGATCTTTGAAGGCATTGGTTTATGAACGCGTCAACCCGCAGGAACTCCCCCGCCCGGTGTACCAAAGGGCTAGAGATCTCCTAGAGCGCTTAGTCGCCGGATACAGAACTACGCAGTAGTTCGGCGCCTCTCCCCTTTGCCGTTATTCGAATAAAAGCTTTTCGCGCAGCTTCCGAGCACGCGGTTAAAACCTTCGAGAAAGCGGGCGAAACACGCTAAGCACAGCTGACTGCAAATCAAGTGCGCTCATTGGGTCCTGCGGTAACGATGCCGGCAGGAACCGCCGGTATACCGCCGTAGCGTTGGCCTGTCAGACTCCCGACAGGCAGCTGATGTTGAACTTTGAATCTTGAACCAGGCGTCTACAGCTTGCGCAGCATGGCTTTGCTCAGGCTTACGCGAACCCCCTCGTAATCCGCCCAGGGATCTTGCG
>Ga0207701_10004491_pt1 | contig 14165 bp, 14 predicted proteins | sample KBSSwiSSwithPhiX_FD_184294 | JGI IMG/M metagenome (GOLD analysis project Ga0207701, IMG submission 184294) | Switchgrass rhizosphere bulk soil microbial communities from Kellogg Biological Station, Michigan, USA, with PhiX - S5 (SPAdes) (version 2) | ecosystem: Environmental > Terrestrial >... | reverse complement strand
CGACCTGCGCCTGCACCGAGACGTCAAGCGCCGACACCGCCTCGTCGCAGACGATCAGCTTCGGCTCGACCGCGAGCGCGCGCGCGATGCCGATGCGCTGGCGCTGGCCGCCCGAGAACTCGTGCGGATAGCGGCGCGCATGCTCGGGCGCGAGGCCGACGGTGCGCAGCAGCTCGGCAACGCGCTCGTTGCGGCCTTCGGGCGCGAGGCCGTGCAGCATCAGCGGCTCGGCGAGCGTCTGGCCGACCGTCATGCGCGGGTTCAGCGACGAGTACGGGTCCTGGAAGATGATCTGCATCGCGCGCCGCTCGGCGCGCAGCGCGCGTGCATCGAGCGCACTGAGGTCACGGCCGTCGAAGACGATGCGGCCGGCGGTCGGCTCGATCAGGCGCAGCACCAGCCGGCCGAGCGTCGACTTGCCGCAGCCCGATTCGCCGACCACGCCGAGCGTCTCGCCGGCCGCGATGTCGAGGTCGACGCCGTCGACCGCGCGCACCGCGCCGCTGACGCGGCCGAACAGCCCGCGCCGCACCGGGAAGTGCTTGACGAGACCGGTCGCGCGCACGAGCGAGGTGGCGGCGAGGCGCGTCCGCGCTTCGTCGCTGGCGGCCACGCCGGCCGGGTCGCGCGCGGCCGTCACGCGACTTGCTTCCCGACGCGGGGGCACGCCTTCTGTCCCGCACCCGCAGTGACCGAGCCGCACGCCGGCGTCGTCATGCAACCCCCACCGCATCGCGCTCGCGCAACGCGCGCTCGGCGGCGAGCCGGTCCGGATCGAGCGGCGCCTTCCAGCATGCCGCGAGGTGGCGCTCGCTGAGATCGCGCAAGGTCGGTGGGGTCGTGCGGCAGCGCTCGTCCGCGAACGGGCAGCGCGGCGCGAAGCTGCAGCCCGGCTCGGGGCGGAACGGGCTCGGCACCTGGCCGTCGATCGATGCGAGCCGGACCGCTTCGGCATCCAGCCGCGGGATCGAGCCGAGCAGGCCAACCGTGTACGGGTGCTGCGGCGTCTCGAACAGCGCACCGACCGGCGCCTGCTCGACGACCTTGCCGGCGTACATCACGACGACGTCGTCGGCGACCTCGGCGACGACACCGAGGTCGTGCGTGATCAGGATCACCGCGGTGCCGGTCTCCTGCTGCAAGGTGCGCATCAGCTCGAGGATCTGGGCCTGGATCGTGACGTCGAGCGCGGTCGTCGGCTCGTCGGCAATCAAGAGGCGCGGATCGCAGGCGAGCGCCATCGCGATCATCGCGCGCTGCCGCATGCCGCCCGAGAGCTTGTGCGGATGGTCGTGGAAGCGCTCGGCCGGCGCCGGGATGCGCACCCGCGCGAGCATCTCGATCGCCCGCGCCTCGGCTTCGGCGCGGCCGATTCGGCGATGGCGCAGCAGGCCCTCGACGATCTGCTCGCCGATCGTGAAGGCCGGGTTCAGCGACGACATCGGCTCCTGGAAGATCATCGCGATCGCATTGCCGCGCAGCTCGTTCAGCGCGCGCTTGTCGAGGCCGACCAGCTCGGTGCCCTCGAAGCGCACCGAGCCGCCCGCGACGCGCCCCGGCGGCTCCGGAATCAGGCCCATGATCGACAGCGCGGTGACGCTCTTGCCGCAGCCCGACTCGCCCACGATCGCGAGGGTGCGGCCGGCCTCGACCTCGAAGCCGACGCCGTCGACCGCGGTGAAGGTGCCGGCGTCGGTTGCGAACTCGGTGCGCAGGTCACGGACCTCGAGCAGCGCGGTCATGCGGTGTCGTCCGGCGCCACGCCAGGGCCGCCGACGTGACCGCTTCCCTGCGTCATCACGCGGCGCCGTCCCGGCGCGCGTCGCGCTCGGCGCGGAAACGTTCGATGCGGGCCTCGATCTCGCGCCGGTCGGTCACGCCGACCGGGTCGTGCCGGCCCGGCAGACAGGTGAAGAACGGCTGCAGGCGCTCGAAACTCTTTTCGTAGAGACGCTGCAGTTCGCGCACCGGCTCGGCGTGGTCGTCGACCCGCAGGTCGAGCTCGAGGTGGTCTTCGTCGCCCTGGATGCGCAGCGCCGCCGCCTGCTTGCCACGCTTGTCGCCGCCCGCCGCCTCGCCGGCCGCGAGCGCGGCAAGCAGGCGCTCGGCGAGCGGCCGACCGGCCGCCGCGATGTACGCCTGCACGCTCGCGTCGACGACCTCCGGGCCGGCCAGCATGTTGCCGGCCACGCTGAAGCCGTTGCCTAATTGATGCCCGCACCAGCCGATGCATTCGCCGCCGGTGTGCGCCGCGCCGACGCCGCTCGCCGGCAGCACTTGGAGCTGGCGCTGACCGCGCCCCTCGTCCGCTTGGATCAGCGCCGCGATCACGTGCTCGGGCGCCTCACCAGCGGCCAGCCGGTCGAGACCGGCCGGGCCGTACAGCGGGTTCAGCAAAGCCTGCGTCGCGACCGCACCAACGCCGCGTCGGGTGTGCGCGCACCAGGCGCCGACGGCGAGAAAGCAGCTCGCGATCGCGATACCGAAGCGGCCTTCGCCGTCGCGGGCAATGATCGACCAGGTCATGGATGAATGTGGGGCATCGGCGCCGAATCGTCCGGCCGAGAACTAGCAGGAACCGTTCCGCAAGGGTAGCGCGCTCGAACTCAGCGCGGCTGCGCCGGATGCGCCGCGATCGCATCGAGCAGGCCCTGGTACTTGGGCGCGCTCGCCGGGTTCTCCGTGACATGCTCGAGCACACCCCAGAGACCCCACTTCGACCAGCGCCCGATGTCGTTGTACTGGTTGAGCAGGCCGCCGCTGCCGGCGACCCAGGTGTCGACATATTCGCGATAGACCTCGCGCATGCGCGGCAGGCGGTGCGCGGCGCTGAAAAGCGCCGTCAGCGCGTCGTGCCGCTCGGCCGGAAAGGCCGAGCTGCTGTCGCTCGCGCCGGCCTCGTAGGCGAGCAGCGGCAGCTTGTAGCGCGCCGCAAGCTTCGCGTTGTCGGCGACCTGGGCCTTCACGTCGCCGCGGATGTTCGCCAGCATCTGCTCGACGACGGCTTCCGGCGTCAGCGTGAGCGTCGCGGCGAGCTTGGCCAGATCGTTGGCCGCAGCGGCGTGGAAGTACGGTGCGATCGCATACGCATCGACCCGGGCGGCGGTGTCCTTCCAGCCGAGCACGTCGCTGCCGAACTGGGTCCAGACCGCCTGCCCGGCGGCGACCGCGCGCCAGCGCGTGCGCTCGGCGCGGCCGAACACCGCATCGACGATCGCGACGATCTGGCGCGTGCGCTCCGCGTACCAGCTCGAGCCGAAGCCTGCCGGCGTCGGCAGGCCGAGCTCGCGCGCCTTGGCGACCGCATAGCGCGCCTGCCCGAACGAGCCGTTCCAGACTTCGTTCGAGTACTCGATCCACACGACCCGGCGCGGATCGAGCCGGGTCTTCACCAACATCGCAAACTGCCGCACATAGTCGTCGTCGGCCTGGTGCGGAATGCAGAACCACGGCTCGGCCTGCAGCGTGTTCGCGAGATCGATCATCCGCTCGACCGGCACGCCCCGCTCGCTCGTGTAGACCGCGTCGCCCGGCAGCGGCCGGTCGGCCCAGCGCACCAGCGGCGAGTGGTTGATGGCGCCCCAGTCCATGAAGCGCAACGTCGAGAACGGCGCGAGCCGGCGCAGGAACTCCGGGTTGAATGGCTGGCTCGCTGCGCTTGCCTCGGTGCCCGGCCAGAAGTAGCGCACGTCGCGCACCGGATTGGCCGGATTCGTCTTCTCGATGCCGACCCAAAGCGGCCCGCGCGTGTCGCGCACATCGAGCACGATGCGGCCCGGCGCACGGCTCGCGACGCGCACGGTGCTGAGCGGAAAGGAGAGTTCCCCCTCGCCGTCCCAGCGCACGACGTACTCGCCGGGCGCGTAGCGGGTGTCGCCCCAGGCCACCGCCATATGGGCCCGCTGGCCGGGTTCGAGCGCGGCCGGGTAGCCGGTCGGGGTCAACGTCAGCTTGCCGACTTCGGCACCGTTCGCATCCCGCGACCACCAGCCGCCGCCGTTCTTCGTCAGGTCGACGAACGGAAACTGCGTCGAGTAGTAGGTCAGTCCGGCGAGGTTGATGCCGACATGCGGCGAGCGCGGCGGCAGCGCGATGCCGATCGGCGCCGTCGGCGTCGCGTCCGCGGCCCGAACACGAGCGACCCCCAGCCCCGCGGCGAGGCCACCGACCACCAGCGATCGACGACGGATTGCGGGCCCTTGCGTCATCGGCTCATGTTATGCGGCGCGGCGGTGCGCTCAGCCCAGGAACGCGCCGTCCGCGACGAGCCGTCGCTGCAGCGTATCGACCGGCAGCTCGTGCACGCTGCAGCCGGCCTGCAGCGCGAGCGCGGCTGCAGCGCCGGCGGCCTGCCCCATCGCGAAGCAGGCCCCCGACACCCGCGCAGCGGAGTGGCCGTCGTGCGTCATCGACGCGCAGCGGCCGGCGAGCAGCAGGTTGTCGGCGCCCCCAGCGGTCGCACGGCGCGGTAGCAGCATCCGGTACGGCAGTTGGCTGTAGCCGCGCGACTGGGGAATCGGCGGCCAGCCCCATTCGACGTCGCCGGCGACGTGCTTCTCGAGCGGCCAGCCGTTGACGCCGATCGCATCGTCGAAGCTCGCGCAGGTCAGCACGTCCTCGCCGCGCAAGCGGTATTCGCCGATCAAACGCCGGGTCTCGCGGATGCCGAGCTGCGGCGCGATGTCGAGCGCGTAGGCGGCCTCGAAGCCCGGCACGCGCGCGCGCAGGAAGCGGAGGTAGTCGACGATCTGGCGCCGGCCCTCGAGCTCGCCGGCGCTCAGCGAGCGCGCGTCGGTGCCGTCGGTTGCCGAGCCGTCCGGGTTGCGCAGCTGCGTCACGTTGACGCGCCATTCGTACGGGTGCTTCTGCGGCCGCACGATCGCGCCGCGGCGCGGAAAGTGGAAGTCGCCGGACGCCTCGGCCGCATCCATCAACTGCGGGATCGTGCGCCACGCATCGGCGGCCCGTTCGGCATCGACGTTGCCGACACGGAACATCAAGGTCGGGTACAGCAGGTTGCCGTGCTCGTCGCCCTTCTCCATCGGCACGCCGGCGCGGTGCGCGATCTCGCCGTCGCCGGAACAGTCGATGAAGACGCGGCCGCGAATCGCGAACCGGCCCGACTTGGTCTCGACGAACAGGGTCTCGATGCGGCCATCGTCCGCACGAGCGACCCCTGCGGCCAGCGCATGAAACAACAGGTCGACGCCGGCGTCGACGAGCAGCGCATCGGCGGCGCACTTGAACGCCGACATGTCGTAGGCCTGCGCGTGGATCTTGCCGAAGATCAGATGCGGCTCATTGAGGCCATCGAGCGCGCGCATGCGCTTGAGCAGGTCATCGGCAATACCGTGCACGACCTGCCGGATCGTGCCGTGCACGTTGGCATGCAGCCCGCAGAAATTGGTGACGCCGGCCGCCGTGCCCATACCGCCGAGAAAGCCATAGCGCTCGACCAGCAGCACCTGGGCGCCGACACGCGCCGCCATGGCTGCGGCCGCGATCCCGGCCGGTCCACCGCCGAGCACCACCACGTCGAACGATCCGAACAGCGGCACTTCACGCGCCGGCTCGGTGACGTGCATGGCGCTCGGAAAGTCAGAGGGATCTGAGGTCATGGTCGACGCGCCGGCGCGCGACGATGCGATCCGGCGAGGTCGACTCTAGCGCGGACCAGGACTCGCCCACACCGACGCAGGCCCTCCCGTGCCTCACCGGCCATGGACTCAGCGCCGCAGCACGACGCCGCTTGGCGCGACGCTGACCTGCAGCTCGACGTCGCCGTCGACCGGCACGTAGCTCGCCGAGCCGTATTCGGCATCGAGCAGCGGCGCCAGGAAGACGTAGCGCTGACGCAGATCGAACAGGTCGACGACGCGAGTCGGCGCGAGCGCATGCACGCTGCGCGAGGCGCTGCGCTCCTGCTCGACCGAGCGGTAGCGGCCGCCGATGCGGTCGAGCTCGTAGACGGTCCGCAGACCGATCAGGTTGGCGATCGGCTTCCACTTCAGGATGTGGGCATCGACCTGGATCTCGTCACCAGCGATTTCGTAGGTCGCCTCGCGCCCGTCGGGAAAGACGAAGCGTGCGGTGAAGCGCTGGGGCGCGGTCTTCTTGATAAACACGCGGCCGGCCGGCTGCTCGTCGAGCAGCGCGCGGTAGCCCTGGGTGCCGAACGAGACTGCGAGCGCGAGCGCGCCGAAGCACAGCAGCAAGGCGCCGACCAATGCGCGCGAGATGAAGCGGAGTGGCCGCGCGCGCAGCAGCGCGAACAGGCCGGCGACGACCGCGATCACGCCGACGATCGCGCAGGCGATGCCGACGTAGAGCAGCAGCGAACTCTCGGCGGGGCTGGGCATCGGCGCATTCTCGGCGGGGTCCCGGCGCTCGTGTGCGGAATTGCGTGAAGGGCCTACCCCCGTGGCCGGTACCCAAACGCCATGCAACGGACGGAGTTACAGCGCTGTGACCGGAGCGGTTGAGATAGCCCCACATCGCTACGAGCCGGCTGCGGTCCTAGCAGACGGATTCGAATGCCACCGGCAGGCTGTGGGCGTGGTCCGACAAGCAATCGCAGACTCGCCCGACCCGCTCATCTCGAGGGCGTGACTACCTTTGCAATATCCGCAAGGAGTCCGACATGAACCGCACGCAGTGGCTTTCCGTCTGGGGTTTCGCACTCGGTGCTGCCGCCAATCCGTACGCGACGGCGCAGACCTCGGCGGATTCTTCCGAGCAACCGATGGTTCAGCGCAGCGGCGCCGGCGTCGACTACATCAGCGGCGGCGCCAGCGAGAACGACCGCGAGTCGATGGCCGCGCGGCGGGGCGAATTTCCACTCACCGTGATGATGAGCATGCCGAACGGCGAACTGGCGGTCGCCGACCGCCTCAGCGTCCTGACGCCGCAAGGGAGCCTCTTGATCGTGCGCGACGCCGGGCCGGTGGTGATGATCAAGTTGCCGCCTGGGCCGTACATCCTCGAGGCGAGCTACCAGGGCCGGATCGAGCGCCGCTCGGTAGTGGTCGCATCGAGCGCGCAGACACTGAACTGGCGGATCGCCGGCTGATGCCGGGGCACGATGCGCGGCCGCGCGCCGTGTTAGGGTGCAGGCGGCTCGGTGATCACGATCACGACGCTGTCGCCGCTGGTCAGTGCGGTGACGGTAAAACGCGTCGGTACAAGACCTCTCGCGACCAGGTAGTCCCGCGTGCTGTTCGCCCGCTCGGTCGCCAGCAGCACGGCTTTCGATTGCGGGTCGGTCGGCGCCGAGATCGCCAGCCGCGTCGGCTCGGTGCGCTGTCCGCGCGCGACCAGGTCGAGCACCTTCGCCAGCGGTGGCTTGACGACGGCGCGGCCCTTGTCGAATGCGAATTCAAGCGGCACCTGGATTCGCAGGCTGCCTTCCCGCTGCGAATCGACGACGACCGGCGTGCCGCTAAACAGCTCCGCCAGCCGACGCTGCTCCGATGCGACCGTCTGTTTCGGCGCGGTCGGGGGTGCGGCGGAACCACCCGGCCCGACACCACCCGGCGACGACGGCGTCGAGCAGCCGACAACACCCGCGAGAACGAGAACACCGAGGCTGAGGAGGTTGCGCATACCTCGATTACAACCCGGATCGGCGCCGTGCTGAATCCTCGGTTCTCGCAGTGCGGTCCAAACTCGGCTCTCGATAGCGGCCCGGCGCCCGCTGCCTCGCAATGGGAAAATCGAGTTGCCGCATGCCCTGCGGTCCGGCCCTGAACCGGCAACCTCGAGGATCGCGGATGACCCCCACCACGCCGGCCGAGCGGCCCGACGCTTCACCCCTTACGTCACCCGTCGAGGCTGCAGCGGCGCTCGGAATACCCGGCGGCTTTCGCCCGTTGCGCTCGATGGGCGACTTCATCGCTGCGAACGGGCCGCTCCACGTACGCAGCCAAGACGGCGTGGTCCAGCTCGGCTTTCGGGTCGAGGCCCGGCACACGAACCCGATGCGCATCTGCCACGGCGGGATGATGGCGAGCTTCTGCGACATGCTGCTGCCGATCTCGATCCACCGGAAGAGCAAGGAGATCGGCTTTCGCTTCCTGCCGACCATCAACCTGCAGATCGACTACCTCGCGCCGGCCCGGCTCGGCGCCTGGGTCGAGGGCGAGGCCGACCTGCTGAAGGCGACGCGGTCGCTGGTCTTCGCGCAAGGACTCGTGACCGCCGACGGCACGCCGTGCGCCCGGGTCAGCGGGATCTTCAAGATCGGGCCGCCATTCCAGCCCGACCCCGCGCTCGCCGGCTGAGCCGGCCGCGCGCGAAACTCATCGCCGCGCCAAGCCGCAAAATGGCCCGCACACCTGGCGGGAGGACAACCGATGCAGACGGAATCGCAACTCGCGGCCTTCGTGCGCGGCTTCGACGCGCGCGATCTGCCGACGGAGGCCGCGTGTATCACGCGACGGGTCGTGCTGGCGGCTGTCGGCACTGGGATCGCCGGCGCCGCCGAAGACGGCATCGGGCCGCTGCGCGACCTGTTGCTGTCGCGCGGTGGGACGGCGCAGGCGCGCGCGCTGGTGTTCGGCGACCGCCTGCCGGCGGCGGCCGCGGCGCAGCTCAACGGCACGATGTGCCGCGCGCTCGACTACTGCGATGCGATGGCGCCCGGCATCCACATCGGCTCGTCGGTCGTGCCGGCCGCGTTCGCGGCGGCCGAGTTGGCCGGCGGCTGCAGCGGTGCGGACTTGCTGGCCGCATTGGCGGTCGGCTGCGAGGTCGGCGCCCGCTTCAATCTGACCGAGTCGATGTACGACGGCTTCGACCCGACCGGCGTCGCAATCGTGTTCGCGGCGACCGCGACGGCATCGCGCGTGCTGCGCCTCGACGAGACGCAGACCCTGCATGCGCTCGGGCTCGCGTTCAACCGCTGCGGCGGCAGCTTCCAGAGCAACATCGACGGCACGCTCGCGGTCCGGGTGATCCAGGGCTGGGTCGCGCAGACCGGCATCGACTGCGCGCAGATGGCGCTGCACGGCATCAGCGGGCCGACCCGTTTTCTCGAAGGCGTCTACGGCTATCCGCACCTCTACGGCCGCGACCGGCTCGACCCGACCCAGATGGTCGCCGGCCTCGGCGATGAATGGCGGCTCGACCAGATGGTGTTCAAGAAGTACCCGAGCTGCGGCGTCACGCAGGCGCTCACCGAGCTGACCTTGGAGCTGGTCGACACCCTCGACCTGACGCCGCATCGCGTGCGCCGGATCGAGGTGCGATTGCCGCCCTATTCGCACAAGCTGGTCGGCCATCCGTTTCGGATCGGCACCAACCCTCGCGTCGACGCACAGTTCAGCGCACGCTACTGCGTCGCCAACGCGATCGTGCGGCGCGCCTCGAAGCTCGCCCACTTCAGGCCCGAGCAGGTCGGCGACGCCGAGGTCAACGCGCTTATCGAGCGGGTCGAAGTGATCGCGGACCCGGCGCTCGACGTGCGCGGCCACACCGCGGTCGACGTCGCGCTGACGACGAGCGACGGCCGCACCGTGCTGCGCCAGCTCGACATCGCGCCCGGCTTTCCAGGCAACGGCCTCAGCGATGTGCAGCAGATCGCCCGCTTCGAGGACTGCGTCGCCTACGCGGCGCAGCCGTTGCCGCGGCGCCAGGTCGACGCCTTCCTCGGCGGTGTCGAGGCGCTCGAGTCGCTCGACGATGCGCGCCGGCTGATCGACCTGCTGATCCTGCCGCAGCGCCTGCAGCCGGCCTGACGCTCAGCGACCGGGTCGCGCCGCGCCGAGCAGGTTGAGCGCGCCGATGAACGTGTTCAGGCGCTGGCGCATGAAGTCGGGCTGGACCGCCTCGGCATCGGCGAACTCGAGCACGACCGGCCTCGCTCGGCTGTCGGCGGGCCAGCGTGCGCCGCTCGACGCGGTCGGCTCGCCACTGCGCGCGAACGCGACCCAGCGCTCGGCCAGCGCGGCACCCGCCGCACGGTCGGCCGGAGTGAGCGGCGCACCGAGGCACTTGCAACTGTAACCGGTGCCGAAGACCGCCGGGATCTCGCCGCCGTGGCCGACGCCAGGCTGGTTCTGCGCATTCGACGACAACCGAGAGTAGTGGTAGCGCCAGGTCGGCGTGCGCTCCGACTGCAGTACCGCGATGCGGCACGCGAACGCGGTGAAGACCACGTCGCGCACGACCTGGCGTCCGAGCTCGGCGTCGTCGGTGACGCCGCGGTAGAGCGGTCGCACTGCGATGCGCGTGGCGCCGAGCTTCTGCACCAGCGCCGCCGGCTGGATGCCGAACGCGAGCGCGACGCTGGTCTCGTCGCTGTTGTTGCCGACCATCAGTGGGACAGCGGCCTGCTGCTGGGCCTGGAACGCCGCGAGGATCGAACGCGGCACCGCCGCATCGCCGACGATGAAGCTCGGCGCCAACGACAGCGCCGGGTCGTCGAACGATGCCAGCGTCTGCGCCGGCACGCGCCGCAGCTCGGCGAGCGTCGCCCGTTCGCCCGGCAAGCCCGCCGCCTTCGCGAGGCGGATGCCGGTCTGCCGCGCCTTCGCCCGCGAGTGGCTCGGCCGCTGTATGGGCTCTGCGCGATCGCGCGCTGGAACAGGCCCTGGGCCGGCGACGACGCTATCAGCGCGAGCACGCTCTGCGCACCGTCACTGGCCGAACACCGTCACCTGCGACGGGTCGACGCCGAACGACGCGATGTGGCGGCGGACCCATCGCAGCGCGGCGATCTGGTCGAGCAGGCCGAAGTTCGCGGCCCGTTCGGCGCTGCGTTGTCGAGGGCCGGATGGACGAAGAAGCCGAGCGGCCCGAGGTGGTAGTTGACCGTCACGACGACCACGCCCTGGCGCGCCAGCGGTTCACCGTCGTAGAGCGGCAGGCTGCCGCCGCCGAAGATCAGCGCACCGCCGTGGATCCAGACCATCACCGGCAGACGCGCGCCGGGCTCGGCTCGGCGTCCAGACGTTGAGGTAGAGGCAGTCCTCGCTCAGCGGACTGGGGTCGCCGCCGTTCTCGAGCGAGATTCCGGGCTTCTGCATGCACGCGCTGCCGTAGGCGGTCGCATCGCGTACGCCGCTCCAGCGCGGTGCGGGTTGCGGCGGCCGCCAGCGCAGGTCGCCGACTGGTGGTGCCGCGAACGGAATGCCCTTGAATGAGCTGACGTCGCCGTCGCGCGTGCCCGCGAGCGCGCCGGCGCTCGTCTCGATCCGACTCGGCACAGGTGTGGCCGTCGCGATGGATGCGCCAAAGATGCCGGCGAGCGCGACGCACGCGCCGCGCAGCCAACACCGCGCGCTTACGGCCGCCTCCGGCCGCAGGTGATGTCGCCTTCGCGGCAGTCGGCGAGGCGAGCGCGTTGGTCGGCGCGTTCGCGCGTCAGGCGTGCCACGCATTTCCAGTAGACGAAGCCTTCTGCGCTGCCGCCTTTGGCCGGTCCGCTCTCGTAGCGGCAAGCCGCCGTTCGAAAGCCGAGCCGCGCGCTCTGCATCCGGCGCAGGCGGTCGCGCTGGGTCGTCGGCAACGATTTCGAAAGCGCCTGGTAGCGATCGGCATAGCCCTTCGACGCGGCGAGAAAGTCTTCGTGGGCGCAGGCCGCCATGTCGACCTGCGTGGTGGCCGAACCGCACGCATCAGCGGCGGAGGACGCAGCGGTCGGCGGCGCGGGCGAGCGCTGCACCATCGAGAGACGCAGCGACAGCGGCGTCGATCCGCTGCCGGCGCTCACGACTTGCGTCGTCGTCATCCACAGACCGTCCGGCGTCTCGATGCGCGCGCGCACGGTCAGCCGAGCAGGGTCGCCGAGCTCAGGGTCGTACGGCAGGCGCCAGGCATAGGGCGGCCCGCCTGCAAGTTGCATCGACACGCTGGCGCGCTCGATCGCGGGGGCATCGGCGCGCGCCGTGTCCTGCAACGCGACGATCAACTTTGCGTTCGGCGGCGGCAGGATGCGCTCGAGGTAGATCGCATCGCCTTCGATGAAAGCGGTCGCGGCTTGGACAGCGGGACACGCGATCGCGGCGGTCGCAAGCAATGCGACGCGCGCCCAGCGGCACAGGTTCGGGCGGCGCGACGTCGCAACGCTCGATGCACGGACCCCCAGTGCCGAGCTCAACGAGAGTGGCCGGATCGCTCTCCTTCGTGCGCGGTGCGCGCCGGGCCGAAGGCCGCATGCGCGGCGCCGCGAAAGTCGGTCGGGGCCGGCTGGCCTTTGGCACGCGCGGCTTCGCGCGCGCGTTCGTGGTCCATGTCGGCCGGCACGAAGATCACGCGCTTGCCGGCGCGCCGCGCCGCCGTCATCTCGTCGCGCGCGATCGCGCCCCCGCCGATGCCGACGATCGTGCGGCTCGCCCGCACGATCGCCGTCGAGGTCGGCGACAGCGCCGACGAACCCGGCAGGCGCCCGCCCCAGGTCGTGTCGCGCACGAAGAACACGTCGTCGACGCACTTCGACAGCGCCACGCCCTGCTCGCGCGCGAGCACAGAGACGATGCCGATCGTCGCGAAGCCCATGCCGTTGGCCAGCTCGTAGACCGCGCCGATGCCTTCTTCCGTCGCGCCGATGTTGACGAGCGTGCGGCGCGGCTCGAACTTCGATAGAACCGCCTTCGCCTGCGCGAGCATCACCTCGCGGTCGTTGTAGCCGGCGCCCGAATAGCCGGCGAAGCTCAGCACGTCGAGATGGCGACTGCGGACGAAGGCCTGCACCTGTTTCGGCGTGGCGTCGTGCAGGGTGGCCTTGCCGTCGCACGCATCGGCGAGCGGCGAGACGCAAAGCAGCGCGGGAAGAACCCAAGCCAGCAGCGCGGAACGAAGCGATCCATGCCGAGGCGGGCTTGCGCACATCATCCGGCCCATTCTTGCCCAGGACGCTGCGAGACGCTTGGCCCGCGCCGAGGCGCGGGATCACGACGGCCGTGGAGCGACACGCGTTTCAAAGCGCCGCGGCGCACCGGACGCTCGTCGCGGGTCAGCGTCTCAGTGCAACGACGGCAACGATGCGATGGCCTCGTCGTTCAGCGCGCGCGCCTTTGATTGACTAATGTTACGGAGAATTGGACCCTAGATATAGTGCTCCGGCATGCATTGGATGCCACAGGCCCGCTTGTATCCGCCCTATCTGCGCTCACGAATCAAGGCTGGCCGGGGCGTTGGAGAGGGAGTCGCGTATCGACCCTGGTTCCGGGTCAGAGATGTGCCATCTCGAGGTACCTCGTCCTCGGTCCTCGGAATCAAGGTACCGAGGGCGTACCAGTCCCTATCGGAGCTTCAGACCACATACTTTTTTTTGACGGAGCGCCGAGCGTCGACGGTGGATGTCAGAGAACACTGGCCTATCCTCGACATAGACGGCACGCTCGAGTTGTGTGCCCAGCTTGGCGTGCCGCATGGCTACCGCGGTACGTTTCCCGAGCCGTTCACCATCACCTTCCTCGTCACAGAGAGGGTCAACGATCGTCTGGTGACCCGAGCCGCAAGCGTAACGACACGTGAGGACGCCGCCGATCCGGCCATCCGCCGGCGTCTTGCGGTGGAACACGCGTGGTGCGCGCGGAAAGGCATCGCTTGGACGCTTGTAGATACGTCCGCCTTTGACAAGACGCTGCTCTCGAGCTTGCGTTTTGTACGGTCCTGGTTTCGTAACCGGTATGAACCGGATGATGCTCTCGCAACCCGGTTCGTCGATGGATTCAACACGGTCTATCAGACGAACATGGTGCTAGGCGAACTGACCCGGCGCGTTGCCAAACTGACTCACACACCTGCCGACATCGCCGACGACACGTTTCGGTACTGCGCATGGTCAGGCCGCATCGACGTATCGCTGCTTCACCCCATCTCACTCGATGCGCCGCTCATTCTGAGGCGCTCACAGGCGCGTGCTTGAGTTTCAACCGCTCCCAAGAGCCAGACCCGCTCCCGGCATGGTGCTACGCCTGGGTTCAGACAAGCCCAGGTATCTGAGGTTGACCCATGTCTTTCGCGAGTGCGTGTTCGGCATGTGGGTCAGCGATCCGGAGAAGGCAAGGTACGCACGTCGGCCGCAGCGCTTGGGCAGTCGCGAGTTGTCGGAGATGGCTTCCGGGCCCGCTGCATCCTTGGGTCGCCTGGTTCTACCTGCCGTCCTAACTGACAGGCCCGAGGAAGGATCCGAGCGCTCCGCGGAGCTCGAAGCCGCTTGG
>Ga0207701_10004484_pt1 | contig 14182 bp, 12 predicted proteins | sample KBSSwiSSwithPhiX_FD_184294 | JGI IMG/M metagenome (GOLD analysis project Ga0207701, IMG submission 184294) | Switchgrass rhizosphere bulk soil microbial communities from Kellogg Biological Station, Michigan, USA, with PhiX - S5 (SPAdes) (version 2) | ecosystem: Environmental > Terrestrial >... | reverse complement strand
AATTCCCTTTTCACCCGCCGCCCAGACGGTTCGGGTGCCTCGGGCGATTGCCAGCGTGTGAAATCCCGGACCTTCGACCGCGGACCACGTGCGTCCGGAATCGGCGGAGTAGTCCGCACCGGACGGGCCGACGGCGATCGCGGTTCCCGGCCTCGATGGAATGAACGCGACGGCTGAACGGAGGCCTCGCAGCCCGCTCACGAGCGTCCAGCTCCGTCCTCCGTCGACCGTGATCGCGGCGTTGTTCACCGCGGCGGATTCGACCTTGTAGTCGCCGCCGACGACCACACCGCGATTCTCGTCGGCGAAGGCAATCGAGAAGATCCCTGCCGAGGCGCTCGACGGCAACGGCGTGGTCGTCACGTTCCAGGTGCGCCCGTTGTCGGTCGAGCGCAGTACCCGTGACGTGTTCGTGCCGATCCAGATCTGGCTTCGGCCGAGCGCGATGTTCGTCCCGCTCGCCGCGAACGCCCCTTCCCCTTCGAGCGCCGCGGGAAGACCGCTGGCGATCGGCGACCAGTGCGCGCCGCCGTCTGTCGTCGTCAATACCATCATCCGGCCGTCGACCGAGTCGCTGAACGCGAACCCGGTCCGGGCGTCGCGGAACGCCATCGCGTCGTAGAACGCCCGCGGGTTGTCGTTCCTGAACTGCAGCGTCCAGGTCCTGCCGGCATCCGACGTCTTGTAGATCCGTGACGCGTCACCGTCGCCGATGCTGAGGGCGTACGCGGTTCGTTCGTCAACGGCATCGATGTCGCGGAAGTCGAGCGCCGTGGAATCCGGGATCTCCAGGCGCGACCACGTGGCGCCGCCGTCGGCCGTGCGGATCACCGTGCCCGCGGTTCCGCTGGCCCAGACGACGCGCGAGGATGGGGCGCTGATGCCGCGGAGGCGTGCCGTGACGCCGGTGGTGACGAGCGTCCATTTCGGCGCCGCCGGCGACTGGGCCAGGAGCGGCGCCCAGGCCATCGCGACGGCTGCGATGGGCAACAACGCCGCGATCCTCACGCTTTCGGCCGCCCCCCGGCGCCAGGGGATTGCTCCAATCGCGCCGACAGCAGCATCGTGACTGCCGTGTAGACCACCACGACGATCACCAGCCAGCGGACCGTGCCCAGGTTCAGCTGCTTCACGATGTAAGCGGCGACGAGGACGCCGGGGATGCCGCCGAGCGCGAGGCCGAGCGCATTGCGCAGGCTGTAGCATCGCTCGCGGATGAAGCGCAGGCTGCCGACCGGCATGAGGAACGCGCACGAGCCCATCATGATCGGGAACGCCGTCTTCTCGCTCATCCCGAGAAGCCCGATCAACACCATGCACGGCGCGTACAGCCCGATCCCGAGAGTCATGAGCGCGCCGAGCACGAAGTTGCCGCCGATCGCAATCGCCAGCTTCGCGCCGCGCACCCCGATCTCCTCGCTGCCCGGGGGAAACAGGTTCATCTGCTTCATGAACATGAACACCGCGGCGGCCAGGAGCGCGGCGCCCATCCCGATCTGGACCTTCTGCTTCGACCAGCCGGCGACGACGCCGGCACCCAGCCAGGCGCCGAGGACCGCCGAAGTGATCATGGACACGAGCGTCAGGACGTCCACCGGGATGATCGTGGTGTAGATGAAGGCCTGGGCGACCGTGGGCAGGGTATGACCAGCGTTGAGCGTGCCGGGGATGATCCGGTCCGGCACCATCTGTTTCAGGCGGAAGATCGCGGTGGTCGTGGCGAACGAGCCGATCCCGAGGGTGTCGAAGAAATTGGTCACCGCGCCGACACCGACCTGCAGCGGCGTGGGAAACCGGGCGTCGATTGCGGGATCGGGCTCGCCACGGCCGCGGGTCTCGCCGTCCGTGACGGCAATGGCGCGGCCCCAGAGACCGACGAACACGGCGGTCAGGGCGCCAAGCGCCGTCAGCAATGCAGTAATCGGGTTCATGCGGCTGCAGTCTCCAGGGGTCGTGGCGGGGCAGAGTCGCCGTGAATTGGCACTAGCCTACCCTGAAATATCGGCGCCTAGCGGATTACGCGCAGCGTGGCCCGATACTCCGACTGGGGGGTATTGCGGCCGCTGAACGGGTAGGGCACCAGTTCCACGAGCCGCACCTGGACGTTGTCGAAGGCGACCGGCTCCAGGTTGCCGGTGTGCAGGTCGCGATCGCCACGGCCGGTGCCCGCCGCGATGTGGACCCGGACGATCGCGTCACCGCCCGCGATGCAGATGGCGTCGATCGGACAGCGGGAATCGCCCATGACGGAGACGAAGCGGACGCTCAGCCCGCTGTTGAATTCCGCGGTCTGACCCGGGGCGAGGATGACTTCCTGATCGATTGGCGTCGGCCCCGATGGACTGTTTCCCGAACAGGCCGTCGCCATCAGGAGACAGATAGGCAGCAGAAGATGACGCATACGGAAGGTCGCGAACCAGCGGAATGTATCGGTAATTCTTAGAGTGTCAAATCCCAAGGCCCACCGTTGGGATTTGGTGCTTGGAGCTTGGGATTTGACTCTGCAAGGTAGCAGAACAATCCGTAACAATCCGTTAGCCCTGGACCTTGAATGTCACGTGCTCGGACACCATGCCGCCCGGTGCCGCGACGCTCAGGCGCAGCGTGTACTCGCCCGGCGCGAGACCGGCGAGCGGCAGGTCGAACTGCGTGATGGGGGCCGACTGCTGGTCCATGGGATCGATGGTTCGCATCGGCTGGCGCCAGCGATTGAGGAGCGTGGCCGAGACCGCGGCCGGCATGCCCGACGCATCGAGTGCCGGAACGCGAATCAGCAGGCGATCGCTGCGCCAGAAGTCGCGCGTCGGCACGGGTGCCGCGTTCGGGTCTTCTGCGAGGGCGCGGAACTCGCGCGCGGACCGTGCGCGCAGGACCGCCGGCGAATAGATCGTCGGCCCTGCTGTCTGCGGCTTGGGGACGGTCAGGTCCCTGGCGTCGGTGTCCAGTACCACGCCCTTCACGTCCAGGATCTTCATGTCCACGCGAACCGGTCCGACCGGCGCGTCGAAGGACGCGTGGTTCGGGACGGCGGGCGAGACGGGGTCGGCGGTGGGTCCGACGGGGCCGTCGAAGAGTACGGTGCCATCAGGGGTCGAGGCCGTGATGACCACCGTCGATGCGCGGGGCTTCGAAGGAGTGGCGGTCACCGTGGACGGATAGGGGGCCGAGGGTACCCAGGTCACCATGACGAGGGCCCGCCCGGCTTCCGTCGGTGTGATGCCCGACCACGACTGGATGAGCGGACTCCGGCGCAGCACACGCATCGGCGCGCTGCTCGGTGGTGCCAGCGCGGCGCGCATCGTCTCGGAGATCGGAGCCACGTAGCCGGTGCGCGAGCGCACCTGGGCGTCCGCGCGCTTCACGCCGACCTGCAGCAGGTGAAAGCGGCCGTCGTTTCCATGTGACGCGCGATAGCTGAGCACGTAGTGCGCGTCGAGGTCGTTCATCATGCGCGTGAATCCGGCGTCCCGTTCGCCCGGACCGGCGAACAGCCGGCCGCCGGACTCGGTCGTCAGCGAGCGCAGCGCGACGAACGCCGGATCGGGCGGTGGAGCCCCCTCGCCTTCGACCAGCGGACGGGTGAGCGACGGCGTAAATGCGTAGACCGGCGTATCGGCGCGGTTGACGATCCTGATCACGCTCTGGAGGCTGGCGGGGAGATCACGGCCGGTGCGGCTCCGGTCGAACCCATCGCTGATCAACACGATCACGGCCGGCTGCTGGGCCGCGAATGCCGGAATGGCGGTCGCGATCGCCCGGAGCGCCGACGTGACGATCTGCGCCCGCGCCGCTTGCACCGCGGCCGGTGCCTGGGCCATGTAATTGCGCTCGAAGGCCGTGCGCGGCGCGTAATCGCCCTTGCGCCCTTCGAAGGTCCCGATTGCACGCCGCAGTTCGTCCCGATCCGCGGACGGCTTGATCGACGTGATCGGGTCGAGCGGCTTGAACACCACCGTCAGGTCGCCTGGCCGCACCCGGGCGTCCACGAAGCGCTGCAGCGACGTGCGGATCGCGGCGCTGTCCTCGGCTGCTGTATGGAATTCGTCGAGGAGGAACACGAACGTGCGGGCCGATGTCCTGCCCGCGACGAACTCGACGCCATCGACCGCTTGTGGCTGCCCGTCGACGACGACCTCGAAGTCCGAGGGCTTGAGATTCTTGAGCAGCTGATCGCGGCGATCGGTGACGACCGCGGTCACGCGCACCACGCCCGTCGAATCTTCAACCGCGCGCGATGAAGGAAGGGGAGCGGCCAGCAGCCACAGCGAACCGAAGGCCGTGACTCCGCACGCCACGGCGGCGAGGCGCGCGCTGATTCGCGCACCACACCCGGCGAGCGTCCGGAGGAGAGGCACGAATTCGAGTGTACACGAGCGGGCGTGCCGGAGGGAGAATGCCGGAATGGGGCGGCTGACACCTGCCGGTCTGGTTCTGGCGCTCGTCGCGCTGGTGGCCGCCTGTGGCAGCGGCGGTTCGACGGCACCGACACAGCCGCCGCCGGGGCCAGGGTCCCCCAGCCCGCCGGCCGCACCCGGGCACCTGCTCGTCGTGACCCACACGGCAGGCTTCCGGCACGACTCGATTCCAGCCGCCGAAGCCGCGCTGCGGCAGATCGGCATCGACAGCGGTCTCTTCGACGTGGCGTTCTGCCGGACGGCGGCAGAGGTGCGCGAGCGGTTGACGCCGGCGGGTCTGACGGGCATCGACGCGGTCTTCTTCGCAAACACCACCGGTGACCTCGGCATTCCCGACGTCCAGGCGTTCGTCGACTGGGTCGCGGGGGGCAAAGGCTTCCTCGGCAGTCACAGCGCGTCGGACACCTATCACGAGTCCCCGGCCTTCCTCGCGATGCTCGGCGGAGAATTCGTCACGCACGGCGCGATCGTCGACGCCGAAGTTCGCGTGGCCGAACCATCCAACCCGGCCGTCGCCCACCTGGCGCCGACGTTCCGCATGTCGGACGAGTGGTATCGCTTCAACCTGACGGGCCCGGCGCGAACCGTTCTGCTCAAGTTCGACCGCAACCCGGCAGACGGAGTGGGGCAGCAGGGCGCGGCGGTGGATCTTCCGCTGGCCTGGCAGAAGGCGCACGGGTCGGGCCGGGTCTTCTACACCGCGCTCGGGCATCGCAGCGAACTTTGGGATGACGCGAGATTCCGCGTGCACCTGCGCGAGGCGATCCGCTGGACACTCAATCGCTAATCACTAATCGCTAATCCTGAATCCCGAGTCCTGAGTCGGGATTGCGGACTCGGGCATCCGGATTCGGGATTCGGGACCGAGGACTAGAGATTAGCGATCAGGGATTCGATGTCGTCCGGGGCGATGGGCTTCGTGAGGTGATGATCGAAGCCGGCCTCCGCGGACTTTCTGCGATCCTCGTCCTGTCCCCACCCGGTGAGCGCCACCAGCACGATCCCGCCGCCCCAGGGGGCCTCGCGAATCCGGCGGGCCACCTCGAAGCCGCTGAGGCCCGGCATGCCGAGATCGAGCAGGGCGACCTCGGGTCTGAACTCGGCGGCGACCTTCAACGCCTCCGTCCCGTTTTTCGCGATCTGGACGTCGTGCCCGGAGAGTTGCAACCAGAGCTGAAGGCTCTCAGCGGCATCGAGATTGTCGTCGGCGATGAGGACGCGTTTGCTCACGGCAGTCTCCGCTGACGGTGATGTTTCCCGCTCGGCCCGGGGGCTGTTCTGCTGGACGCGCGGCAGCCGCACCCGGAACGTGCTGCCGCGATCCGTTCCGTGGCTCTCGGCCGTGACCGAACCGCCGTGCAGCTCCACGATCGAGCGCACCAGCGTCAGGCCGATGCCAAGCCCGCCGGACACGCGGTCGCTGGTGCGATGGACCTGCGTGAACATGCCGAAGACGGCTTCCAGCATGTCCGAGGGAATCCCGATTCCCGTGTCCGTGACCGCCACCGTGACGTCGTCGGCGGTCGCGGACGCATCGATCGTGATCTCGCCGCCGTCAGGCGTGTACTTGGTGGCGTTGGTCAGCAGGTTGACGAACACCTGCGACAGGCGTTCGACGTCGGCATCGAGCGCGATCGATTCCTGCGGCACGATGACCCGGACGTTCCGGGACTCCGTTCCGAGGGCCAGGGAGGTCGACTCGACCGCCGCCCCGATGACCTCGGCCAGCGTCGATCTGGTCATGCGCAGCTGCAGCTGACCGCGCGAGATCCGTGACACGTCGAGGAGATCTTCGACGAGACGCACCAGCTGTTTCAGCTGCCTGTTGACGATCGCGCCGGCACGCTCGCTGACGGCCGCGCCGGCGTGCCGCATGGTCAACAGGTGAACGGAGTTGCGCATGGCGGCGAGCGGGTTGCGCAGTTCGTGCGCGAGCGTGGCCAGGAATGCGTCTTTCCGGCTGTTCGCTTCGCGGAGGGCCTCCTCGGCCCGGCGGCGATCGCTGACGTTGATGATCGCGGCCACATACCCGATCACCGCGCCATGTTCGTCGAGTTCAGGCTCGTAGGCGAACCGCATGAACTGCCGGCCGAGCCGCTCGTAGGGCACTTCGATCTCGACGTCGACGTGTTTCCCCGCGAGCGCGCGCGCGAGGTACGGCTTGATCGTGTCGTAGGCCTCATGGCCCAGGATCTCGGGAATCCGCCGGCCGATCAGGTCGGCAGGCTCGAGGCCGAACCGCGCCGCGTACGGCCGGTTCACGAACTTGAAGCGATGGTCCAAATCGCAGTACGCGATCAGGACGGGTGCGTTGTCGGTGATGAATCGCAGCTGGCGTTCCCGCTGGCGCGCGGACTCCTCGGCCGCCAGCCGCGGGGTGACGTCGCGGTTGATCTCGAGCACGACGCGCTCGCCGGCGGCGGCGTCCAGGGCCCAGCGCGAATCGACGGTGATGCGATTGCCATCCCGGTGCGTGTGCACCAGGCGCCCCTCCCAGACGCCGCTCTCGTCGAGCGTCTGTTCGATCGCCGACAGCGGGCCTGGAAAATCGGTCTTGAGCAGGTCGTGACACACCCGGCCGATGGCGTCGGCGGCGCTCCATCCGTAGGTCCGTTCCGCGCCTTTGTTCCAGTAGAGGATTTCACCGCTGGATCGCCGCACCGCCACGGCATCGTAGGCGTGGTCCAGGAGCATCCCCAGGGTCGCTGCGTCGATCAGGGTCCCCGTCGGGACAGCGCCGAATCGCGGCTCAGAAGCAGAAGACATCGGAGGGACACCAAGTATAACGAGTTGACGGGGGGAGTTAGAGGTAGAGAGAGGGAGGCGCTCGAGACCACGGATTTCGAAACGGAGCAACGGAGCCAACGAAGCCAACGGAAAGTTGGCTGGTTGAAAACCAACCATCTTCCGTTTACTTCGTTGGCTCCGTTGCTCCGTTTGAGAATCCGTGAGCTCGATGGCCTCCCTCGCTCTCCCTCCCTCGAAGCGCCTCAGTTGCCTCTACCGCGGGAGCCGCTGCGCGTCGAGCGCGTACATTCCGCGGCCGTAGGTGGCGATGACGATCAGGTGATCGCGCGGATGGTAGGCCAGGTCCGAGACCTGCACCGACGGCAGCCCTCCCCCGAGCACGGTCCACTGACGGCCGCCGTCCCTGGTGATGAAGGCGCCGAAATCGGTACCCAGGTAGAGCACGTTCGGATCAGTGGGATCCTCTCGAACGACGTTGACCGGGCCGGCGGGAATGTTTGCGGCCAGGCTCGTGAACGTCCTGCCGACATCGGTGGACTTGTAGACGTAGACGCCGAAATCGTCGTCTTCGCGGCCGCGCTGCGTCACGTAAACGGTGCCATCTGCGTGCTGCGAAGGTACGACCCGGGAGTACCACCGGCTGGTCGGAACGTTCGCGGTCACTTCAGTCCAGCTCTTTCCATCCTGCGTGACGTGCAGCTTGCCGTCGTCGGTGCCGGCGTAGAGGAGCCCCTTGCGCCTCGGCGACTCCGCCAGCGCGGTGATCGTCTGGAACGGGATGGCGCTCGAGCTCCTGAGGAGCATTCGCGACGGATCGTTCGACGTCAGATCGGGACTGATGCGCTCCCACGTCGCGCCGCGATCCGGAGATCGGTAGACGAATTGATAGCCTGCGTAGATGGTGCCCGGTTCGTGCTGCGACGCGATGATCGGCGCCATCCACTGCGCCCGCAGTTCGACGTCGGCCGAGTGCGGCCGGATGTTCGTGGCGCTGCCGCGGCCCCGTCCCCGGGCGCCGCTTCGCGCCGACAGACCGGACACATCGGTCCGTGTGAAGTTGCCGTAGAACCCGTGCGAGAAGATGGTGTTGAGATTCGCGGGATCGATCGCGTGGTGAGAACCCTCGCCACCCGGCGCGTTCGTCCATTCCACCGCCTGCACTCGATCGCGTCCGGCTGACAAATCGATCCGGCCGCGCCGGCTCCCGTCGTCCTGGATCGAGCCGTAGGCGAGTGCCGGTGTGCTCCCGTCGAGCACGACATTGTAGAACTGCACGCCGCCGGCAGACGTGGCGTAGGTCCACGTCTTCCCTGAATCGTCCGACAAATAGAAGCCGCCATCGTTGGCGCTATACAACGTCGCGGGCTTCGCCGGATCGATCCACAGGCCGTGATGATCGCCGTGGGTCCCCCGGATGCGCGAAAACGTCTTGCCGGCATCCCGCGACACGTTGAGGTCGAGGCCGAGCGTATAAATGGTGTTTTCGTCGGTGGGGTCGACCCGGATCTGCCCGAACACCCAGCCGTAGGTCCCCGAATGGCCGCTCATGTACTCGTTGCTCTCGCTGACTTTCCGCCAGGTGGCGCCCCGGTCGTCCGTCCGATAGATCTCGGCCGCCTTGATGCGCGCTTCGACAATCGGCCGGCTGTACGCGTCCCGCTCGCCTTCGCGGGCCGGCCGGCCCGCATCGTAGTTGTCGACGAACGCGTAGAGCACGCGCGGATTCGATGCCGCCGCGTCCAGCCCGATCCGGCCGCGGAACTGCGCCGGCGGCAGGCCCTGGCTCGCGTCGGTCCACGTCTTTCCGCCGTCGGTGCTCTTCCAGACGCCGCTCTCGGTCGATCCCGGCTCCACGCGTGGATCGCTCCACTTGCGCCTGGTGCGCTGCCACGTGGCGGCATAGAGCGTGTCGGGATCACCGGGATCCATCACGAGGTCGATGGCTCCAGTTCGTGGACTCTTGTAAAGGACCTTCGACCAGGTCCGCCCGCCATCGGACGTCATGAACACACCGCGGGTCTCGTTCTCGGTCCAGGCATGGCCCGACGCCGCGACATAGACAATGTCCGGGTTGGTCGGATGAATGACGATGCGGGCGATCGTCTGGGTGTCCGTGAGGCCGGCGTGCGTGAAGGTGCGGCCGCCGTCGATCGACTTGAACACGCCGACGCCCGCCATCGACGCGCGGAACAGGTTCGCCTCGCCGGTCCCGATCCACACGATGTCGGGATTCGATTTCGCCACGGCCACATCGCCGATGCTGGTGCTTGCCTCGTTCTCGAAGACCGCGCGCCAGGTCGCACCCCGGTCATCCGACGCCCAGACCCCGCTCGTCGCGAACGACACGTAGATGCGCCGTGTCGACGGCGTGTCGGCGACTGCGACATCGGTTGCACGCCCGGAGATATTGGTTGGACCGAGGTATTGCCACGGCACGCCGCGTGAGGGGGACGCCTGCGCCATCGAACGGTAAGTGTCGTAACCACGCCGCAGGAATTCGGCGTCGGCCGGTGCCGGCGCCTGCGCACGGAGGAGGGCAGCGCCGAGCAGCGCCGAGATCGCGCATGCGGGCACCACCGCACGAAGAACCCGTTCCCGCATCCAGTCACTCCAGAAGGGCGCGTCCGAGGTCAGAGCTGCAGCGCTTCGCCTTCGCTCGCCGTCTCGGTCGCGCGGAAGATACGCTGGGCGTCGAGGCGGATACGCACCAGCGCTTCATCGGTTCGCCCCGGTTTGTGGTGGAAGAGCCAGAGGCCGCCCGCATCGACCCTCGCCGCGAACTCCGCGCACTGACGCCAGTCGCTGTGGCCCCAGCCGCGGTGTGAGCGGAGCTCGTCGGGCGTGAAATGGGCGTCGAGCACGAGCGCGGCCGCACCGCGCGCGAAGTCCGCGAGCGGCTCGTCGAATCCCGGATCGCCGAACTCGTGATCGGTGGCGTATACGACGTCGCCCGTCACTCCGCGTACACGAAATCCAAGCGCACCGCCTGGATGGTTCAGCCTGATGGCCGAGACTTCGAATCCCGCCACGGTGATCGTCCCTTCGCGAACCATCTCGACGTCCGGCTTGTTCGGAAGGTGCTCCGGACGCACCGGGAAGAAGGGCGAGCGAAACAGGACGTCGAGCCAGTCGGCATGCGAGTCCTCGAGCTCGGGGGCGAGAATGCGCGGCCGCCAGCCCGGGCTGTAGAGCTGTGAGAGGAAGGGAAGGCCCTGCAGATGATCCCAATGGTAGTGGGTCAGCAGGATCGGCAGGTCGCGCGGGACGCCGGTCAGCGCAGGTCCGAGGCCAACGATTCCCGATCCGGCGTCGAGGATGAGGGTCTGCCCGGTTTCATCATCCGTGATCTCCACGCACGGCGTGTTGCAGCCGTGCCCGATTGCTGCCGGAATTGCCCATGGCACCGAGCCGCGCACGCCCCAGAACCGCAATTTCACCGGGGGATGATATCCGCCTTGAGGACGTGTAGTATGGATCTCATGTTCAGCTCTCTTTCCGGTTGGGCAATCGCCTGTGGAATCGTCGCTGCGGGTGCGGCGTTCCAGCAGGCGCCCCCGCCCTCGCAGCCCCCTCCTCCGCGCGTCCCCACGTTGAAAGTGGGTGATGTCGCGCCGGCCTTTGCGCTTCCGGGGTCCGATGGCAAGGTGCACCGCTTGTCCGACTACAAGGGCAAGACGGTCGTCCTGGCCTGGTTCCCCAAAGCGTTCACTGGTGGGTGAACGGCCGAGTGCAAGTCGCTCCGTGAGAGCGGCGAAAACATCCGGTCTTTCTCCAATGTCGTCTATTTTGCGGCGAGCGTGGACGATGCCGAGACGAACAAGAAGTTCGCCGAGCACGTCGAAGCCGACTATCCCATCCTGAGCGATCCCGAAAAGAAAGTGGCGACCGCCTATGGCGTGGTCGATGCCCAGCATCCGCTTGCTGCGCGCTGGACCTTCTACATCGGGCCCGACGGCAAGATCCGCGCGTTCGACGAGAAAGTCAGCCCCCCGACCGCGGGGGCGGACGTCGTGAAGAAGCTCGAAGAGCTCAAGGTCCCGAAGGCCACCAAGTAGCCCGGAAATCACAGTCCTGCGCGCGAGATCACAGTTTCGCGCGCAGGATTGTCGTCACCTCGACCCTACCTCAGCCTTTTCTCGACCAGGACCCGGCACGGCGCGTGAAAGCTTTCGGGCCGTCCATGCGCATCAGACTGGCAGCTGTCAGTACCTTTGTCGTTCTTGCGACCCTCGAAGCCGCGGCGCCGCCCGTGCTCATCGAGCCGCTCCTCGGGCGCCAGGTGTTTCCGGTCACCAACTGGTGGAATCAGGACATTTCGGCGGCGCCGGTCGATTCACGTTCGGCGGCGCTGATCGACTGGATCAGCGGACGCTCGCCGACCAACCCCACTGCGGTCCGCCGTCTCCATCCCGACTTCGGACCGCCCCCGTATGGAATCCCGTACGTCGTCGTGGCAAGCGATCAGCCGCGCGTGCCTGTCACGTTCAGTTACTGGGACGAGAGCGACACGGGCATTCCAGGGCTGCCTGGCTATCCGATTCCCGACGAAGCGAGGACGACCGCGAACTACATCGAAGGCGGCGTGGCTGGCGGCGGGAGCTCAGGCGATCGTCACCTGCTCGTGATCGATCGCACCCGCTGGATCCTCTACGAAACCTTTGCCACCATGTGGAACACACAACTCGGGCGGTGGGATGCCGATTCCGGCGCGATCTTTGATCTGTCGAGCAACGCGCGCCGGCCCGAAGGCTGGACCTCCGCCGACGCTGCGGGCCTGGCGATCTTGCCGGGGCTGGTGCGGTATGACGAGGTTTTCGGTGGGGCCGAGATTACCCACGCCTTCCGGATGACGACGCGCGCCACGAACGGGTACGTCTGGCCCGCGTCTCACCGGGCCGGGTCGAACACCAGCGCGCCGCCCCTCGGTGCCCGTTTGCGGCTCAAGGCGTCGAAGAACATCTCGACGTTCACACCGGAAGTTCAGCGGATCTTCAGGGCGATGAAGCGGTACGGCCTGATCGTTGCCGACAACGGGTCCGACATGTACATCAGCGGGACGATGGACGCGCGGTGGAACAACGACGTCCTGAATCCGGCATTCAGTGCGTTGAACGCCGACGACTTCGAGGTCATTCAATTGGGATGGCAGCCTCCGGCTGGGCCGAGTTCGCCGACGAACCTGCGGATCCTTCGCTGACCGTGATTCACCGCAAGTTGAGCACAGGCAACAGCTCTCCCGGCCCATCCTCACGCGTGTAGTACACGCCTTCGAGAAACAATCCCGCTGCGGGCGCGGTCAGGGCGGCGACGTCGATTGTGTCGTCGATCGCATCCTGCGGCCGGAGATCGCCGCGGCCCACCGCCGCGAGCACTCCGACCAGGCGGCGCACCATCTTCCAGAGGAAGTGGGAGCCGCGCACCCGGATCAGGATCAGCGGCCCCGACTCGGCAATCTCGATGCTGTCGACCAGCACCACGGTGGATTTCTCCGACGGGTCGTCGTCGGTGAAGCCGCGGAAGTCTTTCAGGCCTTCGAACAGCCCAGCCGCTTCCCGCATCGCGGCCAGCTTCAGCGGCTCCTTGATCCACCAGACGAAGGGCTTGCCGAAGGCGGTGCGGCGCCGCGAGATTTGATAGAGGTAGCTTCGGGAAACCGCATCATGCCTCGCGTGAAAACGGTGCGGCACGTTGTCCACGGCGAACACGTGGATGTCGGCTGGCAGCTCGTCGTTCAATTTGCGGCGGAGGAGCTCGGGTGCGAGCGACGTGTAGAGCTCGAGATGAGCCACCTGTGCGAGCGCGTGGACGCCGGCATCGGTTCGACCCGATCCATACAGCTCGAACTCCCGCGGCCGCAACGCTGCGCGGATGGCTCGGTCGATCTCACCTTGCACCGTGCGGGCGTTCTGTTGAATCTGCCACCCGCTGTAGCGCGTGCCGGCGTACTCGATCGACAGCTTGAATCGAGGCACTCGAGTCCGGGCTCTAGCGCTTGTCGTTTATGGACCGGATCATGCGCCTGACGATCGCGCGCGGCGTGACCCGGATCGCCTGAACGCCGATCCTGTTCACGACACCGGGAACGACGATCGCCTGGCCGGCCATCATGCCGTCGAATCCGGCACGTGCGACGCCGGCCGCAGAGGTGACGGCCAGTGTCGAGAATAGCCCCGCCTCCTGCATCTGCGAGAGCCTCGACTCCTGCATCTGCGCGCGTTCCTGGAATCCCGTCCTGGTCGGTCCGGGACAGAGGCAGGTGATCTTGACCCCGCTGCCGGCGACCTCCTCCGCAATGCCCTCGGTAAACGAAAGCACGTACGCCTTGGTTGCGTAGTAGACCGACATCATCGGTCCGGGCTGAAAGGCCGCCGTCGACGCGACGTTGATCACTCCACCGGTCCGACGGGCGAGCATGCCGGGCAGCAGCAGCCGCGTCAACTCGGTCAAGGTCACCGCATTCAACTGGATCATCTCGATTTGCCGATCCGCCGGCAACTCGGCAAACTCGCCCTGCAGGCCGAAGCCCGCATTGTTGACGAGCACGTCGACCTGCAGGTTGTCGGCCTGCAATCGATCGACGAGCACCTGGCCGCTGCGAGGCTGCGACAGATCGGCCGTGACGACTCGGATATTCGTGGCGCGGCCCTTGTCGGGACCGCCCGGCGGACTCGCCGCTTCCGCTTCCCTCCGGCCGGAGCCTTGGCCGCGGCCGGACAACGTACGCGCCACCTCCTCCAGTGCGCCGCTGTTACGGGCGACAATGATGAGATCGTATCCGTGCTGAGCAAATTTGTAAGCAAACGCTTTTCCGAATCCTGCTGTCGCGCCTGTAATGAAAACTATTTTTTTCCGGTTCATTTGATATTAAATCTTCAATTTTCAATCTTCAATTTCCAACCTTTCCAAAGGATCCTTCGGACAATAAATTCAGTTTACTATTCTTATAACTGAATGTGAAATATATTATTAGTCCTGTAAGCAGCCAGATCGTAAAACCAATCCAGTTGCTGATTCCTAAT
>Ga0207701_10004483_pt1 | contig 14183 bp, 9 predicted proteins | sample KBSSwiSSwithPhiX_FD_184294 | JGI IMG/M metagenome (GOLD analysis project Ga0207701, IMG submission 184294) | Switchgrass rhizosphere bulk soil microbial communities from Kellogg Biological Station, Michigan, USA, with PhiX - S5 (SPAdes) (version 2) | ecosystem: Environmental > Terrestrial > Soil... | reverse complement strand
CGCCGCCGCCGGCGTCCGTCTGGCCCGGCTCGACTACGCGACCGGGAACAAGACGGCCGCCCACACCCGCCTCGATGGAGTTCTGGCCAAACACGCCAATGACGTCGAAGCGCTGGTGACCAAAACCCGCTGGCTGCTGGCGGAGAACCGTCCCCAGGACGCGCTCAAAGCGGGCGAGGCCGCGGTCGGGGCGGACCCCACGTCAGCGATCGCGCAGTACCTCGTCGGCACGGCGCACGCGGCCCTGCGGCAGAACGACGAAGCGAAGGCCGCCTTCGGCCAGGTCCTGAAGCTGAACCCGCGGGCCGCCGCCGCACAGACGGCCCTTGCCGGGCTGAACCTGGCTTCCGGCAGCACCGACGCGGCGGTGCAGTTCGCCCGGGACGCGCTGGTCAACGCCCCCGGCAACGCGACCGCGCAACTGCTGCTGGTGCGCGGCCTGCTCGCCAAGGGAGACGTCAACCGGGCCCAGTCGGAGCTCGCCGCCTTGACGTCGAGGGCGCCCGACGATCCGAACGTTCGCGCCGTCAACGGCACGTTGCTGCTGCTCAAGAAGGATCAGGCGGGGGCGCGGCGCCATTTCGAGACGGCCTTGCAAAAGGATCCGAAACAGCTCGACGCGCTCGCCGGACTCGCCGCGATCGAGGCCTCCTCCGGCCAGGTCGAGCGCAGCCGCGACCGGGTGGCGGCACAGCTCGCCAAGGATCCCAAGAACGGCAACCTGCTCATGCTCGCGGCGCGCATCGACATCACCGCCAAGGACCTGCCGGCGGCCGAGCAGAAGCTGCGGGCGGCGATCGACGTCGAGCCCTCGAACATGCGCGCCTACGACCTGCTCGGGCGGATCTACATCGATCAGCACAAGCTGCCTGAGGCCCGGCAGGAATTCCAGAAGATCGTCGACAAGCAGCCCAAGGCGGTCGGGCCGAACACCGTCATCGGGATGCTCTATCACACCGAGAACCAGGTCGGCGAAGCCGAAAAGGCCTACCGGCGGGCCCTCGACGGCGACCCGTCGGCACCGGTCGCCGCCAACAACCTGGCCTACATCTACGCCGAGCGCGGCGAGAATCTCGAAGAGGCGCTCACCCTGGCGAAGGCCGCGGCGGCCCGGCTGCCGGACGAACCGCTGGTCATCGACACGGTCGGTTGGGTCTACTACAAGAAGCAGCTCTCCGCGCTGGCGATCCCGGAGTTCCAGAAGTGCGTCGACAAGGATCCCCAGAACCCGACCTACCTGTTCCACCTGGGGCTCGCCCAGGCGCAGGCCGGCGACGCGCCGAAGGCCCGTGCCGCGCTCGAGCAGGCGCTCAAGATCAACCCGGCCTTTCAGGGCGCTGATGAAGCGCGCCGCACGCTCGCCTCGTTGAAGGGCTAGCCTCCACGAGATGGCGCTGACGGCCGAGTACATCCCGCCGACGCCGACGCCGACCATCCCCTCGGCGTCGATGCGCCGATCCTGGGGCACCGCGCTCCTGGCTGTAGTGGCGATCGAGCTGATTGCGCTCTACGCGCCGACGGCCCGCTGGCTCTACGGCCGCTGGACGATGAGCGTCTGGCATAACGCGCACGGCCTCTTCATTCCGCCGCTCGTGGCGTGGATGATCTGGCAGGAGCTCAAGGCCCGCCCTGACCTCCCGGCCAGCTCCAGCCCGTGGGGCTTCGCCTTCCTGGTCCCGGCGCTCGCGCTCCAGGTGCTCGACACCGGGATGCACACCGACCTGCTGTCGGCCATGGCCCTCGTCCTGGCCTTGCCCGGCCTGTCGCTCCTCTTCCTGGGCGTGGCGCGGACGCGGCTCATCGCCTTCCCGCTCTTCCTCGCCATCTTCGCCTTGCCGATCCCGCTCGGGATGACGGAAACGATTCACCTGGTCCTGCGCAAGGTCGCCATTGCCGGGGCCTCGGCGGTGCTGCCACTGCTCGGGATTACGGTGTTCAGCGAGGGAACGACGCTCCATACGGTGCGGGGCTCGCTCGAAGTTGCCGATGCCTGCAGCGGCTTCTCGACCCTCTACGCCGCGATGGCCGTGGCCTTTCTCACGGCCTATACCGCCGCGACCACTGCCCGCCGCGCCCTGGTATTGCTCCTGGCCGCGCCGATTGCGATCGCGTCGAACGTGCTGCGCGTCATCATTCTGGTCGGCCTGGTCGTCTGGCAGGGCCAGCCGATCCTCGAAACCTTCGTCCATCCCTTGTCCGGAATGATGACGTTCGCGTTATCGCTGCCGATCATCTTCTGGCTCGGCGGCCCGCCGGCGCAGCGGACCACCGCGCCATGATGTCACCGCGCTACGCGCCGGTGGTAACGGTCCTTCTCGCGCTCGCGTTGATCCCAACCATCCGCAACACCTACCTCGCCGCGCGGGTGACCGACGGGCGCACCCTGCAGTCGATCCCGATGTCGCTGGCGGGTCGGTACGGGAGCGCGACCGAGCGCGGGACCCGCTGGGCGGCGACCACGCTCGAAGCAGAGGACGCGATCGAACGGCGCTACGGACCCGATGTCACCTTGTTCGCGGCCCGATCGTTCGACGCCAAGCAGCTGTACCACCATCCCGAGCTCGCGGTGGCTTACGGCAGCAGCTACTCGTCGTCCGGCGTGCGGCCCGCTGTGTCCCGGCCGTCCGTCCCCGTCCACTGGCTCAGTGGGACGGAGGCCTGGGCGATGTATGTCCTCGCGTACGGCGACGACTACGTCACCGATCCGATCCGTTTCGAACTGCGGCGCGCGTTCGCCTCGCTGGTCACGCCGCGGCAGCCGATGACGCTTTTCTTCGCGCATGGGCGCCGCCAGGCTCCGGCTGACGCGGAGGCGGTCCTGCTGGCCGCCATCGACAGCTTCCACGCGCAAGGCGCTCACGGGCGCTGACGCGATGCCGCCGCTCCCCGGGCGGCCCGCTGCGTTCGAGGACGCGGCCGGCCCGCGCCTCCCCCGCCCCGATCGCTCCCCATCGTGATGCGTGTTGTCTTCCTGACCCATCGGCTGCCGTACGCGCCGAACCGCGGCGATCGCATCCGCGCCTACCACCTGCTCCGGACGCTCGCCACTGAGCACGACGTCCACCTCGTGTCGCTGGTGCACGACGCGCAGGAGGCCGCAGAAGTCGACGGTCTCAGATCGATTGCGCGCTCGGTGACGGCGATTCCGGTGTCACGCCCGGCGCGATTGGCCGCCGCCGCGTTGTCGTTGGCCGGTGATCGGCCCCTGACCCAGGTCCTGCTCCACAGTCCCGCGATTCACCCCGCGCTCCGTTCGCTGATCGCGCGCGAGCGGCCCGAGGTGGCCGTCGCGTTCTGCACGGCGATGGCCCGGTACACCGTCGAGCCGCCGCTGTCCGGCGTCCCCTGGATCCTCGACATGGTCGACGTGGATTCGGAGAAGTGGCGCACGATGGGCCAGGCGAGCGGACCCCTGGCGATGATCTATCGTCGTGAAGCGCGACTCCTGCGGGCGTTCGAACGGCGCGCGATGAGCCTCGCCTCCGCGACAACGATCGTCAGCGAGCGGGAGCGCACCCTGCTCGGCCAGATTGCCCCCGGGTCGGCGAGCCTGGTGGTGCCGAACGGCATCGACGTGCAGGCGTTTCACCCGCCCGGACCGCCGGCCGAGACTCCGGACGTGATCTTCTGCGGCGTGTTCAACTACGGCCCCAACGAGGCCGGAGCCCGGTGGCTGGCCACCCAGGTGTGGCCGTCGGTGACGCGCGCGGTGCCTGGCGCGACCTTGTGGCTGGTCGGGATGCACCCCACGGCGGCGGTCCGTGAGCTCGCCTCCGACCCGACGGTCCGCGTCACCGGCGCGGTGCCGCAAGTCCAGCCGTACCTGTGGCGCTCCGCGGTCGCGGCCGCGCCGCTGCAGTTGGCCCGCGGGATCCAGAACAAAGTCCTCGAAGCGCTCGCTGCCGGCCTCCCCTGCGTGGTCACGCCGCCGGTGCTGGAGGGCTTGCCCGACGCCGCACGGCCAGGGTGCCGGGTCGCAGCGGACCCGGCGGGGTTCGCCGACGCGTTGATCGAGCTCCTGGCACTCCCGGCGGCCGAGCGGCGACGCATCGCCGCCGACGCCGAGTTGGGGCGTCTGGGCTGGGGCGCGCAGCTCGCGCCGATGCTCGATTTGGTGCGCCAGGCAGCCGCCGGGCGTCCACAACCGGCGGCAACTCGATGAATCTGGAGAAGTTCTTGCTGAAGCGACGTGGTTACCGTGGTGATCCGCTATAACTGTGCGTGCCGATGACGAAATCTGTGATCGCCGGTGCTGATTCCGTGTCGGGGCCGCCGCTGACGCCTACGGATCCGGAACTGGCGTTCGAACCTGTACGTGTGCCGGCCAAGATGCCCCCGACCCTGTTCATGGTGGTCGACACCGAAGAGGAATTCGACTGGCACGCCCCGTTCTCACGGTCGAGCACCGGCGTGACGGCGATTGCCGCGCTGGACAATCTGCACGGCGTGGTGGACCGCTACCGCGTCCGGCCGATGTATGTGATCGATTACCCGGTCGCGACCAAGGTCGAGGCGTATTCAGTCATTCGCGAGATCGTCGAGTCAGGCCGGGGCCAGGTGGGAGCGCATCTGCATCCCTGGGTCACCCCGCCGTTCACCGAGGAGGTGAACGGCCCCAACAGCTTCGCCTGCAACCTGGGAGCGGCGCTGGAAGAGGCGAAGCTGCGGAATCTGACCGAGGCGATCGAGGGCAACGTCGGCGTGCGTCCGGACACGTATAAGGCCGGACGCTACGGACTGGGGCGGACGACCGTCAGGATCCTGCAGCGGCTCGGCTTCGACGTCGACATCAGCATCAATCCGCTGATGGATTATCGGCCCTCGGCCGGGCCGACTTTCGAAGCCTTCGATGCGCGGCCGTTTTGGTTCGGAGCTGAGCGCCGGCTCCTCGAGGTGCCCTGCACGCTTGGCTTCGCGGGCTTTGCGCGGCGGGCCGGACTGCCGCTGCATCGCGCCGCGGAGGGGGGCTTGCTGCGTCGTCTCAAGGCCACCGGGATCCTGAGCCGCTCTGGCGCGCTCAACAAGATCATGCTGTCGCCGGAAACGAGCACGCTGGACGAGATGAAGGCTGTCACGCGCGCCCTGCTCACCGACGGTGTGCGCACGTTCACGATGACGCTGCACAGCCCGTCGGTCGCAGTCGGGCATACCCCGTATGTCCGCAGCGCGGCGGAACTCCGGGCATTCCTCGGCCGGATCGACGCGTACTGTGAGTTCTTTCTCGGCGTGCTGGGCGGAGTCGCCGGCACGATCGAGGGTTTTCGTTCGTCAGTGATGCCTGGAGGCGCCGCCGCATGAAGGTACTTGGACTCTCTCCCCTGGACAAGGATTCGACCGTCACCCTGATGGAAGACGGCAAGGTCCTGTTTGCCGCGGGAGAGGAACGCTTCACCCGCGTGAAGCTGCAGAACGGATTTCCCTGGCAGTCGCTGCAGAACGCGCTCGACCTTACCGGCACGCGGGCCGAAGACATCGACGTGGTCAGCTACCCGTTCCTGGGATGGCAGGAGGAGACGCGGCTCTTCGAGCGCAACATCTCGAACGAGCGCGAGTTCCTGGACGACGCGGCCACCGGTGCGAGCAGCGACCTGCTGCGGGAAGCCGCCGCTCGGGTACCGAATCGCGAAACCCCGATTCCCGGTCTGCGGACGCCCAACGAGAAGATGGAGAAGGGCCTCGCCAAAACGCTCGCGTATCGCGTGCTCGGCGGCGAAGGCGTCGTTTCACGGAACATCGCCAAGCGCGGGTCGGCCGAGTGGAGCCGCACGGCCGGCACGTTCCACCGCAAGTGGCACGAGGAGCTCGAGTCGGGCCTGGAGGAACTTCAGCTCGGGTCGAAACTGAAGCGCGTCGATCACCATCTGAGCCACGCCGCGAACGCGTTCTACACCAGCGACTTCGACGAAGCGCTGATCGTCACGCTCGATGGGTACGGATCCGGCCTTGCCGGCAGCGTCAGCATCGGCCGCGACGGGGCCATCGAACGCGTGCATGGCGTCGAGTTCCCGCACTCGCTCGGCACCTTCTACGAGTCGGTCACCTCCGGCCTGGGCTTCCAGCCGAGCCGTCATGAAGGCAAGATCGTCGGCCTGGCCGCCTACGGCGATCCCGCGGTGCTGCGCGACGTGCTATTGGCGCGATTCCATCAGGAACCGGGCAGCTTCAAGATCCTCGAGAGCAACAACGTGTACTTCTCGCGGTTGCTCGCGAGCCAGTTCCCGAAGATCGACGTCGCCGCGGCGTATCAGCACGTCCTGGAGCTGGTGGCCACCGCCTATGTCTCGCACTATCTCCGCACCACCGGCATCAAGAACCTCGTTCTGTCGGGCGGTGTCGTCGCCAACGTCAAGCTGAATCAGCGCCTGAAGGCGATTCCCGGGGTGGAAGCGATCTTCATCCACCCGAACATGGGCGACGGCGGCTGCGGCACCGGCGCGGCGCTGCTCGAGTTCTACCGCAAGGGCGCGCCGCACTCGGCGATTACCGACGTCTACTGGGGCCCGAGCTATTCCGACGCGCAAATCGTCGACGCGCTCGGCCGCGCGCAGCTCCCCTTCGATCGCTACACGCCGGTGGAGCCGAAGATCGCGCAGCTCATCGCCGCCGGCAAAGTCGTCGCCCGCTTCGACGGACGGATGGAGTACGGGCCGCGTGCCCTGGGCAATCGCTCTATCCTCTACCACGCCAAGGAGCCCGAGGTGAACCAGTGGCTGAACCAGCGGCTCGGACGCACGGAGTTCATGCCCTTCGCCCCGGCGACGCTGGATGAGCACCGCGATGCCTGTTACCGGAACGTGACGGGCGGCGAGTTCGCGGCGCAGTTCATGACGCTCACGTTCGATTGCACGGAGCGGATGAAGGCCGACTCGCCGGCAGCGGTCCACATCGACGGCACCGCCCGGCCGCAGCTCGTCACCGCGACGTCGAACCCGAGCTTCCACAAGGTCATCACCGAGTATCACCGGCTGACGGGGATCCCGTCGGTGATCAACACCAGCTTCAACATGCACGAGGAGCCGATCGTCTGCTCGCCCGACGACGCGATCCGGGCGTTCCTCCAGGGGAACCTCGATTACCTCGCCATTGGTGACTGCCTGGTGGCGCACCCGTCGAGCCGGCACTGACGATGCGAGTGCTGGGGATCTCGGGCCGATCGCGCCGGGGCGCGGCCGCGATCGCCGTCGATGGCCGCATCATCGCGGCGGTCACCGACGAGAGCGTGGCGCGCGGCGCGGATGACGGCGACGCGCATCCGCTCGCGCTCCCGTTTGCAGCGATTCGGGCATGCCTGAGCCATGCCGGGCTGCAGTCCGAGGACATCGATCGGGTGGTGGTCGAAGGTCGTGACGAGCGCGACCTCGACGACACCAGGGCGCGATGGAGCGCCAGAGCCGCGGATCCCGCGCTGCGAGGACTCGCGGCGCAGCCGCACGTCGCCGCGGACACGTTGACGGCGCGCGCCGCACAGGCGCTGCTGATCGGTGGTCAGGCGCATGCGCGAATCGCGGTGCTCGATCTCGACGGCGTCGCCGGCGGCGGCATCTTCGAGGCGAATGCCGGACAGCTGTCGCCGGCGCGTCCGATCGAGGGGGTGCACCATCTGTCGAATGCCATCGCCGAGGTCGCGCGCACGCTGGGAGTGGCGCCGCAGGTCTCGTCGCTCGAGGCGCTGGCCGAGCGCGGTCACACCGATTATCTGGCCGGGCTGCGCGAGGCGCTGACCTACGGTGATTTCGCCATCGATGTCTCGACCGCGGCGCTCGCCACGACGATCGCGCGCGCGGCGGAGGATGCTCCCGGCGCGTTATCGGATCCATCGCCGCTCCACGTGAAGGTCCGCGACGCACGCACCGCCCTCGCTGCCAGCCTCGTGGCACGATTCACCGAAATCGCCGGCGACGTCGTCGCCGAGGCCGGCAATGGTGAAGGCGTCATCGCCAGCGGCAGCGCCTTCGAATCTGCCTCGGTCGTCAGCGCCCTGCAAGCCCGGCTGGGTACCTTCCGGGTGGCTCCGGTCCCCGGCGCGTTCGGACTCGCGCTCGGGGCGGCGATCCTCGGCTCCGAAGGGTGTGCCGCGAGTCTCCCGAACGGCCTGGCCATCGGACCGTCGTTCACCGAGCCGGACGTGAAGGAAGTGCTGGACGGTTGCCGGTTGGACTACGTGTACGAGCCGGACTTCGAGCGTATCGATGGCCGCGTGTCGCGCATGTTGTCGCGCGGCAAGCTGGTCGCCTGGTTCCAGGGCCCGATGGACTTCGGGCCGCGCTCGCTCGGCGGCCGCAGCATCCTGCTCGATCCCTCGAGCCGGTACGCACGCGAGAACACGAACCGCTATCTGCGGCATCGCCCCGACGACCAGCCGCCACCGCTGGTCATGCTGTCATCACGGACGGCAGCGGTCCTGACCGACCGTGTGTCGAGCCCGCTGGCGCCCGTCCGCGCGAGGGTCAAGGAGGACTGGCGGTTGAAGCTGCAGGCTGGTGTCGATGCCTCGGGCTGCTGCCGCGTGCATACCATCGAGCCGGGCACGAGCCGCCTGGCGGAGCTCCTCGCCGCGCACGAAGCGGAGTCGGGCGTCCCGGCACTGATCCACGTCGACCTGCGCGGCCTCGGAGAACCGACCGCCTGCTCGCCGCGTGACGCCATCCGCACCACGTTCTCCTCGCCGGTGGATGCGCTCGTCATCGAGCGCTTCCTCCTGATGAAGGATTACTGGCTGCTGCGAAGCGCCACGGACTGACCCATGGTCGAGGTGTCGCCGGCCACCGCCGAATCCGCCTGGACTGCGTACGTCGAGCGCCATCCGGACGCGACCGCCTATCACCAATGGGGCTGGCGGCGGGTGTTCGAGCGGGCGTTCGGACACGAATGCGTCTACCTGGCGGCCGCCGATCGCGGAACGGTTACCGGCGTTCTGCCGATCGTCGTGTTCAAGAGCCCGATCTTCGGTCGCTTCGGAGTATCGCTGCCCTTCGTCAATTACGGCGGGGCGCTCGCGGACACGGCGGTCGTCGCGCGCGAGCTGCTGGATGCGGCGGCGCGTGAAGCGTCGGCGCGCGGACTCAAGCATCTGGAGCTGCGGCACCTCGCGCCGCGCTACGCTGGCATCCTTCCGGCAAAGCAGCACAAGGTCGCGATGACGCTGCCGCTGCCGCCTCAACCCGACGCGCTGTGGACGGCACTCGACCGCAAGGTGCGCAACCAGGTCCGCAAGGCCGAGAAGAGCCAGCTGACGGCAGTCCACGGCGGGCTCGAGCTCGTGCCGGAGTTCTACACCGTGTTCGCCCGCAACATGCGCGACCTGGGCACGCCAGTCTATGCTCAGCGCTTTTTCGCGACGATTCTCGCGGAGTTCCCCTCGGCCGCCGAGATCGTCGTCGTCCGTCTCGGCGCGACGCCGGTGGCCGCATCGTTCACGTTCCGGTGGCGCGCGGTCACCGAAGTCCCGTGGGCCTCGTCGCTGCGTGAGCACCGTGCCCTTGCCCCGAACATGCTCCTGTACTGGACGATGCTCCGGCGCGCGATCGAGACCGGCAGCACGACGTTCGATTTCGGCCGCTCGACGCCGAACGAGAGCACGTTCCAGTTCAAGACGCAGTGGGGCGCCTTACCGACCCCGTTCCACTGGGAATACTGGCTCGCCTCGGGCGGTCCGCTCCCGGATCAGAGCCCCTCGAACCCGAAGTTCCAGGCGGCGATCGAGATCTGGAAACGGCTGCCGGTTCCCGTGACGACCCTGCTCGGGCCGCACATCATCAGGTCGATACCGTAGGACACGGCGGTCGGCGGTCCGAGGCCGGCGGTCGGCGGTCGGCGGTCGGCGGTCGGCAGAAGACGAGGCGGAAAGGTCGGCGGACCTGCGAAGCCGGCGCGCGGATTGTAAAGCTGAGAGCTGAAAGCTGATAGCTGGGAGATCAAGGAAGTGACTGGTCTGGTGCTGGACCCGGAGACGGACGCGAGGAGTTGGCACGACGTGCTGAGAGAGGGCATCGACATCCGGCTGGCGCGCCGGCCCGGACCGCCGCTGGTCAGGCGGCTGGAGCCGGTGACGTTCGGGATCCCGCTGCCGCGCGGCGCTGCCATGGACTCCGACGACTTCACGCTGTGGGATGCGGTCGGTCACCAGGTACCCACCGAGGCCCACGTGCTCGATCGCTGGTCCGACGAGTCGATCCGCTGGCTATTGGTCGACGCGCAGTTGTCCGACGACCCGGCCACCAACGCGGGGCCGCACTGCCTCCGGCACAAACCTGGTGCGACGGTGCAAGGACTGCAAGTCCGTCAGGATGGTGCCGCTGTCCATGTCGACACCGGACGGCTGCGGGCCGTCGTGGCGCCCGGGTCCGCCTTCCCGTTCACCGAGATCGTCGTCGACGGTGAGCAGGCGGTGGACGTCAGCCGGTCACGCGTGTCGGTGCTCGACGACAAGCGTCGGGCCTGCCCCGTCTTGTTCGAACGGGTGACCATCGAACACACCGGCACACTGCGTACGGTCGTCGCGGTCGAAGGTCAGATCAAGAACCCGGCCGGCGCCCTCGCGCTGGAGGTCCTGCTTCGCATTCACTTCTTCGCGGGATCGCCGACGGCTCGCTGGCTCCTGCGCCTCCGCAATCCGCGGAAGGCGGAGCATCCGGACGGCTACTGGGACCTGGGGAGTGCGGGGTCGGTGCTGCTCGAGGATTGCTCGCTGCAGCTGGCGATGGCCGGGGCCGGCGGCGTCACCACGATCTGCTCCGCCGAGATCGGCGCGCCCTTCGAGCCCGTCAGCTCCGCGTTCAGCCTTTATCAGGACTCGAGCGGCGGCGAGAACTGGAAGAGCCGCAATCACGTCAACCGCGAGCACGTGGTTCCGAACACGTTCCGCGGCTATCGGATGACCGGCAGCGCCGGCGACCGGGAGGGCCTTCGGGCCACGCCGGTTGTCGCGCTGACGCGCGAGAACGCGCAGCTCGTCGCGTGCATGCCGGCCTTTTGGCAGAACTTCCCGAAGGCGATGGAAGCGGCGGGCGACACGCTGACGCTGCGCCTTTTCCCGCAACAGTACGCCGATGTTCACGAGATCCAGGGGGGCGAGCAGAAGACGCATGAGTTCTTCGTCGCGTTCGGTCCCGATCGGGTCACTGACGAACCGCTCGCGTGGTGCCGCCAGCGGCTGCTGCCGCACGCCACCCCCGAGTGGTACGCGGCATCCGGAGCGGTCGCCTACCTGACGCCCCCGACCCTCCCGATCAGCGCCGATCACCGCCGGCTCGTGGATGCGGCCATCGCGGGCGCCGACACGTTCGAGCACAAGCGCGAGGTCGTCGACGAGTACGGCTGGCGTCACTTCGGCGACGTGTACGGAGATCACGAAGGCGTGCGCCATCCGGGCCCGACGCCCCTCGTCTCGCACTACAACAATCAGTACGACGTAGTCGGCGGCTTCGGCGGCCAGTTCCTCCGCAGCGGCGACCTGCGCTGGTGGACGATGATGGAGGAGCTCGCCGCCCACGTCATCGACATCGACATCTACCACACGCAGCAGGACAAGTCGGCCTACAACCACGGCCTGTTCTGGCACACGTATCACTACGGCGACGCCGACACGGCGACCCACCGTTCATATCCGCGAGCCGGAGCCAGGGAGATCAACGGCGGCGGTCCGTCCGCCGATCAGAATTACACCTCCGGGCTGATGCTGCACTACTTCCTCACCGGCGAAACGGCGTCCCGGGAGACGGTGATCGATTCCGCGCAGTACGTCATCGATGTCGACGACGGGTCCAAGACGGTGTTCCGGTGGCTGGATCGAGGCTACACCGGGTTTGCGACGGCGTCCGGGTCGTACAGCTACCACGGGCCGGGGCGCAGCCCGGCCAACTCGGTCAACGCGCTGCTGGACGGGTATCGGCTGACCGGCCGGCGACGGTTCATCGACAAGGCGGAAGCGATCATCCTGCGCTGTGTGCATCCGGCGCAGGACATCGATCGGCTCGACCTCCTCGACGCGGAGAACAAATGGTTCTACCTGATGTTCCTCCAGTCGTTGGGCAAGTATCTGGACGAGAAGGCGGAACGAGATCAGCTCGACGGGATGTACGCCTACGGGCGCGCGACGCTGCTGCACTACGCGCGATGGATGGCCACGCACGAACGGCCGTTCCTCGATCATCCGGAGAGGCTGGTGTTCCCCACCGAAACGTGGGCCGCGCAGGATATCCGCAAGAGCGACATCTTCGTGTGGGCAATGCAGCACGCCGAGGGGGGCGAACGCGCGCGGTTTCTCGAGAGGGCCCAGTTCTTCTTCGAGTACGCGACGACGACCCTCGCCGGCATGCCGACGAAAACGCTGGCCAGGCCGGTCATCCTGCTGCTCTCGAACGGCTGGCTCCGATCGTGGATCGAAGGTCACCCGGACGCGCGCAGACCTCAGGGCCTGACGACCCTGTCCTTCCCGCCGATGGCCCATTTCGAACCGCAAAAGCCCCGCGCGATGCGGCGGGCCAAGCGGATCGCCTTGGCCGGTGTGGTGCTGTTTCTTCTGCTCGTGGCGCTGTTCGTGAGAAGCATGCTGTGACGGCTACCATGCCCGACTCCATTCCGTGGTCAGAACGCTTCTATTACGCGCTGAGACCGTTCCTCGTCCCGGGTCTCCGCAACTCCCAGTACGACTACGCGGACGTGCTGCTCCGTGAGTCTGCATCGGCTCATGCGTGGCTCGACATCGGATGCGGCCACGACGTCGTGCCGGCCTGGGTTGACCATCCGGCGAAGCATCTGCGGCCCCAGGCCGGCATCGATCTGGATTTCGAGGCCCTGCAACGCAACACGCAGGTGAGGTGGCGCGTCAGCGCGTCCGGCGAGGCGCTGCCCTTCCGAGCTGGAAGCTTCGATCTGGTGACGGCCAACATGGTCGTCGAACACGTCCTGACGCCCGAGTCGTTGTTCCGCGAAGTGAGCCGCGTTCTCCGACCCGGCGGCCGGTTCGTCGTGCACACGCCGAATGTGCACGGGTACACGACGGTCCTCACGCGCCTCATCCCCGCCGGCTTGCGGGCCCGCGTCGCCTCGAAGCTGCAGGGCCGGGCCGTCGAGGACGTCTATCCGACGCACTATCGGGCGAACGCCGTCGACACTGTCCGTGCGCTCGCCACGCTGACGGGATTCAAGGTCACGGACCTCGCCTGCGTGCTGTCATCCCCTCAGCTCCTCAACCTTCCGCCCTTACTGGTGCCAGAGCTGCTGGTGCTTCGCGCCGTCTCGACCAGCCGGCTCGCGAAGTGGCGGCCGTGTTTGCTCGCGACACTCGAGAACCGTCCGTGAGCCTGCCACCGATCAGCCCGGTGGTCAGCGTGGTGATGCCGGTCCACAACGCGGAACGGTTTCTCGCTGCCGCAGTTGACAGCATCCTGGCGCAGACATTCACCGACTTCGAATTGATCGCCGTTGACGACGGTTCCGCCGATCGTTCGCTCGAGATTCTGCAGTCCTACGCAGCGCGCGATCCCCGTATCGTCCTCGCGCAGCACGCGTCCAATCAGGGCGCGGCGGCTGCCCGCAATCACGGCTGCCGAATGGCCCGGGGCCGGTATATCGCCGTGATGGACGCGGACGATGTGAGCCTGCCGGTTCGCCTGGCACGGCAAGTCGCCGCCCTCGACGCGGACCCGTCACTGGCCGGGGTCGGCAGCTGGGTCCGGCAGGTTGACGAGGCGGGGACGATGGGCGCCACACATACGTATCCTGAGGAGCCTGATCTGGTCGCGTGGTCGATGGTGTTCTTCAACAGCATCGCGCATCCGACGCTGTTGATCAGGCGGGACGCATTGCCGCAACCCGAGCCCTACGCGTCGCGGGTGATCGAAGACTACGCCCTGCTGATTCCGCTGACTATCGCGCACCGCATCAGGAATCTTCCGGAGGTCCTGCTGCTCTACCGAGTGTGGCGCGGCAACACCACGCATCAGCCGGGTAAGGATGCGGAAGCCGATCGCGTGCTGCAGTCGGCGTTGAGAGCGCTCGGGCTGTCGATTCCGGCGAGCTATGTGTCCGCACTGCGCGGCCTGTCAGTCGATCGGTATCTGGATGATCCCGAACAGCTCGCGCAGCTGGCCGCGACAGTCCTCGAGGTGCGGCAGGTCTACGTCGAGCGCCTTCGCCAGGCCCGGGAGATCGACACTCGCAGTATCGATAACGATGCCGCG
>Ga0207701_10004482_pt1 | contig 14185 bp, 10 predicted proteins | sample KBSSwiSSwithPhiX_FD_184294 | JGI IMG/M metagenome (GOLD analysis project Ga0207701, IMG submission 184294) | Switchgrass rhizosphere bulk soil microbial communities from Kellogg Biological Station, Michigan, USA, with PhiX - S5 (SPAdes) (version 2) | ecosystem: Environmental > Terrestrial >... | reverse complement strand
AACCTCTCGCTTCCGGCGCTCGAAGAGATTCGGATGCTGTCGAATCTCGAGACCGAGAAGTCGAAGCTGATTCAGATCATTCTGGTCGGCCAGCCGGAGCTGCGGGAGAAGCTGCGGCTGCCGCAGCTGGAACAGTTGCGCCAGCGGATCAGCGTGAGCTACCACCTGCAGCCGCTCGATGCCGAAGAGACCGCGCGCTACATCAACCATCGGTTGAAGCGGGCCGCGGTCGGCGCACCGCTCGAATTTCCGCAAGAGGTCAACGAGCTCATTCACCGGCGCAGCCGTGGTGTGCCGCGCATCATCAACGTGATCGCCGATGCTGCGCTGCTCTTTGCGTACGGAGTGGATCGGCACGGCGTCGACGTCGCGATCACCGAGGAAGCGCTCGCCGAGCTCGATGCCACCGGGGTCCTCGCCTCGTACCACAACGAGGGCTCGCTCGCCGCGACCACGTCCTCGGTGGCCATCGCCGAGGCGGAAGAAGCGATACGTCTCACCGACAGCGTGCGGCAGCGCGAGCGCACACTGGTCGAGCGGGAACGCGAGCTGCGCGACCGGGAGCAGGCGTTGGCCGCGCAGCAGCGCGTGCTCGAAGAACAGGCACGGCTGCTGGCGGCAACCCGTCAGGCCGCCAGGACGGCCGAGGCCGAGACGGCGTACCAGCCTCCGGCGACCGCACCAGCGGCCACGCAGAATTCGGCACGGGGAGTCACTGCCCCCGAGACGCCGAGGACGGCGGCCGTCCCGCCCTCGCCTCCGGCGACACAGCCGCGACCCGTTCAACCGCGTGACCCTGCGCGCCGGAGCGCAGACTCACCAGCGCCGGTCTCGAATCCCGTGACGCGGGGCATGCCTGCATCCCTTGGCGGCGTCCGCACGGCGGTCGGAGAGGGCGCATCCCCAGGGTCGCCGGCGCGGCCGGTGTTCCGCCCGGGCGCCGCCCTCGCCGACAACCCGGGAGCGAACCGTGTGTTCGTGCCCTCTTCGGTGCAAGTGCAGCCTTACCGGCCGCAAGCGGCAATGCAGCATCTCGGCCTGTGGGGCCGCGTGCGGCGGGTGCTCTTTGGCGTGACCGAACCCGAGGCAGGAGCGTAATCGTGAGGCAACCGTCATCTCAGCGCACCGCGCCACTCGGGGACACCGGTACGTCACTGCTGCAGCGCATCGAGGCGCGACGCGTCCGAGCCGGCGTCGTCGGGCTGGGCTATGTCGGACTGCCGCTGGCAGTGGAGTTTGCGCGCGCCGGTCTCACCGTCACCGGCATCGACCTCGATCAGCGGAAGGTCGATGCCGTCAATGCGGGCACGTCCTACGTGGCGGACGTGTCCACGAGCGACGTGCGGGCCCTGCACGACGGGGGACTCCTGCAGGCGACCAGCGACTTCGCGGTGATCAGCGAGCTCGACACGATCAACATCTGCGTTCCAACGCCGCTGCGGAAGACGAAGGACCCCGACATGTCGTATGTCGTGGCGGCCACCGAGCGCATCGCCCAGTATCTGCACCCCGGCATGCTCGTCGTGCTCGAATCGACCACCTATCCCGGGACGACCGCGGAGCTGCTGCAGCCGATGCTCGAAGCGACCGGCCTGCGCGTCGGCCACGACGTCTTCCTCGCCTTCTCACCGGAGCGGGTCGATCCGTCGAACCCCACGTTCAACACCCGGAACACCCCGAAGGTCGTCGGCGGTGTCACGCCAGCGTGCTCACGCATCGCTGCGGCGCTCTACGCGACTGCCATCGAGACGATCGTGCCGGTCAGCTCGACCCAGGTCGCCGAAATGGTCAAGCTGCTCGAGAACACCTTCCGCGCCGTCAACATCGGACTGGTCAACGAGCTGGCGCTGATGTGCGACCGGATGGGGATCGACGTCTGGGAAGTCGTGGACGCCGCCCGGACCAAGCCGTTCGGCTTCATGCCGTTCTATCCCGGTCCCGGCCTCGGTGGACACTGCATCCCGATCGACCCCTTCTACCTCTCGTGGAAGGCCAAGGAGGCGGGATTCGAGGCGCGCTTCATCGAGCTCGCCGGCCACGTCAACGGCGCGATGCCGCACTACGTCGCCGACAAGATTGGCGACGCGCTGAACACCCACCGCAAGGCGGTCAACGGTTCATCGGTCCTGATGCTCGGCATCGCCTACAAGCGGAACATCGACGATATTCGCGAATCACCGGCGCTGGACGTGATGCACGTGCTGCACGAGCGCGGGGCCCGCATCTCGTACGCGGACCCCTACGCGCCGGTGCTGCACGCGCGCGACTGGCCTGGCCGCATCGATCTCCAGGCCGTCGAACCGACCGCGGAGGAGCTCGCGCGGCACGACTGCGTCGTCATCCTGACCGATCATGACGCGTTCGACTACCCGCTCGTCGTGGCCTCGGCGCGGCTGATCCTGGACACGCGCAACGCGCTCGGCCCTGACGCCGGTCCACACGTATTCCGACTCGGGGCGCCGTCGCAGACGCGCGTTCGCAACGGCCAGGAGGCGGCGGCGTAGCGTTATGAAAGTGCTGTTCTGGATCTCGGTCGCTTTCGTCGGCTATGTCTATGCCGGCTATCCGGCGCTGCTCGGCCTCTGGGCGGCGCTGACACCGTCGCGCAAGAGAGACGAGTGGTCGCGTGCGCTACGTATTCGCGGCGGCCGCGAGAGTCATCTGCCCGGCGTCACCGTCGTCGTTGCCGCACGGAACGAAGCCGCGCGTCTGCCGGCGCGTGTCGAGAATCTGCTCGCATCGGACTACCCGCAGGAGCTGCTGCAGATCATCGTGGTCTCCGATGGGTCGTCGGACGGAACGGCCGCGGCGCTCGCGCCATTCGCGGATCGCATCCAGCTGCTCATGCTGCCGGACTCGGGAAAGGCGACCGCGCTGAACGCCGGCGTGGCGAACGCCCGCCATCCGATTCTGGTGTTTGCCGACGCCCGCCAGCGTTTCGCGCCCGATGCGATCAGCCGCCTGGTGCGTCACTTCCGCCAGCCGCACATCGGCGCCGTATCCGGTGAGCTCATGCTCGAACCATCGAACTCCACGATCGGGACGGGCGTCGGCGTCTACTGGAACTACGAGAAGTGGCTGCGCCGCCGCGAAGCCATCGTCGGCTCGACGATCGGCGTAACGGGGGCGATCTACGCGATGCGGCGTGACCTGTGGCAGCCGCTGCCGCCGGAGACGCTGCTCGACGACGTGCTCGGACCGGTCAGAGTCGTGTTGCAGGGCTACCAGGTCACCTTCGACAGCGAGGCCCTGGCCTTCGATGAGGCGCCCGCCGACACTGAACAGGAGCTGCGACGGAAGATGCGCACGCTCGCGGGCAATTTCCAGCTCCTGGCGCAGGAGCCCCGCGTGCTGCTTCCCGGGGTGAACCCGGTCTGGCTGCAGTTCATGTCCCACAAGGTGGGCCGGCTGCTCGCGCCCTACGCGCTCCTGACCATCTTTGCGACGAGCGCCGCCCTCGCGCCGACGTCGTGGTTCTACGCCGCCGCTTTCGCGGCCCAGCTGTCATTCTTTGCGCTCGCCGGCTACGGAGCGGCGCTGGCCAGACGGGAGCGGGTCGTGCCGACGGCATCGCAGGTGAACCGTGAAGCCGCTTAGGCGCGCCGCGCGCATCGCGCTCACGTTCGTCATGATGAACTACGCGGCGGTCGTCGCGCTGCTGGCAGCATTCCGCGGCAGGAGGGTCTGGCGATGACCAGGGAGCGCCTGACATTCGGGCATGCCGGGCATACACCAGTACCGCGACGGACCCTCACGGCGGCTCCGCTCGACCACGAGGCGAGGCCGATGCAACTGTCTCGAGTAGAGCCCTGGGACTGGGCCTGGGGCGGGTTGCTGCTCTTTACTGTCACCGCGTTCTTTCGCCCGCAGGACCAGATCCCGTTTCTTGCCAACTCACATCTGCCGCAAATCTTCGCCCTAGTCGGGCTCACCGCCCTTGCCTCCCGTAATCTGAGGCGCCGTCGACCGCTGGCCCGCATCACGCCGGAGCTCGTTGCGCTGATCCTGATGGGGCTGGTGATCGGCATCGGTATTCCGTTCTCGTTCTGGCCGGGTGGCGCCTTTGGCGTTTTCCAGACGCTTTACATTCCGGTGCTGTTCGTCTTCCTGCTGATGGTCAATACGATGACCTCGCCCAAGCGAATCGAACGAATCGTCTGGGTCATCATCGTCGCCTTTGGCTACATGTCGGCGCGCACCTGTTTCGATTACATGCGTGGCGTCAACCTGATGGAAGGACGGGCAGTCGGCCCGGTCGGAGGCTTCTTCCAGAATCCAAACGATCTCGCGCTGAACCTCACCTCCTTCGTTCCTCTGGCATTGATGTATGTGAAGCGGCCGGGACCGATTCTGAAGCGCCTGTTCTTCGCGGCCATCAGTGTGTCCATGCTCGCCGCCATCGTATTCACGAAATCGCGTGGCGGCGCGTTGGGCACACTGGCAATGCTCGTCACGTTTCTCCTGGTCGCAAGGGTGCTGACACCGGCCACCCTGATCGCTGGCGTCGTCGCCGGCATGCTCGTGCTCCCCGCGATGCCCGACAGCTTCTGGAAGCGAATGGAGGGCATTACCGATGCGAAGAAGGACGACACCGGTTCACGTGAGGAACGTCGAATCCTGCTCCAACAGGGCTGGACGGTGTTCTTGGAAAACCCATTGACGGGGATCGGCGCCGGACAGTTCCGCAATTACTGGCACCCGGGACTGCCAAAGAAATGGCACGAGGTGCATAACGTCTGGCTGCAGGCTGCCGCGGAGATCGGCATCTTCGGTGTCCTGGCCTTGGCCTATCTCGTCATGCGCGGCTTCTCCGCCGTCTTCTGGACACGCAAGCGATTGATGTCAAGACTGCGGACGCGCGGCAGGCCGCGGCGCGACGCCGAAGACGGCCTGACGGACGAAGAGCGTGTCTTTCTGCAGACTCACGCCGCCGCGATGATCGCCGCGATGGTTGGGTGGTTTGTCTGTGCGCTCTTCGCATCCGTCGCACTGAACTGGACGCTCTACTACCTGCTGGGCCTGTGCGTAACCGGGCGGGACCTCGTTCGCGCCAGGGCGGCGGCCTACGCAAAGGCGAGGGCGCTGGCGGCGCAGGGAGCGATGGCGGCGTGACCCTTCTCCGGTCCCTTCGGCGGCTCGACGACGGTCTGCTGCCGCGCGGCCCGAGGAGCCGGGTGCTCATCGACGCACGGACGCCGATGAATTTCGAGATGATGGCGCCGATCGTGCGCGCGCTCGCCGCCGACGACCGCATCGAGTTTGCCTGCACGGCCAGCGAAGAGCCCGACAAGCTGCACGAGATCTACCGCCACGCCCCGGCGTCCCTGAGACGGATTGCCGCGCGGCGCGCGATGCTGACGAGATGGTCCGCGTACCTGACATCGGATTTCACGTGGGCGACGCTTCCGCGCCGCACGGCGCGCGTGCAGACGTTTCATGGCGTGGCCGGCAAGTATCGGTTCGACGCGCCGACGGCATCGATGCGTCACTGGGATCGTCTCTTTTTCATCAACGAGCGGCGGCTCACCAACTGCATCCGGAGTGGCGCGCTCGACGCAGAGAGTCCCGCGATTCGCCTGGTAGGTATGCCGAAGGTGGATTGCCTCGTGGATGGGTCGCTGAGCCGCGACCAGGTCCTCCTCGAGCAGGGCCTGGATCCCTCGCTGCCCACGGTGCTTTATGCCCCGACTTGGTCGCCAGCATCGTCCTTGAATCTGATCGGTGTTCCACTCATCGAAGGACTCGTCCGCCTCCCGCTGAACATCATCGTCAAACTGCACGATCGGTCGACGGACCCACGAGGCCGCTACTCCGGTGGCGTGAATTGGGGAGAACGACTCGCTCCTCTGCTGCGTCCTCCGTGTGGTCGGCTGGCGGAGGGGCCGAACATCGCTCCACTGCTCGCCGCAGCGGATCTGCTCGTCACTGACCACAGTTCGGCCGGATTCGAGTACCTGCTTCTCGACCGACCCGTGGTGCGTATCGAGATCCCGGAGCTGATTCGCAACGCCGACGTGCATCCCGATTACGTCGAGCTCCTTGCGCAGGCGTCAGCCAGTGTCCGCACCGTCGAGGACGTTCTGACCGCCGTCGAGCGTGGTCTCGCCGAGCCGCGTGTGGAATCCTCTGCCCGACGTCGCGTCGCGTCAGAACTGTTCTATCGGCCGGGCACCGCGACGCTGCGTGCCGCACGGGAACTGTGTGACCTGCTTCAGCTGAGCGCGCATCCGTCACTCGCGCTGCTCGAGCAGAAGGCTGCATCGTGTGCCCAGATCGCGTGACCGCTTCGTCGCTGCGCACCCGCCTCGCCGCGGCGGCGAGACGAATCGATCACGCCGCTGGTCGAACGTTGACCCGCCTGCGAGTTCTGGTCGATGTGCGCACGCCGATGAACGTCGCCGTGTTGCGGCCGGTCTGGTCGGCGCTGGCGACTGACCCGCGTATCACCCTGGCATTCACGGCGGAGCAATCGCAGCCGGTAAGGACGGCGCTCATGTCCGACGGCCTCGCGGATGCGCTGATCCCGAGGTCTTCAGCAACGTGGACCCGCTGGGATCTCGTGCTGACCGCCGATGCCTGGAATCACACGCCGCTGCGCCGCTGCCATCGGCGACTGCAGTTCTTCCATGGAGTCGCAGGCAAGTACGATCTGGACGCGCCAGAACGCATGCGAGCGGCACATCTGGAGCGCTTCGATCGTGTGGCATTCATCAACGAGGACAGGATGCGGCGCTATGTCAATGCGGGCGTCGTCACGTCCGGACAAGCGGTCCTGGTTGGGTATCCGAAGGCGGATGATCTCATCAACGGACGATGGTCTCGAGAAGAGGTGCGACAGTCGCTGCGGCTCGAGGAGTCTCGCGCGACGGTGGTATATGCGCCCACTTTTTCCGTGGCCGGCTCGCTCCATCTGGCGGGACCGTCAATCATCGGCGCCCTGCTCGACGCGGACTTCAACGTCATCGTCAAGCTCCACGATCGATCGATGGTAGCGGACGCACGTCATACGGCAGGCATCGACTGGCCCCAACGGCTGCGGACGTTCGACGCCAGCGGACGATTCGTCCTCGCTCGCGGGGCCGATGCCGAACCGTTCCTCGCCGCCGCCGATGTCCTGGTGACTGACCACAGCACCGTCGGATTCGAGTTCGCGCTGCTCGACCGACCGATCGTCGTGTTCGATGCGCCGCAACTGCTGGCGGCCGCGCGAATCGACCGCGACAAGTGGGATCTGCTGCGCTCGATGGCCACTGTCGTCCATACGCCAGCCGAAACCGTGTCGGCCGTGTGCGCCGCGCTGGCGCAACCCTCGGCGCTCTCGAAGGCGCGGCTAGGCGCGCGCGCGCTGTTTGCCTCACCCGGGACAGCGACGCAGCGCGCGTTGGCCATCGTGTATGAGCTGCTCGGGGTCGCACCTCTTGAAATGGCGTATCGACGGGTCGATCCGCCGGCGCTCTCGCCGCTCGCCGGGATGGGAGGGTAGCCCGTGACGGCGACGCCGCGGTTCTCCGTTGTCATCGCGACCTTCAACCGTGCAACGGAGCTGCGTCGAACGCTCGAGAGTCTGAAAGGACTCAGGACCGACCGCGGCTGGGAACTGATCATCGTCGACAACAACTCGACCGATGACACCGCCGGACTCGTGCGCGACTTTGCGCACCGGGCGCCGGTTCCAGTTCGATACGTCCACGAGACGGTCCAGGGCCGCAGCGCCGCCCTGAACGCCGGAATTCAGGTTGCCGCTGGAGACGTCATCGTCACCACCGACGACGATGTGCGCGTAGAGCCGGACTGGCTTGAACGGGCCGGCGAGGCGCTCGAGCGCCTGCAGTGCGGCTACATCGGCGGTCGTGTGCTGCCGCTCTGGGGCGGGCCGCGCCCGGTGTGGCTGTCGGAGCGTGGCGGACCGCACTGGGCGGTGATCGCACTGCTCGACTATGGTCCCGACCCGATTGAACTGATCACCCGCATGCCACTCGGCGTCAACATGGCGTTTCGACGTGAGGTGTTCGAGATCGCTGGCGGCTGGGACGTCCGCATTGGACGAAAGGCGGGAACGCTGCTCGGGCAGGAGGTGCGCGAATGGTGTATCCGGGCCCGCGCACGCGGTATTCGCGGGTTCTACGTCCCCGAACTGACGGTACGTCACGTGATTTCCGCCGATCGCCTCTCGAAACGCTATTTCAGACGCTGGTTCTATTGGCGAGGCATCAGCCGCGCCCTGCTGTTTCAGCAGCAGGGTCTCGACATGGAGTCACCGCAGGAGACGCGGCACGATTTCACGCGCGTGCCGACGATCGGAGGCGTGCCGCGCTATTTGTATCGAATCGCGCTGCAGCACGCTGTCGCCCTGGTGTCGGCACGACTCCGCGGGCAACACATCGCGTCGTTCGAGCACGAACTGTGGCTGTGGATGTTTGCCGGCATCCTGCGTCAGCGCTGGCAGGATCGCCACACGCCGTTCCTGTGGGCCACGGAAGCGCGTCCTCCCAGGCAAGCCGCGCTCGTACAGGACCAGCCAGCAAAAGATGCGCAGAAGCTGAGCGTGTGACCCGCACGCCGGAACGCCTACCCGTCCGATGATCTCGCCGTCAGCGCAACCAACGGTCGCGAAGAACGTTTCGCGAGTTCCTCCCCGTAGAGCATCTCGAATTCATCCACCATGCGGTCGAACCCGAAGCGCGCCTCCACCGTCGCGCGAGCGGCCGCGGCAAGACGGGCGGCCAGGGCTGGATCCGACAACAGGCGGACGATAGCTGCGGCGAGCTGCGGTGCGTCGCCTGCCGGCACCAGCAAACCGCTGTGGCCATCGATGATGACCTCGGGAATCCCTCCGACGTTGCTCGCCACGACCGGAACGCCGGCGGCCATCGCTTCGAGCACCGCGTTCGGCGACGCCTCCATGAAAGACGCAAACGCAAATACGTCGGTATCTGCCAGAATCTGCTTCACGTTGACCTGGTGCCCCTCGAACCTGACGATGCGACCCAGGCCGCGTGCCTCGACGTAGCGCACCAGTTCCGCGCGCCTCTCGCCATCGCCCACGATCCCGAAGGTCACGTTCGGAACGCGTCGCGCCACTTCTGCGGCCGCATCGATCAATACCTCGTGGCCTTTGCCTGGTCGAAGGTTCGCGACGGTCCGCACTACCGGCTTCGTGTCGTCTCGCGTGCGCGTGGCGCGTTCCAGATCAAGTCCGTTCGCGATCGTCAGAATCGTCGGCGCCGACAATCCCTCATGACGGAGCTGTTCGGCGGCAGCCGCGGAGTTTGCCACCACCCGGTGCGCACAACGATAAGCGGCGGCCTGAAGGCGGACCTGCGCACGCGTGCGCTCCGGCATCATCACATCGCGACGACTGCCAATCCGGACGGGCACCCGCGCCAGCCACGCGCCGGGCAGGGCGAAGACGTTGGCATAGAAGTCACATGCCTGGACGAGAGCAATACGACGGCTCGAGCACCATCTGGCGAATCGCAACGCCTGCTGCAGGGCCGCGGCAGACGCAAACGTGCGCAGAGGGAACTGCGTGATGGGGATCTCGGCGTCGACAATCCGGGATCGCAATGCGCCCTCGTCTCGCAGGCACACCACATGCACCTGAAACCTCGAGCCGTCGATCCGGCGTGCCAGCTCCGTCATCTGGTGTTCGGTGCCCCCCGGGTCGAAGCTGGTCAGGACAATCGCGATCGGTGTGGGAGTACTGGGCACGCAGGCTGCTGAGCAAGGCAAGTACCCGAGTTGACCTCCGTCCCGCCCCAGGCGTTTACCGAAAGGTGGAACCGAGATACTTACGGGGGCGGCCACGTCTCGAACATCTGGGCATCCGCCTTCCTTTTTCACCGGGCATATCGCTTGCTGGGCTGCCGCGTGTGAATCGACCCGTTACGCACGTCGCTGTCCGCACCGTCCGACCGGCATGAAGATCCTGTGGGTGAAACCGGGAAAGCTGCTGCCGCTCGACAGCGGCGGCAAGCTGCGTACGTTCAATATCCTGCGTCACTTGTCGGCGGCACACGATCTGACCTACCTGTCGTATTACACCGGCCCCCGTGACGGCGGATACGAATCGGCCATCGAGGAAACGTTTCCAGGTGCCGCTGCCGTGCATGCGCCAGCCACCGGCTCATCTTCGCAGCGCGTGGATTACCTGCGAAAACTGGCGTCCCGGATTCCCTACGCCGTGAGCAGGTTCGAACACCCGATGGCACGGGCGGTGGTGAGGGATTGGTTCGAGCAGAGACGGTTCGACGTTGCGGTCTGCGATTTTCTGGTCAGCGCCACGACGTTTCCATCGAGGCTCGATATCCCGACGTTGCTGTTCCAGCACAATGTCGAATCGATGCTCTGGCAACGGCGCGCCTCCGTGGCCGGACCGCTCGCGGAGCGGCTTGTCGCTCGGATCGAGTACGAGAAGATGCGTCGCTTCGAAGCAACCCAGGTACGACGGTTTCATCATGTCGCGGCGGTCTCGGAGCACGATCGCGAGGCGATGTCGCGAATGACCGCGGCGGCCCGCATCAGCGTGGTGCCGACCGGCGTCGATTTGACGCAGTTTCAGTACGACGCTGATGTCACACCCGATGGCCCTGTCGCCGTGTTCACCGGCTCCATGGATTGGGCACCCAACATCGACGGCGTCGAGTACTTCTGCGCGGAGGTATGGCCGAAAGTGCTGGAGCGCCGGCCGGACGCCAGATTTCAGATCGTGGGCCGGGATCCCGCGCCACGCGTCCGCCGGCTGGAGTCTGCCACCGTGGAAGTGACCGGGACCGTGCCCTCGGTCGTCGATCACGTTCGACGCGCAGCGGTCTTCGTGGTTCCGCTGCGAGTGGGCGGCGGGACCCGACTCAAGATTTACGAAGGGATGGCACTGGGCAAAGCGACCGTGTCGACGACGATCGGTGCGGAGGGGCTGGACGTCCGGCACGGCCGGGACATCATCCTCGCCGATACGTCCGATGACTTTGCCCAGGCGATCGTGCGTTTTCTCAATGATCAGGCGTTACGGCGACGTTTCGAGGCCGCCGCTGCTGCGACGGCCCAGCGCTACGACTGGGCTGTCGTCGCGCCCGGCTTCGTTGAGGTGCTCGAAACCACCATTGCAGAGGCGGCACGGACCAGGAGAACCACCGTCGTCTCCTCACGGCCGGCCACGAGCACGATGCAGTCATAACCACAGGCCAACGTGTGGCTGGGTTCTTGCTCAGCCGCGAGTCGGTCTGTCAATGATCGCAGCGCACGAGGATCGACAGACAATTTGGGGTGCACAACATCTTATGGACACCACGTTCAATCCGCTTCTGATCCCAACGGCTGAGAACGCAGATATGCCACGGGTCGGACGATTAGCTTCGGCGGCACTTCCCGATGCGCCTGTGTTGACCGTGGTCATTCCGGCCCTCAATGAAGAGGACAGCATCGGCTCGACCATTCAGCGCTGCCTCGATGCCCGGGAACGGATCTGTCGCGTGGGACGGGTCAGCGACCTCGACATCATCGTCGTCAGTGACGGGTCGACCGATCGCACGGCGTCGATCGCCCAGTCCTACGCCGCTCGCGAGTCCTCGGTTCGCGTGATCGTCTTCGAGAAGAACCGCGGTTACGGCGCCGCGATCAAGGAAGGATTCGCGCAGGGTCGCGGACAGCTGCTCGCTTTCCTCGACGCCGACGGCACCTGCGATCCGAACTACTTCGGTGAACTCTGCGACGTCATCCAGACAGAGCGGGCAGCGGTAGCGCTGGGGTCGCGCATGCAGCCAGGCAATCAGATGCCGCGGCTGAGACGGATTGGCAACGTTCTCTATGCACTTCTCCTCGGATCGTTGAGCGGCAAGGCCATTACCGATACAGCCAGCGGTATGCGGGTCGTGCGGCGTGACTCGCTGGCGTCACTGTACCCACTCCCGGATGGGCTGCACTTCACGCCGGCGATGAGTGCGAGGGCGGTGATGAGCGATCAGGCGATCGTCGAGGTGCCGATGGCATACGCGGAACGCGTCGGGGAGAGCAAGCTGCACGTCCTGCGTGACGGCATGCGGTTCCTCTTTGCCATTCGCGACGCGGTCCTGCTCTATCAACCCAGCCGGCTGTTTGGAGTCCTTGCAGTGCTGGCGACGCTGTGCGGGATTCTCTGGAGCTCGTACCCGGTCGAGTTCTATTTGAGATTTCAGCGTCTCGAGGAGTGGATGATCTACCGACTGCTGCTCGCCGGCTTCCTGTTCGACGCAGCGTTCTGCCTGGTGTGCGCAGGCGTTCTGGCTGATCGCGTGCTCTCACTGGTCTATCGCCGGCGCGATTCGAGCTTCATTGCGGCGCTGCTCGACCGAGTGCTGGATCGGAAGCGGCTCGTGTATCTCGCGGCCCTATGCGCCGTGGTCGCGGTCGTGCTCGTGTGGCCTGGGCTTATCCAGTACGTCAGCACCGGACATGTCACCTTGCACTGGTCTCGCCCGCTCGTTGCCGTGTCGCTGCTCCAGATCGCCCTCTTTTCCTGTGTCTACAGCGTCCTGCAGAAGATCGTGGACCTCTGGAGTGGTCAGATCTCGTACGCGAGCCGCCAACACCGCTGAGCGCGACTCTCGGCGACGAGTTTCCGCAAGCCTCGGGCTCCGCTCCTTTCACGACCGCCGCGCTGCCCGTCACGACCGCCGCGCTGCGTGGGCGCGATGTGTCACCAACGCGGGCGGGCGGCGGCACACATGGAGACGGACGCCACAGGTGTCATTCGCGCCGCCGCGGCCGCCCCACGAACATCAGCTTGCCTAGATTCGTCGATTCCTGCTCCGCCTCGAAGTGGTGATGCAGGAGATCCAGAATCTGCCGCGGTTGGCCGAGCCAAGATTCGTACGTGGCGCGTTCGTATTGAATCATGGTCGCCAGCGCATCCACTTTTGGCGAAGCCGCGCGGAGAACCCGACTTGCGCAGGCAAGGTGCGTCAGGTGCAAAAAGAGAGTTTGCCACGGTTCCACGACAACAAAACGGCCTGTGGGGCGGAGGACCCTCGCGACATCGGCGAGCGTCTGATCGAGATCGCCCGGCAGCACTGGCAGGTGATGAAGGCCCCCCTGAACGATGAGAACATCGCGGCTGTGAGACTTTAACGGGAGCTGCCGGCAATCGCCCACGACGACTGTTCCTGGACCATCGTAGATGGAGGCGAGCGCCGGAGAGAGATCGATTCCCTCCAGCCGCGTGAAACCCAGGTTGTGCAGAGCACGGAGCCCATTTCCACGGCCGCAAAAAATCTCGACGATCTGGGCGTCACGCGGCCAGTCATCCGCGCCCAGTCGCCGCAATCGTGACTCGAACTTGCGGATCTCCTGTTCAGGCGTTTCGAAACGCAGGTAGGCCCGCTCCCATTCAGTGGGCTCGGGAACTGAGGAGGATGCGGGCATCATGTCGGATCACTCGCCTGTCGCGTGTGCTGTTTGAAGCGACGCAATAAAGTGAAGGGAACGTTCAAAGATCCAGTTGGCGGGCGTCGGATACAACGCCAGCTCACCGCGCCAGGCAACCGGTCGTAACCCGACCGCCTTAAACGCCCGCCGCCACTCGAAAGTGGACAGGTAGTTGTACGGCAGCGCGACGCCATGTCGGGCGTTGCCGACCCAGTCCATCACGCGAAGTGTTGGACCCGCCAGGAATCCGTCCCGGGTGTGATCCTTGAGTATCACGATGCCGCGTGAGACGCGGACGGCTTCGCGGAGCAGCACCAGCGGATCGACGGTGTGATGCAGCACGTCCACGAATACAACCGCATCGATGCTCCGTGACGGAAACGGGATGGTCGTTCCATCGAATGCCCTGACTGGGATGTGAGTACTACCGCGTACGAGAACATCGATTCCGCTGATCTGCAAGTCGGGCCGACGCTTCGTGACATGCGCAGCCAGGAGCCCGTCACCGCAACCGACATCCAGTACGGAGAGCCCTCTCGGCAGCAGGTCGCTCACATGAGCGGCAAGTGTTTCGACACGCCGTGTGTGAACGAACGAGCCGTGCACGGTTTCGATGATGGACTTCACTGCGCTCTCTTCCTCCGAACGAGAAGCCTTTCGAGCACGCGTGCTGCGCGCCTCTGCGGCGCTCACGGCACTCGCAGGGCCTGTTCAGCCTGGCGGAGCGTCACCAGCTCCCCTCCCGCGCTCCGGATCATCATTGCCCGCGGCCCGACGAGTCGCG
>Ga0207701_10004481_pt1 | contig 14185 bp, 13 predicted proteins | sample KBSSwiSSwithPhiX_FD_184294 | JGI IMG/M metagenome (GOLD analysis project Ga0207701, IMG submission 184294) | Switchgrass rhizosphere bulk soil microbial communities from Kellogg Biological Station, Michigan, USA, with PhiX - S5 (SPAdes) (version 2) | ecosystem: Environmental > Terrestrial >... | reverse complement strand
AACGCGCTTCAAGTACACGTGGTCGTTCCACGGCACGCGCACGACGCCCACCGTCGGCGTCGCGGACATCGCGTGAAGCTGCGCCTCGAGCGTGCTCGGGTCACCGAGCCCATGCTCCTGGTCGAGAACGAGGTAGTCGAATCCGGCGAGGCTCAGGATCTCGACGACTCGCGGATTGCCGATCATCGTCCAGCAACCAAGAACCTTCTCGCCATCGATCAGGCGCTGCTTGAGAGTGTTTTTGCGATACACGGGATCCTCGCGCTTAAGGGTTCGGTCCGAATCATCGCTGGCCCATCACCGCGAGGCAAGCGGCCCGCGCCGTGCTTGTCGGGTCGCCAGTCAATGGCTACACTCGATCAGGGAGAACGATGCCATGACCAAGCTCGAGGGAATAGCGCAGGCAGCCGATGGCTTGTCCGACGAGATCGTCGCGTTGCGCCGCAAGATCCACGAGCATCCGGAGCTTGCGTTCGAGGAGCAGCAGACGGCGATGCGGGTCGAGGAATTCCTGAACCGGCTCGGCATTGCGTGTCGAACCGGCGTCGGCAAGACCGGTATTGTCGCGTTGCTGCAAGGCGGCAAGCCGGGGCCGACGATCGCGATCCGCGCCGACATGGACGCGCTGCCGATCAACGAACCGGACGGCCTGCCGTTTGCGTCGAAGGTGCCGGGCAAGATGCACGCGTGCGGGCACGACGCGCACACGGCCATCGTCCTCGGCGTCGCTGCGATCCTGTCCCGGATGAAAGACGACATCGCCGGGCGCGTGATGTTCGTCTTCCAGCCGGCCGAGGAAACGCTCTGCGGCGCGGCCGCGATGCTCGAAGCGGGCGCGTTCGCGGATCCCGCACCCGACGCGATTCTCGGCTTCCACAACTGGCCGCAGCTTCGCACCGGCACTGTCGGCTGGCATCCCGACGCGGTGATGGCGTCGTCCGACGCGTTCGATGTGACGATCAAAGGCGTCGGCGGACACGGCGCGCATCCCCACCTCGCCGTCGATTCGATCATTGGCGCAGCGCAGTTCGTCAACCAGCTGCAAACGATCATCAGTCGTGAAATCGCGCCGATCAGCTCGGCCGTCGTGACCATCGGCAAGATTGCCGGAGGGACGGCGCGTAACATCATCGCGCCCTCGGTCGAGTTGAGCGCGTCCGTTCGCACGCTGGAATCCGAGACCGCCGCGAAGATCGAGGCCGCCGTACGCCGGATCCTCGAGGGACTCAAGGTCGGGATGCGCCTCGACTACGAGCTCAACTGGACGAAGCTCACGCCCGTTCTGCGCAACGACAAGCCGACGATGGCGCGCGTACTGGGCGCCGCGCGTGAAATGCTGGGCCCGACCAACGTCATTGAAATGCCGTCACCCAGCATGGGCAGCGAAGACTTTGCCTGGTTCGCCGAGCGCGTGCCTGCCGCGCATCTGCGCATCGGCTCGAAGATCGACGGCCACGACACGGCAATTCATCGCGCCGACTATCAGTTGAACGAGCAGGTGATCCCGCTCGGCATGAAGGTAATGACGCGCGCGGTGTTGAGTCTCATGGGCTGATTCAGGGTTAGGGGCTATAGTGACGTTGCGCCACCGTCTTGGTAAATCATAGGAGCGAACCATGTCCCATCAGCCGCCGAAGGAAAGCAAGAAGAAGCCGCAGCACACGCCGAAAGAAAAGAAGGCGATCAAGGAGCAAAAACGCCACGCCGGCGACGCCCCGCCCTTCATCAAGCAAGGAAGATCGTAGGCACACGTCGACATGTCAGGGCTGTTCCCGAGCGGGAGTGGCAATTCGAGGCTGGATGATAGCGGTGCGGCCGGCGTTCGCGAATTGAATGCGTCACCTAAGTGGAACGTTAGGCCCGTTGAGCACCGCGTCTCCGCATCGTTTGTAGGCTCTATCTAAACGCCTCCGGCAGCACTTCCACTCGCGAGGAATGGCCCCGCGGCGCCACGTTGATTGAGAGCACCTGAACCACCTTCGCCTCGCAAGGTGTTGGCACCTTCCAGCATCTCGCGGGAGAATGGTTCAAGTCGACCGCAGGTGTGGACTTGCTCCACGTGCCCTATAAGGAATACGGGCAGATCCTGACCGACGTGGAGACCGGGCGCGTCACACTGCTTTTGGCCTGCGCGACGGTACAGAAGTCCAAGGAAATCCAGGAGATCCTCGCGCGCTACGGCTTTAGCTCGCTGGGCACTACTCCGGGTAAATTCGCAAGCTATATCACCACGGAGCGTGAGCGCTGGATCAAGGTGGTAAAGGCTTCGGGGGTGCTATTGGGGCACTGACTCGCGTCTTGCACGGCTGGATAATTACGCGGGACGTTGGATCGATTTCGCGCGCGAGGGGTGTGCGGGCTGAGCGCTAGACGCTTCGTGCACGCGTTCTCTGTGCACTCGACCTGCAGTAGGATGTGCAACATGCAACGGGTTTTGATCGCGATCGGAGCCGTTCTCCTGCTGGTTGGACTGGCGTGGCCATGGCTTTCCCGACTCGGACTTGGCCGCCTGCCGGGAGACATTCGCATCGAAACAGATCACGGTGTTTTCTTCTTTCCGATCGTGACCTGCCTGATCATCTCCGTGGTCCTCTCCCTTGTAATTTGGTTTATTCGCCGTTAGCTAAGACGCAGGTTCGAGTTGGTCATCAATCTCAAGACTGCGAAGGCGCTCGGCCTCGCGATCCCGCAGTCGCTGCTCCTGCGCGCGGACGACGTGATCCAGTGATCGATCGGCGGGCATTCCTCAGGTCCGCGGCAGCCTGTGCTCTGGCGAGTCCGCTCGATGCCGCTGCTCAGCAGGCGACCAGGATGCGGCGCATCGGCATCCTGACTGCCGGCAGTGTGGCTGCCTTGCCTCCGGGCTTGTTGGCGGCGCTGCGGGACGTGGGCTGGGTCGAGGGGAAGAATCTAGTGGTCGAGCGGCGCATGGCAGACGGCAAGGCGGAGCAAGTTCCGGCGCTCGCGGCCGAGCTTGCCGGCCTGCCGGTGGAGATCATCGTGACCTTCGGCGCGGTCGCGGGGGTTGCCGCCAAGGGTGCGACCAAGAGCATTCCCATCGTCGCAATAACTGGAGATCCCGTCGCTTTTGGCCTCGTGCCAAACATGTCACGGCCCGGCGGCAACATTACCGGCATCGCATTGATCTCGCCTGAACTTGCCACCAAGCGACTGGAGCTGCTGAGGGAGCTACAGCCCTCCGCGGTGCGCATCGGCGAGCTCGTGGACCCGGCAAACGTTTACTGGCACGCGGTGCGCAAGGACTACGAACGCGCTTTCCGCTCGCTTTCCATGGAGCCCATTTTTGTTGAGGTGACAGGGCCCGGCGATCTTGACAGGGGGATCGCAGAGGTCGTGCGTCGTCGGGCGCAAGCGCTCGTTGTTCGCGGAGATCCGTTGTTTACCTCCAACCGCGAACGCATCGCTCGCCTCGCAGTGAGGAACGGTCTGCCCACGATTGGGGAAGGACGCGGGTTGGCCGAAGCAGGGGTGCTCATGTCCTTTGGGGCCGTCGAAGGCCCACTGATGTTGCGCATTGCGGTGCTCGTCGACAAGATCCTCAAAGGCGCCAATCCCGGCGAGTTGCCCATCGAGCAACCAAGCAAGTTCGAGCTCGTGATCAACCTCAAGACCGCGAAAGCACTCGGTCTCACGATCCCACAACCGGTGCTGGCGCGCGCGGACGAGGTAATTCAGTAGCTGCCGGCAATGTCCGCTTGCAAGAACCTGGTACGGCCGCTGTAGGTGGAGTGCGGGTGCGTTGCGCGTTCGCCGTTCAGTTCGCGAAAGCAAGGGCGATAGCATCGACCGGAAGCGATCGAAGCCCTGCCCCGGTCCTGGCGTTCAGCATGATCGCCTGTACGCACGTGTCGCGCGGCGCAATGATTTTCGCAACTGCTCGCCCCCGTGTAGGTAGTTGGCCGTCGCTTTCGCTGCCAAGGTGATCAACCGGCGCTCAATCTCGGTGACTCCAGCGGATTGCGTCGGTCTGCGCCCAACGGATCGCTTCGCAAGGAAACGGGTAGGTCAACGCCTACGCAGGATTCGGGCGAGTCTGATGAGGCGAACCCATCTTCGGCCGCAAAATCACGCGGGATCGCCACCGAATCGCATCCATCCTCTCCACAGATGTCCCCTCGTCCGCGCGCCTCGCCAACCCGATTAGCGAGTAGTCTTGCGCCCGCCATCCCACGGTACGCTTGGCTTGTAATCGCTTTCGCCGTCGCAGGGGCAGTCTGCATGGCTCTGTTCGACTGGAACTGGTTGCGGGGGCCGATGTCGACCTACCTCAGCAGCAAGTTCGGACGGTCGGTCACCATCAATGGCAACTTGCGCGGAGAATTTTCCCTCGAGCCGTTGCTGGTCGCTGAGGATGTCACGCTCGCCAACACGTCGTGGGGTACTGATCCTTTGATGGCGCGCGCAGACCAGGTCGCGATTCGTGTGCAGTTGCTTTCGATGCTCCGAACCGTCGTCTCTCTTCCCGAGTTGACACTGGTGCGACCCGTGGTGCGGCTCGAGCGCGATACCGAGGGGCATGCGAATTGGGATTTCGGCGACGTGCCGGCAATTCCAAGAATCGGCCTTCTGCGCATCGAGGCGGGGATTGTGCGGTTTCTTGATCCCGCTCCGGGGACCGACATTACAGTCGACGTTTCATCAGGTCCCACGTCCGCAAACGATGAGCTACCGGTGCGGCTCAAGGGGACGGGCAAGTTGCGAAACAACGATTTTACGATCGAGGGTCGCGCTGGAACGCTTCTCGCTCTTGAAGATGCAGATCGCCCCTACCGATTGGACGTTCAGGCGACGGCCGGAACGACGACAGCCAGGTTCAATGGCACTATTGTTCCGGCTCGCGTCGAGAATGTCGACGGAGTGCTGCTACTTCAGGGCCGCGATCTGGCGCAGCTCTATCCCATGGTTCCTGTGCCGTTTCCGTGGACGCCGCCGTATCGATTCACCGGCAAACTAAAGCACGGCAGCGGTGTTTGGTCTTTCCGCGAGTTCAGCGGAAAGGTCGGCGAGAGTGACCTGGCCGGCCGCTTCGACATGGAGTTCAAGAACCAGAGAACTCTGGTCGATGCGGACCTCGTCTCGCAGAAATTCAATTACAAGGACCTGGGCGGTCTGATCGGCCTGCCACCACCGACCACGGCGCCTCCAGCCAGGAGCGCGGCCCAAAACAAGGAGATTGCGAGGCGCGAAAGCAGCGGCCTAGTGTTGCCCAGTAAGCCATTCGATGTGGAGGGACTGCGGGCGGTGGACGCGACGGTACGCTTCAAAGGCAAGCACGTCGTGACGACCGACGTGCCCTTGGAGAGTCTGAACGCCGTGATGCATCTCAAAGAAGGCCTGCTCAAGCTCCAACCACTCGATGCTGGCGTTGCAGGCGGGACCCTCAAATCGACGCTGGCCATGGATCTGCGAGGCAAAGTCATGAAGACCGATGCCGACGTCACCGTGCGCAATGTCGAACTGCGGCAGATCGTACCCGCGCTGAGGCCGCCGAAGGGAAGTGCCGGCAAGCTCGGAGGACGAGCGAAGTTCACGGCGAGCGGCAACTCCGTCGCGGACATGTTAGCGAACAGCAACGGCGAGGTTGCACTTATCACCTGGGGCGGCGACGCCAGCGAGCTTGCCATCGTGCTCACCAATCTCGATCTCGCGCGGACTGTAGAGCTTCTGCTGCGCGGCGACGCGAACTCGCCGATTCGCTGCATCGTGGCCCATCTGGTTTCTGAGAACGGCGTCATGGACGCCAAAACGCTGGTGGTAGACACCGAGGCAGCGAAAATTCTGGGTGACGGTAGAATCGATTTTCGGAACGAACGCTATGACCTCAAGCTCAAAGCGCAGTCGAAGCGGCCGAGCCTGATTGCTCTTCGTGGACCCATTGCGATCGAAGGCAGCTTCAAGAGTCCGAACGTTCATCCGGAAACCGCCCAGATTGCCGCGCGCGTGGGGACGTCTATAGCGTTGGGCGCGTTGAATCCGTTGGCAGCGCTGCTACCGCTCATTGATTTCGGCGGCGCCAGCGACGCCAACTGCCGAGCGCTGATTGCGGAAGCGAGCGCAAGCGTGCAGGCAAAAGCGACGACCGAGCGTGCGCAGAGGCGGCAGCCTTAGTTGATGCGCATGCAGTAGACTGAGCCGACCGCTGCGTCAAATAGCAGCGCAATGCCAGTCACCGCTGCAAAGCGGTCCCCTAAATCGATTTCTATGACCGGCTTTGCGAACCCAAGCGCGGCTTTGGGTCGAACTGCGACCGTCGACGGTTCAATCCTGGTGCGACCTAAGCCCTGCATAGGAGATTGTGCCTGGTCGCCTACTGCTTTGCGGCCTGCTTCGCCATAACCTCTTCCAGCAATTTCGTGGCGCCTGAAATGTCGGGAAGCTTCTCGCCGGCGTCCAGGCGGGCGCGCGACTTCGCTTCCGCCTCCTGCATCGCGATGGCGCGGTCGGCCGCCGCCTCCGCATCGGCCGGATCCAGAACGACGACACCGCACTCATCCGCAATGATCACGTCGCCGGGACGAACGGCGACGCCCCCGCAGGAGATCGGCATGCAAAACGTGCCCGCCAGACCGATGCGCTTCGTCGTAACGGCGGAAAGGCCGCGGCACCACACGGGGACTCGGTGTTGGCGTATTTCGCCGATGTCGGTGACGACTCCGTCGACGATCACGCCCGCCACTTTCGCCACTTTCGCGGCATACGCGACCAGGCCGCCGAACCCCGAGTAGCGCATGTCTCCGCAACGGTCCACGACCAGGATATCGCCCGGCCGAAGCTGTCCGAGTGCATAGCCGATGATCGTTCCGTCCATCCCGGGTTGATGCACGGTTACCGCCGTACCCGCAATGCGGACGTCCTGCTGCATGGCTTTGATTCCCGCATCCATGAATCCCCAATCGCGAAAATGGCCGATGGTTGCGGGCTCCGCGCGGACAAGTTTTTGCACGAGTGTGGCGTCGATCTGTGGCGGCAGCGGGTTGAGCGTAAACATGGTGTTCGATTCTCCTTGGGTCAACGGCCAATGCCGCTAGCCGACAATTAACAAGCCGTCCAGGGCGATCGCGTCATCGCGACGCCACGACACCGGATTGACTTCGAATACGAAACGTTCCCATGGAACCGTAAGCGCTAGCTCGGCGAAGCGCGCGACGAACCGGGCGGCCGGATGGGTCGGAAGCAACCCCATGGAATCCGTCGCGTGGCGCCTCGTGCGCAGTCGCTCGAGCATATGCGCAGCGAGCTCCGCACCCACCGGCGCGCGCTCCGTGACGACGTCGTCGATCAGCTCGGTGAAAATGCCGCCGCTGCCGCAACTCACCATAACGCCGAACATCGGATCGCGGAAGGCGGTGACGATAAGCTCGGTGCCGCGCGCATGCAGCTTCTGTACGTAGACGCCGTCCAGCGGCGCCGCGAGCTCCGCTGCGCGCGCCGACAGGCGATGGAATGCGGCGCGCACATCGGCTTCCGAGCGCAGATCGAGCGCAACGAGGCCAGCTTTGGCGCGATGGGTGATCCGCGGCGTGATGCCCTTCAGCACGACCGGCAGTCCGATCGCGTTGGCAACCTGCAGCGCAGCCTCCTCATCCTCGACGAATTCTCCGGCCGCGACGCCAAGGCCTGCGGCGGCAAGCAGTCGATGGCAGACGTGCTCGGGAACGATCGCGGGCGTGTGCTCGCCGCGTCCGCTGGGCCGCCCCAAGGACGCGGCTGCCCCCCCGGGGGGAAGACGCGAAGCGTCAACGGGGGGGGAAACACCTCCGCTGGGCCGCCCCAAGGACGCGGCTGCCCCCCCGGGGGGAAGACGCGAAGCGTCAACGGGGGGGAACATTGCGTTCCAGTCGAACGCCTTGCTCGACGGCACTGCGGGCCGCGTGGGCCGGCGCGCCGACGCGCCGTGCTCGACCAACTTGGCCAAGGCGCGGATGCCCCGGCCGGGATCGAGAAACGAGTAGACGCCGTGCTCGGCCAGCAATGCCGGCACGCTGCGCGGCGGCGATGGCCAGCTCGCGCAGACGGGCTTCGTCGCTCGCGCGGCGAGCCCGCAAATGACCTCGGAGATCTCAGTCGCTTTGGCGGCCATCGAACCTACGACGAAGAGCAGCGACTGAATCTCGGGTTCCGCGGCGATGATATCCAGCGCACGGGGGAGCTGCGCCAAGGCTTCCGCGCGAAACGCCGTGGTCGGAGTGAGATCGAGCGGATTCGCGGCGGTGGCGACGGAAACGAGGAGCGGCCTCAAGCGCTCGATGCAGTCGGGGCTCAAGGCCGGCGTGGCCAAGCCCGAGTGTGCGCATTGATCCGCGCCGAGAACGCCATTGCCGCCGCCGAATGTGATGACACCCACGCCCGGACCCGCAGCGACCCTGCCCTCGTTGCCGGCGAGGAGCAGCACGACGTCGACGAGCTCCTCGACCGAGTACACGCGGATCACGCCCATTTCCTGGAGGACCGCGTCGACGACGCGGTCTTCGCCTACGAGCGCGCCCGTGTGCGCCAGCGCGGCGCGCGCAGTAGCCCCGGTTGTGCCGGCCTTGATCAGTACGACAGGTTTGCCGCGGGTGCGCGCCTCCTCGAGTGCCCAGACAAACTTGGTGCCAGCGGCAATGCCTTCGAGATAACCGCCGATGATCCGCGTGCCCGGATCCTGCGCGAACGCGTACAAGTAATCGCCGAAGTCGACGACCGCTTCGTTGCCGCTGCTCACAAGGTAGCGAATGCCGAATCCGGCCTGTTGCACCATGGAGAAGGCCGTTGTCGCGATGCCCCCGCTCTGGCAGACCATGGAGATGGAACCGGGACGCAGCGTATCAATCTCCTGGAGCGCGGTGGAGAAGGTTGCCGCGACCGGCGACGTCGCGTTAATAACACCGACGCAATTCGGACCGCACAGCGCGAAATCCTTGTCGCGACACAACGCGACGAGCGCGCGCTGCAACTCGACACCCTCGCCTCCGGCCTCCGCCAATCCGCCGGCATACGCGATGCCATGACGAACGCCGAAGTCGGCGCATTCGCGGATGGCCGGCATGAGCCCCACTGCCGGAATGGCCAGAATGGCGAGATCCGGCGCCTCGGGCAATTCGGAAATGCTCGCAAAGCAGGGCAGCCCCGCGACCGTCACCGCGGTGCGACTGATCGGTGACACGCGCCCCGGATACTTGAACTTGAGCAAGCGCCGCACCGTTTCGCCGCCCAGATTTCCAGGTTGCTCGGAAGCGCCGATGACGGCAATCGAGCGTGGCTCCAGGATCCTTCGGACATCCACGAACGGTGAAGTGGGTTGCGCAACCATTGAAGGCACGTCGCGGAGGTTGTCGAGGGGCCTCCTATTCCCCGGCGACCGTGACTTTCGCATCACCATCGACGAGCTTTACGCCCTGCCCGTCTTCGCACCACACGTCGATCGCGTACATCGTGCTTCCGTTCCCCTGCTTCGTCGCCTCCTTGATCCGGCCCCGCACGGAGAGCGGCACGCCGAGATACACGGGCTTGATGTACTTGGTGCGCAATTCGCCACCCTCCAGGTAGTGCAGACCGAACGCCCGGATCAGCATTTCCGAGCACCAGTTCGTCATGATCATGCCGTCGGCGTTGGCGGCCAGAAAGCCCTCGCTCCGGGCGAATTCTTCGTCGGTATGGATATTGGAGCCGACCTGCCGCAGCTCGTTGCTGGCGGCCGACAGCATCGCGCTGTCGTACCACTCGATGCGCTGCGGCGTGACGGGTCGAACCGGTCCGATGAGCTCGTCGCCGACGTTGAAGCTTGGCTTGTCGCTCATCGTCAGGCTCCGTCGACCTTGTACCGAAGCACGGTCAGGTCGTTATACGTCGTCACCAGGCGGCCGTCCGACGTGGAGACCTCGAGGTAATACCAGAGGTAGGGTCTGCCGCGCTTCACATACTTGTCGACGATGTGGCCGGTCACGACAACCTTCTCGCCGACATAGGCCGCGCTGTGGTGCTTCGCGTGATACTCGTAGTGAATCCGGGCATCCGGCCCTTTCATGCCAGCAATGCGCTTCTCCTTGTCGCAATTCTCCTCGAGGATGCGCATCTTATCGACATGGATCATCGTTGGTGGCCGCATCTGCCGCCCCGCCGGGTTCCGTGCGGAGTGGAAGTATTCGCTCGTCTCCTCCGTGCCGTGTGCGTACTCGCTGCACATGAATGGGGTAACGACGTATTCGACCGACTTGAACACGTCTCCTTTCTCCAGATCGCTGATGTAACCGCCGAGCATTTGAATTCCTCCAGGCCTAATTCACCTTGATGTTGGCCGCCTCGATGGTCTTGCGCCACATGTCGGTCTCATCCTTCAGCCTCTTCAGCGTTTCCTGCGGCCCATCGGCGACGGTTTCAAAGCCCAGCTTCCGGTATTGATCCCTGACCTTCGGATCGTTGGCCGCTTCCTTGAGGACCTTGGCGAGCTTGTCGACAATCGCCGGCGGCGTATCGGTCCGTACGTAGGCGCCGATCCATTGGCTGACGAGGCCGTTGAAGCCGACTTCCTTCATCGTCGGCACTTCGGGCACGAGGAACCACCGCTCCGGACTTCCTACCGCGAGGATCTTGATCTTTCCGCCCTCGATCATGCCGATGGAACCCGGGAGAGTGTCGAACGCGAGCTGGATCTCGTTCGTCAACAACCCGCGCAACGTGGCGCCGCCGTCGACGTAAGGAACGAATACGAGATTGGTGCCGGTCTCGAGTTTGAACTGCTCGCCGCGCAAATGGCCGGACGATGCGACGCCGGAAGCACCGTAGTTGAGCTTGCCTGGATGTTCCTTCGCGTAGGCGACGAGCTCCTTGACCGAATTGACGGGAAGCGACGGATGCACGAGCAGCACGAACGGCGTCTCGTCGATCGTCAGGAGCGGCGTCATGTCCTTCAGAAAGTTGTACGAGAGCGTCGGCTTCAACGGCGGCTCGCTCGCGAGCACGTTGGTGTGCACGAGAACCGTGTAGCCGTCCGCCGGCGCGCGTACGACAAAGTCGGTGCCGATCGACCCGGCCGCGCCGGCCTTGTTCTCGACGACGACCGGCTGCCCCAGGATCTCGGACGCCCGGGCCGCAAGCGTCCGCGCGGTGGGATCGACCGTGCCGCCCGGTCCGTAGGGAACGACAAACTTGATCGGGCGATCCGGGTACGAGCCACCCTGCCCAAGGGTCTGCCCCGTGAACGCAATCATCGCCAGCAAGAAGACAGCGGCCCGACAGAGCACTGTTGTCCACATAGCGCGCTCCGCAGAAGGTTCGTGCAGCGCAAAAGCCCCGATCGGCGATTCTTGCATTGTGGAGCCCTCCCGACAAGAGAAGCTAGAGTCGGGAATTCCACGCTGTGTTATGTTTTCCGAACAAAGCTCTGCGGAGGATTCACGTGAGCGAAATTCAAGTCGAGCGCAGCAATCGAGGCGTGGCCACGGTCTGGCTCAACAATCCAAAGCACCTCAACGCATTGAGCAACTCGATGATCATCGGACTTTGCGAGGAACTGCCTCGTCTCGCCGACGACGGGAGCTGCCGGGCGATCGTCATGCGCGGCCGCGGCGGTGTGTTCTGCGCGGGCCGCGAGCTCGGCGACCTGAAGGCATTGCAAAGCGCGGGACCCGATGAGGTCGCGAGAATGTACGCCTACATGCAGAAGATGAACGAGGTGATCTACTACTCACCGCATCCGGTCATCAGCATCGTCGAAAAGTATGCGTTAGGCATCGCCACAATGCTCGTCAGCTGGAGCGATATCGCGCTGGCCGAGGAAGGCGCGATGCTCGGATATCCGGAAGTCCATCACGGGATCACGCCTTACGGAGCTGTGCCGACGATGCTCAACATGATGAATCAGAAGGCGATGCTGGACCTTCTTCTCACGGGACGAAAAATCCGCGCCGCCGAGGCGTTGCGGCTCGGCATCCTCACCCGCGCAGTGCCCGTCGACCAGCTCGCGGGAGAGCTCGACCGGGTACTCGATGACATCTTTCGTGGCAGCGCCGGCGCCATTCGGCGGTCCAAAGCATTCGTGAGGGAATGCGAGACACTTACCTACCAGCAAGGCATTGCCGCTGCGACCGACAAGTCTATCCAGGGCATTGGGCTGCCCGAGATGCGGAACGGGGTCGACGCGTTTCTCGGCATGCAGAAGGCCAAGCAGCGTGGTCCGTGAAGTCGTTCTCGCCGCTGACCTTGGGAACGGCTCTCTGCGTGTCGGCGCAGTAACGGAAAAAGGCAAGCTCCTCGCGACGGCGTCCAAGGCGATCCGCGCAGGCGACGCGGTGGCCGGGGAGAGCGCCGATGCCGAGTCCTGGTGGCGCGCCTTGGGCCGCACGGCCGAACGCGTGCTCGATCAGTTGCCGGGAGGCGTTCACGTGAGCGGCGTGTGCTTGTCGGCCATGACGCGCGCGCAGGTCCTGCTCGATCGCGACGGCCGCGCTCTCGCACCTGCATTGCTGTTCCGCGAACGTCGCGCGATGGACGACGCGCTGGAGATCGCGGGGTATTTTCCGACTGATAACCCTGCCGATGCCATTACGGCGTTTCACCCGCTTGCGCGCATCGCGTGGTTCGCGCGCCGTGAGCCAAAACGATTTGCCCGCATAAGCGCGGTGCTCGAGCCGAAGGATTTCCTGAATTTTCGCCTCACCGGAGAAATCGCGGCCGACAGCGTGACGTATTCGCGCTACGACGCGCTCGCGTCCAATGGTCGTGTCTTGCCAGAGCGCCTCGAGCGCAGCCTTCGCCTTCTCGATGTGCCGCGGGTCGCACCGTGGAAAGCCGTGGGCCACATCGCCTGCGCGCGATCGCCGTGGAATCGCCTGGCCGGCATTCCCGTGTTTGCCGGCTCGATGGACGCTTGGGCGACGGCCGTCGGCGCCGGGGCAGTCGGCGAAGGACAAGGCTACGACATTGCCGGCACGTCCGAAGTGGCCGGTCTTGTCACCTCCGCGCGAGCTAACGTGCCCGGTCTCGTGTCGCTGCGCTGGGGGGAGACCGCGTGGCAGATCGGCGGCCCAACGCAGGCCGGCGCCGACTGTGTCGGGTGGTGTCATCGTTTGCTGCGTGGACGCGGCACGCTCGCTGCGGCGGCCGAGCGCGCCGGCAATCTCGCTCCGACTGCCGATCGGCCGCTCTTCGTCCCGTACCTTGCTGGGGAGCGCGCGCCGCTGTGGCGTGCGGATGTGCGCGGCGTGTTCGAAGGCCTCGCGCTTGCAAGCGGTGGCGACGACGTGTTATGGGCAGTGCTCGAGGGTGTGGCGGTGCAGATGCGGACAATCCTCGCGCTGGCGGTGCACGGATCCCACACGCAGTTGCGCGAGGTTCGCGTGGCGGGCGGCGGCGCGCAATCGGATGCGTGGTGCGCAATGAAAGCCGACGTAATGAATGTCCCGATGATCCGGACGCGCCAGGGCGAAACCGGCCTGGTCGGTGCGGCGATGGCGGCCGCGGTCGGTCTTGGCTGGCACGACGATCTCGCGGCCGCCGCACGCGCGATGTCCAAGGTCGAACGCATTTTCGAGCCGCGTGCGGCACGGGTCGACATCTACGCGGCGCGGAGTGTCCGGCACGCCCGTGCGCGCGAGCACGCAATCGACGCGGCCGATGCTGCAGCGGCCGAAACGGCGCGCGACGGCCCGAAGCGCGTGTCGCGCCGCAAAGGGATCAGCGGATGAGCCGGCGATTCGAAGCGACGCACTTCGTCGGGACCTACGGCACCGCAATCTCCGCCGGAATCCTGTTCCTGATCTTCGCTGCTGCCGCGCCGAACTTCCTGAATCCGACCAACCTGCTCAACGTGCTGAAGCAGGTGAGCTTCCTCGCGATCCTGGGCCTCGGCTTCGGGATGGCGTTCATCACGAGCGAGCTCGATCTCTCGTTCGCGAACGTGTGCAGCTTCGCCGCGGTCGTCGTCGGGGGACTCATCCATCATGGACAGTCACCGCTGGTCGCGGTGTCGGCCGGCCTCGCGGTCGGCGTTGCCGCCGGCGCGCTCAATGGCGTACTGGTGACACGGCTCAAGATTCCGTCGCTGATCGCCACACTCGCCACCGCCTCGGTCGCGAACGGGTTCGCCTTCGCCGTCACGGGAGGAATTGCCTTCGTCGGCCGATGGGATCCGAATTTTCTCGCGCTCGGCCGCGGCAGCCTGCTCGGCGTTCCGGTGCTCATCCTG
>Ga0207701_10004479_pt1 | contig 14191 bp, 14 predicted proteins | sample KBSSwiSSwithPhiX_FD_184294 | JGI IMG/M metagenome (GOLD analysis project Ga0207701, IMG submission 184294) | Switchgrass rhizosphere bulk soil microbial communities from Kellogg Biological Station, Michigan, USA, with PhiX - S5 (SPAdes) (version 2) | ecosystem: Environmental > Terrestrial >... | reverse complement strand
AATGGATTGGACAATATCGCCACGCGCGCGACGTGCGGAAACGCCTCACGCAACAGTTCGACCCGCTTCGCATTCACCTCGTACGACATGAATGTTGCGCCGGTGAAATTTCCGCCTGGCCGGCTGAAGCTATTCACCAGCCCGGCCTCCACCGGATCGCCGCTATAACCGAACACCACGGGAGTCGCGTCGATTGCCCGGCGCAGGGCGGGCACGATCGCTCCCTGGGCCACGATAGCCTGCACCTTGAGCCCCGTTAGTTCGCGCACGAGTTCTGGCACGCGATCGCTGATGTCGGCCGGCCAACGCGGCTCGATGATGACGGATCGACCCTCGACATAGCCCAACTGCCCCAGTCCCTGCTTGAAGGCTTCAAAGAACTCCGATCCCTGGGGCGAGCCGATGGCAATCCATCCGATCCGTGGCACCCTTGCGGGCTGCTGCGCCTGCGCGCCGAGCGGCCAAAGCGTCGCCGGCGCGGCCAAAGCGCTGCCGAGCATCGAGATGAATTCGCGCCGCCGCATGTGCCCTCGTGCGCTCAATCATAGCAGGCGGCGCAATGGCAATGTGGATGAAACGGCACACAATGAGCCGCTGAAGCCGATCAGGCTAAATATCTGGTTTGGGTCATTCGCGACATTGGCCTGCTGCGCTGTGCTCTGACAGGGCCGAAACCGGCCTCGACGCAATCTTGCATTGGAACTGTTTCGCGTGGCCGGAATTGAATTGGACTCAACAGAGGGAGCATCCCATGCAAAAAATTCTAGCTTGCTGCATCACTTTAGCTGTTCTTGGTCTTGCCGTGCCGATTGCGACCAGCACGTCGGCTGACGCGAAGCACTATCGGGGCCATAAGAAAGTGGTCGTTGTAAAAACGCACCACAATCGCGGCCTTCATCGCGGTTGGTACAAGAAAGGTCATCATTACGGCACGCGCTGACACCAAAAGAAATGGCCCCGAAGGGGGCCATTTCTTTCATACCTTATTGCGTCTCGCAGACCTTGATCGTAGCGCGGGAGGCCGAATGTAAAGAATTCCCGGATGCGCCGTTAACGATAGTTCCAGCGGAACCACAGTTCAAATCGTTATTCGGGAATTTAGGTTTCCTATGCTACATTAGACCCCGACCTACGTTGGAGTCCGGGTTTGTCGCAGCGTTGGCCGGGCCGCATACTCGCCTTGGGCATCACTGTCGCGTCGGCCGCCGTCATGGCCGTTTACGCGGCCGCGGGCTTTGCGGCTTACATCGCGCAGCCGCTGGTGGTCGGACGGGCGCAACTGTTGCATCGCATCCCCGATGAGCCGCAGACATCCAACAGAACACCCAAGTCGGATCGCGAGGCGCTGCTTCTCAACAGCCCGTCCTACACCAATTTCAATCCCGCAATCCTTGCCCTGCCCTTTTCAGTTGCAACTGCCGACCGGAGGTCCAACGTCACGTTTCTCAATGACGGGCAGATCGCCGGTATCGAAAAGCGGCTCCGGTTGAGTCAGCAACAATCGGAGTATTGGCCCGCCGTGGCAGCGGCATTGCGTGAACTCGGTCGTCGATATTTTCAGCGGCGCGAGCCGCATCAGAAGGCGGCTCTGAAAGTCGATGTGAGTAGCCCGGAAGTGCAGCGACTTATTGCAACGGCCACACCGTTGATCCTGCAGCTCAGGGAAGATCAAAAGCGTGAGGTGCGGCAACTGGTGCGCCTCATTGGCCTGCAAACAGTCGCCTCGCAGATTTGAGCGGAGCACTCGTCGAGTAGACCAGCTCGGGTCACAATCGGCGTCAGAGAAGCTCCAATAGGCGACATCACTCGATAAGCTCGTCCGCACGGATCAGAAGCGACAACGGCACTTCGAGCCCCAGCATCTTGGCGGTCTTGAGATTGACAACGAGCTCGACCTTGTTGGGCTGCTCGACCGGCAGATCGGCCGGCTTCGTCCCACGGATGATCCGATCGATGTAAAGTGGCGCTTTCCGATAGAGCGAGAGGTAGTCCGGCCCGTAGGCGATCAGCGCACCCTCGCGCGCCGCAATCGGGAACGCGAACAACGTCGATATGCCGGATTGGGTCGCTGATGCGATGATGCGCTCGCGCAGACGATAGGTATAAGGGCTCGGTTGAACGATGAGCGTCGTTCCGCCGCTTGCCTTGACGGCGGCGATCCGTTCGCCCACGTCGCCGTTGTCGCCGACCGGGTGCAATCGAAGCATGACACCAGCCGATTTCGCGGCCTGCTCGGTGTCGAACAGCCGCTGTCGTCCATCCGGCCAGTCGGTATGCCACAAGTAGTCGACATCAATCTTTGGCTTGCTCAGTTCTTTTGACAGATCGATCAGCTTGCCACCGAGGTCGCCGAGCAAGTCGCTGAAGCCTGTCACGTTGCGCCCGGGCTGCGGGAGGCTTTCGACAAGCCCCATGCCGACTGGATTGCCAACGCTGATAAAAACAGTCGGTATGGTCAATGTCAGGCGTCGTGCGGCGACGGAAGCACTTGAACCGCACGGCACCAATATATCGACGCCGCGCTGGATGACCTCGGCGATTGCCTTTTCTGGATCACCGGTAATCCAACTGACGTTAAGCAAAACATCCCGGTTCTCGACCAACCCAACTTGACGCAGTCCCTGCCGGAACGCTTCGACGAGTGACATGTCATACGGGTTGGATGACGAACCCAATGGCAAGAAACCAAGACGAACCGGGCTTTTGTATTGCTGCGCAATCGCGGGAAGCGGCCCTATCGCTGCCGCGCCACCCAAGATACCGAGAAAGTCCCGACGCCTCACGACCTGCTCCATGGTCAGCGCACGCATTTTATTGGCTTCAGCCAAATCAATGAAAGAGGCTATTGCGGCCACAAAGTCGAATATCCGGAATGCGTCATTCGCGACATTTGCCCGTTGCGGGCAGGTCCGCCTCCCCCCGGAGCGCGCCATGAGGCGGGCCAGAAGCGGCCATCACTCGATGACTTCGTCGGCAGTTGCGAGCAGCGATGCCGGCACAGCAAGGCCGAGCATCCGGGCCGTCTGGACGTTGATGACGAGGTCGAACTTCGTCGATTGAACCACCGGCAGGTCGGCCGGCTTGGCGCCTTTGAGGATCCGGCCGACGGAAACGGCAACCTGACGCCACGCGTCCGCGTTGCTCGCCCCATAGCTGATCAATCCTCCGACATCGACGTGCAGACGGCCCGGATAGATCGTGGGGATGGCGTGGCGGGCCGCCAGTTGCGTCAATTGCACACGCCGGACAGCAAAGAACGGGCCCGGCCCGATGAAGAGAGCGTCGGGCCGTTCGCGCGCAATGGTTTCGAAGGCCTCGTTGATCTCGCGAACGTTGTTGGCGTTCAAAACCCGGATTTGCAGCTTCATCTCGCGAGCGGCGATTTCCAAGTCACGCAGGGTCCCCTCCGTGATCGCGGCGTTACTGGGATTGACGAGGACTGCGACGCGAGTGGCGCCGGGCACGAGTTCGCGCAGCAGCGCCAGCCGCTTGACCCCCAACTCGGTGGTGAAAAAATTGACGCCGGTCAGGTTACCGCCCGGACGGGCGAGGCTGGCGACCAAACCAAGCCTGACCGGATCTTCGCCGACGTTGAAGACGATCGGGATTGTCGTGCTAGCCGCCTTCGCCGCCAGTGCCGAAACGGTCCCCATCGCGGCGATTGCACCGACGCGACGGCGAACCAGATCGGCCACGAGCGTCGGCAGGAGTTCCTCGCGGTTCTCAGCCCAGCGATATTCGACGGTCAGATTTTCGCCTTCGACAAAACCGGCCTCTTTCAGGCCTTGCCGAAATCCGCGCAACGGCTCGGAGAAGCCATCGGACGATTGGCTGCTGAGAAATCCGATCGTCGGTATCGTCTGCTGTTGCGCTTGCCCGACCAGCGGCCACGTCGCGGCAGTTGCGCCGAGAAGCGTGATGAACTCGCGCCGTCTCATGCTCGCCCCCATCAGGAGTGGGATCGTACCGGCTCAAGCGAATGCTTTGATAGGGGCTGAAACCGGCTTCGCCATGCAATATGGCCGATGTCCGCGAGCGGGCATTCGCGACATGCCTGCTGCGGGCACACCCGCTTCGCTGAATTCCCAGGTTTCTTGACTTTACTGGCCTAGTTTGGCGGCGAAGCGAAACGCCCGGACCAAGTCCGCGTCAAGCTTGGAGCCCATGTCGGTCAAAATCTGATAAGCCGCCTCGCCCGACAGCGGCGGCTTGTAAGAACGTCGTTCGATCAATGCGCCGAAAATATCGGAGATCGTCATGATGCGAACGAGATCGGATATTTCGTTCCCCATTAGTCCGTGGGGATAGCCGGAGCCGTCGAGCAGCTCATGGTGGTGAACCACCATGTCCAACATTTCCGACGGCAACCCCGACACTGTTCCAAGCGCATCCAGACCATATTGCGGATGCTTTCGCATCACGGCCATTTCGGCATCATCGAGCCGGCCCGCCTTTTCCAGAATAGCGAGCGGAATGCGGGCCTTGCCGATGTCGTGCAGCATTCCCGCGAAGGACAGCCGCTGGCGATCGGCGCGGGACGCACCGAGTTGCTGACCGAACGCCACGGCCAACCCGGTGACCAGAAGACAATGCTGATAGGTCTGGCTGTGATGCGCGCGAACCGTATCGATCCATGCCGAAAGGCCTTGCGCTTCCACCTGACCCACGACCGCGTCGCCGGCGGACTGGATCGCATTGGAGTCGGGCGGCGCCCCACTGCAAGCTGAGGAAAAGATCCCGCGAAGCGTGTCGGCCGCGGCGAGGACGCCAGGGCCGCTGGTCTCCGCAAATTTCGGATCCTCATCGGCCAGCGATCGAGCCTCGCTCCAAATCTTGGAGATCAGAGCCCTGGCGTCGACGGGGCGATGGATGACGTCCGTGGCGCCGAGGGCAAGCGCGCGCGTTTCCTGCAGCCGGGACGCCTTTTCGGTGACAAAGATCACCTTGGCATCCTTCGGCCGGCTCTTGAGCTTGTCCTTCAGCTTGAGGAGGTGCGTGGTATCGTTGAGATCAAAATCGAAGACGCTGTAATGCCCCAACTGAGTGTCCAAGCTGGATTGGAGCGGCCTGAACTCGATTTGAAAGAGACTTGCCAGCTGTTTGCGCAGACGATCCCGGTTGCGGCACAAATCTCCAAAATACGCGATTTGGTGCATCACCCGACCCTGAAGAATTCTTCCGCATGCAGGCAACTGTCCAAACTTCCCGGACAGGCTCGTCTGCACGAAAATATGACACAAAGCTTTACGTTGATTTAACGAATTGCAATTTCACGAACTTGGGCTGTTGTGTTCGCCAAACTTTAGCCGCTAAAATTGTGCGAGACACCAGAGTCAGCGCCGGTTCAGGGATGCGGGCCGGCTCTGCCGCAAATGGTCGAGAGCCGCCAGAGTGACAAACTGTGATGGGCGAAACCCGAAAGGCCGGTGGCGCAACGTGCGTCCGTCAGCGCCTCACGTACGTCAGTACCCACCTTGACCCGTTGAAGTTAGGCCGAAGGCGCACCGCAGCAATTTGCAGCTTCTATTCGATCATTTCGTCGGCGCGGGCCGACAAGCGCGGGCCGGATTATCACCCACAATAGCCTTCGGCCGCCCAAGCAAGCGCCGGGCGACGCGCAGCACAGGTTCAGGCCGCGTCGGCCTCGATGCGCTCCTCGATGCGAACGAGAGAGTCGTGGACCGGGCTCTGCGCATTCCCGTGCCGACGCTCGAGGGCTGAATCGACAGCCATCACCTGCGACATCCGCACCTTCTGCTGTGCAGCGACCGGATTGTCGATGGCGACCGTCTGGGACTTCCAGATCGCTTCGAAAAACCGCGTGTAGCGTTCGATCTCGACCGCATTCTTCGACCAGCTGCCGAGCGAAACCGGCGCATAGGCACTGGCCTCGTAGAGGAGATTCGCTCCGTAGATGCCAAACTCGATGCAGTCCGCCGAGATGCCATGGTCGACGACGCAGGCGTCCCAGTTCGCATTCGTGACGATTTTCGCCGACATGTTCTCCTGAGTTGCGAAAAATCCCAGGACTTGCTCGATGTTCGCCGCCTCGCAGGCGCGGAGGTCAGGCATGATCAGCAGCGTGCGGATTTCGATGGCGCCCGAAATGGCCAAAGACGACGTCAGTTCGAAGTGTTTCCGCCAGGCCACGTCCTCGAACAGGCGCTGGCCCGGCAACATCCGCCAAATATACCGAAACAACTTCTTGTCGCCGAAGGCGTTCATCAGAAGCTGCGCCGTCCCGAACTGATGTTCAGTTACGCGCAGCACGCCTTTTGTCGAGGCATCGATGCACACGGTTGCAAGCGACTCGAGCTGATCGAGCAGATAGCTGGCAAAAACGTCGTTCTTGCCGCATTGGACGATCCGTTTGACGGAATCACGGATGGCCTGAATATGCCGCTCGGCCTCGCGAACCAGATCATCCTTGCCGCCGTCGCTAACGCCGATTTTCGCCCCAAGATGCTGGAGCAGGTTCACAAGCTCAAGGCGGGTAGCTTCCGAAATTTCCATCTTAACCCTCATTGAACGCGCGACGAGGCCGAGGGATGGGCGCGGTGCCACTGTTCGCTCGCGGCGAAGGTGAACTTATGAATGTGATAATTAAATTAAATATTAATCTAACCCGAACGCCTGCGCTCTCGTGGTCCAGCGAACTGCCGCCAATTTTAAGAACCCGCCAAAACTATCAATAGGCGACAGGCATCACGGCGGAGCCGGCTTCGCTGCTGCGACATCAGGTAGCGGCCACCGCCGCGCGCGTAAAAGCATTTTGGAGAAACTGCGCGTCATGAGAATTGATGGTTCTGCCGACATGCGGATGGATGCCGTGTTGGCAAATTGAATTTCTTGCATTTATTCGACGAGTTCCCGGAACTCCATTCCCAGAGGGGCGGTTGTCTTGCGGGCAAAACCGAGGGAGACCGCCCATGACCTATCAAGACGATCCGAATATCAACCACCCCGCCAAGGACGATGAGCCGAACTACCTGCCCTGGACCATCGGTGGCGCCGTTGCCCTGGCTTTGATCCTGGGCATCATCCTGTTGCCCAGCCGTGCCGGGAAGGACAGCACGGTTGCGAGCAATCCGAGCCCGCCGGCTGCCACCAAGATGGCCCCGGCACCGGCCACCACGCCGCCGGCCACCACAGGCACCGCCGCGCCGTCAGCACCGACTGCTCGTTGATCGCGGACGAGGTGACGTTAAACCCGGTACGGCGCGCTCTTTGTAGCGCGACATCTGGCGGCCACGCGTCTGGAGGAAGCAGGAGTGGCGGCGCAAAATGAAAGACCCGCCAGCGGATTTTCCGGGGCGGATGTGGGCGCTGTTAGGAGCGTTGGATCAGCCGCCACGCATTTGTCGGTGTGCATCAGCGAGCGATGGTGCACTCATCGATCTGCCCGGCGATTCAAACGGAGATGAATCGCCGGTGTACTGAGCTGACAGATGACGCAAATCGAAATTGTGTCGCAAGGGCCCATCGCTTCGTCGAGTCATGCGCTTTAGGTCTACGCGCCATGCCCGAGACGGGGCACAGGCTAAAACCCGAATGTCAGCAAGCATTTCGGCGTCATTGGCGCCCCCTGCCAGGAACGCCCAAATCGGCTGGCCGCGCGGAACAAAAAACCAAACCACAAGTTCCCCGGTTTCATCGCTTTCAATGGCGATTTTTCTGTTGGGGGCGATGGTTCGTTGTCATCCCCTATCAATAGGAGCTTTATCATGCGTCTTATTCCAATCCTCGCTGCTGTGACCATTGGCTTGTTTGCCACGGCGGCCGTGGCCCAAAACAGAGACCCAGGCAGCGCCCCTCCGGGCGTTTCAACGACCGGCGGTAAGCCAGTGCCGGTGGATCCCAACGAAGTCAGGAAGGACAACACCGCCGGTCCGGGCGTCGCCCCTGGCGCCAAGACCGACGGCGGCCGGCCTCAGCCGGTGGACCGCAATCAGGTGAAGCGGGACAACGCCATTCCGGGCGGCAAATAGATCGAAGAAGCGCTCAATGAAGCGCTGCATATAAGACTGTCGCCTCGTTTCCATCTGTCCGGGCCGTTGCGTCCTATCGGGCGTGGCGGCCCGTTGTCCTTGGGCGGCCAAGCGCCGGCCGAAAACGGAAGGTGACATGCGCAAAATGAAAACCCGCCAGCGGATTTTTCCGGGGCGGGCGTAGGCTGTCGGGTCAGTCGCGACGCGCTCAGGAAGAGACATTCCGCCTCCTCGCACACCCGTGTATCCTGCCTGTGCTATCTGTGCTGTACCGGCCCGAAGAGGCCAACATTCAACGTGCACTTGAAGGGAGGGAACAATGAAACGGACACTGACCATTCTCGCTGCTGGCGCCTGTGTCTTCGCCGGTCTCGCGGCGCCCGCTCAGGCGGCGGACATGGCGCTGACGCGGCTCGACTGCGGCACGCCCCAGGCTCCCACGCCGGTCAACCAGCGTTTCTCGGATACCTATGCCTACGGCGACCTGAAGCTTCAGTTCGTCTTCAGCTGCTACCTCATCAAGCACGACAACGACTATCTGCTGTGGGACACCGGCCACGCGATGACGGCGCCCAACGTGGCGCCGAAGGTGAGCATCGTCGATCAACTCGCCAAGCTCGACGTCAAACCCGAGCAGATCAAATACGTCGGCATCAGCCATTATCACGCCGACCACACCGGCCAGGTCGCCTCGTTTCCGAAATCGACGGTGCTGATCGGCGCCAAGGAATGGGAAGCGATCACCGCCCCGAAGCCGGCCGCGGGCGTCAACTTCAAGCCGTTCGAGGGCTGGATCAAGGGCGAGAACAAGGTCGAGCCGCTCGCGCTCGACAAGGACGTGTTCGAGGACGGCAGCGTGATCGTGCTGCGCACGCCTGGGCATACGCCGGGGCACCAGGTCCTGCTGGTGAAGCTGCCGCAGGCCGGCGCCGTGATCCTGAGCGGCGACGCGATACATTTCCGCGAGAACTACGATGCGTTTGGCGTGCCCACGTTCAACTACGACCGCGCGCAGACCGTGGCGTCGATGGAGCGCATCAAGAAGATCGCGGAGAACACCAAGGCCCAGGTCATCATCCAGCACGACGCACGCGACGTCGAAAAATTGCCGGCGTTTCCCGCGTCCGCGAAGTAGTTGCCGCGAGGAATTTGGCAGCGCTGTCCTCGTTTTGAGGGCAGCGCTCAATCCACCTGGAGCCCGCCCGACTTGATCGGTCCTTCCCAGCGGGCGACCTCGTCCTCGACGAACTTGGCGAGATACTCCGGCGATCGGCGATCAGGCGCGACGCCGGTCACGCCGATCTCCAGCATCCGGCTTTTGATCACCGGGGTCTCCATGGTCGCATGCGTGACCTCGTTGAGCTTGTCGACGATGGCGCGCGGCGCACCTTTGGGCAGGAAAATGGCGGTCCAGGTGGTGACGTCCATCCCGGTCAGGCCCTGCTCATGGGCGCTGGCGAGGTCAGGCATCAGCGGCGAGCGGGCGCGCGACAGCACCGCGATCGCCTTGACCTGCTTGCCAACGATCAGCGGCGCGGCCGCCCCGAGATTGCCGCACAGGTAGTCGATCTGCCCGCCGATCAGATCATTCGACGCCGGCGCGGAGCCGCGATAAGGCACGTGCGTGACGTTGACGCCGATGGTGGCGTTGAGCAGCGAACAGGCCAGATGCGTGGTCGAACCGGCGCCGGCCGAGCCGAATTGCATCTTCGCGCCGTTCGCCTTCAACAGCGCGGCGAATTCCGGGATGGTACTGGCGGGCAGGTCCTTGCGCGCCTCAAGCACCATCGGCTGCTCGGAGAACAGCGTGACCGGTGTGAAATCGTTGATGGCGTCATAGCGGCGCTTCTTGTAGATCGTCTGGTTGTAGGCGTGCGTGCCGGTCGAGCCGAGCAGGATCGTATAGCCGTCGGGCGCGGCGTTCACGACCCGGTTCACGCCGATGATGCCGCCGGCTCCGGTGGTGTTCTCGACCACCACCTGCTGACCCAGGATCTCGCTCATGCGCACCGCGATGATGCGGCCCATGACGTCGAACGTGCCGCCGGCGGCGTACGGCACCACCATCATGATTGGCCGCGACGGATAGGTCTGCGCCAGTGCAGCGACCGGGCACAGCATCGCTGTAGCGATCAGCAGCTTGATCGTATTGACGCGTCCCATGTTGTTCTCCTTAAGCGACATCGCAGACTAACCCCAGTCCGGAATAAAATCTAAGCCGCCTTGGCATCTTCGAGCACCATGTCGGCACCCTTCTCGGCGATCATGATGGTTGCGGCGTTGGTGTTGCCGGACACCACCGCCGGCATGATCGAAGCGTCGATCACGCGAAGCCCCGCGAAGCCGCGCACCCGCAGCCGCTCGTCGACCACCGATTTCGCATCCGGCCCCATGCGGCAGGTGCTGACCGGATGATAAACGGTGGAGCCGCGGCGGCGGATGAAGTCGAGCAGCGCGTCGTCGCTGTCACAGCCCGGGCCGGGCTCGACCTCCTCCGCGATGTGGCGCGCCATGGCGGGCGATTGGAAGACGCGCCGCACCGCCTTCGCCCCCGCAACCAGCGTGTCGCGGTCCTTCTGGGTGGCGAGATAGTTCGGATCGATCGCGGGCGGTTGCCGCGGGTCGGCGGACTTGATGCGCACGGAGCCGCGGCTTTCCGGGCGCAGCAGCGTGCAGGTGCCGGTGATGCCGGAGAACGGATCGAGCTGATCGCCCATGTTCTGCAGCGAATAGAGCGCGAGCGACAGCTGGATGTCGGGCGTTTCCGCCGACGGCAGGGCGCGCATGAAGCATCCGGCCGAGATCGCCGGTATGGCGAAATAGCCGCGGCGGAACATCGCATAGCGCAGCACCGCGGCGGCGCCGAGGCGCCAGTTGCGCACCGCGTCGTTGAGCGTGATCGGCTCCTTGCAGCGAAAGATGATGCGGCCGAAATAGTGATCGTTCAGATTCTCGCCGACGCCGGGCAGATCGGCGATCACCGGAATGCCGAGCGCGCTGAGGTGCCCGGCTGATCCTAGCCCGGACAATTGCAGAAGCTGCGGCGAGTTGAACGCCCCCGACGCGACGATGACCTCGCCGCCGGCCGAAGCGGTCACCGTCTCGCCGCCCGCCAGATATTCGACGCCGGTGGCGCGCCGCCCGTCGAATAGCACGCGGGAGGCAAGCGCCTCCGGCACCACATGCAGATTGCCGCGCCGGCGAGCTTCCTTGAGATACGCCGCCGCGGTCGAGGAACGCACCCCTCCCCGCATCGTGGTCTGGTAATAGCCCGCGCCTTCCTGCGTGGCGCCGTTGAAATCGTCGTTGCGCGGATAACCCGCTTCGACCGCGGCCGCGACAAAGGCCTTGGCAAGCGGATACTCGTCGCGCACGTCGGACACGCCGAGCGGCCCGCCGGCGCCGTGGAAATCATCGGCGCCGCGCTCGTTGTCCTCGGCCTTGCGGAAGTACGGCAGCACGTCGTCGTAGCTCCAGCCGGCATTGCCGAGCTGGCGCCAGTGATTGAAGTCCTCGGCCTGACCGCGAATGTAGATCAATCCGTTGATCGAACTCGAGCCGCCGAGCGTCTTGCCGCGCGGCGCGATGACATTGCGGCCATGACACTCCGCCTGCGGCTCGGTCTGGTAACACCAGTTGTAGCGCCGGTCGGTGAACAGCTTGCCGTAGCCGAGCGGAATGTGCAGCCAGGGGTGGCTGTTCCTGGGCCCCGCCTCCAGCAGCAGCACGCGATGCCGCCCGGATGCGGTCAGCCGGTTCGCCAGAACGCAGCCGGCACTGCCGGCGCCCACGATGATGTAATCGTAGGCTCCGGCATTCTGCGCCATGGACGTTCTCACTCGCGCTCGGACGCTAAATCAGAGCTCTCGGCCGAACTTGCGATCGAGCGAATAGGGCCCGCCGCCGCGCAACAGGATCGCCAGCCAGCTCAATTCCCAGAACAGCGGATATTCCCATCCACCGCCTGCCCGGCTCCAGTTGAACCCCGCGAGACCGCCGCCCCAATGGGCGACAAAGATGATGACCAGAAACTCGACGAAGATCAGCGCCGCGAACAGTCGCGTGAACAGGCCGAGAATGATGCAAATGGCGCCGACCGTTTCCAGGAAGAAAATCAAGTAGGCGGCGGCAACGGCCGGCTCGATGCCGCGCCGCGCCATGCTGTTGGCGGCGAACGTTGCGATCGAACTGGTTGTCAGCTTGGTGAGGCCATGAACGAGCAGCATCCCGCCCGCCGTGGCGCGGACGACCAGCCATGAGAGATCGCGTGACTGGTCATAGAACGACCCGAGCGCCGGAATGATCGGTCTCGGTTCTTGTACTGATGTTGTCATGGTCGTCTCCCCCTGAGGTTCGTCGGATGAACTCCGAACTGCGGCGATGGTAGGCATTTTCCGAACCCGTCGGAAGCCCCGATCGCCCCCTCGGCCGGCTGCGAAATCCGATGGGGATCGATCGCCGTTAAGGTTTCTTTGCACAATTCGTTGCGCGAATTCGACCGTTGCACCTAAGTGGCGCAGGCTCACAACCTTTGGGGATTGTTATGCGACGATATTTCACCTCCATGGCCGTTGCTGCGGCCATTTCGTTCTTCCTTCTGCCCGCTCCAAGCGCGACCGCAATGACGGTCGGGACTGCATCAGGCATCCAGCAGGGCCTCGCCGAAACCAGCGTGGTCGAGCAGGTGGTTCGCGTCTGTCGTCACCGCTTCTTCACCAGCCGTCGCGAATGTTTCGTGGATCGCAGCCGCCCGCCAACGGTGTGCCACCGCATCCGCGGGACCAACCGCCTCGACTGCTACTAGGACGCAGACTCATTAACGCGCCGCCATAGTCTGGCCGATACCAATACCCTGATTTCACTTCCGCTTTTGGGGACACAGCGGACATGGCGGGCCCAGCTACGGGCCTTGTCCTGGTCGCGATTGACCCAAAAGGCGAAATACTCAACCTGAGCCTAGTTTTCCGCTTTGCGCTATTGCCCCGAAGGCCGACTCCTTGACTTGCGGCGTTCCTGATCGAACGGCAGGATATCCGTCACCGTGTCGGCGGGGTTGATGGGGGACGAAAAGATGCAGCGGGCCAGAATTAAACGCCTAGCGGACGGGCTGCTGGAAATGGAGGTGTTCCGCACGCAAATGGAGATCAACCGGCTTGAGAGCAACATAAGGGGTCACCGCGCGAACGCTGTGGGAAATGCAGTGATCACTCAAATGGATGAACATGCGAAGCTCAACGAACAGCGGGCCCATATAGAAGCCTGTAATGAAGAAATAGGGGCACGAAAGGAGAGCGGAAAGTGGAACCCACAACCAATAGAGCGGCAGATGACCAAGCTAGAAAAGCCGCCCATCCCTCCGGCACTGAAGCCTGTGGTTGCTCCGCGGTATGAGGACATGGAAGGCGAAGAGCTTCCAATCAAAGTAATTGACAAGGGCTTTCCAAGAGCGTGGCGACCGGAGGACGGCCCTATTCACGGCAGCACGCCCGCCGACACAATTACTGACGTTTCCAAAACTACTAATACTGAAGTTTCCAAAACTACTAAACCGGCTTAACTCTTGTGCCGCTCTTTGGCTGTAGGCTTTCCGCATTGGCGGAGAGCGCGCCGGGTGCTGCCAGTTGACTTAACTCAGCTCGCGCACCCTCCCAATTTGTCAGGCCGGTGAATTCGACGAGGTGCCTATCTCATCTTTGACTTGCGCATTTCCTGATCACCGATCCATCGGACGATGACGGACTTCCGCGCATACAATCTGCCGCCAATTTGGAAATGAGGGAGTGGATTGCATTTCCCGGCCAAGGCGGTGTGCGCTCTGCCTGCATGCGTGCCTGGTCCAAAGATGAACTCGGCAATCTCCGTCGCGCCCTCGAGCAAATCGTCCGCCAAGGAGTCCGGCACGGGTTCGTCATGGGGTTTTGCGTCAAGTTGAAGCAAAACCTCAGGCGGTGCTTCCCGGGCCGCGGCCGGCGGTGACGGCCGCCGGGGCCGCGCCGTCCTGATGATGGCCGGCATCAAGCGGACTCCTCGCGATCTACCGGCGGTAATCCCCGCCGCTGACAGTCTCAAGCAGCAGGAATCACTGTTCGCCGAAAATCACGAGCCCTTTTTCAACATTATCGACCCAAAGCGGACATCGGGCCTCTTTCAGAATACTTGAGTGAACGGCTACGATGTCCCGTCCTTGCTTGGGGAGAACATGA
>Ga0207701_10004477_pt1 | contig 14194 bp, 10 predicted proteins | sample KBSSwiSSwithPhiX_FD_184294 | JGI IMG/M metagenome (GOLD analysis project Ga0207701, IMG submission 184294) | Switchgrass rhizosphere bulk soil microbial communities from Kellogg Biological Station, Michigan, USA, with PhiX - S5 (SPAdes) (version 2) | ecosystem: Environmental > Terrestrial >... | reverse complement strand
CAAGCTCAGACAAATGCAGGTTGGGAAGGGCGGCTTGCCCCCGCTCAAGATACAGATTTGCTCAATCTTGAATGGAAGTGAATCTTGAGCGGGGGCAAGCCACCCTTCCCAACTTGCATTTATCAGGCGTTGAATCAGATCAAGGTAACTTGATGCTGATCTTTTGCACGTTGCACTTCCTGTTGTGCCTCACGCCGTCGAATGTAGCTCTCGCTATGGATCGATTGGTACCGCCCCTATCGCTGCTTGCAGAACCGATTCCGGCGTCCATTCATTAATTGGCCTAGTCTCGGAAAGTCGGCCGCGACTCATTACAGCAAGCCGATCGCACATCCCAAAGAGTTCGGGAAGATAAGAGCTCACCATCAACACCGCCTTGTCCTGTGCCGCGCATTTGGCGATTGTTTCGTAAACCTGCGCTTTGCTACCGATGTCGATGCCGCGCGTCGGCTCGTCGAGTAACAGCACGTCAGCTTCCTGGTGAAGCAATCGCGCGACAACAACCTTTTGTTGATTTCCACCTGACAACGCACCAACTGATTGTCTGGCTCCGTGCGTTTTTATTCTGAGTGCATTGATTAACTTTTCTGTCTGTTGTCGTTGACGCCGCAAGTCAATCCATCCCCAACGCGAACACGAAGAGAACTTTGTTGCCGTCACGTTGTCGGCGACTGATTGATTGAGCGTGAGTCCCTCGCCCTTTCGATCCTCACTGAGATAACCAAGACCCTGAATCAAACGCATCCGTGGTGTTGCGCGTTTAGAGCTTGTTTCGATCGCGATCTCACCACCGTCAGTTTCATCCAGGCCAAATATCGTTCGCAGCAGTTGAGTTCTACCTGAACCCATTAGTCCCGCGATGCCGAGTATTTCGCCTCGATGAAGTTCAAAGCTCGCCTCTTTTAGCAATGGCGGTGCGGAAAGATTCTTCACACGCAGGACTACTTCCGTCGTGTCTTTACTCGGCCGGCGTTCCGGAAACAACTTTTCCTGCGAGCGGCCGACCATTTTTGCAATCAGCTCATCATCGGTTGCCGTAGCGATGTCGCCGGCGGCAACGCTGCGTCCGTCTCTCAGTACGGTATAGCGATCCGCAATTTGCCTTACCTCTTCGAGAAAATGACTTATGTAAATAACCGAGATGCCGTCTTTGCGCAGCTTCCGAATCAAAGAGAACAATTGCGCTACATCGTCACGCTGCAAACTGCTCGTCGGCTCGTCCATCAGAATTATCTTCGCCTCAGCCGCAATGGCCCGAGAGATCTCCACGATCTGACGTGCAGCCACGGAGAGATCTGAGACACGCTTGTCCGGCCGAATGTCGGGGTGATGAAAAGTTTTGAGAACGTTGTTTGTGCGGTTCGTTAAGTCGGTTCGATTCAACCAACCAAACTTTGACGACTCCATGCCCATGAGGATGTTTTCGGCAACCGTCAGGTGCGGGCAGAGCGAAAGCTCCTGGTGAATCAAGGCAATGCCATTTCGTCTGGCGTCGAGCGGGGTAGCGGGCAGGTAATCTTTGCCATCGATATTCATCTCGCCCTGATCGGGATGAAGGGCGCCGGCAATGATATTCATCAACGTGCTTTTCCCGGCACCGTTCTCGCCTATTAGCGCATGCACCTCTCCTTTGCGCAGATCGAGATTTACGCCGTCGAGAGCGACGGTTGGACCGAAGCGTTTATGAATGTCGATGAGGGATAACATGAAAGAAGGAGCAGCAATCATTCGTCATATATCATTTACCATTTCTCATATGTCATTTATTGCAAGGCGACACTTGAAGCTGAAATCGCTACGTCGCATACGCGAAATTAGAATTGAGAAATGTCAAATCATATATGACCAATGATTGCTGCTCCTGCTCCTAGTTTTTTCCGCCCGCGGCTAGCGCTTTACTCGCGCCAGATTCGTTCCCGTTACTTTCGCCGTAGTAATAGTTCTTGTAGTCCTGATGATAGTAGTAATAATCCTGCGAACGTAAGTCGACCTTGTTCAGCACCACGCCAATCACCTTCGCCCCTATTTCCTGAAGCATCTGCCGCGTTCGCTTCACAACCTGGCGCGAGGTCTTGCCGCCCTGCACAACCAGCAACACGCCGTCGACTATTGCTGAGATCAGAACGCCATCTGTAAACGAAGCGACTGGGGGTGAGTCGATAATGACGTATTTGAAGTCAGCACTCGCTCTCGCAATCAAGTTTCGCATTTGTTCAGAACCCAAAAGTTCAGCTGGATTCGGCGGAATCGGTCCTGAAGCGAGCAGGTAAATGTTCGACTCCCCGTAACGGTTTACCACTGACAACAATTCATCTGCCGTTATTTCACTCGAGAGCAGCGAGCTGAGACCAGCACGATTTTCCATGCCGAACAAGTGATGAAGCCGCGGCCGCCTCATGTCCGCATCGATCACCAAAACTTTCGAATCGGTTTGCGAAAGCACCGTTGCCATGTTCACAACCGTTGTCGTTTTTCCTTCAGAGGGCAGGCTCGACGTCACCAGTAGCGTTCGTGGCGCGCGACCCGGAGTCGAAAGCAGCACAGACGTGCGCAGGTGACGGTAGGCTTCTGCTTCGACAGATGGTCCTTCGGCCTTGAGAAGTAATTCGCGGCCGTTACCATTGCCATTCGCGCGCTGTTGCTTGCCTGCGAACGGCAGCAGACGTTGACGCGCGCTTCGTCCGGCGACCGGGATCACCGCTAGAGCCGGTAAGCGTAAACCTCTCTCAACGTCTTCAGGAGATTTAACAGTGTCGTCGAGGTATTCGAGAAACAGTGCGAGCGCTATTCCGAACGCCAGGCTCAAAACAGCCGCGATGACGATACTTTGGATTCGACGTGGCCCAACTGGACCATCTGGCTCTGAAGCGTAATCGACAACATGAATGTTGTTTGGCGTGCCCGCCATCGAAACATCATTTTCCTTCGCGCGTTGCATCAGGCCTTCGAGCAGACCCTTGTTGGTTTGAATCTCCTGTTTGAGGATGTTGTAGTTGATCGCTGCTTGATTCTGCGTGACCGTTTCTGCGCGTTGCTTGTCGAACGATTCGCGGAGTGTTTTCTCGCGCGCCAATGCCTGCCGGTACTTCGTTTCGAGATTAGTGGTGACCAGGCTTGTTGCGCTGGACCTTACTTCGGTCAACTGTTTCTCGAGTGTGTTGATCTGCTCGGTGACGTCTTTTACTTCGGGAGACTCTTCGGTGTCAGTGAGCAGCAATTGGACTTTCTTCTGTTTCAGATCCGCCAGTTTCACTCTTAGATCCGCGATTTGTTTGTCGCTAACTTCCGCACTCGCTGCAGCCGCGCCGGGAGCGAGGTTCGACTTATAGGCTGCTTCGGCGAGATTGCGTTCGTTCTCGGCATCGAGGAGTTGTTTATTAAGGCCCGCCAAACGTTCGACGACCGTGTTCTGAGTTGAATCGAGTGAAAGTATTTGATGGCCTTGAGCGTAGTTGACCAGTTGCTCTTCGCCATTTCTAATCTGCGATTGCAACTCCGCAATTCGCTTTTGCAGATAAGTGCCGGCTATTGAGTTCGTTTTCGTGCGCACTTCGAGATTCCAGAGTCCGAATGCATCAGCAACTGCATTCGAAACTTTCGTCGCGACTTTTGGATCGGTGTGCGTGGCGCGGATATCGATCAGCCGCGTTCTTTTGACGGGCTCCACTTCAAGGATGGCCTGAAGCTCAGACACGTAGGGAGCCAGGCGTGCGATGTCGCCGAGTTCGTCGACTGAGCCAGTAGTTGATCTAAGCGGTTGAGTTGGATCCTCGCCGGTAACGGGGACTTGATTCGGTCGCTCCGGAACTTCGGTCTTTTTTTCCAACCCGACCATTCTCAAGACGTTTTGCCATGTCGAACGTTGCGGGGTTTGGGAGTTTAAAAAATTGCGGTTGTGTTCGAGATCGAGGTTCTTGGCAACGCGTCGCAGCAAGGTTGGACTCGTAAGAATTTGCAGCTGCGTATTGAAGTACTCGGGATCGACGTAAGAGTTATCGATGTAATAAGTTGAACCTTTTGAAGCGCCCAATGCGGGGCTGTAACTTTCAGCGTCGACCTGCACACGAGCTCGAGCGGTGTAGCGATCTGGAAGTCGCGCCTGGCGAATGGCGGCGATGGAACTTATGATCACGGTGACGCCAACAATTAGCCAAAGGCGCTTTCGAATGGTGCGCCAGTAATCCCGCAGGTGCACTTCACCTTCAGGAGAGTTTTCATCGCCGTAGACGACCACGGGAGGTGACGTAAAGCGCTCGCGATTATTCGTCTGCTCGAGTGCGGAAGCTTTGAGGACTACTTCAAGGGCCTTTGCTAATTCAGAAGGTTCTTTCATGGGAGGCGTTGTTATTGCTTTCCGAGTGCAAACTAATCCTCTCTCTCTCAGACGTCAGCCACCGCGGGAGATTGGCTGCAAAATACATTTCAGACTGGGCGGAACGGCTTCGGTTCTAGACGCGTTTGGAAGCCCCGGTTAATGGCAAGACTCAAAAGTTGCGGGAAAAGTAGCATGAGTGTTTGAGCAGGTCAACCAATCTGCATTGCAAAGTTGCGGTCGTAATTGATACCCTTCGCCGCTCGAACAAAGAATATGTCCGTATCTTTCAATCAACGTGTAAAACTGCCCGACGACGTACTTATTTCCGACCTCGAGGGCGAGTCTGTAATTCTGAATTTGAAGAGTGAACGTTATTACGGATTAGATAAAATCGGCACAAGATTTCTTACTCTTTTGAGTAAGTCTGACTCTATCGAGAATGCCTTCGAAGGATTGTTGGCGGAGTACAACGTCGAAGCAGATACCTTGCGCATCGACTTAACTGCGCTGCTTTTGGATCTTCGTGAGCAGGGGCTGGTTGAGATTTGCGAGTAATCCGATCAATGGTTTAAATACTCTTACAAGCTTGATACGAAACTTCCCTTGGAGAGCAACGATGAAGACGATAAAGACTCCCACAACCGATCGCCCAGATCGTTCTAAAAAGCCTTACATGAAGCCAACGTTGATTACTTACGGCAATATCCGTGAAGTCACAAAAAACCTGGGTGGAACGGTGGGTAAGAATGATGGCGGTGGAGGGAACGACAAGACCGGGTAATACGTCAGTTGTTTGACTCTTTCGCTGGAGCGACCACTCGGCGGACCATGAAGGTCGACGTGGTTGACATCGTAATGCACGATTCGTCGTTGAATTTCCCATCCAATCGGTTCCTCACACTAGTGCAGACGATGATCCCATTTGTTGTGTTAGTACCATTCCCATCGGATCTGCATGAGTGGAATTGTCGGTATAGTTAATCTGGACGGAAAACCGGTAAGTCGAGAGCTTTTGCTCAGCCTCACCGAATCGCTCTCGTTTCGCGGTCCAGATGAAAGCAACATCTGGATTGGAGGTAGTGCTGGGCTGGGCCATGCGCTGCTGAAGACAAATCAGGAACTGAGTATCGCCTCCCCCGTCACTCTAGATGGCAAAACATATCTGACCGCCCACGCGCGAATCGACGATCGCGAAACACTTACTGCCCGGCTCGCCGAGCATCTTCCCGATTTGCGTGGCGCCTCGCAGATAAACTGCGATGAACATCTAATCCTCTTGGCGTATAAGGTCTGGGGTGAAGACTGCGTCCGCCACCTAATCGGTGACTTTTCTTTTGCCCTCTGGGATTTGGAAAAACGTTTATTGTTTTGTGCCCGTGACCAGATTGGGGTCGGACAGTTTTTCTATGCGCTCATTGACCAGACTTTTGTTTTTAGTAATACCTTGAATTGTGTGCGTTTGCATCCGGCAGTCTCGTCGAGAATAAATGAGCGGGCAATAGGTGATTTTCTGCTCTTCGGAGTAAATCATGATCCTCACACGACGATCTTTGAGGACATTAAACGATTGCCGCGAGCCCACACACTCGTCGTATCTGACAAGGGAATCAAACTAAACGAATATTGGATACCGACAAGCACGCCGGTTCGCTATAGGACCAGTGAAGAGTATGTCGAATCTTTCAGAGAATTACTCGACGTAGCGGTTTCCGATCGTTTACGGTCCTCGCAGGTAAGCCTTTCGATGAGTGGCGGCTTGGACTCCTCAATGGTTGCAGCAATCGCCAAACGGAAACGACACCCAGTATCAGGCGAGCTGAAAGCCTACTGCACTCTTTACGAAACTGCCTTTCAGGACGACGAACGACTATATGCCAGTGAGGTCGCTGACGCTCTCGGCATTCCCATCGAGTTTCTCGATGCCCCAAAGATCAATATGGGCGAGAGTTCTCGAACCTGCGGAAATGCCCCCGAGCCATTTAACGTCGAACCGTTTTATGTTGTCTCTGATGAACTAGTACTTCGCTTATCAACATCCTCGCGTGTTGCTCTAACAGGATGGGATGGCGACACTTTCATGAGTGAGACGCCGCGGCATTTGTTCCACGAATTGTGGCGCACTGGTAGCTTCGGTCCGCTATGTGAGCAAATGTTTCGCTACGTTTATTACCAGCGGCGTCCACCGCCGGTTGGTATTAGAACGTGGTGGCAGGATCGAAAGAGTCAAAGAGAAAAGTCAAACTATCCTGTTTGGATCAATCCCAGTTTCGCAAAACGTATGAATCTCAAGGAACGATGGGATCACGAAACGGCATTTGTTAATGCGCATCCTACGCGACCGTCTGCGTTTAGAAACCTGAACTCGCCTATGTGGAGCGCGTTGTTCAGTTTTTTCGATGCCGGTGTTACGCGTTTGCCGCTTGAAGTACGACACCCTTTGACCGATGTGCGGTTGGTAAATTTTCTGCTCGGCGTGCCGATCATTCCGTGGTTGTTGGGGAAATACATCTTGCGCGAGACAATGCGCGGCGTTCTGCCCGAATCTGTACGTAGACGGCCAAAGACTCCGCTTAGTGGTGACCCCGGCCTTCAGTTAAGATTCAGTAAAAAAATCGCTGAGATTGACTCTTTCGATCCGGCTGCTGACGTTTCGAATTACATTGACCGCTCCGCGGTTCCGTCGCTCGCGGCTGAAACCGATAGCTTTAGTTATTGGGTAAATGCCAGACCATTCAGTTTGGACCAGTGGTTTAGAAACTCCTACAAGATCGAGACTACTTCCGGTTAGGAGCCACCAGGAAAGTTCACGTTGATAACACGACAGCTGATGCCGATGGACCAATCGATCCTTTATCGATCACCATCGTTCTTGCATCGACCACAATGCGTCAGCGCATCGAGGCTAAGATGTCGAGGGGGAATCTGCCACGCTAAGCGTGAAGCTAACTATGACCTTTCATTACGCTGCTTACGGCCTAACGTTTAGTTCTGATCTACCCCTACCGGGGCTCGCGTGCCTGGCAAGCACGCCGGAGCAGGTTAAGGTCCACTTTACGGACGGTGTGAAGTCCGATGTCGGTGATGAAGCGAAACCTTTCTTTGCTAGCGATTCGGCTGACGAATTCGGCAAGCCAATTCTCAGGGCATGGAAACTTCGGGAGCCTTTTGGATATAGACTTCGATACTGCGATGGGATCGAATTTGTTATTGATGAACTTGGAAAAGAGATCTGGTGCTCACGACCATCGAATATGACCGTCGAGGATGTTGTCGTCTATCTAATGGGGCCCATCTTTGGTTTCGTCCTGCGTCTAAGAGGTCAGACCTGTTTACACTCGAGTGTCATAAACATCGATGATCAGGCCGTAGCCTTGGTTGGGCCTGGTGGCTCGGGAAAGTCGACTACAGCGGCCGCCTTTGTAGAACTTGGTTTCCCGATTCTGACCGACGACGTCGCTGCGATAACGCTCGAGAACGGTAGTTGTTCAATACAACCAGCTTATCCACATGTTCGCCTTTGGCCCCAGGCGGTGAAAATGCTTTATGGGCACCACGAGGCATTGCCGCGGTTGGTGCCGGTGGGGGTATGGGATAAGTGTTATCTCGATCTCGAAAATCGGCCAGACTTGTTTTGCTCCAGGCCATTACCGTTGACAGCCGTATACACATTGGAGAGTCGGCTAACGGAGGAGGAAGCTCCTTCCATACGACCCATGTCACAGGCAGAGGCAATGTTGAGTTTGCTGGCCAATGGGTACGCAAACAAGTTAATTAACCGCTCGTTGCGAGCAGAAGAGTTCCACGTTCTGTCCAAAATCGCTGCGTCAATCCCTATTAAAAAGATTTTTCCTCACTGTGATGCACAGCGTCTACCGGAACTGTGTGAAGTGATCGTCCGAGACGTGCGATCTCAACACCAACCCAGCCATTAAGAGGCACAGAGAATATGTACAGCGTTATCGCGTATGGCGAGATGATCGCGGACAAGGTTCGCCGCGATTCCTATACGCGTGCGTTGAGGCAATCGATCAAGCCCGGCGCTGTTGTGGTTGAGATTGGCTGTGGTGCCACTGCGTTCTTTTCAATACTCGCTTGTCAGTTTGGAGCCCGCAAGGTGTATGCGATTGAACCTGACAGCAGTATTGGCCTCGCCAAAGAGATTGTGCAAGCTAACGGCCTGAGCGATCGGATCGAGCTAATCCAAGAGCTTTCAACTCGAATAGATCTCCCAGAAAAGGCAGATGTGATTGTCTCGGATCTTCGTGGCATTCTCCCATTGTTTCAACGTCACATTCCGTCGATTGCAGATGCTCGAACTCGTTTGCTCTCCCCTAACGGAAAACTCATTGCTGAACGCGACACGTTGTATGCAGCAATCATCGAGAGTCCGAAGGAATATAAAAAGTTCTGTGAACCATGGGATAACGCGATTTGCGAAGTTGATCTTAGAACTGGCAAGCGTCTCGTCACGAATAGCTGGATCAAAGCAAAGAATTCCACGGCAGAGCAGTTCTTGACCGAACGTCAGCGCTGGGTTGAATTGGACTACAAGACGATCGAAGATCCGGATATCAAGGGCGAAGTCACTTTGAACGTAGTCCGAGACGGAACTGCTCATGGGATTTGTGTTTGGTTTGATTCCACGCTCTCGGAAGGCGTCAGGTTTTCTAACGCCCCTGACTCTCCGAAACTGATCTATGGAAATGCCTTCTTTCCACTGAGCGAGCCTCTCAGTCTTACTACAGGCGACGTCGTTAGGCTTTCCATCTACGCGGACCTTGTTTCTGATGATTACGTTTGGCGGTGGCACACAACTGTGTCAGAAGCGAGATCCGGAACAATAAAAGCGAACTTCAAACAGTCGTCTTTTTTTTCAACTCCTCTCTCATTGCCGCAGCTTCGCAAACGTAGCGCCGAATACCTTCCAACATTAAACCAGGAAGGTTTGCTCGACAGTTTTGTGCTTCAACATATGGACGGCAAACAATCGTCAGGAGAGATTGCGAAACGTCTTCTGGAACTCTTCCCCGAGAAATTTACACGAGAAGTGGAAGCGCTCACTCGCATTGGAGAACTAGCGCAAAAGTACAGCAGCTGATCTTTGGACAGTGGTTTGGTATGTTTTTCAAGCACTTGCATTACCCCGGCCAGGTGGCTCTTAGATAAATGCCCAAACATTTCTCCCTACTGAAAGTTAAATCGCGCAAAGCACTCGCGCAGATACCAGAATTGCGTCGTGCTGTTGATCTGCTATGGCGCGTGGCGCGCCTGTGGACCACCGTCTGGATCATCCTCCTGATCATTCAGGGTCTTTTGCCCGCGGCCGCGGTCTACGTGACAAAACTCGTGGTCGACGGAATAGTCGCTGCCGTGAAGCAGGGAAGTTCCTGGCCGACGATGCGACCGGTTTTGTTAGCGGTAGCCGTGTTGGGCGCAATTGTAATCGTCGAGGAACTCGTCAAGGCAGCGATCAGTTGGATTCGGCTTGTCCAGGCCGAACTATTGCAAGATCACATCAATGATTTGATTCACGCGAAATCAATCTCCGCGGACCTCGCGTTTTACGAATTCGCTGACTACTACGATCACTTGCACCGTGCGCGACGCGAGGCAAGTTACCGACCGGTGGCTCTAATCGAAAACATCGGTGCGTTATTGCAGAACGGAATTACATTAATTGCGATGGGAGTAATCCTGGTTCCGTTGGGTCTGTGGCTTTCCATTGCTCTCGTCTTAAGTACTTTGCCGGCGTTCCTGGTTGTGGTGCGTTATGCACTCGTTGAGTATGAATGGCGCTTGCGCATAACTGCCGACGAGCGTCGCGCCTGGTACTACGACCACTTAATGACAAGTTCCAAGGTCGCAGCTGAACTAAGACTCTTTGGTCTTGGTGAGTTCTTCCGATCCGCTTATGCAGCGGTGCGCAGACGGCTCCGAAGGGAGCATCTGCAGATGGCGAGACGTCATAGCGCAGCTGAGCTCGGTGCGACGGTGATAGCGCTAACTATTAGTGGAGCAGCTCTCGCCTGGGTAGTTTGGAAGGCGCTTAACGGATTAGTTTCGCTTGGCACTCTCGCCCTCATCTACGTCGCTTTCAATCAAGGTCAACGGCTGATGCGGACGCTCGTTGAAAATGTTGGCCAGCTTTACGCAAATAGTCTTTTCCTTGGAAATCTTTTCGAGTTTCTCAACATGCAGCCGCAGATCAGAGAAGTCAATGCCGAAGTCGCTCACCGACCTCGAAACGTTGCAGAGGGAATTGCGTTTGAGCGCATTACATTTTCCTATCCAGACTCAAACGTAAAAGCGCTTGATGATTTCGAGATGATAGTGCCGGCGGGGAAGATCCTCGCTATTGTTGGTCCGAACGGGGCTGGCAAAAGCACACTGATGAAGTTGCTTTGTCGTTTCTACGACGTCGAACGTGGAGCGATTACAATTGATGGAGTTGATGTACGAAACATCCCGACAGCCGATCTGCGTCGTTTGTTCACCGTGCTATTTCAGGTGCCAGTCCACTTCGATGCCACACTCCGAGAAAACGTGGCGTACGGCGATCTTCAAGGTCAGCCATCCACAGCCGAGATTCGCGAAGCGATTTTTGCGGCGGGTGCTGATCAGATTGTCGAGCAATTGCCAAATACGTACGACACTCTTCTTGGCAAATGGTTCACTGGTGGCTCAGAACTCAGCGTCGGCGAATGGCAGCGAATCGCTTTGGCCCGTGCGTTCTTGCGACAGGCACCCGTGATTATTCTTGATGAACCGACGAGCGCCCTCGATCCGTGGGCGGAAGCTGATTGGTTGATGCGTTTTCGCAAACTAGCTGCTGGAAAAACTGCGATCATCATCACTCATCGCTTCACTACCGCGATGCATGCTGACGTCATTCATGTGATGAAGGACGGACGCATCGCCGAATCCGGCACGCACATCGAATTGATCGAACGTAATGGAATGTACGCCGCATCCTGGCGCAGGCAGATGACAGCGGTTGAACGAGAAATGCAGGCGACCGCATGACAACAACGCGCGCCGAACACGAACTACTTCTCTGTATTGCCCGACGCGACTTAGACGACCGGCGGCGCTGTGATCTTCGTCGTTTGTTGTCAGCTCCATTGGATTGGGCCTATCTAACCTCTACAGCCCGAACACACGGTTTGATTCCACTGCTGTACCGGCAACTTTCTACCGTTGTTAACGAAGTGCCGCCTACGCATTTCGCCGCCGTCAAGCAAGAGTCTATCGAGAATTGTCAGTCGGTCCTGACTCTAATGGCCCGTCTCACGGAGGTCCTTCAACTTTTCAATCAGCGCGAACTTCCCTTGTTGGTTTTCAAGGGTGCGGTCCTCGCCGAGGTTGCGTATGGTGAAAACAGTCTTCGCCAGGCGGGCGATGTTGATGTTCTTATCGAAGTCGAGAACTTCCAGCGCGCTAAGGAACTGCTTGAGTCGCTCGGATATGAAATGGTGCCGGCGTTGACTTCGTCTCAACAGAAAGCACATCTCAATTTTCATTGCGAAATCCAGTTTGTCCGCGACAACTGGTTTACTGTAATTGATCTGCATTGGTCTCTCGCTCCCAGGGCATTTCCGTTTGAGTTAAAGACGGAGGATGCATTTGCACGCTCCCGCGAGGCGTCGCTGGGCGGACAACCTTTCAGAACTCTCGCGGTAGAAGACTTAATTCTCTTCCAGTGCATGCATGGAGCGAAGCACTACTGGTCGCGGCTCGAATGGATCACGTCGTTAGCGGAAATCATCCGAAGCGAAACAGATATTGACTGGGCCCAATTAATCTCGCGAGCGCGAGCAACCAATAGTCTGAAGATGCTTGCGCTCGGGTTGAATTTGGCGAGAAAACTTGGTGATCTAGAGATTCCTGCTGACGTTTGCGACAAAACAGCTTTCATGCGACCGTTGGCAGATGAAACGTTGGCCACTATCTTCAACGAGCGTGAATTGGAATATTCTTCTGCGCGGGCGATGAAGAAGAATTTTCGAATCATGGATCGGAAGCGAGATGTTTTCGCTTCGATGTTCCGCGTGGTCTTTGTACCCACGCTTTCTGATTGGCAGAGCCTGTCATTATCGCCCGCGTTGCAGCCTCTGTATTACTGCTATCGCCCCTTCCGTTTGCTGAAGACTTATGCCGCTTCGCTGACGCGTCGACTCTTTCATGGCGCTGGGTCGCGAACGGCGATCGCGTCTCAACCTGTCGAAGAGCCGCTGACCGGGAGCTTGATTGACTAGCGATACAGAAAAGGCATGGCTGCCGGACCTTTTATACGCCGACGGTCGCTTTCAATCCGATCTTGCTGTTGTTTCTAACGCCGGTAAGATCATTCGCATCGTTCCCGCCGACCAGGTAGATCAGCCACAACGATTAAGGAACCGCGCATTACTTCCGGGTCTCATCAACGCTCACTCCCACGCATTCCAGAGAGTAATTCGCGGTCGCACCGAATATCGCTCCTCAAACCAAACCGACAGCTTCTGGACATGGCGTGAATTGATGTACCACGCGGCGAATGAACTCGCACCGCCTGACGTTTACGCTGCATCGCGCATGGCCTTTCTGGAGATGGCGCTCAGCGGAATCACGACGGTCGGGGAGTTTCATTATCTGCACAGCGATCAAGACGGAACACCATACGAAGATCCAAACCTGCTGGCGAAAGAAGTCATCCGGGCGGCCAACGACGTTGGTTTGCGAATCGCACTATTACGCGTTGCTTATGCGCGCGCGGGCTATCAAAAAGAAGCGAATCCGTTGCAGGCGCGGTTTATTGAAACGAGCGATCGCTATCTCGACAATGTAAGTAGTTTGGCGGCGCACGTGAACACGAGTGCAGGTATGGCGTGGATCGGCGTTGCGCCACACAGTGTCCGCGCAGTTCCTCTGGATTACTTGAAAGAGATCGGAGAGTTTGCGAGTCAACACAGTTTGCAGGTCCACATGCATGTTGCTGAACAATCGGCGGAAGTTTCAGCTTGTATTGAAGAGCATGGACGATCGCCAGTTGCCTTGCTCGAAACTGAAGGTCTGTTGAGTGAACGATTCACCGCGGTCCATGCGATTCACGTTTCACCAAAGGCGATTGGCGCCTTCGAAAAAACGCGCGCTGGAGTTTGCGCCTGCCCGACAACAGAACGGAACCTCGGTGATGGAGTGGTTCCGGTCGACGGTTACTTCCAGCACGGTGTGCCGGTATCGTTAGGAACGGATAGCCAAACGCAAATAGATCTGTTCGAGGATGCTCGCGAACTCGAGTATCACCTGCGACTGCAGCGGACTTCGAGAAATGTGCTCGCACCAGTTGATGACGACGATCGATCGGCGCTGGCAAAGAGACTTTTCGAATGTGCCACAGTCAGCGGTGGCAGGAGTCTGGGTTTCGAAGGTGGAAATCTCCAGCCGGGTGCGCCTGCTGATTTCTTTACGGTGGATCTTGATGACCCTTCGATTGCGGGCTCATCGACGTCAGACTTGTTGACGTCGGTCGTGTTTTCGATCTCACGTGCAGCCATAAGGGATGTTGTTGTCGGAGGAAAACTGATCGTTGCGAATGGACAACACGCTTTGCAGCAGGCGATTGTCGAGGAATTTGCCAACGTTCAAAAGAAGCTGTGGGCTAGTTAATCTTTAGAATTCAACGGTCCATAAATTTCAGGGTGGGAATCGTGGCTTTGCCCGCTCAAGTTGAACGACATCCAACTCAAAGTGAATCGAGCGACGTGCAAAAGATAAGCACTCAAACTTCATTGAAATAACTCAAGCTGACATAAACGCAGTGGGGAAGGGTGGCTTGCCCCCGCTCAATCCGCCTTACTCTCAACGTTGAATGGAAGGGACTTGAGCGGGGGCAAGCCACCC
>Ga0207701_10004475_pt1 | contig 14195 bp, 8 predicted proteins | sample KBSSwiSSwithPhiX_FD_184294 | JGI IMG/M metagenome (GOLD analysis project Ga0207701, IMG submission 184294) | Switchgrass rhizosphere bulk soil microbial communities from Kellogg Biological Station, Michigan, USA, with PhiX - S5 (SPAdes) (version 2) | ecosystem: Environmental > Terrestrial > Soil... | reverse complement strand
GGCATGACCAAAGTAGTTAGTAATGTTGATGTGGATGAAGTGGTTGCCTGGAAGAATGGAATGTTTGCTTTTGAGAACGCCGGCATCGAAACTATTATGAGACAACTATCTCGTTGGTACGATGTGGAAATTGAATATAAAGGAAAGACAGATGATCTGTTTATTGCTGAAATGCGTCGCAATATAAAACTATCCGATGCATTGAAAGCTTTGGAGCTTACTGGCAAAGTAAAATTCGATATCCAGGAGAAAAAAATAATTGTGATGCCATAAGTTTCGGATTTTTTATCGTGAATAAAACAATCCGTCCTTTTGAAAACATAATTGTCAGATAAAATATTAGAAGTAATAGTTAGCTAAAGAAAACCGTTCCGCGGACTAGGCAGAACGGTAAGTAATTAGGCTAACAAATAATGAGCGATGTAGACTTTTATTGTTTAACCTAAAATCAAAACAAAATTATGCAATTTATTGCTTGCTGCGTCCCCCAGTGGTTACTGAGGCGGGGGAAGGTCAAAATGTTTATGATTATGAAACTAACCACAATTTTTATGCTTGCCGTTTGCCTCAATGCCAGTGCAAATGGATTTTCCCAAAAGGTGAGTCTCAAGGAAACCAATGCTCCACTTGATAAAGTATTCAGGGAAATAAAAAAACAGTCTGATTACACTTTTGTTTATACCAAAGCGCTGTTGAAAAAAGCAAACACGGTTACTGTTAATATCAATGATGCATCTATAGAACAAGTGCTGGAAGCCTGCTTTTATAATCAGCCGCTAACCTATACCATCTTCAATAAGATGATAGTGATCAAAGAAAAAGAGATCACTCCGGTGGCAGTGGCTGTAGTTACTCCACCACCTCCCATTACGATAAGTGGTAAAGTTGTCAATGATAAGGGTGAGGCACTGTCAGGAGCTACAATAACTGAAAAAAACACAAGTAACGCTACCACAGCAAAAGAAGATGGTAGCTTTTCCATTACTGTTGCCAATGAGAAATCGGTATTGGTTATTTCATATGTGGGGTTTGATGCCCAGGAAATAGTAGTTGGTAATAAGAACACAGTAGCTGTCCGGTTGGTTCAACAAACGGCTTCACTAACAGATATAGTCGTTGTTGGCTATGGAAAATCAAGCAGGGTTAACCTTACGAGTGCTCAATCTACTGTTTCAGCAAAAGACATTGAAAAAACTGTAAACACAACTTTAGAGCAGGCTATACAGGGCCGTGCTGCAGGGGTGTATGTTACGCAAAACTCAGGACAACCCGGTGGCGGCATGTCAGTAAACATTCGGGGTATAAGTTCCTTAGGTCGTACGCAACCACTTTATGTTGTTGACGGGGTCCAGATGCAGGTCTCAGAAGATGTATCATTTGGCTCTTCGAGTTCCACCAACTCTTTAGCAGGATTGAACCCTTCGGATATAGAAGATGTTCAAATTCTGCAGGGACCTTCCGCAACGGCTATTTATGGTTCCCGCGGAACTAATGGCGTAATTCTTATTACCACCAAGCGTGGAAAGTCAGGGGACTTCAAAATAAATTATGCCTATCAATATGGTCTTCAAACACCACCTAAGCATTTAGATGTAATGAATTTGCAGCAATATGCTCAAATGGTTAAAGAGTATCATTCCATTGCTGGTGGAACGACACCGCCAGAATTTTTAGATCCCAGTCTTCTCGGTGAGGGCACTGACTGGCAAGGTGAATTGTTTAACAACGCTGCTTTGAATAAGCATCAGTTAAATTTTAGCGGCGGAAGCAACAATACCACTTACTACATGTCGGGTGAATACATGAACCAGGAAGGTGTAGCGGAAGGCTCAGGTTTTAAAAGATATGGTTTCAGGCTTAACCTTGATAACAAACCTCGTGAATGGGCAAGTATTAGCACTAATCTTAGCTTCAACCAAACTAAAGAGGATCTTGTCACAACCAATTATGGAGATGCACAAAGTCCCCTGATTGCAAATGCACTAAGGCTCACTCCGCAAATACCTGTTGTTAATTATAACGGAACATGGGGCAGCAGCGATCCGGTTAACGGCGCCGGTCAATATGCGCCCACTAATCCAATTGCGCTTGCCAATTTGATTACCAATAACAATACGAGAAAACAATTTTTAGGTGGATTAAATCTGTCTATTATGCCCCTAAAAGGGTTAACAATAAAAACTTCGTTTAACGGTTCTATCGGAGATGGAATGTCCACTTATTATACGCCTACTTACAATCTTGATCAGTGGCATAATAACCTCATTGCCTCTTTGCAAAACGGATCTTATCAAAGTTGGTATTGGAACTGGAACCAGTTGGTGGAATATACCAGGCAAATAGGTAAACACAATTTTACCTTAATGGCAAGCCATGAAGCGCAGGAATCAGAATACAAGGCTTTGTCTGCAGGAAGAACAGGCTTCCTCACTAACGACATATTTGATGTGAATGCCGGTGATTCTAAATCAGCGACGAATGGGGGTGGTACTTATCCATGGGCACAGGAATCATACCTGGGCAGATTGAATTATAATTATGACAACAGGTATTTGCTAACGGCAACATACAGGCGAGATGGCTCACCTTATTTTGGACAAGACGCAAGATGGGGTTCCTTCCCTTCTGTTTCTGCAGCCTGGAGAGTCAGCAAAGAGAAATTTTTCAATAGTTCCTCTATTAGCGATTTGAAATTAAGATATGAGTTTGGATATACCGGAAACCAAGGTACAGGCTCTGGGATTTATGCTTCAATGAATAACTATGCAACAGGCCTGGGAACTGGTTTTCTGCCTGCAACTTTTACAAACCCGCTGTTACAATGGGAGGAAACAAAAACAAATAATATAGGCCTCAATATTGGTTTCCTAAAAAATCGATTTACTCTTGAAGCGGACTACTATACTAAAAAGACAGATAATCTTATTTTAAATGCTAATCTGCCCTGGTACATGGGTACAAACGGTGTTGGTTCAGTGGGTGCCCCATTGGTCAACGCAGGTGCGTTAAGCACAAAAGGATGGGCTTTTACAATCAATACAACCAATATTCAGAATGAAAATTTTAGATGGGAATCCAGCTTAAACCTTTCGCACTTCAAAACAATTGTTGACGAGTTATACCAGGAAACACCATTTATTTCAAGAACATCCTGGTGGTTAAACAACTGGACGCAACGTTCCATCGTTGGCCAACAACCCTGGTTGTTCATGGGATATGTTGAAGAGGGTTTGTTCCAGTCCAAAGATGAAATTGCTAAAAGCCCAGTTCCTTATAATGCAGCAGGACCTTACCCTGCTGACCCAAATACTGGATTATGGGTGGGAGATGTGAAATACAAGGATGTGAACGGCGATAAGAAAATCGATGAAAAAGATATGACAGTTATCGGCAATCCCTGGCCAAAACTAACAGGTGGCTTTTCCAATACTTTTTCTAGTAAAGGGTTTGACCTTAGTATCCTCATTACTGGATCTTATGGTAATGACGTTTATAATTACATAGCTGCTGAGGCAAGTAATCCAAACAACATCAATCTTAGCCGTAACTTAATGGTGAATGCGATGGAGTATGCAAAGATCACTACTGACGCAAGTGGTAATCCTGTATTATCAAATCCAGCTACAAGAGTGCCACGTATTTCTAATAACCAGATTTCAGCTGATAACAACTTTGGAAGAATTACAGATAGATTCCTGGAAGATGGTTCTTATTTAAGATTGAAAAATATTTCGCTGTCTTATAACGTACCTACTAAATATTTGAAGTATACTAAAAAAGTAATCAGAGGATTTAAAGCTACTATTGGTGTACAAAATATTTATACGTGGACAAAGTATAAAGGTTATGATCCTGAAATAGGAGCTTACGTTGGTCAGGGTGCACAAAGCAACAACCAGGCGATTGGTATTGACTTTGGCCGTTATCCAATCACGCCAATGTATACAGCATCCATCAATGTTAATTTCTAAACTTTCTAATTTGAAAAATATGAAACGAATAATTTATTTTCTTGGAGTATTGCTTGTTATCGTAGCATTTTCAAATTGTAAAAAAACTTTCCTCGACAGGCCGCCTCTGAGCTCAATAACAGATGCCAACTTTTATAAATCTGATGACCAATTGATGGCAGCTACAGCTCCGCTGTACAGCTCAGTATGGTTTGATTATAACGATGCAGCATCATGGCAGCTTGGCGATTTCAGGGGAGGCGACGCTTACGATGCATGGTATGATAATGCTAACTCTAAATTTAATACCACTCCGGATAACCAGTATAATCAAAATTCATGGCGTGCTTTTTATAATGTAGTGGCACAGTCAAATCTTGCAATTTATAATATTGGGAGGTTTGCAGGTCCGGCAGTTTCTGCTGAAGCTAAGAAAATAGCCATTGCAGAAGCCAGGTTCATGAGAGCGGTGGCTTATCGCTATTTGGTAATGAACTGGGGTGCTGTGCCTGTTATTGAGAATAATATTGAACACCTGAACGATACAACTATCCGCAGAAATTCAGTGTCCAGTGTTTGGCGTTTCATCACAAGAGAAATGAGAGCTGTCGTTCCGGACCTTCCAACAACTGCCAAACAACCCGGAAGAGTTACGAAATGGTCTGCAGAAGGTATGTTAGCCCGTTTCTACCTAACAAGAGCAGGCGTAGAATCTACTAATGGCGCAAGAAAACAAGAGTTTTTGGACAGCGCAAAATATTTCGCATCTGATGTAATCAATAACAGTGGAAATAAATTATTGGATAGCTATGAAGACTTGTTCAAATGGAATGAAAAAACCGGTTATCGTTATGATAACAATAGCGAATCTCTTTTTGAATTACAGTGGGTTTTTTCAGATGCCTGGGGAGTATCAAACAGCATGCCTGAGCCTATTGCATATAGTGGCGAAATTGCGTACAGTGGATGGGGTGGTTCAAAAGGAGCAACCTGGTGGATTATTAGTTTGTATGATGGCTTTAGTCCACAACCTGATGGTAGTTTAAAAGGAAGAACTATAGACCAGAGATTGCGTACAACTTTCATGTTACCGGGTTTTTCTTATCCCTACATGACGAAGAAGAGCGATAAAACACCGTTTGTCTATCCATTTACAGGTACAGATAATAATTATGTTGCAATTAAAAAATATGTGATTGGCGGCCCGGACGATCTTGGAGCTAATGCTTCTTCTCAACACTACCCGAATAATACTTACATGATGCGTCTTTCTGAAATGTACCTGATTTATGCAGAAGCTGTGATCGGTAACAGCTCTTCAACTACCGATGCAACTGCACTCGCATATTTTAATAAAGTTCACCAGCGGGCAGGTTTACCCGCATGGATAGTTACAGGCATCAACGCAAATGGACCACTAACACTCGATGCCGTGTTAAATGAAAGGTTCAAAGAATATGCAATGGAAGGATCGACTTGGTATGATATTGTGAGCCTCCACTACTGGAAACCAGCAAAAGCATTGGATATCCTGAACACTCAGGATAGGGGGTTGTTTTTTGCCAAACCCGATAACACATCAACTCCGGCTAATGCGACAGAGTGGACCTTTACAAAAACAAGCTGGTATTCACCAAGATTTGTCACCGCAACTGAAGGAAACTTTGTAATGCCGATTCCGGCCATCGAATTGTCGCAGGCGCCAAATCTGAATGGCCCGATAATAGATTACCCATAAACACAACCAAACTGATTTTTAATTATGAAAATAAGTCAAATGAAATCATTTAATAAAACATTGCTCATCCTGCTATTGATGGTCGGCGCAGTAAGTATTTTTATTTCGTGCGAAAAAAAAGATGACTCCGGTACGCCTTCCATTAGTTATGTAAGAATCACAAGGCCTGAATCGTCTGATTCCTTGCTGATAGGCGCCGGTCAAGGCCAATTGATTGCCATTGTTGGTAACAACCTGAAGAATGCTGTAGAAGTGTGGTTTAATGATCAGCAGGCTCGCATAACACCTACTTATGTTACAAACACAAGTCTTTTGGTATCGGTACCTACCCAGATTCCTATAACCATAACCAATAAAGTGAAAATTATTTTCAAAAATGGATATGAATTGTTGTATGATTTTAAAGTGCAAATCAGCAAGCCCGTTGTGTCCAGCATGGCTAGCGAATTTGTGAACGATGGAGATGTAGCAACCATTTATGGTAATTATTTTTATGCGCCTCTTACTGTTACGTTCACCGGCGGCGCTACGGCCACTATTGTATCCAGGAAAGATCAGGAATTGCAAGTGCAGGTGCCTGCAGGTGCGCAACCTGGTCCCATCACTATAAAAACCAGTTTCGGTGAAGCAACTTCCACATTTTGGTTTAGAGATCCACGGAATCATATTATTGATGGCGATCCCCATGAAGGATGGTGGGGTACTTATTTAGTTACTAGCCCGGCTGCGGGTGATCCTATAAAAATCAGCGGTAACTATTACCGATTCAAAAAGCAGGTGAAAGCCTGGACCTGGGATTCACCGGAAGTAGCCGGAGGACCTGCCACAGATATGCCCAACCATAGTAAAAACATACCAGACGCTGCAATCCAAAATCCTGCAAACTATAACGTGAAGTTTGAGATCAATACACTGAAACCTTACAATAAGAACAGGGTTATTTTGAATGTAGGTTTATTGGCAGAAGATAATGACGGCTATGTCTGGCAGCCACCTTACAATACAAATGGACAATGGAATACCGTTACCATTCCTTTTGATGAAATGGTGGCAAAATATCATAATAAGCCTGTTATCAGCGCCACTGGTTATTGGTCAAGGATATTGATCTTTGGCGGTGATGATCTTGATGCTGATATATGCTTCGACAATCTTAGGATTGTACCCAAAAAATGATCAAACTAACATTATTAATCTATATTAATCAAAACAAATGATTCGCTTATTAAATACGCGGCTGCTTGCCTCACTGTCCCTCGTCTTGTTTGTTGGAGTGTTCGCTTCCTGCAACAAAAAAGATAGTCTTCCAAACGATGGCAAAGCAGCATTAAATAGCTTTGGTCCAACAGGTGCTAAATTTGGAGACACCCTTCGTTTTATTGGCGTTAACCTGGATCAGGTTAGCACTGTAAAATTTACAGGTGTAAATGCTGTAATTGACAAAGCAAGTTTCAAATCACAAGCTTCAGATCTTATTAGATTGATTGTGCCGCAATCAGCAGAAAAAGGGTATGTCACATTGAAACTTTCAAACGGCGATAGCATTGTAACAAAAACGCAGCTTAATTTAGGTGTGGTATCCAGCGCGACCAGCATAAGTCCAAAGACTGCTCGTCCGGGTGATAATGTTACCATCACGGGCACTTATTTGAACTGGATAGAGAGAGTGACTTTTGGAAAAAACCAACTGGTAACCAATTTTGTAAGCAGGTCTCAAACACAATTGGTAGTAAAAATTCCTGATGCTGCACAAACCGGACCGCTGGTTTTACACAATGCAAGTACAGATTCCACTGATATAGAAACAACAGATACCTTAAAAGTGACACTACCGGTAGGGACATCCTTATCTCCAAATCCAATAAAGCATGGAGATAATCTGACTATTAGCGGTACTGATCTGGACCTTGTAAGGAAAGTAACTTTCACAGGCGGAGCTGTGGTTACAAGTTTCGTTAGTCAATCAGCTACACAGTTGGTTGTAAAAGTGCCAGGCAGTGCTACAAAAGGCAAAGTAAAAATTGAACCTGGTTCCGGAATACAACAAACTGTAGGCGGTCCCGATCTTGATCTTATACTTCCTTTAATTACAGGAATGTCACCAAATCCGGTTGACACTTTAATAAATGTAACTCTCAATGGAACGAACCTCGATCTGGCGTCATCAGTATCATTTAAGACTACAACCGGGGGGACAAAAATAATTAGTTCTTTTGTGAGTCAATCACCGACACAAATCGTTCTTCAAGTACCAAGTGGTGTAGTCTCAGCCAAGATCACTTTAGGAGTCAAGAATTCAACAGTCACTGTACAATCCCCAACCCTGTTGGGAATTATAGGTGCTCCACCACCACCAATTGTTATTTATGATGATGCTCTTAACTGGAATGGTTGGGTTGGAGGCGGATGGGGTGGCACCAAGGATTTGGCCAATACTACTATTGTAAATTCAGGAACAAAATCAATTAAAATTGATTACGCAGGTGGCTATGGTGTTCCCTTACAGCTTGGAGGCGCAAACATTCCTATCGATGGATACACCATCTTAAAGGTTTCAATTTACGGAGGCAGTGGTTCAAACGGTAAGAGTGTTAACATTGGATTTAATGAGCAGGACGGCAAAACAGTAACTCTTGTTGAGGGCCAGTGGAATAATTTCTCTATTCCTTTAAGTCAGATTTCATCTACAACTTTGGTGGGCTTTCTTTATATTAAGGAATATACTGGAATCGGCAACTTTACGATCTATGTAGATGATCTTGGTATTTTTTAAACAAGAATAATTCAAAATGAATTTCGAAACGAGAAAATTGTAGTCTTGAAAATGTTCTTCTCATAAGCAGAAATCGTTCAACTGGTTCATATTCGGCAAATGAACCAGTTTTTTTTAAGGAGGTCAGTAAATTAATGCTGAAGTTTAAAAAAGTATTTCGCACCAATTCTTCCGCCTGCAACAAATTTTTTAAAAAAGTTTCTTGAAAGATCCTCATCTCAAAATAATAAACAAATCACCTATGATTTCAAATGCCTGGATCTCTTTCATAACAAATGCTTTTTTTGTAGTTGTTTCTTTTTCTTCTTGTGAAAAGAAAAATACACCAGTTCCGTCACCACCACCTATTCCAACAGATACAACGACAATTGCTCCGCAAGTTGATCCGACACTTGCATCAACAATAGGGTTTTTTATGGATGATTGGGAGCCAAAAAATTTTACTATACCTTCTTCATCCACGCTTGCCCCTTTGCCAACAGGTGTAACTTCTACAGTAACGGTTGACAGAAGTAATGTGATAACAAAAATTCCAAGATCAATTGCTGGTAACAATGCAAATATCTGGATGACACAAATGGTTACTGAATCTTCATTGATCGATCATTTGACAACTTTGCATCCACACATTATACGATTTCCGGGTGGAAGTTTGAGTGATGTTTTCTTTTGGAACTCTCCTGTTAATACGCCACCTATTGATGCACCGGCAAATCTTGTACAGTCAAATGGCAGTACTGCGGCTGCAGGATATTGGTTTGGAACCAACACTGCAAGCTGGACATGTTCAGTAGATAATTATTATAACATGTTGCAGCAAACAAATAATAAAGGAATGATAACGGTGAATTATGGATATGCCCGCTATGGTACGGGAACCAATCCTGCTGCAAAAGCTGCACATCTAGCTGCTGATTGGGTGCGATATGATAATGGCCGTACAAAATATTGGGAAGTAGGCAATGAAAATTTTGGTGATTGGGAAGCAGGGTACAGAATTAATATTGCGAATAACCTGGATGGCCAACCTGAATATTTAACTGGCCTATTGTATGGTCAGCATTTTAAAATATTTGCAGATAGTATGCGTAAGGCAGCGCAGGATATTGGAAAAACTATTTTCATAGGAGCCGTTATGAGTGAATCTGCTCCGCAAGGTTGGTGGACACCCACAGCTACTAACTGGAACACGGGTCTTTTTACTGGTGCAGGCACATCTCCCGATTTTTATATAGTTCATAATTATTATACACCTTATCAAACAAATGCAAGTGCTGATATCATTTTAGCTACACCTGAAAGTGTGACACAAACAATGATGAACTATGTAAAGCAATCATTGACAAATGGTGGTATTCCACACAAGCCGATTATTTTGGGTGAATATAATATTACATCAATGGGGTCGAAACAACAGGTTAGTAATGTGAATGGGCTTCATGGTGTAATGGTAGTTGGTGAAGCGTTGAAAAATAAAATTGGCATGACCGGAAGATGGGATCTTTCAAACGGATGGGATAGTGGTAATGATCATGGCATGTTTAACAGCGGCGATGAGCCGGATGCTGTACCAAGATGGAATCCAAGACCTGTTTACTATTACATGTATTTTTTTGAAAAAATGCTTGGCGACCGTTTGGTTAATTCTACCTCTACGGCATCTTCAATTGTAAGTTATGCTTCGTCATTTACATCCGGCGAAACGGGTGTTGCATTAATAAACAAATCTTCTTCAGCAGCTACAGTACAGGTGATAGTGAATAATTTTAAGAAAGGCAATAACTTTTATTATTACAAATTGAATGGGGGTACTGACAATGGCGAGTTTTCAAGAAATGTTTTAGTAAATGGTAATGCATCTTCGTATGCATCCGGCGGACCTTCGGGATATAAAACGATAAGTCCGTATAAAACATCGGCAGCTGACGGGATTGTTGTAAGCGTACCGGCAAGAGGCGCTGTGTATCTTGTCATAGAAAAGAAATAAGTTTTAATAAATATTTTTGTGTCCCGGCATTGTTACTACTATAATCGCTTGTTGCGTCGCACTCTTCATCGTTCTGTAATTCTATTCAGCATGATGATTGTATTTATTACAGTCAGCAAAGATCTTTGTGCACAAAGAATAAGTGCCAGATCTTTTTATGCTGATGATGCGAGAATTCAATATGCTGGCAGGATTGATTTTAGTGACCCAAAAATTCCAAGATTTTGGCAGCCTGGTATTTCAATAAAAATAAGAGTAGAAGGTAAAATTTGTTATTTAATTGTACAGGATGAAATGCTTTGGGGCAGCAATCACAATTATATTGAATTGGTGGTTGATGGAATAGCTTTAAGAATGCAAACCAAATCGAAACGGGATACAATGAATGTCGGTCAGTATTTTATGACGGGTAAAAAATTTCATGATGTACAGCTCGTAAAAAATACGGAAGCCAATATTGGTTACATGGAGTTTGTGGCGGTGATTTGCGTCAGCTTATTAACGCCGCCACCAAAACCAGTTCGAAAGATCGAGTGTATCGGGAATTCTATTACCTGTGGCACAGGAAGTGATATGAGTATAGTGCCATGTGGCAAAGGCAAGTGGCAGGATCAGCATAATGCTTATATGAGCTACGGCTTCATTATGTCAAGAACATTGAATGCACAATGCCATCTTTCTGCTGTTTCTGGTATTGGATTAATGCATAGTTGCTGCAATGTGAACATTATTATGCCACAAGTGTATGATAAAATAAGTATGCGTAATGATACAATTCAATGGAACTTTAAAAGTTATCAGCCAGATGTAGTAACCGTGTGTCTCGGGCAGAATGATGGGATACAGGATTCGGTAACATTTTGTGATAATTATATTTCTTTTCTGGAAAAGTTAAGAGCCTATTATCCAGGATCAGTTTTTATTTTACTCAGCAGCCCAATGGGAAATGATAACCTTCGCAATTATATGAAAGCAACCATCACTTCTATCCAGAAGTCAATGAAGAAAAATGGCGATAAAAAAGTGTATACTTATATTTTTAATAAGCAATACAACAGTGGCTGTGATTATCATCCAAGTCTTGATGAACATAAATTGATCGCAAAGGAACTGACCACATTTGTAAAAAAAGTAATGAAATGGTAAAAGCCACAGAAGAAATGAAAATAATTTATAGAACCTATCTCATGACAATTGTTTTATTCTTTTTTTCTAAGTACGGTTTTACACAGACTTCAATTTTAATTGATGTCAACGCAACAAAAGAAACAAAAGCATTACACCGGAACCTTAAGAAATTATCAGAGCAATACATTCTTTTTGGTCATCAGCATGCAACAGAATACGGTCATGGATGGTATGGTGATGAAAACAGGAGTGATGTAAGATCAATAACCGGTTCGCATCCGGCAGTTATTGGTGTTGACTTTAGTGGATTAAGTGGAAGGCAGGATGCAGAGATCCAAAAAACAAAAACGGAATTGCAAAAGACGATTGCAGACACATATAACAGGGGAGGAGTTATTACAATAGCATGGCATTTTAATAACCCGGTTTCTACTACAAATTTTTACTGGAATGATTCAACTGCATCCCCGGCAGTGAAATATATAATTCCCGGTGGCTCACACCATGAAAAATATAAATCCATTTTAAAAACCATTGCTGACGTTGCAAACACAACTAAAGGCAATAATGGAAAGCTCGTACCTATGATCTTTCGTCCCTATCATGAATTTGATGGTGATTGGTTTTGGTGGGGAAGAGCACATTGCACAATTGATGAGTTTAAAACATTATGGCGATTCACAGTTTCTTATTTGAGAGATTCATTGCATGTTCACAATTTTATTTATGCTTTTTCACCAGATAATAGATTTTTAACTCAAGAGCAATATCTTGAAAGATATCCCGGTGACGAATGGGTTGATATGGTTGGCATCGATAATTATGGTGATTGGGGCAGAGATGGGAAATATGATGTTGATGCTGGCATTAAAAAATTAAAAATAGTTTCTGATTATGCAGAGAAAGTCGGCAAAATCGCAGCATTTACAGAAACCGGTTTGGAATCTATCCCAAATGCAACCTGGTGGACTGAAACCCTGCTTAAATCTTTAAAAAAGGAAAAATTAAAACTTGCCTATGTATTAGTTTGGAGAAACGATACAAAAAGCCCTACACATTATTATGCCCCATTCCCCGGACAAATAAGCGAACCGGATTTTATAAAATTTTATAATGATCCTTACACTTTATTTGAGAATGATCTTAAAAAAATTTATAAAAAATGAAAGTAGTTTTTAACTTCCTGCTTTTGCTAATGATGTTTTTTATTTCCAATTCACAAATTGTAAAGCTTCATGGAAAATTAAAAGTAAAGGGAACAACGTTGGTTGATGCAAAAGGCAATGATGTTGCCCTACATGGGATGAGTTTTGGCTGGCATAATTGGTGGGCAAAATTTTATAATGCAGGTGTGGTACATGAGTTGGCTACAAAATGGAATTGCACAGTTATTCGTGCTGCCATGGGAGTAGAACCTGACAGCGGGTATTTAAAAAGCCCGGATCGATCAATAGCATTGATGAAAAATGTTATCGATGCATGCATCAAAGAAAACGTTTATGTGATCATCGACTGGCACGATCATAATATACATCAGAAAGAAGCAGTGGAATTCTTCTCAATGATGTCAAAGCAATACGGAAAATATGCTTATGTCATCTATGAAATATACAATGAACCCGATCGTGAAACATGGCCTAAAGTAAAAGCTTACTCTGAAGCAGTGATAAAAGCGATCCGCTCAAATGATCCGGATAATATTATTTTAGTTGGCTCACCTCATTGGAGCCAGGATGTTCATGTAGCCGCAGCAGATCCTATTCAAGGATTTGATAACCTTATGTACACAATGCATTTTTATGCAGGTACGCACAAGAAATGGTTGCGTGATCGTACAGATGAAGCGATCAAAAAAGGATTACCTGTTTTTATTTCTGAATGTGCAGGTATGGAGGCAACGGGAGATGGACCTTTAGATAATAATGAATGGGAAGCATTTGTCAGGTGGATGGATGAAAAAAAATTAAGCTGGATCGGGTGGTCAGTATCAGATAAAAAAGAAACCTGTTCAGTGCTTGAAAAATCGGCTGCTTCAAATGGTAATTGGACGGAAGCAGATATTAAGGAGTGGGGAAGGTTGATAAAAGGCTATTTGACTAGTTATAAAAATTAAGTAAAAAGGGCTGCCACAAATTGTAACAGCCCCGGTGTTCATATAGCAAGCATTAGCTATAACCAGAAAGAAGTTGACATTCCAGATGGAATACGTTTCCAGCCTTTCTGGATCGTTTTTTTATAAATATTTTTTCCAGAAAATCTTAGAACATTTCCGGGTTCAAAATGCAGGTAACCAATGCCAGGTATCTCCACTTCAAAACCGAGTATCAGCATTTCCTTTATGGTACTTACAAAGCAACAAAGATCGGAGGCAGTAATGTTGCTTTCTACCTTCATATTTTTGGAAATAAAATCCACCAGTTCAGAATCGGTTGTTTGATTTTGATCAGCAGAAAAATTGATCCATTTAGAATGACCATTTTCTCCAGCCGCAGGATTTTCTCCTACTACTTCAAATTTTCCAATTTGAGGAAGTTGCAAATAGTTATGTCTTTCGAGGAAAGCACGAAAGTGCTGTGCGATTTTCATAATAGCCGTTAGTTTACTAATCAGAAAAGAAAA
>Ga0207701_10004474_pt1 | contig 14196 bp, 14 predicted proteins | sample KBSSwiSSwithPhiX_FD_184294 | JGI IMG/M metagenome (GOLD analysis project Ga0207701, IMG submission 184294) | Switchgrass rhizosphere bulk soil microbial communities from Kellogg Biological Station, Michigan, USA, with PhiX - S5 (SPAdes) (version 2) | ecosystem: Environmental > Terrestrial >... | reverse complement strand
CGGGTGGCGGGCGAGCTTGGCGAAGGGATAGCTGTAGAGGTGGGCGGCGAAATTGGTGCGCACCACGTCGCCGGTCTTCTCGCGCACGTTTTCCGGCCGACGCTGCGCGTAGAGCGAGGGCACCTCGGCCGTCAGGGTCTTGATTTCCTGTTGGGAAAACAGGCTCGGGAAGAATAGATATCCCTCCCGATTGAATCGCTCCATCTGTTCCGCGGACAGTTTCATTCAAATAGTATAGACCCGTGAAAGCCGACTCGGTCCGCACCATCTTCTACGCATTGGGCGCGAACCTTGCCATCGCCGCGGCCAAGACCGGCGCTGCCATCACCACCGGCTCGAGCGCGATGCTCGCGGAGGCGATCCACTCCTACGCCGACAGCGGCAACCAGGTCCTCCTGCTCTGGGGCATGAAGCAGGCCAAGCGCCCGGCGAGCGCCGACTATCCGCTCGGCTGGGGCAAGGCGGTGTTCTTCTGGTCGTTCATCGTCGCCATCGTGCTGTTCTCGATCGGCGGCCTGTTTTCGCTCTACGAGGGCTGGCACAAGCTGCGGCATCCGGAGGACGTGAACAACCCGTGGGTGGCGGTCGGCATCCTGGTGTTCGGCCTGGTGGCCGAGACCATTTCGCTGCGCGCCTGCCTGCAGGAAGTCAACAAGGTGCGCGGGGATCGGACGATCTGGCGCTGGTTCCGCGAGAGCCGCCAGAGCGAGCTGGTCGTCATCCTGGGCGAGGATGTCGCCGCGCTGCTCGGCCTGGCGCTCGCGCTGATCGCCGTGCTCATGACCATGCTCACCGGAAACGCGATGTGGGACGGCCTCGGCTCGATGTGGATCGGCGTGGTCCTGATCGTGGTCGCGGCCGGCATCGGCCACGAGATCATGGCGCTGCTCATCGGCCAGAGCGCCGACCCGGCCACCGTGGCGAGCCTGCGCAGCTTCGTCGAGACTTGCGAAGGCGTGGACCAGGTGTACCGGGTCCTCACGCTGCAGCTCGGCACCTCGCTGATGGTGTCGCTGAAAGTGAAAATCAAGGCGCGGAGCGCAGCCGAGCTGGTGTCGCGCATCAACGAGATCGAGGCCGCGCTGCGCATCGAGTTCCCCGAGATCCAGTGGCTGTTCTTCGAGCCCGACGTCGCCGACTGACGGCGCAGGAGTAATCATGGAATGGATCGCCGATCCGACCATCTGGGTCGGACTGCTCACGCTCGTGGCGCTGGAGATCGTGCTCGGCGTCGACAACCTGATCTTCATCGCCATTCTTTCCGAGAAGCTGCCGCCGGAGCAGCGCGGGCGCGCGCGCGTGATCGGGCTGTCGCTCGCGCTGGTGATGCGCCTCGCGCTGCTGGGCGCGATCAGCTGGGTCATGTCGCTAACCGAGCCGCTGTTCGCGCTATGGCGCTTCTCGATCTCCTGGCGCGACCTGATCCTCATCAGCGGCGGGCTGTTCCTGCTGGTGAAAGCGACCACCGAGATCCACGACCGCCTCGAAGCCGGCGGCCCCGACCGGCCGCGCGTGGCAGCGCAGCCGGCGTTCTGGCCGATCGTGGCGCAGATCGTGGTGCTGGACGCGGTGTTCTCGCTCGATTCCATCATCACCGCGGTCGGCATGGTCGACCACCTGGCGGTGATGGCCGTGGCCGTGATCATCGCCGTCGGCATCATGCTGGTCGCCGCGCGGCCGCTCACGCAGTTCATCATCGCGCGCCCCACGCTGATCATCCTGTGCCTGAGCTTCCTGCTGATGATCGGCCTGGTGCTGGTGGTCGACGGTCTCGGCCTGCACGTCCCGAAGAGCTACGTCTACACCGCGATCGGCTTCTCGGTGCTGATCGAGATCCTGAACCAGCTCGCCGCACGGCGCCGCCGCAAGCCGGCGAAGGGAATAAGCGGGCGCCAGCAGGTCGCCGAAGCGGTCCTGCGGCTGCTCGGCGGCGCCCCGCTGCCCGCCTACGCCATGCCCGAGGGCCAGCTCTTCGGCTCGACCGAGCGCGAGATGGTCGGCGGCGTGCTGACGCTACGCGATCGCAAGGTGAGCTCGGTCATGACGCCGCGCCGCGACGTCGCCTGGCTCGATATGGACCGGGGCGATCCGCTGCCCGCGCTGCGCGAAAACCCGCATCGCGAGTTCCCGGTGGGTCGCGGCTCGGTCGACCAGGTGCTGGGGGTGGTGCGCAAGGAAGACGTGCTCGGCCTGTGCGTGGACGGCAAGCCGCTGCGGCTGGACGCGATCCTGCGGCCGGCGCCGCGGCTGCGCGCAGGAGCGTCGGTGCTCGATGCGCTGGCCGAATTCAAGCGCCACACCGCGGAGCTCGCCCTGGTCGTCGACGAGCAGGGCCGCTTCCTGGGGCTGGTCACGCGCACCGACCTGCTCGAGGCGATCGCGGGCGATTTTCCCGACGAGGGCGAATGAGGACGCTGTACTTCATCACGCATCCGAACGTGGTCGTCAGCCACGACGTGCCGGTGCCGCGCTGGCCGCTGTCCGAGCTGGGAAAGAAGCGCATGCGCGCCGGGCTCGCGCAGCCGTGGCTGCGCGACGTCACCGCGGTCTACTGCAGTACGGAGCAGAAGGCGATCGACGGCGCCGAGATCCTCGCCCAGCATCGTTCGCTGGATTTTTCCAGGATCGAAGACCTGGGCGAAAACGATCGCTCGGCGACCGGCTTTCTGCCGCCGGACGAGTTCGAGCGCGTGGCCGACGAGTTCTTCAGGTTTCCGGACAGATCGGTGCGTGGGTGGGAGCGGGCGATCGATGCGCAAGCGCGCGTGGTTCGCGCAGTGGAGGAGATCGCCGCAAAGGACAAGACCAGTGGCGCGATCGCCATCGTGTCGCACGGCGCGGTCGGTACCCTGCTGTATTGCCACCTTGCCGGCGAACCCATCGCCCGCCGCCGGGACCAGCCGCCGAACGGCGGCGGAAACTACTATCGCTTTACGCTCTCACCGCGCGCCGCGCACGGGTGGTGGCACGCGATCGACGGCGGCCTCTGATTTGCCCGGAACGATCTGGTAGAACACCTCGTCGGGCCGGATCATGCCGAGCTCGTAGCGCGCGCGCTCCTCGATCGCCTCGGTGCCCTGCTTGAGGTCGCGCACCTCGGCGGCGAAGCCGGCGTTGCGCGTCTCGAGCTGCTTGTTCTTCGCGTGCTGCACCTCGAGCTGCCGGTTCATGTCCCAGGCGCGCAGCCAGCCCCCCTTGCCGAGCCAGAGCGGATACTGGATCAGCACGATGAGGATGCCCAGGATGCCGGCCAGGATCTTCATGACTGGCGGAACGCCTCCCGGCCGGGATAGCTCACCGAGTCGCCGAGGTCTTCCTCGATGCGCAGCAGCTGGTTGTACTTGGCGACGCGGTCGGAGCGCGACAGCGAACCGGTCTTGATCTGCAGCGCATTCGACCCCACCGCGATGTCGGCGATGGTGGTGTCCTCGGTCTCGCCCGAGCGGTGCGAGATCACCGTGCCGTAGCCCGAGCGCTTGGCGAGCTCGATCGCGGCGAAGGTCTCGGTGAGCGTGCCGATCTGGTTCACCTTGATCAGGATGGCGTTCGCCACGCCCTGGCGGATCCCGTCCTTCAGGATGCGCGGGTTGGTCACGAAGATATCGTCGCCGACGAGTTGCAGCTTGGCTCCGAGCTTCTCGGTCAGGCGCTTCCAGCCCTCCCAGTCGCTTTCGCCCATGCCGTCCTCGATCGAGACGATCGGGTAGCGCGAAGCGAGCTCGCCGAGGTAGTCGGCGAATTCGCTCGAGCCGAGGGTCTTCTTCTCCGACTCGAGCACGTACTTGCCGTCGCGGTGGAACTCGGAAGCGGCGCAATCCAGGCCGATCACCACGTCCTGCCCGGCGGTGTAGCCGGCGCGGCCGATGGCGTCGAGGATCAGCTCGATCGCCGCGGCGTGCGTCGGCAGGTTGGGCGCGAAGCCGCCTTCGTCGCCCACCGCGGTGGACATGCCTTTGGCGTCGATTATTTTCTTGAGCGCGGCAAAAACCTCCGCGCCGCAGCGCAACGCTTCGCGGAACGACTGCGCGCCGACCGGCAGGATCATGAACTCCTGGAAGTCGAGGTTGTTGTTGGCGTGCGCGCCGCCGTTGATCACGTTCATCATCGGCACCGGCATCTGCATGCCGCCCGAGCCGCCGAGATAGCGGTAGAGCGGCAGGCCGGACTCCTCGGCGGCGCCCTTGGCCACTGCCATCGACACCGCGAGCACCGCGTTGGCGCCGAGGCGCGACTTGTTCTCGCTGCCGTCGAGGTCGATCAGCGTCTTGTCGATGAACGCCTGCTCGGTGGCGTCGAGGCCGACGATCGCTTCCGAAATCTCGGTGTTGACGAATTCCACCGCCTTGAGCACGCCCTTGCCGCCGTAGCGGCCCTTGTCGCCGTCGCGCAGCTCGACCGCCTCGCGGCTGCCGGTGGACGCGCCCGAGGGCACCGCCGCGCGCCCCATCACCCCGGACTCGAGCAGCACATCGGCTTCCACTGTGGGATTGCCCCGCGAATCCAGAATTTCCCGGGCAACGACGTCGACGATCGAACTCATGCTTTCACTTTCTCCTCAACGAATCCTCTGCGCTTGACCACGCGGTCGAGCTCTGCAAGCGAATCGAGCAGCTCCGGCATCAGGTGCAGCGGCCACGAATTCGGCCCGTCGCACAACGCCTCGTCCGGCTTGGGGTGCGTCTCCATGAACACGCCCGACACCCCGGCGCCGACCGCGGCGCGCGCGAGCACCGGAATGAACTCGCGCTGGCCCCCGGAGGACGTGCCCTGCCCGCCGGGAAGCTGCACCGAATGCGTGCCGTCGAACACGACCGGATAGCCGGTGTCGCGCATCGCGGCAAGGCCGCGCATGTCGACCACCAGGTTGTTGTAGCCGAAGCTGAAGCCGCGCTCGCATGCCAGGAGTTGCTTGTTACCGGTGCTCGCGGCCTTTTCCATCACGTTCTTCATTTCCCACGGCGACAGGAACTGTCCCTTCTTGATGTTCACCGGCTTGCCCTGCGACGCGGCGTTGCGGATGAAGTTGGTCTGGCGGCACAGGAAGGCCGGGGTCTGGATCACGTCCACGACTTGCGCGACTTCCTTCAATGGCGTGTCCTCGTGCACGTCGGTCAGCACCGGAACACCGATGCGCTTTTGCACCGATTCGAGGATTTTGAGTCCTTCCGCCATCCCCGGACCCCGATAACTCTTCCCGGAGCTGCGGTTCGCCTTGTCGAACGAGCCCTTGAAGATGTAGGGCATGCCGAGCTTGGCGGTGTGCTCTTTCAGCTTGCCGGCAACGTCGAGGCACAGCTGCTCGCTTTCCAGGGTGTCCGGACCGGCGATGAGAAAGAGCGGCCGGTCGAGGCCGACGTCGAAGCCACAGAGGCGCATGGATGCTAGGCCGCGACGACCCGAAGCTTGTCGCTGGCGCGGTGGCGCAGCGCCGCCGCCACGAACGCCTTGAACAGCGGATGGCCGTGGCGCGGCGTCGAGGTGAACTCGGGGTGGAACTGCACGCCCATGAAGAACGGGTGGCCGGGCAGCTCCATCATTTCCGGCAGGTTCTCGCTCGGCGTGCGGGCCGACACCTTGTAGCCCTTGGCCTCGAGCTGCGGCACGTAGATGTTGTTCACTTCATAGCGGTGGCGGTGGCGCTCGTTCACGTCCGCCCCGTAGACCGTCGCGGCCAGCGTGCCGGGCTCGACCGGGCATTTCTGGCTGCCGAGGCGCATGGTGCCGCCGAGGTCGCTCTTTTCAGAGCGCTGCTCGATCCGGCCCGTCCTGTCGAGCCACTCGGTGATCAGCGCGACCACCGGATGCGGGGTTTCGGCGTCGAACTCGGTGCTGTTGGCGCCGGCCAGGCCGCATACGTTGCGCGCGAACTCGATGGTGGCGAGCTGCATGCCGAGGCAGATGCCGAGGTAAGGCACGCCGTTCTCGCGCGCGAAGCGGATCGCCTTCATCTTGCCTTCGGTGCCGCGCTTGCCGAAGCCGCCCGGGACCAGGATCGCGTCCATCTTCTCGAGCGGCGGAGTGCTGCCCGCGGCGTTTGTACCCTTCTCGAGCTCTTCCGAATCCAGGTAGTGGATGTTGACCTTCGAGTTGTTCGAGATGCCGGCGTGGCGCAGTGCCTCGTTCAGCGACTTGTAGGAGTCCTGCAGGTCGACGTACTTGCCGACGAACGCGATGTCGACCTCGTGCTCGGGGTGCTCGAGCGTGTGCACGAGCTTCTTCCACGCCGACAGGTCGGCCGCCTTGGCCAGGATCTGCAGCTTGTGGCAGACGATCTCGTCCAGCATCTGCTCGTGCAGCATCATCGGGATCTTGTAGATGTGGTCGACGTCCCAGGCCGAGATCACCGCTTCTTTCTGCACGTTGGTGAAGAGCGCGATCTTGCGGCGCTCGTCCTCGGGCAGCGGCTGCAGCGTGCGGCAGACGATGGCGTCGGCCTGGATGCCGATCTCGCGCAATTCCTTGATCGAGTGCTGGGTCGGCTTGGTCTTGATCTCGCCCGCGGAGGCGATGTAGGGCACCAGCGTCAGATGGATGTAGCAGACGTTGTTGCGTCCCAGGTCCAGCCCCATCTGGCGGATGGCCTCCAGGAACGGCAGCGACTCGATGTCGCCCACCGTGCCGCCGACCTCGACGATCGCCACCTCGGCGTCGCCCGCGCCGCGCTTGATGTAGAGCTTGATCTCGTCGGTGATGTGCGGGATCACCTGCACCGTGCCGCCGAGGTAGTCGCCGTGGCGCTCCTTCTTGATCACCGACTCGTAGATCTGGCCGGTGGTGAAGTTGTTCCAGCGGCGCATCTTCGAGCTCTGGAAGCGCTCGTAATGGCCCAGGTCCAGGTCGGTTTCCGCCCCGTCCTCGGTCACGAACACTTCGCCGTGCTGGAACGGCGACATCGTGCCGGGATCGACGTTGATGTACGGGTCCAGCTTGATGTTGGTGACTCGGATGCCGCGCGATTCGAGGATCGCGGCGAGGGATGCTGCGGCGATGCCCTTGCCAAGGGAGGAAACTACACCGCCTGTTACGAAGACATATTTGGTCATCTACCTAGGGCGTGTAGGGATGGAGGAGTCTACAGGAACTCGCGGCTCGGCTCAAATGCATCGGGTCTTTTTTTGCTAAAGCGCGACGCGGAATTCCGCCGCCGTCTTGGCTTTTACGACGTCCAGCGTCACGCCCGGATGCAGCTCCTTCAGCACCAGCCCTTTGCCGGGCTCGACTTCGAACACACAGAGGTCGGTAATGACCAGGTTGACGACCCCCTTGCCGGTGATCGGCAGCGTGCATTGCTTGAGGATCTTGGAGCTGCCGTCCTTGGAGGTGTGCTCCATCAGCACCACCACCCGCTTCACGCCCGAAACCAGGTCCATCGCGCCGCCCGGGCCTTTCACCATCCTGCCCGGCACCATCCAGTTCGCGAGGTCGCCGTTCTGCGCCACCTCCAGCCCGCCCAGGATCGACAGGTCGACGTGCCCGCCCCGGATCATGGCGAAGGAATCGGCGCTGGAGAAGAAGCTCGAGCCCGGGATGGTGGTGACCGTCTGCTTGCCGGCGTTGATGAGGTCGGGGTCGACCCGGCTTTCTTCCGGGAACGGCCCGATCCCGAGCAGCCCGTTTTCCGACTGCAAGGTCACGTTGATGCCCTCGGGGATGTAATTGGCCACCAGGGTCGGAATGCCGATGCCGAGGTTGACGTAGAACCCGTCGCGCAGCTCGCGCGCGGCCCGCTTCGCCATCAGCTCGCGGATGGGCGAGTCCTTCTTGCCGGTCGCCCCCGCCAGCGTGCGGAACTCGATGCGCTTCTCGAATTTCTTTCCGTGGACGATGCGGTCGACGTAGATGCCCGGCGTATGGACCTGGTCGGGATCGAGCTCGCCCACCTCCACCAGTTGCTCGACCTCGGCGACCGTCACCTTGCCGCAGGTCGCGATCATCGGATTGAAGTTGCGCGAAGTCTTGCGGTAGATGAGGTTGCCGGACTTGTCGCCCTTCCAGGCCTTTACGATGGACAGGTCGCTGCGCAGGCCCTCCTCCAGCACGTACTCCTTGCCGTCGAAGACCTTGGTCTCCTTGCCCTCCGCGAGCTTGGTGCCGGCTGCGGTGCGGGTATAGAAGCCGGGAATGCCGGCGCCGCCCGCCCGCAGCTTTTCCGCCAGCGTCCCCTGCGGCGTGAGCTGCAGGTCGAGCTCGCCGGCCAGCACCTGACGCTCGAATTCCTTGTTCTCGCCCACGTAGGACGCGATCACTTTCTTCACCTGCCGGCTCTTGAGCAGCAGGCCCATGCCGAAATCGTCCACGCCCGCGTTGTTGCCGATGATGGTGAGGCCCTTGACACCGCTTTCCACCAGCGCCTGGATCGAATGCTCGGGGATACCGCACAGGCCGAAGCCGCCCGAGGCGACAATCATGTTGTCCTTGAGCAGCCCCTTCAGGGCGGACGCGGCGTCGGGATATACCTTTTTCATTGCATGGCCTCTCGGATTGACTGCGGGATGCGCAGCGGCTTCTGCTTCTGCGCGTCGACGAACACCACGGTCGCGGCGCCGTCGGCGTACAACTGACCTTCGATCGATAATTCGTAGTAGGTCGGAACGCTCGATCCTCCTGGCGCGCCGGCGAACACCTTCACCTCGACGTTTCCGGGATAGTTGATCGGCTTCTTGAAATTGCACGAAGCGTTGACGATCACGATGCCGATCGTCGACCAGGCATCGCCGCGCGGCAGCAGCGACTCGAACCAGCCGATGCGCGCCTGCTCCATGTAGCGGAAATAGACCGTGTTGTTGACGTGGCCCATCGCGTCCATGTCGCCCCAGCGGATCTCGATGCGCTCGGTGTGGACGAGCTTTCTTTGTTCCATCACTGGGCTGATTATAATTCCCGCATGTCCCGCGAATCGATGCAGTACGACGTCGTCATCGTCGGCGGCGGCCCGGCGGGACTCGCGGCCGCGATCCGCCTGAAGCAGCTCTCCGCCGAGCGCTCGGTGTGCGTGCTCGAGAAAGGCTCGGAGATCGGCGCGCACATCCTGTCGGGCGCAGTGATGGACCCGCGCGCGATCTCGGAGCTGATTCCCGACTGGAAGGAGAAAGGCGCGCCGCTCAATACGCCGGTGAGCGAGGACCGCTTCCTTTTCCTCTCCGAGAGTGCGGCCCTCCGCACGCCTGCCTGGGCGCTCCCGGCATGTTTCAAAAACCACGGTAACTACGTCATCAGTCTGGGCAACTTCACGCGCTGGCTGGGCAAGCAGGCCGAGGAGCTCGGCGTGGAGATCTTTCCCGGCTTCGCCGCGGCCGAACTCTTATATGAGGGGTCCGCCGTGAAGGGCGTCGCCACCGGCGACCTCGGCATCAACCGCAAGGGCGAGAAGACCGACGCCTACCAGCCGGGCATGGAGCTGCACGGCAAGTACACCTTCTTCGCCGAAGGCTGCCGGGGGCACCTCGGGCGGCAACTCGAAGAAAGATTCACGCTTAGAAAAACCCCTCAGGTGTACGGGATCGGTCTCAAGGAGCTGTGGGAAGTGAAGCCGGAGCGCCATCAACCGGGACTGGTCACGCATACCGCGGGCTGGCCGCTCGATCCGGACGTCTACGGCGGCTCCTTCCTGTATCACATGGAAGACCGGCTGGTGGCGGTCGGCTTCGTCGTCGGCCTTGGGTACGAGAACCCCTACCTCTCGCCGTTCGAGGAGTTCCAGCGCTTCAAGACCCATCCCGAGATCCGCAAGACCCTCGAAGGCGGAAAGCGCGTGTGCTACGGCGCGCGCGCGATCTCCGCCGGCGGGTTGCAATCGCTGCCGAAGCTCGTGTTCCCCGGCGGCGCGCTGATCGGCGACGAAGCCGGCTTCCTCAACGCGTCGCGCATCAAGGGCAGCCACTGCGCGATCAAGTCCGCCGCGCTCGCTGCCGAGGCGGCGCATGAAGCGCTGCAGGCCGGCCGCGGCAGCGACGAGCTCGCCGCCTACCCGGAAGCGTTCCGCGCGAGCTGGCTCTACGACGAGCTGCACCGCGCGCGCAACTTCAAGCCCTGGATGTCCAAAGGGCTGTATACCGGCAGCCTGATGGTCGGCATCGACCAGGTGCTGTTCCGTGGCAAGGCGCCATGGACGCTGGGCCACAAGCTGCCAGACCATGCGAAAACCCGCCCCGCGAATGAATTCTCGCCAATCTCGTATCCAAAACCCGATGGCGTGCTGACCTTCGACCGCCTGTCTTCGGTGTTCGTCTCGAACACCAACCACAACGAGGATCAGCCGGTGCACCTCACGCTGAAGGATGCGTCGATCCCGGTGAAGGTGAACCTGGCGGAATACGCCGGGCCGGAGAGCCGATACTGCCCCGCTGCCGTTTACGAGTTTGTCGAGAAAAAGCTGGTCATCAACGCGCAGAACTGCGTGCACTGCAAGACCTGCGACATCAAGGATCCGAAGCAGAACATCGTCTGGGTCGCGCCGGAGGGCGGCGGCGGCCCGAACTACCCGAACATGTAGCTCAGCTGACCCGGAGCCTGGACGAGCGCCTCGACCAGATGCTCACCGCGCGCCGCGGCGCAAGAAGACTGCCCTCGCGTCTGCCCGTGCAAAGAAAGCAGCCCAGGCAGGTCTTCGACGATCTGGAAGCCTTTTTCGTGGAAACCGAGGTCTTGCGTGCCATGGTCAGTGCGCGCGCCGCTGCATCTTGTGCAGGAGGTCCTGCGGGTCGACCGGCTTCACCAGGTGCTCGTCGAAGCCCGCGGCCAGCGCGCGCAGCCGGTTCTGCGGCCCGCTGTGCCCGGTGACGGCGATCAGCTTCGCGCTCGCGGTCGCACCGCTTTGCCGCAGCACGCTGCCCACGATGTAGCCGTCGCTGTCCGGCAGGCCGATGTCGCACAGGACGATATGCGGTTCCATCTCTCGTGCGGCCTCGATGCCCTGCTGGCTGGTTCTAGCTACGACGACCAGGTAACCGCAGAGATCCAGCAAGCTGCGCAGGGACTCTGCAGTGTCCTGGTCGTCTTCCACCACGAGAACTCTCAACACGATTTCATGATGGGGCAGCGGCCTGGGCGTGCCTATCGCCGGACCCGTGCACGTGACGTCGCCGCCTGCTGAAAATCGCGGCGTATGGGGACGACGCGGGTTGTCATTCGACGACGGGCGTTTCCTGTCGCCACGCCTGGGGTATACCCGCACCCGGGTATACCCGTAATCTATTCAGTGGATTAGCTCAGGCGGCGGCGATGCGCTGCTGCTCGAGGCCGCGCAGAAGCGGCACGATCTGGTCGGCGGGCACCGGATGGCTCACGTAGAAGCCCTGGATCTGGTCGCAGCCCAGCTCGCGCAGCAGCCGCACCTGCTCGTCGTCCTCCACGCCTTCCGCCACCACCCGCAAGCCCAGGGTGTGGGCGAGCGACACGATCATCGCGACGATGTTGCGCGGATAGCCCTTGTCGCGCATGCGCACCACGAAGCTGCGGTCGATCTTGAGCGTGTCGACCGGCAGGCGCGCGAGGTAGCTGAGCGAGCAGAAGCCGGTGCCGAAGTCGTCGACCGAGACTTCGACCCCGGCACGGCGCAGCGCCTGCAGCTTGCGCGTGCTCTCGTCGATGTCGTCGAGCAGCACGCTCTCGGTGATCTCCAGGTCGAGGAGCGGCGCGGCGCCCTCGAACTGCGAAAGCGCGTCGAGCACGGTGTCGACGAAGTCCTTCTGTCTCAGCTGCAGCGCCGACACGTTCACCGAGGTGCGCGGCACGTTGAGGCCGAGCGCCTGCCAGCGGTGGATATCGTCGACTGCCTTGCCCAGCGCCCAGCGCCCCGCCGCGAGGATCATGCCCGTCTCCTCCAGCAACCCCACGAACTTCGACGGCGGCACCGAGCCGAGCTCGGGATCGTTCCAGCGGATCAGCGCCTCGAGACCGGCGACCTCGCCGCTCGCCATGTTGATCTTCGGCTGGTAGTGCAGCGACAGCGTGCCGTCCTCGAGCGCGCGGCGCAGGCGATGCTCCATCGCGAGCGACTCGGCGACGCGCGCGTTCATCTCCGGCGCGTAGAACAGGAAACGGCTGCCGGTGTGCTTCGCCTTGTTCAATGCGGTCTCCGCGTTCGCGCACAGCGCCTCGGTCGAGTCGCCGTCGGTCGGGGAGACGGCGATGCCGGCCTTGAGCGTGACGCGCAGCTCGACGCCCTCGATCACGATCGGGCGCGCGAGGGCCTGGTCCAGGCGCTCCAGGAAGGCGTAGGCGGTGTCGCCCGGGCGGTCGAACGGCGCCACGGCGATGGCGAAGTGATCCGCGCCGACGCGCGCCACCGTGTCCTGCTCGCGCGCCGCCTGGCGCAGGCGCTCGCCGATCTCGCGCAGCAGGTCGTCGCCCGCCTTGCGGCCGAAGGTCTCGTTCACCAGGCGGAAGCGCTGCACGTCGACGAAGATCGCGGCGGCGAAGCGCTTCTCGCGCCGCGCGGCGTTGAGCGCCTGGCTCATGCGGTCGGTGAACAGGCTGCGGTTGGGCAGGTCGGTGAGCGAGTCGTGGTACGCGAGGTAGTCCATGCGCGCCTTCTGCGCGAGGTGGCGCAGGGCGAAGGCGATGTCGCCGGCGAGCTCGTGCAGCAGCCGCATCTCTTCCTCGTCGAAGAAGTCGCGCTGCGCGGCGTACAGGATCAGGATGCCGGCGACTTCGCCGCCGACCAGCAGCGGCAGCGCGACGAACGAGCCGCTCTGCGCGTCGTTCCAGATCAGCGAGCGCGTGCCGAGCTTGAGGCGCTCGAGGTCGCGCTCGGCGCTGCCTTCGCCCGCCGTCGCGACCTGGCGCATGGGCTGGCCCGGGCCGTCGATCAGCCCGATCGCGGCCAGGCGAAAGCCGCCCTTCTCCACCGCGATGCGGCAGGCCTCCTCGAGCAGCGCCTGGCGGTCGCCGGCGCGCACGATCAAGGCGTTCACTGCGCTCAGCACCTCCAGGGTGCGATTGAGGCGCTCGATGCGCCGTTGCTGCAGCTCGAGCGCGCCGGTCTTCTCCAGCAGCTGGTCGACCATCACCCGCAGGTGCTCCTGGTCGAGGTCGGCAGGCGCCTGCGCCGTGATCTCGTGGCGCGAGGCGAGCGCCGCATCGACCTGCCGCAGGATCTCGTCGTTGTCGGAGGGCTTCACCAGCACGCTCGTCACGCCGTGGGCCTGCGCGAGCGCCTGCGCGTCCTGGCCGCCGAAATAGGCGGTGTAGAACATGAGCGCCGTGTTCGCGGTAACCGGATCGGCCTTCAGGCGCCGGGCCAGCTCGTAGCCGTCCATCATCGGCATCAGCACGTCCGAGATCACCAGCTCGGGACGCTTCTCCCGCGCGAGGGCCAGCGCCTCGCGGCCGTCGGCGGCGCGCACGACTTCGTGCCCGGCATGCTCGAGGAGCGCGGCTAGGGCCTCACGGTTTGCACGGTTGTCATCCGCGACCAGGATGGTGGCCATCTGGAATGGACAATCTTCGCGCAAGGTCGTGCCCGTGCCTGCCCCCGCGCTACGAACTATTTCGTAGCGGAAACCTTAAAGCGCTTGTCGCGTCCCGACGACAGCGGCATGGTGTCCCCCAGGCACGGAGGTTGCGACAGTGACGTATGCCACTCAAACCTCTCGCCGAAATGTGCCGGATTCGCGAGCAGATCGTCGAAGACCTGCCGAGCGGGCTCACGCTGCAGTTCGAATTGATCGAGGGCGGCGTGCGCCTCACGATCGCTGGCAAGTGCCTCGCCGCAAACCGTGAAATCCTGTTCGATGCGGAGGGCCGGCTGCTGCAGGTGCGCGCCCCGAAGCACGCCTACCGCCGTCCCTCCTGGCTGCATTGAAATTTTTGCACCTGTAGCGGAATGCGCGACACGGCTAGAATGCGCGCATGGGAGAGCACGCGTTCAGCCGGTTTGCTGACTTCTATCCGTTCTACTTGTCGCAGCATTCGGACCGCACCTGCCGGCGCCTGCACTTCGTCGGCACCTCGCTCGGCCTGCTTGCCATCCTGCACGCGTTCTCCACGCTGAATTTCTGGTGGCTGCTTGCCGGCCTGGTCGCCGGCTACGCCTTCGCGTGGCTCGGGCATTACTTCTTCGAGCGGAACCGCCCCGCCACCTTCACGCGTCCGCTCTACAGCTTCATGGGCGACTGGGTGATGTGGAAGGACATGCTCACCGGAAGGATCCGGTTTTGAACGGCACGCCCAGCCCATTCGATTTCTGGGGCTCCG
>Ga0207701_10004473_pt1 | contig 14198 bp, 13 predicted proteins | sample KBSSwiSSwithPhiX_FD_184294 | JGI IMG/M metagenome (GOLD analysis project Ga0207701, IMG submission 184294) | Switchgrass rhizosphere bulk soil microbial communities from Kellogg Biological Station, Michigan, USA, with PhiX - S5 (SPAdes) (version 2) | ecosystem: Environmental > Terrestrial >... | reverse complement strand
GAGGCGGGCCGCGACATGATCGCGCGCCTGCTGTACGGCTTTCGCGTCAGCGTGTGGTTCGGCCTTGCGCTGACCGCCATCGCGGTGGTGATCGGCGTCCTGATGGGCGCGCTGCAGGGCTACTTCGGCGGATGGGTGGACCTCGGCACCCAACGAGTGATCGAGATCTGGAACGCGATTCCCGAGCTCTACGTCCTCATCATCATCGCGTCGATCTTCGAGCCTTCGATGCTGCTCCTGCTCGGCGTGTTCGCGCTCTTCGGCTGGATCTACCTGTCCGACTACGTGCGCGCGGAGTTCCTGCGCAACCGCAACCTGGAGTTCGTGAAGGCGGCGCGCGCGATGGGCCTGTCGAACATCCAGATGATCTGGCGCCACCTCCTGCCCAACTCCATGACGCCGGTGATCACGTTCCTGCCGTTTCGCATGAGCGCCGCGATCCTGTTCCTGGCGGCGATCGACTTCCTCGGTCTAGGCGTGACGAACGTCGCGTCGCTCGGCGATCTCCTTCGCCAGGGCAAGGACAACCTCGACGCCTGGTGGATCTCGGTGCCGACGTTCCTGTTGCTCGTGCTCACGCTGCTGTTGCTGACGTTCATCGGCGACGCGCTGCGCGACGCGTTCGACACGCGCAAGTCATGAACGGAAACGCATAGTGCCGCTCCTCGAGATCGACAAGCTGTGCGTCAACTTCGGCCCGTCGCGCGTCGTCGACCAGGTTTCGTTCGCCGTCGACGCCGGCGAGAAATTCGCGCTGGTCGGCGAGTCGGGCTCGGGCAAGTCCGTCACCGCCCTGTCGGTGCTGCGGCTGATCGAGTCGGCAACGTACGAAGGCGCCATCCGCTTCGAGGGCTCCGATCTCCTCGCCAAGAGCGAGCGCCAGATGCGCGGCATTCGCGGACGCGACATCGCGATGATCTTCCAGGAGCCGATGACCGCGCTGAACCCGCTCTACACGATCGGCAACCAGATCGGCGAGGTGCTCGAGGTCCACGAGGGACTTGCGAAGGACGCGGCGCGCGCGCGCTCCGTCGATCTCCTGCATCGCACCGGCATCCCCGATCCGGGCAAGCGCGTGGATGCCTATCCCCACCAGCTCTCGGGCGGCCAGCGGCAGCGGGCGATGATCGCGATGGCGCTCGCGTGCCGTCCCAAGCTCCTCATCGCCGACGAGCCGACGACCGCGCTCGACGTGACGATCCAGGTGCAGATCCTGGCGCTCCTCGACGACCTGCAGCGCGAGTTCGGCATGGCCATCCTGTTCATCACGCACGATTTGAACCTCGTGCGCCGGTTCACGCATCGCGTCGGCGTGATGGAGCGCGGACGCCTCGTCGAGCAGGGCTACACGAGCGACGTGTTCGCGCACCCGCGCGATCCGTACACCATCAAGCTCATCAACAGCCGTCCGCAGCGCATCGTGCAGCCGGTCGCCGCCGACGCGCCGGTGCTCGCCGCCGCCACCGACGTCAACGTCGACTTCCACTCGAGCAAGGGGTGGTTCGCGAAGGAGACGTTCCGCGCCGTTCGAAACGCCACGCTCTCGCTGCGCCGCGGCGAGACGCTCGGCATCGTCGGTGAGTCGGGATCCGGCAAGACGACGCTCGGCATGGCGCTGCTGGCGCTGCAGCCGATCGCTTCGGGCGAGATCACCGTCGAAGGCAAGCGCATCGACGACGCGAGCCGCGCCACGTTGCGCGCGATGCGCCGCCAGATGCAGGTCGTGTTCCAGGACCCGTTCGCCTCGCTCAGCCCGCGCATGACCATCGAGCAGATCGTCGGCGAAGGCCTGGCGCTGCACATGCCGGACCTCACGCGCGAGCAACGACGTGAGCGCATCGTCGACATGCTGGCGGAGGTGGGGCTTTCCGAGAAGGGCGGCGTCACCGACGTCCTCACGCGCTACCCGCACGAGTTTTCCGGCGGGCAGCGACAGCGCATCGCAATCGCGCGGGCCGTGGTCCTGCGGCCGGAGATCCTAGTGCTGGACGAGCCGACGTCCGCGCTCGACGTGTCGGTGCAGCAGCAGGTGCTTGCGATCCTGACCGACCTGCAGAAGCACTACGGCATGAGCTACGTCTTCATCAGCCACGATCTCGCGGTGGTGCGCGCGATGTCGCATCGCGTGCTGGTGATGAAGGACGGCGCGATCGTCGAGCAGGGCGAAGCGGAGGCGCTGTTCGCGGCGCCGCGGGAAAAGTACACGCAGGCGCTCCTGGCCGCTGCCGGCGCGTGAGATGAAGGCGGCGGGCGTGCGGCGCGCGCTCGTTGCAATCGCCTGCGCGGCGGGCGGGGACGCGTCCGCCCAGCAGGATCCTGCCCCCGTCGAGGTCGCCGATGTCTACGACGAGGCGACATCGCATCCGGTGTTCGAGGACTTTGCGCCGCGCATCTTCGTGGCACCCCCTCGCGCGACGTTGCGGCCGGACGACACGCGGACCGGCCCTTCCGGCGTGCTGCAGGGCGCGGGTCCGGCCGCGTGGCCGCTCCTGTATCGCAACGACCGGCTGACGTTCAACGGGAGCCTCGCGGCGACACTCGGCGCGTTCGCGTTCCGCAACAACCAGTTCGCACCCGCGCCGTCGCAGGTATCGCCATCCTTCCGCGACAACCCCGGCTGGGGCGAGCTGTTCCTCGAGCCCGGGATCACCGCGCAATGGCGCCTGTCGCCAACGACCTCCGTCTACGGCGGCATCGCCTACATGGAAACCGCGACGCAGGGCACGGACTATGACGGTGTCGGCAACACATGGCACGGCGACCTCGAGCAGCTGTATGCAGGCGCGCGCTGGGAGGACAAGGCGCGCGGGCTCCTGCTCGATGTTTCGTACGGGCAACAGAACCTCGTGCTTGGACAAAGCTTCCTCCTCGCAGCGGGTGCGAGCAACGGCGCCCAACGCGGCGCGAACTTCCTCGGTCCGCGCACGGCGTGGGTGAACGCGGCCATCGCCAAGGCGACGATCGGCGACGTGTCCGCACAGGCGTTCTGGCTCAAGCCCAACGATGCTACGTCCGCGGATACCGGCACGCGCATCTCGGGTGTCGAGTTCGCGTGGGACAGGGACGGGCCGTTGCGCGGCGCCGCGCTCTACATGTACGTTCCCGACTCGTCGATCGCCACGCGCGACGGCCTCAACGTGTACGACGTGCGAATGCGCTGGCACCCGGTGGCGAACGCGCCCAACGTGTGGCTGCAAGGCGAGTATGCGTGGCAACGCAAGAGCGGCGTCGCCGCGCGCGGATGGTACGCGGCGCTCAACTACAACGCCAAGGACGCTTTGTTCCAGCCGCTCGCGATGCTGCGCTACGCGTGGTTCTCCGGCGACAAGCCCGGCACGTCCAAGTGGGAAGGCTTCGACTCGCTGTACTACGGCGGCGGCAATCCCGACTGGTACCAGGGCAAGCTCGCCAGCACGATCTTCAACAACACGAACCTCGCGAGCGTGGCAGCGTCGATCACGCTGACGCCGGTCGAGCGCAATCTCGTGCAGGTCGTCGCGCTCGCGTTTCGCGCCGTCGAGACGAACGCGCCGCTTGCCGTTCCCGATCCGAACCAGCCGGTGACGAGCGGCGGCGGCGTCCCGGCCCGGGCGCTGGCGAACGAGGTCGACGTCATCTGGACCTATACCGCGAGCAAGCAGGTCAACGTGAACGTGTTCGCCGCGTATGCCGTTCCGGGCGCGGGCTACAAGGATCTCTACGCGAGCCAGGGCGCCAGCGCGCGCGCCTGGAGCGGATTCGGAGCGCAGCTCAATGTCAATTACTGACGAGACTTTCGAAGGCGGATGCACGTGCCGGCACGTGCGCTACCGCATGACGTCGGGGCCGCTGTTCGTGCACTGCTGCCATTGCCGGTGGTGCCAGCGCGAGACGGGCTCCGCGTTCGTGCTGAACGCCATGATCGAGGCGGAGCGGGTTCAACTTCTCGCGGGCGACGTCGACGTCGTGATTACGCCATCGCAGAGCGGCCGCGGACAGAAGATCGCGCGCTGCCCGCAATGCCGCGTCGCGGTGTGGAGCAACTATTCCGGTGGCGGCGACGTCGTGCGCTTCGTGCGGGTCGGCACGCTCGACGAGCCGGACCGCCTGCCGCCGGACGTGCACATCTTCACGATGTCGAAGCAGCCCTGGGTGAACCTCGAAGGAGGCGCGCCCGCGTTCGAGGAGTTCTACGACATTGCGACGCTGTGGCCGCCCGCAAGCCTTGCGCGCCGCGCCGCGTATCGCGCGCGGCTTGTGACCTAGCTGCTGGCACGACGCGTGCTACCATGGCTTTTCGGAACCGGAAATGATCGGCGTCCTCATCATCGCGCACGACACGCTGCCCGACAGCCTGGTCAAGGCCGTCACGCATGTGCTCGGTGCCACACCCCCGCAGCTCGACACGCTTTCGGTGAAGGCCACCGACGACCCGTTCGACCTGCTGCCGGGCGCACGTGCGATCGTCGACAGGCTCGACATCGGCGACGGCGTGCTCATCTTCTCCGACATCTACGGCGCGACGCCGTGCAATCTCGCGGGCAAGCTGCAGGTGCCGGGTCGCGTCGAGCTCATCGCCGGCGTGAACCTGCCGATGCTGGTGCGCGCGTTCACGTATCGTGCGAAGGGAATGGACACGATGATCACGAAGGCCGTGTCCGGCGGCCGCGACGGCGTGCTGCGCATCGAGCTCGACCCTGTCTATGCTTCAGCGCGAGGTTGAGATCGTCAACAAGCTGGGGTTGCATGCGCGCGCTTCCGCGAAGCTCACGCAGCTCGCGGCGCGCTACCAGAGCGACGTGCAGATGTCGCGAAACGGCCGCAAGGTCAACGCGAAGAGCATCATGGGCGTCATGATGCTGGCGGCGGGCAAGGGCGCGAAAGTGGTGATCGAGACCGAGGGCCCGGACGAGACCGACGCCATGGATGCGATCGTCTCGCTGATCGGCGAATGCTTCGGCGAAGGCCAGTAACGCGGCGCAGCGTCATTGTCGCGTCACGCGACTCGGGCACCATCGGCGTCGCTGCCGTGGTATCACAGGCATAACGTAATGAACGATGGCGTGCAGACAATTGCGGAACCATCGCGCAGAATGGACGACCAACACGGTAGCGCGCCCCACGGGCATCATCCGTGCGACGCTACCTCGTGTAATTACTGGCTGGCGGTGGTCCATGCAGACAAGAATCGTGTCGATCGTCAATCCCCTGGGCTTGCATGCGCGCGCATGTGCACGCATCGTCGGCATTGCGTCGAAGTTCCGCTCGACGGTGTCGCTGTCGGTCAAGGGCAAGCGCGCGAGCGCACGCAACATCGTGGCCGTGATGCTGCTCACCGCGTCCGTCGGCGCCACGGTGCGCATCGAGATCGAGGGCCCGGACGAGGCCGAGGCGATGCGAGCGATCGCCGCGCTGTTCCACGACGGATTCGGCGAGCGGTCGTAGTGGCGCCCGCGCGAAACTGAATGGTCAGCTTCGCGCTCAACGGTGTGGGAGTGTCGGGCGGGATCGCCATCGGGCGCGCGCAGCTCGTCTCGCACGCGACGCTCGAGGTCGCGCACTACGTCATCCCTGCTTCCAAGATCGAAGCCGAGATCGCCCGCTTCACCAATGCGGTGAAGGAAGTGCAGAAGGAGCTCGAGGGCCTGCACCTCGCCATGACCAGCGGCGACGTGCCCGGCGAATTCGGCGCGTTCCTCGACGTGCACTGGATGATCCTCACCGATCCCACGCTGTCCGAGGCGCCGAAGAAGATCATCCTCGAGCAGCGCTGCAACGCCGAGTGGGCGCTGACCCAGCAGATGGGCGTGCTGGTCGAGCAGTTCGAACAGATCGAGGACGCGTACCTGCGCGAGCGCAAGGCGGACATCGTGCAGGTGTGCGAGCGCATCCTCAAGCGGCTGATGGGCAAGCCGGGGTCGCTGCCGTCGCCGGTCGCCGAGGAGCAGACGATCCTGGTCGCGCACGACCTGTCGCCTGCGGACGTGATCCAGTTCAAGTCCCACCATTACGGCGCGTTCCTCACGGACGTCGGCGGCGTGACGTCGCACACCGCCATCGTCGCACGCAGCCTCAACGTCCCCGCCGTCGTCGCCACGCACAACGCGCGCGCGCTCATCCGCGACAGCGAGCTCCTGATCGTCGACGGCGACTCGGGTGTGGTGATCATCAATCCCGACCGCGCGGTGCTCGCCGAATACCGGCTGAAGCAGACCGAGATCGAGCTTTCGCGGCAGAAGCTCAAGCGGCTGCGCACCAAGCCGGCCGACACCATCGACGGCGTGCGCGTCGAGCTCTTCGCCAACATCGAGCTGCCCGAGGATCTCGCGCAGACCGTCGAGAACGGCGCGACCGGCGTCGGCCTCTTCCGCTCCGAATTCCTGTTCCTCAACCGCGAAGGCCTGCCGTCGGAGGACGAGCAGTTCGAAGCGTATCGCGCGGTGGCCGAGGGCATGGACGGCCAGCCGGTCACGATCCGCACCTTCGACCTCGGCGCCGACAAGCAGATTGCCGGGCTCGACGGGCTCGCGCGCGTGGCGCCCAACCCGGCGCTCGGCCTGCGCGCGGTGCGGTTCTGCCTCGCCGAGCCGCGCATGTTCCTCACGCAGCTGCGCGCCATCCTGCGCGCGTCTCACTACGGCAACGTGCGCATCCTGGTGCCGATGCTCGCCTCGTCGTCCGAGATCGAGCAGACGCTGGTGGCGCTCGCGCAGGCCAAGGAAAGCCTCAAGGACCAGGACGTGCCGTTCGACGCGGCGATCGAGGTCGGCGGCATGATCGAGGTGCCTGCCGCGGTGATCGCGATGGACGCGTTCCTCACGCAGCTCGACTTCCTGTCGATCGGCACCAACGACCTCATCCAGTACACGCTCGCGGTCGACCGCGCGGACGAGGCGGTGGCGCATCTGTACAACCCGTTGCATCCGGCCGTGGTCCGGCTCCTCGCCCAGGCCATCGCGTCGGCCAACAAGGCGGGCAAGCCCATCGCGGTCTGCGGCGAGATGGCGGGCGAGGTGGACCTGACGAGGCTCCTGCTCGGGCTCGGCCTGCGCAACTTCTCGATGCATCCCGCGCACCTGCTGAGCGTGAAGCAGCGCGTGCTGACGTCCGAAGTTGCCCCGATGAAGCCGCTGATCGACCGCATCCGGCGCGCCGACAGCGCGGATCGCATCGCCCAGTTCGTCGACAAGCTGAACGCCCTGTAATAGGGACGTACCCCATTACAGGGGTTGGCACCTCTAGGTCGAACCCCCTGTAATAGGGACGTACCCCATTACAGGGGGTTGGCACCGTCAGGTCGGGAATGGAATCGCCGGGGCATCTGTTTTGCTTGGATGTTCCTCGCCCCCGACTTCATGCATAATGCCAATGTCATGAAAGTGCTCCCGATCGCGGCGTTTGCCGCCGCCGCTGCCCTTCTGTTGCCCGCGGTCCCCGCGGCGGCGACCGACGTCGGCCAGTCGGCGCCTGCGTTCACCCTGCCTGCCGCCAAGGGCGATCCCGTTGCGCTCGACAAGCTTCGCGGCAAAGTCGTCTACGTCGACTTCTGGGCATCGTGGTGCGGCCCGTGCCGCCGCTCGTTTCCGTGGATGAACGAGATGCAGCAGAAGTACGGCGGCAAGGGATTCACGATCGTCGGCGTCAACGTCGACAAGAAGCGCAGCGACGCCGACAAATTCCTCGTGCAGAATCCCGCCGACTTCACGGTCGTGTTCGACGAGGCCGGCACGACGCCCGCGGCGTATGCGGTGAAGGGCATGCCGAGCTCGTACCTCATCGACGGCAAGGGCAACGTCGTGTACGTCGAGCGAGGTTTCCTCGACGAGCACAAGGCCGAGCTCGAGCAGCGCATCGCTGCGCTCGTCGGCAAGAATTGATCGCGATGCGCCTCCTCATTGCTCTGGCGTGCGTCGCGCTCGCCTCCTGCGCGAGCATGGAACCGCCCAAGCCGTGGGAAAAGGGCAACCTCGCGCGGCCGGACATGCAGTTCGACTACGACCGCCTCGACACGCGCACGCAGCAGCACATCTACACCAGCAAGGAAGCCGCGACCGGCGGCTATGGCGTCGGCGGGGGCGGCTGTGGTTGTAATTAACCCCGGGATGGAACGCCTCCACGAGAAGCGTGGGGGCGCACTTCTGCTTTCCGCGCTTGCGTTACCGGGTGTGGTGCCGACCGACGCAAATGCTCAGTCGGCGCCCGACAAGGGCATCTTCGAGGCGCAATACCTGAGCTACCGCGACTGGCAGCCCGGCCGCAACCGCATGAAGGTCGACGCACCTGCGTTCTATGCGCTGATGCCGATCGGCGATACGTGGGTGGTCGAGGGCGGCATGGTCTACGACTCGATGTCGGGCGCGTCGCCGTTGTACTTCAACGTGCTGTCCGGCGCATCGGTCGGCGATTACCGAACCGCGGGCGACATCAAGGTGACGAAGTACGTCGGTAACCAGGCGGTGAGCGTCGGCGCGTTCGTGTCGTCGGAGCAGGACTTCCTGTCCCGCGGCGCGTCGCTCAACGTCCAGTACTTCAGCGAGGATCGCAACCGCACGTGGCTCCTCGGCGTCGCCGGCACCAACGACCGCATCAACGCGACCAACGGCGTCGCGCCCAACTCGACGCGCAACTCCGTCGAGTTCGTGGTCGGCATCACGCAGGCGCTGTCGCCCAGCGACATCGTGCAGTCGAACCTCACGTACTACACGGGCCACGGCTACTACTCCGACCCGTACAAGCCGCTCGACACGCGGCCGAGCGACCGCCAGACCTGGGCCTGGCTCACGCGCTACAACCATTACTTCGCGGATGCGGACGCGACGCTCAAGCTCGGCTATCGGCTGCTCCTCGATTCGTTCGGCAGCACGTCCAACGCCGTCGACGTCGCGTGGGCGCAGGGATTGCCGTGGTACGGCATCTCCGTGACGCCCGCGCTGCGCTTCTACACGCAGACCGCCGCGAATTTTTACAAGAACCCGCCGTTTCCGTCGGGATACGTCGACGGCGACAACTACAGCGCGGACACGCGCCTCGCGTCGTTCGGCGCGATCACCGCAGGCGTGACCGTCGCGGCGCCGCTGTGGGACGGATGGAACGTCTCGCTTCGCGCCGACTACTATCGTCAGGATCCGGACTGGCAGATCTTCGGCACCGGCAGCCCCGGCATCCAGATCTTCGCCGCGCGCTGGTTCCAGGTGAACCTGACCAAGAATTTCTAGCGTCGACGAGAAAGTGCCAGACCTTGGAATAGGGACGCGCCTTGTAATAGGGACGGACCCTATTTCAAATTGTCACAGCTTTCGCTTCCGCGCCATGGCGGGCGAGCACGAGATCCACATCGCCGGCGCCGACGCGGACAGCGCGCGCCGCGCCGCAGACGACGCGATCGCCGACGTCGCGCGCATCGAGGCCAAGTATTCGCGCTATCGCGACGACAGCATCCTGTCGCGCATCAACGCCGCCGCCGGCAAGCACGCGGTCGCCGTCGACGACGAGACGCACGCACTGCTGCGTTACGCCGACCAGTGCCACGCGCAAAGCGACGGCCTCTTCGACATCACGTCCGGCGTCCTTCGCCGCGCATGGAATTTCCGTCGCGAGCCTCCGCACGTGCCTTCGCATGCCGAGCTCGCGCCGCTGCTCGAGCTCATCGGCTGGCACGATGTTGAATGGGATGAACACGGCGTGCGGCTTCCGCGCGCCGGCATGGAGATCGACTTCGGCGGGATCGGCAAGGAGTACGCGGCCGACCGTGTTGCGACGATCCTGATCGGGCACGGGCTGCGCCACGGCTTCGTCAACCTGGGCGGCGACGTTCGCGCCCTCGGCCCGCAGGTGGACGGCACGCCCTGGCGGGTGGGCATTCGCCACCCGCGTGCGCAGGACGTGGCGCTCGCCGGGTTCGATCTCGTCGACGGCGCGCTTGCGACGAGCGGCGATTACGAGCGGTACTTCGATCTCGACGGCAAGCGCTATTGCCACGTCCTGGACCCGCGAACGGGCATGCCCGTCACGTGGTGGCAATCGGTGAGCGTCGTGGCGCCGCTGTGCGTGGTCGCCGGCAGTTGCGCGACCATCGCCATGCTGCGCGAAGCGGACGCGCCGTCGTTCCTCGACGCGCAGGGTGTCGCGTGGCTCGGCGTCGCGGCGGACGGAACGGTCCTGCCCGCGACGCGCTGATCCGTTACCCCGTCACTGCGGCGCGCACATCGTGACGCCGATGCCGAGCCCTTCGGGAATCCACTGCTTGTTCTGGATCATGTCGTTGCGCACCGCCATCTCGACGGTGAATCGATGGTTCGGCGCCGCGCCCTGCCCGTTGTTGTACAGGCGATAGACGGGGACGCTTCCCGCCGCACACGACCCGTCGGCGTTCGGTGAGGGCACGAAGAACACCGTGTCCTCGAATAGCCAGTCCGTGTTCGCCTTCACCACCGTGCACTCGCTCGCGCTTGCCGTGTAGAAGTGCGAGCTCTTGGGATTGAACGACGTCGAGAAGAACCGGCACACGCCCGACAGGCCTGCGCCTGCGCCGATGTAGACCTTGAACTGCTTGCCCGTGCGTGCCCATCCCACGAACGTTCCGTTGTCGAGCTTCGTGATCTCGCCTGCAATGGCCGTCACGAAGTAATGATCGAAGGCCGCGTGGTAGTACTCGATCGCCATGGCGGTCGCTGGCGCGCCACCGCCGCCGCCGCCCGCGGCGTTGCCGGTGCCGCTCACGACGATCGATTGCGGGCTTCCCGTCCCCGAGCTCGTGATGGTCAGCGTGCCGCTGCGCGCGCCTGCCGCGGCTGGCGTGAAGATCACGTTGAACGTGCAGCCGCTGCCCGCATTGACCAAGGTGCAGTTCGACCCGCTCACGCCGAATTCGCCGCTGTTGCTGCTGACGATCGAGCTCACCGTCACCGCGGCGCCGCCGGTGTTGCTGACCGTCACGGTCTGCGGCGCACTCGTGGTGCCGACGGTCGTTGCCGGTATCGTCACACTGGACGGCATCGACAGCTGCCCGGCCGGCGGCACGGTGGTCGACCCGGCGCCCGACAGCGCGATCGGGAACGACTTGCCGCCGCCGGTGAACGTGTAGGTCGCGCTGTCCGAGCCGACCGCTGTCGGCGAATAGGTAAAAACGATGGTGCAGCTCGCACCCGCGTTCAGCGTCGCGGAAGAGCACGTCCCCGATTTGGTGAATTTCGCGGGCGCGCCGGGATACGACATGTTGGTCGCCGCCGCGGTGCCGCCGTTGGTGACGGTGATCGTCTGCGCGGTGCTGGTCTGCCCCACGGTGACGTTGCCGAACGAGAGGAAGCTCGCCGATGCGTTCACGTTCGGCGAGGCGGTCGCCCCGCCGGTGCCCGACAGCGCGATGGAGACGTTCGTGCCGCCGCTTCCCGTGACCGTGATGCTGCCGCCGTAGGCCTGCGCGGCGGTGGGCGAGAAGGTGACGCTGATCGTGCAGCTTGCGCCGGCCGCCAGCGACGCCGTGCACGTGGTGGTGCGCGAATAGCCCGACGGCACGGCGCCGACCGCGAAGCTGGTGGCGGCGGCGCCCCCGGTGTTCGTGAGCGTGACGACCTGCGGCGCCGACGAGCTGCCGACCGTCACGCTGCCAAACGCGAGCGATGTGGTGGAAGCGCTCACGTTCGGCGTCGCGGCGGGACATTGCGAGTTGCCCTGGCGATACCAGATGTACAGCGCGATGTCGTCGACGTCGGTAGGGGTGAGGCCTAACGCGGAACGCAGCCCGGACATGTCAGAGACGCCGCCGTCGAGCGCAGCGTTGATCTTGTTTGGCTGCTGAGCGCCGTTGAGGATGTTGTTCTTCCCAGCCTTCGGATCGGTGTCGTGGCAACTGCTCTGCGAGCAGCTCACGTCGATGCCGCCCAATTTCTTGTGGTACAGATTGTTGCCGTTGGTGCAGTTCTGCGCGTTCGCTAAGGCTGTGAACGCGACGGCGGCGAGAGAAAGGAGCAGGCGGATGGGCGTCTTCATGCGGAAAATCTCCGGGGTACCCTGCGGCTTTGGGCGACAGCTTTTCGGGGGGCCAGTGTACCCCAAATATTCCGATGTCATAGTACGCCGTCATAGATCGTCCGATAAGCGGCGATACCGCGGGGTTTGTGGCAAACAGTGCCCGGGAGCCATGAAACCGCGCCGCTCACCCCTCGCGCGGAACGCTCCCGAGCGGGAACCGGCAAACCGGGCTAAAATGCCACCGGCGCCGATTTGAACCAGCTTGCGGGCGCCGAAAACCCCGGTGGATCAGGGTTTTCGAATAAATTCGGCTAAAGCGGCATCATTGTGCCGCGCTAGTGCCCAAGCTGGCTGACGCGATCCCGCGGCCAGGCGCCGCCTCTCGATGCCATCGTTCTCGGCCACCACGGGTGGTGCACCGCCTGCAGGCGAGCCAGACCCCGGCCACTCGGTCGGGGAGGTGGAGGCGCGCGTCGCCTCGTTCAGCGAGCCGTTGCAGCTCGCCTGCGGCCAATGGCTTTCGCGCTACGACCTGGCCTACGAGACCTATGGGACGCTGAACGCGGACGCCTCCAACGCCGTCCTCGTCTGCCACGCGCTCAACGCCTCGCACCACGTGGCGGGCTACTACGCCAACGACCGCGACGACATCGGCTGGTGGGACAACATGATCGGGCCGGGCAAGCCGGTCGACACCAACCGCTTCTTCGTGATCGGCGTGAACAACCTCGGCAGCTGCTTCGGCAGCACGGGGCCGCAATCGATCAATCCGGATACCGGCAAGACGTGGGGAAGCGACTTCCCGCTGGTGACGGTGGAAGATTGGGTCGATTCGCAGGCACGTCTCGCCGACAAGCTCGGCATCGCGCAATTCGCCGCCGTGATGGGCGGAAGCCTCGGGGGCATGCAGGCGCTCGCGTGGGCCATCCGCTATCCGCAACGGGTCAGGCATGCGCTCGTCATCGCGGCCGCCCCCAACCTCTCGGCGCAGAACATCGCGTTCAACGAGGTCGCGCGCCAGGCGATCATGACCGACCCCGACTTCCACGATGGGCACTTCGCTGCGTTTGCCACGCTGCCGCGCCGCGGCTTGCGCATCGCGCGCATGGTCGGCCACATCACGTACCTGTCCGACTTGCAGATGGAAGACAAGTTCGGGCGAACCCTTCGCGACGGTCTCCACTACTCGTTCGCGCCGGAATTCCAGATCGAGTCGTACCTGCGCTACCAGGGCGACAAGTTCGCCGAGTACTTCGACGCGAACACCTACCTGCGCATCACGAAGGCGCTCGACTATTTCGATCCCGCGCAGAAAACGGGCGGCGATCTCGCGACTGCGTTGTCACCTGCGACGAGCAAGTTCCTGGTCGTGTCGTTCGCGACCGACTGGCGCTTTCCGGCGTCGCGGTCGCGCGAGATCGTGAAGGCGCTGATCGACCGGCGACGCGACGTCTGCTACGCGGAGATCGACGCGCCGCACGGTCACGACGCGTTCCTGCTCGACGATCCGCAGTATCACGCGCTCGTGCGCGCTTACCTCGACAACGTGGCCTCCGACGCCGACTACTCGACGTTCCGCTTCGGCGCGGAAGTCAAGGCCAAGATCGAGCAGCGGCACCGGCAGGCGCAGCGCGCGGATTACGCGACGATCGCAGCGTGGATTCGACCCGGCGCGCAGGTGCTGGATCTCGGATGCGGCGACGGCAGCCTGCTCGCATACCTGATGCGCGAGCGCAACGTGAACGGCTACGGCGTGGAGATCGCGGACGCGGGCGTGCTCGCGAGCGTGCGCAATGGCATCAGCGTCCTGCAAAGCGACCTCGAGAGCGGCCTCGCGGGCTTCGACGACGCGTCGTTCGACTGCGTGATCCTCTCGCAGACGCTGCAGGCGATGCGCCACACGGAGGAGATCGTCGAGGAGATGCTGCGCGTGGGCCGCGAGGTGATCGTCACGTTTCCGAATTTCGGGCACTGGACGCACCGCTGGCAGATCCTCAACGGACGCATGCCGGTGTCGCGCGAGCTGCCGTACCAGTGGTACGACACGCCGAACATCCACTTGTGCACCGTCGCCGACTTCGATGCGTTCCTCCGCGAGCGCAACTACGTCGTCGAGAATCGCGTCGTGCTGGCGGCGGGCCATCCGGTGACGATGCTGCCGAACTGGCTCGGCCAGCTCGCGATCTATCGCTTCCGCCGCAAGTAGCACCGCGTAATAGGGACGTACCCCATTACAACCTGTAATAGGG